>Ga0102928_1002260_pt1 | contig 11536 bp, 14 predicted proteins | sample SalPonR1_B_D1_MG_FD_78504 | JGI IMG/M metagenome (GOLD analysis project Ga0102928, IMG submission 78504) | Salt pond soil microbial communities from South San Francisco under conditions of wetland restoration - Salt Pond MetaG R1_B_D1_MG | ecosystem: Environmental > Aquatic > Marine > Intertidal...
CCTTCACGATCCTGCGTCGCCCGTCCACGATACAAATCGCCGTTTCCTTCAACGACACATCCAGTCCGGCATAGTATTTCATCGCCATTCCTCCTTTCGGCCTGAAACCGCCGTAAGCGCGGTCCTCGAAAGCTTGAAGGACTTTGCTATCGCGGTCATCAACCGGGCAACTCGCAACCCGATTGCCCCATCTCAGGAAATGCAGGACCGCTTTCCTTGGTGCCACGCATTTAAGCCCGCAAGGTGGAGATATCGGCCTCTGGCCTGAAAATGATAACCGTGTCTTCGATAACCGGCCGGTTCACAAGAAAATTTCTTGCGTGCGCGTTTATGAAAACAATTCTCAGCCGTGAAATGGCTGTCTTGGCGGTCAGCGGTTTCGCGTGCCAGACCGGGGAAATGGAATGTGCAATGTCGTCCTGATCGATTTTGACAATCGGTATCTTGCCCAACTTCGGTAAGACATGCAGCGGCAGGGGGCTGAGCCATATGCTATCCGATCCATTGTGCTTAAGGCCCTTTTGTGTCCCCCGAATATTTGCCAGGCAAGCTGCTCCAGACGGCCCTCACGGCAACTGGGTTGTTGGCGTTGCAAGCGTCGCTGTTTGATGGGATCGGTATCGGTCTGCACCTGTTGACGCGCCCATTCAGCTTTCTTGCGAGCCTGTGCGAAGCTCATCCGTCCGAAGGATCCGAGTCCCATTTCCCGTTAACGGTTCCATAGCTTGAAGCGAAAAATCCGTTGCGCCCCTAAATCGGCGCGCTTGTGAAGCCAAAGACCTTGTCATCGCAATGCTTGCTCACCGGCAGGGATTTGAGTAGCGCGTCGGTAAATGCATTTGATTTCGCCATGAAAATATCCTTCATATTATATACGTTATGACGTGACACCGTCCGGCTCATTCCGGGATGCCATGACACCTTAAGTGCTCTGAATTTAAGGAAGATTAATTTCCGTGACACTCAGTGAGAACGTATGAAACAACAAGGATTCCCCTATGGCGGGAGTATTTGAGGCAAGATGAAGCCGGGGCTGTCAGGGTCCGGGCGCGCCGCGATAGCGGAAGACGCCGGTGGCGGTGGCGATCAAAGTGCCGGCCTCGTCCTGCACGCTGCCTTCGGCGAAAAAGGTCTTGCGTCCGCCCCCGGTCTTGCGCGCCTGAGCGATCAGGCGCTGGCCGCCAGCCTGCGCGAGGTAGTTGACCGTCATCGAAAGGGTCAGCGCGTGTTGGCGCAGCGCCGGGTCGCCGGTATGGCATCCCGCGTATCCCATCGCGGTGTCGAGCAGCGTGGCATGGAGGCCGCCATGCGGCAGGTCCTGACGATTGAGAAGATAGGGCGCAAGCGTCACTTCGACCTGCGCCCAACCCGCCTGCCAGCCGGTCAGTTCGACCCCCAGGTGCCGGGCCATCGGGGTGATCGGCTCGGCGGCGATCGGGTCGAAATCCTTGGTCATCGGGGGTCCTGTCGGTGCGTGTGCGGGATTGCGCGGAAACTGGCATGAAACCGGGGCGGGTGCAATCGCGCCCCGGGGCGGTGTTGGCCCCCGGGGCTTGACCTTGGCGCTTAGAGGCCGCATGTGCATGCCAGCCAAGGGGGATGCCGCCATGAGTTTCGATCGTTCCATCAAGATCGCCCCGTCGATCCTGAGTGCCGATTTCGCCAATTTCGGGCAAGAGATCCAATGCGTCGAGGCCGAGGGCGCCGACTGGATCCATGTTGACGTGATGGACGGGCATTTCGTGCCTAACCTCACCTTTGGCCCGCCGATGTGCGCCGCGATCCGCAAACATGTCACCACGGTGATGGACGTGCATCTGATGATCGCGCCCGTCGATCCCTATATCGAGGCCTTTGCCGAGGCGGGCGCCGATGTGCTGACCGCCCATCTGGAGGCAGGCCCGCATGTTCACCGCACGCTTCAGGCGATCCGCGCCGCGGGGTGCAAGGCGGGGCTGGCTCTCAATCCCGGCACGGGGATCGAGGATGTGGATTACCTGCTCGACATGGTTGATTTGATCTGCGTGATGACGGTCAATCCCGGTTTTGGCGGGCAATCCTTCATCCACAGTCAGGTCGACAAGGTGCGCCGCCTGCGCGAGAAGATCGGTGATCGTCCGATCCATATCGAGATCGACGGCGGGATAACGCCTCAGACCGCGCCGCTCATGGTCGAGGCGGGTGCCGATGTGCTGGTGGCGGGTTCCGCCGTGTTCAAGGGGGGCAGCGTCGCCGACCCCGCGCCCTACGGCGACAATATCCGCGCCATCCGCGCCGCCTGCGCGGCGTAAATCGCGGGATGGGCCAAGTTTGTGCTGGCCTTGGCGCGGGCTGGCGGGGCAAGCTTGGGTCATGATGATCAAGGACCGACTGACCCGCGAAATCGAGGCGCGGCGCGACGATCTTGTGGCGCTGACGCAGGATCTCATCCGGATCCCGACCCGCAACCCGCCGGGCGAAAATTACCGCGAGATCTGTGACTACCTTGACAGGCGGCTTTTGCGCGCGGGCTTTCATACCGAACTGATCCGCGCCAGTGGTGCGATCGGCGACAGCGACAGGCATCCGCGCTGGAACATCGTGGCGCGGCGCGAGGGCGCGCGCCCCGGCGCCTGCGTGCATTTCAATTCCCATATCGACGTGGTCGAGGTCGGTCATGGCTGGACGACCGATCCTTTCGGCGGCGAGGTCCGGGATGGCCGCATTTATGGGCGCGGCGCCTGTGACATGAAGGGGGGGCTGGCGGCCAGTATCATCGCCGCCGAGGCCTTTGTCGCGATCTGCCCCGATTTTGCGGGCGCGATCGAGATCAGCGGCACCGCCGACGAGGAATCAGGCGGCTTCGGTGGGGTCGCCCATCTGGCGGAAAAGGGCTGGTTCAATCCCGAGCGCGTGCAACATGTGATCATCCCCGAGCCGCTCAATAAGGACCGCATCTGCCTTGGTCATCGCGGCGTCTGGTGGGCCGAGATCGAAACGCTTGGTGAGATCGCCCATGGCTCGATGCCCTTTCTGGGCGATTGCGCGGTGCGCCACATGGCTGCAGTGATCGACGCGATGGAGCAGAGCCTGTTCCCGGCGCTGGCGCAAAAGCGCACCGACATGCCCGTCGTGCCCGAGGGCGCGCGCCAGTCGACGCTCAACATCAATTCGATTCATGGCGGGGCGCCCGAACAGGCCGCCGATTACACCGGCCTGCCCAGCCCCTGTGTGCCCGATCGCTGCCGCATGGTGATTGATCGCCGCTTCCTGATCGAAGAGGATATAGGCGCGGTCGAGGCCGAGATTCACGAGTTGCTGGAAACCCTGCGCGCGGGGCGCCCCGGCTTTGACTATGAGATCCGCGAATTGCACCGCGTCCTGCCCAGCATGACCGAAAAGGATGCGCCAGTGGTGGGCGCGGTTGCGCGCGGTGTCGAGCAGGTCTTCGGGCGCGCGGCGGATTACGTGGTCAGCCCCGGCACCTATGACCAGAAACATATCGACCGGATCGGGCGGCTGAAGAACTGCATCGCCTATGGGCCGGGTATTCTGGATCTTGCACATAAGCCCGATGAATATGTCGGGATCGACGACATGGTGCAATCGGCGCAGGTGATGGGGCTTGCCCTGCACGAGCTGCTGGAGGGTTGAGCCCCAACGGGTTTCAACGTTCTGCAAATACTCATGGCGCCGCGCGGGTGGTGTGTGTTGCCTTGTTAGTATTTGAAGAACGATGAAATCCGGGCCGTTCAGCCTTGCGCGATCCCGATGAATCGGTCGATCTCGGACTCGGCGATGGACCAGTCGCAGACAAGGCGCATCGGTAGTGGTTCATCCGCCGGGCCGGTCTCGAGCGGGCCGCCATTGAGGTGATAGCGCGCGCCGGCGGCATGCAGGCGTTGATGCGCGGCGCGTGGCAGGGTGGCGAAGATCATGTTGGCCTGCGGTTCGGCCAGGAAGTGACAATCGGGCAGGGCGCCCAAGCCTTGCGCAAGCCGGGCGCCATGGGCGTTGGCGGCGCGCGCCGAGGTCAGCCACAGATCATCCGCCAGATAGGCCCCCATCTGCGCTGAAAGGAAGCGGTGTTTGGAAAAGAGATGGGCGGCGCGCTTGCGGCGCAGTTCGAACTCCCAGGCCGGTTCGGGATCGAAGAAGATCACCGCCTCGACCCCGATGCAGCCGTTTTTGGTGCCGCCGAAACTGACCGCGTCGATGCCCGCTTTCCATGTCATTTCGGCCGGGCTGCAGCCAAGCGCCTCCAGCGCATTGGCAAAGCGGGCGCCATCCAGATGAACCGGCAGCCCATGCGCCGCGGCAACACCTGACAGGGCCTGAAGTTCGTCGAGCGTGTAAAGCTGCCCCATTTCGGTGACCTGCGTGAGTGAGACCGGGCCGGGCTGCGCCACATGGACATTGCCATGCCCTGCGGCAGAAATGACCTGTTCCAGCGCGTCGGGCGTCATCTTGTCATCCGCGCCCACCAGCGTCAGTTTGGAGCCGCCGGTGTAGAATTCAGGCGCCTGGCATTCGTCGCAGTTGATATGCGCGAGCGGCGTGCAATAGATCGTCTGCCAGGGCTGTGCCAGCGTGGCCAGCGCAAGTGCGTTGGCCGCCGTGCCTGTCGCCACCAGGTGGATCGCGGCCTCGGGCGCCTCGAACATGTCGCGCATATGGGCGCGCAGTTCGGACATCGCATCCTCGGCGCCATATGAGGGCGAAAAGCCCGCATTGGCGGCGGCGATTGCGGCGATGATCTGCTCATGGGCGGGGCCGCTGTTGTCGGATGCGAAATTCATGCGCCGGGCTCCTCGATCTGATGGTCTTCCCAGTCGTCCTCGTCCACTTCGAACTCCGGGATGGTGGCGTCGCGCACCGATACGCCCGCCCGGTGCACGCTTTCGGGATCGCCCGAAATCAGCGGGTGCCAGTCGAAGAGCGGTTTGCCCCGATGCAGCAGCTTGTAGGCGCAGGTCTCGGGCATCCAGTAGAGGTGTCCTTCGAGATTGCCCGCGTCAAGCGAGATGCATTCGGGCACGAACTGATGGCGAATGTCGTATTGTGCGCAGCGGCAGGTGGAATCGTCGAACAGGCGGCAGGCGACGCGGGTCAGGGCCACTTCGCCGGTTTCCTCGTCCTCGAGCTTGTTGAGGCAGCATTTGCCGCACCCGTCGCAGAGCGCCTCCCATTCGTGGCGGGTCATGCGGGCAAGCGGCGTGGTTTCCCAGAAACGGGGGCGCAGCCCGCTGCGGTTGATCGGATCGTCGCTCATGGCTGTGTGAGAATGCTGCGCGCCTTTGCGCAATCGGCATCCATCTGCGCGATAAAGGCATCGAGGCTGTCGAATGTTTCTTCCGGGCGCAGGTAGTCCACCAGCGCGACCGACAATTCGGCGCCGTAAAGGTCGCCCGAAAAGTCGAACAGGAAGGTTTCAAGGTTGGCGACCTCGCCCTGGAACATCGGGCGCACGCCAAGCGATGCGGCGCCGTGATACTGCCCGGCATGGGGGCCATCAAGCACATCGACCAGCACCGCATAGACGCCGAAACGCGGCGGGTGCAGCCCTTCGATCGACATGTTGGCGGTAGGGTAGCCCAGCTCGCGGCCGCGCTGTTCGCCGCCTACGACCATGCCCTCGATGCGGTGCCAGTGGCCGAGCATGGCGGCGGCGTCGCGGGGGCGCCCGTCGGACAGGGCGGTACGGATCGCGGTCGAGGACACTTCCTGCCCCTTGCCGCCTTCCAAGAGCCGGGCGATGGTCACCCCGAACCCCATTTCGCGGCCGAACTGTTCAAGATCCGCGGCGTCACCCGCGCGCCCCTTGCCGAAACAGAAATCCGCGCCCACCACCACATGGCTCAGGCCAAGGCCGCGCGAGAGCACGTTATGCGCGAATGCATAGGGTGTCAGCGCCGCCATTGCGGCGTTGAAATTCAGCTCATAAAGCCTTTCCACCCCCAGCTTTTCGAGCCGGTGGGCGCGCGCCTCGCGGCCCATCAGGCGAAAGGGTGGCGCATCGGGGGCGAAATGCTCGCGCGGGTGGGGTTCGAAAGTCAGGATGCCAAGCGGCACATCCAGTTCCACGGCCCTGGCGCGGGCGATGTCGATTACCGATTGATGCCCCAGATGCACGCCATCGAAATTACCGATGGCGACCGAGGCGCCCCGGTCGGCCGGTTCCACGTAATGATAGTCGCGCACGATCTGCATGGGGCAGGGGTAGCTCCATGTCAGCGCGGGTGCAAGCGCGATGCGCGCGCCCCGGTGCGGTGCCTGCTCAGGTTTGGCGTGGCCCGCGCATCTCGGCGATGGCGAGGCGGATCTTCTTCCAGTTCTCGGCTTCCTGACGCTGCCCGGCATCGTCCGATTCGCGCATCCGGCGCGCGGCGAAAGCCTGTGCCTTGCCGCCGAATGACGACAATAGCGCGCGGGCGTATTGGGCTGTCTTGCTGGTGTCCATGCCTTGTCCTCCTGTCAATGGATCAGACATCAGGTGGGAGGTGCAGCATAACACGACTGGAGCGCGCCCGATCAAGGGTGCGCTTGATTCATGACGGTTCGCAGCGGGAAGGCGCGCGGGATCAGTCGAACTTGCCCGAGGGCGCAAGCACGGTGGCCTCGCCGATCAGAACCTTCTTGCCGTTCACGAGGCAGCGGCAATCGAGCTGCACGCGCCGCTTGGCATGGTCGATCGCGGTCACTTCGACCTCGGCCAGCACCATGTCGCCGGGGCGCACGGGGGCGAGGAACTTGAGTGTCTGGCCCATATAGACCGTGCCATGCCCCGGAAGCTGTTCACCTATTACTGCCGAAATCAGCCCTGCGGTCAGCATGCCATGCGCGATGCGCCCCTCGAAAATGGTGTCCTGCGCATAGGCATCATCCAGGTGGACCGGGTTACGGTCGGTCGAGACTTGCGCGAACATCTCGATGTCCTCGTCAGTCACGACTTTGCGAAGGCTGCGCGTCATGCCCATCTCGATTTGCTCGATGGTGATGGTTCCGCGCGGCATATTATCCAACATTCGCCCCCTCCCGATCCGCCAGTGGGTAATTTTCAGGACGCTTACGCGCCACATGTTGGAACTTTATTACTTTGCAGGCGCAGAAAATCAAGTGCTTTTTGCCTAGCGCAGGTGGCCAATGGTGTAGGTCGGGTGGATTTTTTCCTTGTCCAGAAAGGACTCCAGCGCGGATTCATCGGGTTGGCGCGTGGTGCGGGTTTCGCGGGCCGCCAGCCCCCCCGAGATGAAAAGAGAATCGATATCCTCGCCCATCGCGCCGGAGATATCGGTGTGAATCCCGTCGCCTATGGCCAGAATCCCCGCTGTCTCGACGTCATGACCCTCGGCGGCAAGGCGGCGGCGCGCAAGGTCGTAGATCGGCGGGTGGGGTTTGCCGAAATACAGGCTTTCGCCGCCCATCTCGGTATACAGCCGCGCCAGCGCGCCGGCGCACCATTCGCGGTGATCGCCCCGGTCCACCACGATGTCGGGATTGGCGCACAGAAGCTTCAGCCCCTTGGTCTTGGCGTAGAGGAAATCGGCGCGGTATGTCGCGGGATCGGCCATCGGGTCGACCGGCCCGGTACAGACGATGCCCTCGGCCTCATCAAGGGGCACGATTTCGATATCGACCGGGTCTTTGATCACCTTGATGGGTTCGAAAAAGCTGGTGTCATGCGGCGCGCCGATGAAATACACCTTCTGCCCCACGACACCGCGAAACATCGCTGCGCGCGCGCTGTCGCCCGAGGTGGCGATGCTGTCCCAGCAATCGCGCGGCACCTCGAAGAGGTCGAGCTGCTTTTCGACGCCGGCGCGCGGGCGCGGCGAATTTGTGACCAGCACCACCGCGCCGCCGCGTTCTCGGTAAGCGCGCAATGCGGCGATCGCATCGGGAAAGGCCTTGATCCCGTTATGCACGCATCCCCAAAGATCGACGAAAAGCGCGTCATAGCGGCTGGAGATGTCCGAAAGCGACTGGATGATCTGCGTCATGACCTGACCCTGCGATGGAATGTGAGGCGCGATCAGCTATGGCAGGGGCGCGCGGATTTTGCCACCGGGAAAGGTGCAGAAATCTCTGGGTCTTGCTGGCAATGCGCCTATCTGTTGCATGTCGAAGGATAAAACGCTTTACCGGCGCAACGCCGCAGGAGACCCCGGAATATCATGACCCGCCTATCAACCATATCGAGGCCCGACCGATGAACGCCGCGCGCGATGCCTTTCTTGCGGCAATGCGCCAGGTTGCGGCGACGGTGACCGTGGTTACGACCGACGGGCCTGACGGGCGCATGGGCGCGACGGTCAGTGCCTTTACGTCGCTGTCCGCCGACCCGCCGATGGTGCTGGTCTGCCTGAAGCGGGGCAGCCGGATCGCACGGGCGGTGGCGGCGAATGGTGTCTTTACCGTCAATGTCCTGCCGGAGGACGCGCATGAATTGGCGCGCCGTTTTGCCGGGGTGTTCGATGACGAGACCCCCGACAGGTTCCACGGTACGGATTTCACCAGGACCGATTTCGGCCCGGTGCTGCCGCGCGCGACCGCCTTTACCTGCAATGTCGAGCAATCCTATCACCACGCCACGCATGAGATCTGCATCGGTGCGGTCACCGGCATTTCCAACGCGGGCGAACAGCCGCTGACCTATCTGCACGGCGCGTTCCACGTTGTGCGCCCCAAACAGGTGCTTTGAGCGCGCGGCGCCATTGAGGAAAGGCCGGGGGGCCAGCCCCCCGGACCCCCCGAGGTATTTGAGGCCAGATGAAGGGGCGGGCGCCTTCAGATGGCAAGGTTGGGGATGATCTGCTTTTTGCGGCTCATCACGCCGGGGAGCACCACACTGTCGCCTTCGGATGCGGCGCCGAAGGATTTCTCGGCCAGGGTCCGAACCAGATCGTTGGGCACGAGGAGGGTGGCTTCCTCGTTGAGGATATCCACGACGAAGAGAAGCACCTGATCGACGCCGTCTTCTGTGGCGACGCTTTTCATGGCCTCCATCAGGCTGTCCTTGCGAGCGAGCACCATGTCCGGCGCGGTGGTTTCGAGGACGCTGACGCGGAACTTGGTGTCGCCCACGGCATATTCCTTGGAATCCATGCGCAGGAGTTCTGCGTCCGAGAAGGCGCTGACATCGGATTTGGCTGCGAACATCTCGGCGGCGTAATCTCCGATATCGACCTTGAGGTCGGCGGCCAGGCTTTCGGCGGTGGCGCGGTCATGGTCGGTGGTGGTGGGGCTGCGGAATTCCAGCGTGTCGCTGAGAATGCAGGTCAGCGCCGCGCCTTTCATGGCCTTGGGCATTTTCGCCGCGTCGTCGCCCATCAGGTCGACCATGATCGTCGCGGTGCAAGCGAGCGGGCGGATAGTGATGTCGATCGGGCCCTTGGTTTCCAGGCCGCCCACCAGCTTGTGATGGTCGATGATTCCCTGAACGTCGGCCTCGTTGATCTGGCCGGGCAGCTCGGCGGGGTTGTTTGTGTCGACGATCACGCAAGCCTGTCCGGCGTCCACATCGCCGATGATACGCGGCTTGGGCAGATTCCATTTTTCCAGCATGAAGGCTGCTTCGGTGTTGGGTTCGCCCAGCAAGACGGCTTCGGCATCGCCGCCCTTCACTTCCTTGAGATACCAGGCCCAGATAATCGGCGAGCCGGTGGAGTCGGTGTCGGGGGATTTATGGCCGAATACGAGAGTCGTCATTGTCACTGTCCTTACGCGTTGGATCCGATTTGCGCGCCTTATAGGTTCGCGCGGCGCACTTGTCACCCATGCGCGATGCGGCAAGGTTTCCCGCGCTGACGGGGCGCGCGGCTCAGGGGGCGAAGGGCAGCCGCGTGACGCTGTATCCGGCCTGTTCCAGCAGTCGCAGAACACCGGAATCCCCCGGCAGATGCGCCGCACCCACCGCCACGAACAGCCGCTCGCCGGTGGCGCGCGTCAGAAGGTCGATCCAGTCGGCATTGCGCCGGGTCAGCAGCAGTTCCTCGAAGCGCGCGAAATCCTGCGCCGCGCGGTCGCCCCCCGATTCCAGTGACACCTTGCGCGAATAGGCCCATATCAGCGCGATGCGCTGTTCAAGGTAGCGTTGCCGCAAGGTGAAGGCCATGTCGTCCGGATTGCCTGTCCACGCAAAGAACAGCCGGATCATGTCAAGCTGCTCGTCCATCGGGAAACTGTCGAGCATCCCGAGAATCGCGCGGAAATCCTCGAGTGAGCGGTTGGGTGTGCCGAGGCTTGCGGCCGCATCACCGATCAGCTTGTCGATGCCCGCGCCGGTCATCGCGCCGTTGCGCGCCTCGCAGGGGCCGATACCCAGCATCATAGCAGCCCAGACGGGCTTGAACTTGGCGGCGAAGAAGGGCGGGATCGAACGCGCGCGCATCTCTTCGGCGAAAAGCGCCCAGTCGGAATCGCCCAAGAGGTCGGGCAGGGTAGGGCCGTCGGTGATGAACATAAGCGATGGATCATCGGCCAGCGCCGTCTGCATCGCCGCCTGATCGTCGTTGGACACTTCGAGATAGACTACCTGGGACGTTTCGATGAGCGGCAGGAGGTGGTCGAGATGCGCGCGCGTGTCCTCATGGGCGAAATGATAGGTTCCAAAGAGCGTTATCACCTGATCGCCGCGCGTTGCGCGCCACAAGAGTCCCTCGGGGTGGGGCATGGCGGCGGCCTCGGCCTCGAGGGCGGCGCGCTGTGCTGCGGGCAGCGCATTGATGAGGTCGGTGCCGGCACATCCGGCACGGACCGCCAGTGGTTGCAGACTCAGCAGAAGAATGATCAGACCGCGCAACATATGGCTCTCCGCCTCTTGGTTTCGGGCAGGCTAGTGAGGCGACCGGGGCGGCGCAATCAAATGCGCTGCAAAAAATTGCAAAGGACTTGTTGACAGCCCCGCCAGACCTGCCTAGCTATGCGCCGTTAGCACTCGACCAAGGTGAGTGATAACGGGTCCGCGAGGGACCGTCAGGAAGAAACTTTGAGCCAAGGAGCCAAAGACATGGCATTCAAACCGCTGCACGACCGTGTGCTCGTTCGCCGCGTTGAAAGCGACGAAAAAACCGCAGGCGGGCTGATCATCCCCGAAAGCGCCAAGGAAAAACCCCAGCAGGGCGAAGTCGTCTCTGTTGGCGAAGGTAGCCGCAAGGATAGCGGCGAGCTGATCGAAATGTCCGTCAAGGCGGGTGACAAGGTGCTGTTCGGAAAATGGTCCGGCACCGAGATCACGCTCGACGGCGAAGAGCTGCTGATCATGAAGGAAAGCGACATTCTGGGCATCATGGCCTGATCGCTTTTCCACTCAACAGCAACAACCGATAGTCAGGAGAGACAGATATGTCTGCAAAAGACGTCAAATTCGACACCGAGGCCCGGAACAAGATTCTGACGGGCGTCAACGTTCTGGCCAATGCGGTCAAGGTGACGCTGGGCCCCAAGGGCCGCAACGTGGTCCTCGACAAGTCCTTCGGCGCGCCGCGCATCACGAAGGACGGTGTTTCGGTCGCCAAGGAAATCGAACTGGAAGACAAGTTCGAGAACATGGGCGCCC
>Ga0102928_1002267_pt1 | contig 11516 bp, 11 predicted proteins | sample SalPonR1_B_D1_MG_FD_78504 | JGI IMG/M metagenome (GOLD analysis project Ga0102928, IMG submission 78504) | Salt pond soil microbial communities from South San Francisco under conditions of wetland restoration - Salt Pond MetaG R1_B_D1_MG | ecosystem: Environmental > Aquatic > Marine > Intertidal...
AATCACCCCGGTATGCGGCTTGGCGCGATACCCGACCAGCGTGCCGCGTTCGGGTTTCAGATCAACGGAAAACCCCAAGCCATCGCTGATCACCGCGGGGCCATCCACCAACGGCGTTTCTGCGTTCAAGGCCTGCAGCGCGGCATCATCCAGAATCGACTGGCCGTCGCGGAAGCGGATCTGGTTCAGGCGCATGCCGGGCCGGACCAGCACGGAAAAGCTTCTTGGGCAAATCTCGGCATAAAGCGGGCCTTTGTAGCCCTGCGGGACGCGATCGAATTCCGTGCCGCCATCTGTGATCATGCGGGTCAGCAGATCTAGCCGCCCGGTCGACGATTTGGCGTTTGCAACGGCCTGCATGCCCGAGGGCAGATCCAGATGTTCCATCAAGGGGACAACATAGACACAGCCCTTTTCCAGAACGGCGCCTTGGCTCAGGTCGATCCGGTGCATTTCAAGTTCGGCCAAACGATCGGCAACACTGCGGTTATGGCCCGACAAAAATGATGCGCGCACACGGTAGGCCACGTTGCCAAGTCGCAGATCCAGACTGGCTGGTTGAATTTGCTCGGAAATGACGGCGGGTTGGGCGGAAATGCGACCGTCTGCAATCAGGGCTGAAATCTGCTGGCTTGCCAGTACACCGGTCATCTCATCCCCCCTCAGCGCTAGGCGGCCCCGGTTTGCGGGACATGTGCCCCAGTCAGGATCCAGTGTTGGGGGCGGTTTTCATGGTCGGGCTAGCAGGACTCGAACCTGCGACCTCCCGTCCCCCAGACGGACGCGCTACCAGACTGCGCTATAGCCCGACATGAGGCCGTTACATACCTGTTTTGAAGCTGGGAACAAGAGGGAAAAACCGATTTTTAATATGCAAGGCCAGGGAGAGACTGTCCTATGCTTTGATCAAAGCACGCACGCGCTCCGCAATCTGTTCCAGCTGCTTTGCGGTATCGGCGTCGCGCGGTGACGACACGTTGCAAAGGGTGCTCAAAGCACCGGAACCGGCATCGACAGTGTCAGGCGGATCGTCTGGCAGGTCAATCATGTGCGGCGTGGGTGACGGGGAAGGGGAAGGGGCCTCAGGGGGCGTTGTGGCCTCAGGGTCCACTATAGTTTGGTCGTCAGTGACATCCTCAGCGCTTTCATCTTGCGGCACTAGGGGAGCATCCTGTTCGGGGCTCTCCTCGACGCTGCGATGGCTGAAAGTTGGAACGGCGGGTGTCTGCGGCGCATCAGGCGTGTCGTCTGACGTGGACGGATCGGGCGCCGCGGACGGATCGGCAGGGGTGGCCATACTGTCGACGCGTTCAGGCGTGTCCGGCTGATCCACTTTGGTGTCCTCATTGGCGTCTGACATTACCTCTGGTTCAGGTGGAGCCGTCGGGGCCGGTGGCGTATCTGGCTCGCCTGTTGCGGCTTCGGACCCCTCGAACAGTTCAGGTTCGCGCGGCTCATCCATCGGCTCAGCGTCAGGTGTCACCGGCGCAGATGTATCTGACTTGGCAGGGCCACGGGCAAAATCCAAAACCTGTGCCCCGTCGGATGGACTTTGATCCACCGCATCCAACGTGATTGCAGCTTCGGCCGCGTCTTGCAGACCGTCCTCAAGTGCCGGAGCCATGTCCGAAACATGTTTAACGCCCTGATCCCTAAGCATCTTTTGGACGCCCTTGATGGTCATCCCGTCGTCGTGCAGCAGTTTTTTGATACCGCCCAAAAGCAGCATGTCAGCGGGGCGATAATACCGGCGCCCGCCGGCCCGCTTGACGGGCTTGACTTGGCTGAACTTGCTTTCCCAAAACCGCAGCACATGGGCCGGGGTTTCCAGCCAGTCGGCAACCTCACTTATGGTTCGGAAGGCGTCGGCGGATTTGCCCATGATACAGGTCTGTCCTAGCGTTTGTTACCGGCGGCAACCCGATCCTTCATCAGATGCGAGGGCCGAAAGGTCAAAACCCGGCGGGGGTTGATCGGCACCTCTTCACCGGTTTTTGGATTGCGCCCCACACGGGCCGATTTTTCACGCACCGAGAACGTGCCGAAAGACGAAATCTTGACCTGCTCTCCGCGAACCAACGCGTCTGACATATGCGCTAGAACGCTTTCCACAAGCTGGGCCGAGTCATTGCGCGAAAGCCCGACTTCGCGGAAGACGGCCTCGCTTAAATCCATTCTGGTTTTTGTTGTCTCGGTCATGATGTCCCCTCGTTTATCAAACGACTGTAGGGCGGAAAGAATTTCCGAGTCAATATCAACGACTTGGCACGCGCTGTTTGCGCGGGAAAGGATCCTACCAGCGCAGGACGACCGCGCCCCATGCCAGCCCGCCGCCAATCGCCTCGCACAAAACCAAATTGCCTTGCTTGATCCGGCCCTGCTCGACGCCAACAGACATCGCCAAGGGGATTGATGCCGCCGAGGTGTTGCCGTGATCCTGAACCGTGACAATCACCCGGTCCATCGACAGGCCCATTTTCTTGGCGGTGCCCTGAATGATCCGAATATTGGCCTGATGCGGAACGATCCAGTTCAGGTCAGCGCCTTGAAGCCCTGCTTTTTCAAGCGCTGTGTCGGCGGTCGAGGTCAGCTTTTCCACGGCTTGACGGAACAGCGGGTTACCCTGCATGCGCAGCTTGCCAGACGTGCCCGTCGACGACACGCCGCCATCGACGTACAGCATTTCGCGGTAGCGCCCGTCGGAATTCAGATCTGCCGATAGAATGCCCCGGTCGCTGGTGTCACCGGCCCCGTCTTGCGCGCCCAGAACCAATGCGCCGGCCCCGTCGCCGAACAAAACGCAGGTCGATCTGTCGGTCCAGTCCATGATCCGGCTGAAGGTTTCCGCCCCGATCACCAGCATGCGTTTGGCTTGGCCGGCGATGATCAGGGCATTGGCGTTGGTCAGCGCATAAACGAACCCGGCGCACACAGCCTGCACGTCAAAGCCAAACCCACGGGTCATGCCCAGTTCCTGTTGAACCATGGTGGCGACCGAGGGAAATGTCAGGTCCGGTGTCGAGGTGGCGACGATGATGCCGTCAATATCGTCAATCGTCAGCCCGGCGTTGTCCAACGCCGCACGGGCCGCGTTGCTGGCCAACTCGGACGTGGTTTGCCCCTCGGCCGCGAAATGCCGGCGTTCTATGCCCGAGCGCGTCCGAATCCACTCGTCCGTCGTGTCGAGGGTTTTCTCGAACTCCGAGTTCGACACAATTCTGTCGGGCAGATAATGCCCGACGCCTTCCACGACGGCGCGCAGCGTCATTCAGTGTCACCATTGTCTGAGTTATCAGTGTCAACATCTTGGTCAAGCATCGTGGCGGATGCAACCCGCGCGGCCAGCTTTTCGGTAAAGCCCGACTGCGCCAATTCAAATGCCAGCTTGACGGCGGCAGATACGCCCGTGGCATCCGCGGCACCGTGCGATTTGACCACCGTCCCGTTGAGACCCAGAAAAACGCCACCATTGGCGCGGCGCGGATCGATCCGCTTTTTCAGGCGTCGCAATGACGGGTAGGCCAGAGCCGAGGCAAAACGCGACAAAAAAGAGTATCGAAACGCTTCGCGCAGAAGTTCTGAAAATAGCGAAGCGATTCCTTCGGCTGTTTTCAGCGCGACATTGCCGGTAAACCCGTCGGTGACAATCACGTCGCAGCGCGTGCCGGGCAGATCGCGACCTTCGACAAATCCGACAAATTCGAAATCCGAACGTCTGGCGTTGGCTGCGATCAGATCATAGGCTTCTTTCAGTTCGGCGCGGCCCTTGTGTTCTTCGGTGCCAACATTCAACAGCCCGACGCGCGGCCGCGTCAGGCCAAAACCGTTGCGGGCGTAAGACGTGCCCATCAGGGCATATTGCATCAGATCCTTGGCATCGGCGCGGATGTCTGCGCCTCCGTCCAACATGATGTTGAAGCCTTGCGGATTGTTGGAGGGCCAAAGCACCCCGATCGCGGGGCGATAAATACCTTTGAGTTTGCGCAGGCGCACCACCGAGAGCAACATCAACGCACCGGTATTGCCGCACGAGACGCAAACACGCGCCTCGCCATTGCGCACCGATTCAAGCGCCGACCACATCGATGTTTCCCGCCCATGCCGCAAGACATTGGCGGGCTTGTCCTCCATCTTGACGATTTCGGACGCATCACGGATTTCACAGCGGCCAGCCAAGTTCTTTCGCTTGGCGACCAAGGGCTCAAGAATGTCCTTCGGGCCATGCAAGATGAACCCGAGGTCATTATTTTTCTTCGCGGAATGCGAAACACCGGCAACAACAGTTGCCGGTCCCGTATCGCCGCCCATGGCGTCCACAGAGATAATGGTGCGTCCGGCACCCGCGTCAGAATTTTGCGTTCCTGCGGTCATGCGGACGCCCGCCCTTTTTATGTTCAGGCCGCGTCTTCGTCCAAATCGACTTCGTCAGCCATAGCAACGACTTCGCGATCCGCGTAGTGGCCACAAGCCGCGCAAACGTGATGCGGACGCTTCAGTTCGCCACAGTTGGGGCATTCGTTCGGGTTGCCTGCAACCAGCGCGTCATGAGCGCGACGGTTGTTGCGGCGTGATTTCGAGACTTTGTTCTGTTGGACAGCCATGTCGCAACCTCAATTTCCTGTGGGCCAAGCGGCCCGGTTTCACGAGTGTCCGCGGCTCTTAATCCGTACCGAGCCGCCGGTTCAACCCCAAATTCCGATGAAAGCGCGAAAATACAGTGAATTGGCACAAGGGCAAGTGGTTTTTTGGCGCTACTGCTCTTGGTCGAACTTGTTTTTAAGCGCAGCAAGGGCTGCAAACGGTTTGGTCTCTTCTTCGCGGATCGGTTGCGCATCAGGGGGCATGAACTCGGTCTGTTCCAACTGCGCGTCGCTGCTGCGCGGATAGTCGGGCAAGGCAAGGGCCAGCGCCTCGGTCATCACGGTGTTCAGATCAATCACATCGCCAAGGGGTTCCAGCGTGTCATCGTCAGGCATTTCGACCTCGTCCTCGGTAAGGCGGTCCGGCATGTCATTCACGAAAACGCGTTTCACCGGCGTGTCCAGGCGGGTTGTCACAGGATCAAGCGTGATGACGCAGCCCTGCACCACTGTTGCCCCCAGCATGGCGTCAAGGCGCCAATCGGTTTTGCCCTCGGACCTGACGGTGCCGACGAAAGACAGCTTGCGCAGCCCTTCAAGCCCCAACTCGGCGGCGATACGCTCCATCTGCGGCTTGTCGGGGCGCAACTCGAACGTGGTAGGGCGTCCGGCGGATAGCTCTGATAAGCGGTATGCCGTCTTTTTCTGGCTGCTGTCATTCGTCAAAGCGATGTGTTCCTTTCTTGAACCGGTAGCCCACCTTGTTGTAAGCGGGATAAAAGGCATATCGAGCCAAGATCAAGAGGGTGAACATGATTGGTATCATAAAGCGAACGCGCGGCGCCATAGCCGCACTAGGTTTCGTTGCCCTCACGGCGTGTTCTGCCACCTACCAAAACCACGGCTATGTCCCGCTGGAAGACGACCTGCAACAGCTGGTCGTTGGCGTTGATACACGCGCAACCGTGGACGATGTGATCGGAACGCCGTCTGTGTCTGGGATGCTGAACGGCGGTGATTACTACTATGTGCGCAGTCGGGTGCGTGAGTATGGCATGTTCCGCCCGGAAGAGGTTGAGCGTCAGGTTCTGGCGATCAGCTTTGCCGAAGATGACACCATTGCCAATATCGAACGATTCGCACTGGAAGATGGCATTATCGTTCCGTTGTCGCGGCGCGTCACCGATTCGTCGGTCGTCGATAACGGGTTCTTGCGTCAGATTCTGGGCAATTTCGGCAATATTGACCCATCCCAGATGTTCAACTGATCCACGACAAACGCCTGTCACATATTGCGTGTTTCAGAGGCCCCACATACGATTTGTGATCAGTATGAAGGGGCTATGGAATGTCAGCATTGTGCAAAGGCCGGTATCGCGCGCGCATCGGGCGGGGCAAGGCTGATCTGACCGCGGCACAGCGACTGCGCGCCGTTGCCTTTCTGGATGGGGCAGAGCGCGATCCCAATGTGCTGGATCAAGATCCGTTTGATGACCTGTGCACCCATATCCTTGTTGAAGAATCCGAAAGCGGGCGTTTGGTGTGTTGCTTTCGGATGCTTGCCCTGAGCGACGGGCGCGAGATCGGGCGCAGCTATTCCGCACAATTCTATGAGTTGTCGGCCTTGGCGAAATTTCAGGGTCCAATGGTGGAAATGGGCCGGTTCTGCATCGACCCGGACTGGCATGATCCCGATATTTTACGCGTGGCGTGGGGCGCGATGACACGCTTTGTGGACGACACGGGCATCGAGCTTTTGTTCGGGTGCTCGTCGTTTCATGGGGCGGATGTCGGCAAACACCGCGATGCGTTGGCCATGCTGGCCGCACGGCATATTGCGCCGCGCCGTTGGTTGCCGCGGGTGAAATCGCCGTCGGTTGTCCGTTTTGCCGACCGCTTGCGTCGGGCCACGCCGGACATAAAACGCAGCATGTTGGCCATGCCGCCGCTGTTGCGCACATACCTGATGATGGGCGGTTGGGTCAGCGATCATGCCGTGATCGACAAGCAGTTGAACACCTTGCACGTTTTCACCGGCCTAGAGATTGCAGCAATCCCGCCGGCACGCAAAAGGCTGTTGCGCAGCGTCGCGCAGTAGGTGCGGCGCAGCACCCCGGCGGTCATCTTTACGTGGCTGCGGCGATGGTGATGCTTGACGGCGCGCGGGGCGCGGGATAGCCCGCGTTCATGGCACGTGCACCCCTTCTTCAACTCTCCGATATTTCACTGACCTTCGGCGGCGACCCGATTTTTGACAAGGTCTCGCTGGTGGTTCAACCGGGCGATCGCGTCGCGCTTGTCGGGCGCAATGGGTCGGGCAAATCGACCTTGATGAAGGTCATGGCCGGGTTGGTCGAACCGGATGCAGGGGATCGTATCGTGCCGCCCGGTGCCAGCGTGGGGTATATGGATCAGCACCCCGATATGTCGGGGTTCACCACCTTGGGCGAGTTTGCCGCCAGCGAGCTTGATCCGGGCGAAACCTACCGCGTGGACATGGCGGCGGAAGGGCTGAAGTTCAAACCCGATACGCCGGTGGCCACCGCATCGGGTGGCGAACGCCGCCGCGCGGCGCTGGCCAAACTGATGGCCGAAGCGCCCGATTTGATGCTGTTGGACGAGCCAACGAACCATTTGGACATCGAGGCCATTGCATGGCTTGAGGCCGAGTTGAAAAGCACCCGAACCGGGTTTGTCTTGATCAGCCACGACCGTGCATTCCTGCGCGAGCTGACCCGCGCAACCCTTTGGATCGACAGAAGTGTTATTCGCCGACAGGAAAAGGGCTTTGGGGATTTCGAAGCGTGGCGCGACAAGGTTTGGGAAGACGAGGACCAAGCCCGCCACAAGCTGAATCGCAAGATCAAGTCCGAGGCCCGATGGGCCGTCGAAGGCATCAGCGCGCGCCGCAAGCGCAATCAGGGCCGGGTGCGCAACTTGCAGGCGCTGCGCGCCGAGCGGTCCTCGCAGATCAAACGCCAAGGGGCGGCGGCCATGGATTTGGCCGCAGCGCCGAAATCTGGCAAGCGTGTGATAGAAGCGAACGATATTTCAAAGGCTTACGAGGGGAAGTGCATCCTGAGCGATTTCTCGATCCGGATCCAACGCGGCGAACGGGTGGCCTTTGTCGGGCCGAATGGCGTGGGCAAAACGACCCTGCTCAAGCTGTTGATGAAAGAGATCGAGCCCGATCAAGGCACCGTGCAGCACGGCACCAATCTGTTGCCTGCCGTGTTCGATCAATCCCGCGCGCAGTTGGACCCGGAAATGACCCTTTGGGACAGTCTGACCGGCGACAAGGACATGCGCGTATCCGGTCAGGCCGATCAGATTATGGTGCGTGGGCAGCCCAAGCATGTGGTTGGCTATCTCAAGGAGTTTCTGTTCGACGAACGGCAGGCGCGTGCGCCCGTCAAAGCGCTGTCGGGGGGCGAAAAGGCGCGCTTGTTGCTGGCCAAACTGATGGCGCGGGAAAGCAACCTTTTGGTGCTGGACGAACCAACCAATGATCTGGATATTGAAACCCTCGATCTGTTGCAGGAATTGCTGGACGATTTCGACGGCACGGTTTTGCTGGTCAGTCACGACCGGGATTTTCTGGATCGCATCGCCACCACGACCATCGCGATGGAAGGGGACGGGCGTGCGACGGTGTATGCGGGCGGTTGGAGTGATTATCGCGCGCAGCGCGGCACAGATAGCGCGCATGCCGCCTCGAAATCGGCAAAGTCATCAGCATCTGCCGCTGATGTGTCACCCGCTGAAACGTCCAAGCAATCAAAGGCATCTGGCCTGTCCTTCACCGAAAAACACCGGCTTGAGGCATTGCCCGCAGAGATGGCGCGACTGGAGGCCGAGATTGGCAAACTGGAACAGTTGTTGGCCGATCCCGATCTGTTCACCCGCGAACCCGTAAAATTCAAGAAAGCGACCGAGGCGCTGACAGCGCGTCAAACCGCCTTGCAAGAGGCCGAGGATGAGTGGCTGCGGCTTGAAGAAAAGGCCGAAACGGGTGCCTGACCTTGTCAGTTGGCACTGTATTGCTATCGTGTGGACGGGCATGCGAGGTGACAATGAGCAGTGACAGACCGCTGAAAGACAAGATCAGGCTTTTGTATGAAGGCCGCAGCAAACGGGCCACGCGGTTTCGCTATGGCCTGCTGATCTTTGATGCGGTGACCATCGCATTTTTTCTGGCCACGGCGACTATGAAACTGACGCCAGTGCTGATGGCATTTGATGTCGTGATCGCCTTCTTGATCCTGTTGGATCTTGGCATGCGGTTCTGGATTTCGGAAAATCGCAAACGCCTGATGCGGCAGGTTTACGTGATTGTGGATATTGTCGTTCTGTTTTCCCTGCTGGCCGCCCCTTTTATCGGTCAGGGGCTTGCGGTCTTGCGGGTGCTGCGGGCGCTGCGCTTGGTGCATTCCTACCATCTGCTGAAAGACTTGCGGCGCGACGCGCTGTTTTTCCGTCGGCATGAGGATGCGATCCTTGCCGCGATCAACCTGCTGGTGTTCATTTTCGCCATGACCGCACTTGTGCAAGTGTTGCGCGGCGGCGACGAGCCGGGCTTGAACAGTTATATTGACTCTTTGTATTTCACCGTTGCGACCCTGACGACGACCGGTTTCGGCGATATCACCATGACCACGCCCTTGGGGCGGTTATTGTCGGTTGGCATCATGGTTGTGGGCGTGGGCCTGTTTCTGCAACTGGTCCGCGCGATTTTTTCACCTGCAAAGGTCAAGCACAAATGCCCCGAATGCGGCCTGATCAAGCATGATGTCGATGCGATTTTCTGCAAACATTGCGGTCACGACCTGAAGATCGAGACCGAGGGCGCGACCTGACGTTGCGCGCTCACACAAAAGGGGCTGTGTTGATTTACAGTTCGGGCTATGAACTGTTTACCGAACCGTTTTTCTTTTTTGGAGTATGGATGCGTGCAAAGCTACGAAGATGTAGTCGCTTCCCCGGCCTTTTTACAGGATCTCAAGGCCCTGAACACGGCGATTGTACAAGCGCTTGAGGCCGCAGGCGAAGACGCCATCATAAACGGCAACGTTTTGTATCGGAATAAACTGGAAAATTTCCACGAAGCCGAGTTTTCACCAGAGATGGAACCAAAACGCCGCGCATTGGTGGCTGTGGCGCAGCGTTCGCGCAGCTTTGTCGAAGTTGGCGTAGCGGGCGGGCACGCGGTGTTGCTGGCGCTCCACGCCAACCCCGCCCTCAAGGCCGTGGGCATCGACATGGCGGAGCGCCTCAAGCCGTTTTGGCCACCTGTGGATGTGTTCGTGCCCGCCGCGGCCCACTGGCTGGAAACGCGTTTTCCAGACCGTTTCAGGATGATCCGCAAAGAGGCTGTCGCAGGCTTGCAGGACGTCGCGCAGACTTGCCCGTTTGGGCCCGTTGATATGGTGCATTTGGACGGTGGCAAAAAAGGCCGCATTCAGGAACTTGAGGCGATCTGGCCAGCACTGGCGGGGCAGGGATATCTGATGCAGGGCGATTACCCCAACGGCCATGTGCAGGGCGACACCGCGATGATGATCGCGCGCGGCTTGGCCCGAGACGTCACCGACCCCGACCTTTTGGCGGTTTATAGCAAATTGTTCCGAACGCTGGAAATCGGCGAAGATGTCTTGGCAGACAGCGTCGAGCTGGAGGACCTCAAAGGTAAACGTGTCTTGGTCTGCACCGCGCATCAAGATGACGAGGTTCTGTTTGCGGGTGGTCTTCTGGAACAGATCGCGCAGAATTCACAGGTTACAGTGGCCTGCTTTTTTCGCCCGGCCGAGGGCCGCAAGGACACCGAAACGCGCGGCAATTCCATGCGGCAAGTCTGCGACTGGTTGGGGGTGGCGCATTTCCAATACCCGTTTGCCGTCGAAGCCCATCACCGCCCGCTCAGACGGTTTATTGCTCTTAACAACGATCATCAGGACAGCGCGGCGCAGCAGTTACGCCCGATCCATCGGCATGGCTTGTATCCACTCCTGCAAGGGGCGGCTTTTGCCGCGATACAGCAATTCAAGCCTGATATCGTGATCACCCACAATCAAGCGGGCGAATATGGCCATCGCGAACACGTGCTGCTGTCCTGCGCAGTGCAGGATGCGGCGCGGGCAGCTGACGTTTCACAGTTGTTGGTGTTTGGCAACGGCCTGACGGACAAACCGGCCTTGACGGTGCGCTACGATATGCGCCGCAAAAAGCAGGCTTTCAAGTTTTACATGCCCCACTGGAATGGGCCGAAGATTTATGATTTCGCACTCGACCCCGAGACATTTATGCGCAAGGCGCTGTTTCCTGTCCCGGGCTGACCGTCACTGCATACGAAGCGCACCATCCAGCCGGATCACCTCGCCGTTCAGGTAATCGCATTCGACGATGAACCGGGCCAGTTCGGCATATTCAGCCGGATCGCCCAGACGTTTGGGAAACGTCACGTCTTGCGCCAATTGGTCCTGCACCTCTTGCGGCAGGCCTTGCATCATCGGGGTCAGAAAAATGCCCGGTGCGATGGCCATCACGCGGATACCTTCGCGGGCCAGATCCCGCGCCATGGGCAATGACAGGCCCGCGATCCCGCCTTTCGACGCGGCATAGGCCGCTTGGCCCTTTTGGCCATCGAACGCGGCGATGGAGGCTGTGTTGATAATAACGCCACGCTCGCCATTGGGTCCGGGTGCGGTCTTGGCGATCTCGGCCGCGGCCAGCCGCGCGACGTTGAAGCTGCCCACAAGGTTGATGTCGATGGTTCGGCGGAACGCGGCCAGATCATGCGGGCCGTTTTTGCCAAGGGTCTTTTCCCCGGTGGCAATCCCGGCGCAGTTTACCGCAGTGGTGATTTTGCCCATATGGGACAGGGCTGTGGCCACCGCATGCTGCACCGAAGCTTCATCTGTCACGTCAGTTTCGACGAAT
>Ga0102928_1002271_pt1 | contig 11504 bp, 9 predicted proteins | sample SalPonR1_B_D1_MG_FD_78504 | JGI IMG/M metagenome (GOLD analysis project Ga0102928, IMG submission 78504) | Salt pond soil microbial communities from South San Francisco under conditions of wetland restoration - Salt Pond MetaG R1_B_D1_MG | ecosystem: Environmental > Aquatic > Marine > Intertidal...
AGCGAAACCACCGCCTGCGGGCACATCACCATGGTCGGCGCGCAGCACCTGGGCCTGCCGCTGGTGGTGACCCGCTCGCGCGGGGTGGCCGATTACGTCGCCGACGGGGTGACTGCGCAGGTGGTGCCGGCGGGCGACGGCGCGGCGCTCGGTACCGCCATCGACCGGCTGGCGGAGGGCCGTCCGGCGGTCCGGGCGATGGCCGCGCAGGCGCAGGCGCAGGCCGCCTCCGAGAACGCCCTGCCGGCCTGGGTCGCCTATTTCTCGGACCTTGCCGACCGGTTCGGCTGACCGGCCGCGGAGACGGGGACGGGGACGGAGGCGGGGGCGGCGCCGAGAAACCGCCGCCGGTGCCGGGCCAGCAGCAGCCGCGCCATCGCGCGGGCCGGCGCCGCGCGCAGCGCCGCGCGCGGATCTTCGGGAAACGCCGCCGGATCGGGCCGCGCGTAGCCGAAGCGATCGTAATCGGCGGCATAGTACCCGGCGATCAGCGCCACGTCCTGCCGGCGGATCGCGATCGGCTCATGCGCCCGCTTCAGCAGGTGACCGAACGCCACCCCCGCGCCCTCTCCTGCAGTATCCTGGCCTGCCGCATCCTGCCCCGCCGTATCCTGGCCCCCCGCATCCTGGCCCGCCGTATCCTGACCGGTCACCGCGTCGAGCCGCGCGGCGAGCCCGTCGAACCCGTCCTCCAGCCGGAACACCTCGGCCGAAGCCGGCACGATGTCGTCCTGCGGGCGGATATGGTTGTCGTAGATCCGCGGATCGCGCCGCGCCGCGCCCAGCACGATCCGGATCCAGGTGGAGAAGCCGAACCGGCTCGACCGCGACGCGCCGGTCTGGAACCGGTATTCGCTGCACAGCCGCGCCAGCGGGTCGCGCACCACGGCAAAGCTCCAGAGCAGGTCCGGCGGCAGCACCAGCGCCGCGTCCCGCGCCGTCAGGTGCTGGGTGGGCATCGGGATGTCGCTCTGGCGGCCGCCTCGCGCGGCGAAGGCCGTCTCGTGCAGCCAGAGCGGGCCGAAACGGCGCAGCAGGTAATCCTCCACCGTCGACCCCCCGGCCTTGGGCACGTGGGCGAAGTAGACGCTCCCCTTCGGGGTCTGGGCTATCGGCATCGCGGTCTCGCCCCCGGGAGGGTTCAGGATCCGCGCCGAGATACCGCTTGCACCCCTTAGCCGCAACGCATTGGATGGCCGCGTTCCGCTCTTGCCCCGTCTTCCCTTCCCGCCGCTCCTGCTCGCCCGTCTTGCCCGTTTCCCGCTCCGGACCGCCGATGCCGCCGACGCCCCAGATCCTCATCGTCGCGCCCAACGTCTCCGCGCGGCACGGCGGCGAGGCGTTCATTCCGCTGAAATACTTCGAGTTGATGCGCGCCCGCGGTCTGCCGGTGCGGCTGGTCACCCATGCCCGCAACCGGCCCGAGCTCGCCGGACGGCTGGGCCCCGATCTCGACCGGGTAGATTTCCTGCCCGAGACCCGCTGGCATGGGCTGGTGGCGCGGCGGCTGGCGCGGCGCGGACGGCTGGCCGAGATCCTGGCGGGCGCGCTGCTGCGCCGGCTCGACGCCCGCGCCCAGGACCGCGCGATCCGGGCACGGGTGGCCGCGGGCGAGGCCGAGGTGATCCACCAGCCGATCCCGGTCTCGCCGCTGATCCCCTCGGCGCTGCACGGCTACGGGGTGCCGGTGGTGATCGGGCCGATGAACGGCGGGATGACCTACCCGCCGGGCTACGGCGATCTCGAGAGCGCGCGCGACCGGCGCCTCGTGGCGCTGATCCGGGCGGGCGCGCGGGTGATGAACCGGCTCGTGCCCGGCAAGCGGCGGGCGGCGGTGCTGCTGGTGGCCAACGCGCGCACCCGCGCCGCGCTGCCCTGCCCCGACCATCCGCGGATCGAAACGCTGGTCGAGAACGGCGTCGATTTCGACACCTGGGCCGCCCCGCCCGACACCGTTCTGGCCGACACCGCTCCCGGGGCTCTCAGGGCTCCCGGCGATCCCGGCGCGGCCCTGCGGCTGGTGTTCATGGGGCGCCTCGTGGGCTGGAAGGCGGTCGACATCACCCTGCAGGCGCTCGCCCGCGCCCGTGCCGGCGGCGTCGCGGCGACGCTCGAGATCCTGGGCGACGGGTCGGCGCGCGCCGCGCTCGAGGCCGAGGCGGCGCGCGCCGGGCTGGGCGAGGCGGTGCGCTTCGCCGGGTTCCTGCCGCAGGCCGACTGCGCTGCGCGGCTCGCCGCCGCCGACGCGCTGATCCTGAACTCGGTCTGGGAATGCGGCGGGGCGGTGGTGCTCGAGGCGATGGCCATGGGCCTGCCGGTGATCGCCTCGGACTGGGGCGGGCCGGCCGATTACCTCGACGCGGAATGTGGCATCCTGGTCTCCCCGGTGCCGCGCGCGGCGTTCGCAGACCGCCTCGCCGCGGCGATCGCGCGGCTCGCCGCCGATCCCGCGCTGCGCGCCGCGATGGGGGCGGCGGGGGCGGCCAAGGTGCGCGCCGAATACGACTGGGAGCGCAAGGTCGACCGGATGCTCGAGATCTGCCGCGACGCCGCCGGCCCGCCGCCGCACGCCGCGGATCACGCCGGCCCGGCCGCCAGCCTGGCCCGGCATTCGTCGTAGAGCGCCCGGTCGGCGGCATAACGGCGGGCGACGAAATCGCGCAGCTCGGGCGCGTCGAGGATCCCCGCCGCCGCCGGTCCGCGGCTGACCAGCCCCTTCACCCCCTGGCGCAGCCGCGCATGCACCCCGCGCGGCAGCATCCGCCCCGCCGTGGCATTGAGCCGGCGCAGGGTGCCCAGCGTCCGGCGGCTCCGGACGTTCAGCGTCTCGTTGCTGCGCAGATCGGCCGAGACCGGCAGGCCGGTCTCCTCCATCAGCCGCCGGGCGAGCGCGGCCATCGCCTCGATCGGGTAGACATGGCCGACGACCTGCCGGCGGCCGCCGCAATCCTCGCTCTCGCCCCCGTCCTCACCCCCGTCCTCGCCGCCCTCCTCGAAGACGAAATCGACCTGCCGCTGGAAATGATTCAGCTCCAGCCGGGTCAGCGCCGCGCGCTCGTCCCCGAGCGCGTCGATCAGCCGGCGCACCTCGTCCCGCGCCGCCGCGGGGGCGAGCGCGGACAGCTCGGTGCCCCGGTGCTCGCGCAGGTATTGCGCCACCGAGGAGACGAAGCGCGCCTCCGGCTCGCGGCAGACGGCATAGGCACGGGACGCGGCAAGAGCGGCATGATCCTCGGGGAACTGCGCGCGCAGCACCGCGAGCGGCAGGTGGCTCATCCGGATCGGCCCGATCCCGGGCAGGTCGGCCACGCCGAAATAGCGCCCGCCCGTCTCGTCGAGCGGGGCGAGCTGGCGGCGGATCGCGGTTCCCGCGCATTTGGGGATGTGCACGAAGGCGATCCTGCGGCTGCGGCTGAGGATCATCGCTCAGATCTCGTAGCCGAAGGCGTCGAGGTCGCGGGCGTAGGCGCCGCGGATCAGCGCCAGCGTTCCGGGCGACAGCGCGGCGACGTCGCCGTTCTCGCGGTGGGTGCGGTTCTTCAGCGGCAGGGCGGCATCGGTGCCGATCCGGGCGGCGATGCCGGGCCAGTCGTCGGCGATGGTCTCGAGCCGGGCGATCTCGTTGACGATCACCCGGCCCTCGGCGTCGGTCAGCCAGTCGAGACAGGGCATCACCAGCCGCCGGTCGCTCAGCATCCGGGGCGGGCCGGCGCCCAGAACGTCCTCGATCCAGGCGTCGAGGCCGGGCGGCGCGCGCCCCATCCCCTGCCAGTCGATCCTGAGCAGGTAGCGGTATTGCGACGTCAGCCGCTCGGCCGGATGGCGCACGATGGAGAAGCTGTGCAGCGCCTCCCAGCGTGCGGCGCCGATCCGGTCGCGGCGCTCGGCGGCAGTGTCGTGCAGCTTCACCGGGATCCCCAGCGCCTGTTCGACGCTGGTGCCGCCGCATTTGTTGATGTGGATGAAGGCATGGGTGCCGGCGCGCGCCTGTTCGTCGAGATAGCGCCGCGCCGCGGCCCGGTGGCGCCGCCAGCGCGCCGCATGCACCGCGCGGACCAGCGGCCGGGGGGTGCGGTCGCGGATGCGTTCATGAAGCGATTTCCGCATCAAGCCTCCTTCAGCCGGCGGGCAGGATCCTGCGGACGGCGGCCTTCAGCTTCAGTTCCCGCTCATAGCCCCGGCGGGTGAGCTCGGCATAATCGGGGCCGCGGGTGGGGCCGGTCACGTCGCGGCCGACTTCGCGGAGCGTGCCGCGTTCGAGCCCCTCGGTCACCCACCATTTCGACGGCCCGCTGACATGGATGCACTTGACGCTGGCCAGTGGCTCGAGCCTGAGCGTGAGCCGTCCGGGCAGGCCCGCGGCCACCGCCAACCGCTTGAGCTTGCCGCGCTCCCAGCAGCGCCAGGCGGCGGGGGCGAGGTGCCGGCCGCCGATGCGCATCGCCATCGCCGACCAGACGATCGCCTCGATATGCATGTACGGCCGGAACCGGGGCACCGCGAGCGGCGTCACCGCCCGGTCGAGCCAGTCCGGATCGACCGCCCCGGCGCGCAGCTGCGCCACGCCGATGTCGACATGGTCGGCGAGCTCGAGGCCCCGGTCGAAGGCCGTGCGCACAGCGTCAGGCGGCAGCAGGCAGTTCGGCCCCTGGCGCATCATCATCACGCCGCTCTCGGGCGTCGGCTCGAAATCGAAGCGGTTGGGAAAGAACAGGTCCGGGTCGGCGATGATGATCTCGTCCTCGGGCGCGCTCAGGGCGAGCGGATCGATGATCTTGCGCCAGCAGGGATGGCCGTCATGCAGCGCGCGCAGGCCCGCGAGCCCCGGAAACCGGTCCGAGATCGCCTGCGCCACCGCCTCCTCGGGTACCACGGCTATCTCGGCGCCGCCGGTTGCATAGGGCGCGGTCTCCGCCTCGAGGATCCGCGCCTCCTCGGCGTCGTCGGCCACCAGGGTCAGGCGCACCGGCTCGGTGCAATTGGCCAGCATCGTGCGGATGCAGTGCCGCGCATAGGGCAGCGCCTTCGACGACATCAGGATGAAGACGCGTCTCATAGCGCCTCCCGCCGCGCCCCGGCAAAGAGCCGCGCCAGCCGTTCGGCCTCGGCGCGGATGTCGAAGTCGGCCGCGACCTTCGCCCGGCCGGCCTGCCCCATGCGGTCGCAAAGCTCCGGGTCCGACAGCAGCCGGCCGAGCCTGTCGGTGAGCGTGGCGGTGTCGCCCGGCGGCACCAGGTACCCCGACACGCCGTCCTCGACCAGCTCCGGCACCCCCGCGACGCGGCTCGCGATCACCGGGATCCGGCTCGCCATCGCCTCCATCAGCACCACCGGCACCCCTTCGGCAAAGGAGGGCAGCACCAGCATGTCGGCCGCCGCCAGCCGGTCGGCCACCGCCTCCTGCGGCAGATAGCCGTGAAAGGTCACCGCCGCGCCGAGCGCGCGCGCCTGCGCCTCGAGCCGGGGCCGCTCGGACCCGTCGCCCACGATGTCGAGCCTGGCCTCCGGGTGGTCGCGATGCACGGCGGCGAAGGCCTCGAGCAGCAGCGGGCCGCCCTTGACCGGGTCGAGCCGGCCGACGAAGAGCACGTTTCCGCCCCCCGATCCCCGGCCCTGCCGGCCGTAGCGGGCCGGGTCGACGCCGCAATGCACGATCGCGATCCTGTCCCAATGGGCGGGGTCCGAAAAAAGCATCAGCTGCGAGCGGCAGAAATGGCTGATCGCCACCACGAGGTCGGCGCGGGCGACCTTCTCGTCGAGCCGCCAGCGGGGCGCGTCGAAGAAGATGTTCGGCCCGTGTTCGGTGAAGCTGAAGGGGATGCCCGACATCTCGCTGGTCAGCATCGCGACGGTGCAGCTGGAATCCGCGAAATGGTTGTGCAGGCGCACGGCGCCGGCCCCGGCGAGGTGCCGCGCCAGCACCCCCGCCTCGAGAAAGTAGAACGCCTGCCAGAGCAGCGCCCGCGCCCCCGGCGCCCGTGTCCGCCAGGCCAGCCCGAGCGCCGAGAGCCAGCGCCGGGGCGCCGCGCGCAGCACCGAAAGATGCGCGCCGAGCAGCCGGGCGGGGTTCCGTCCGGCCGCGATCACGCCGAAGGTGCGCGCCGCCTCGGCCTGCTGGTGCGCGCCCACCACCGTTTCGGGCGGCGGGCGGCGGATGGTGCAGGGCAGCACGGTCAGCCCCAGCGCCTCGAGCGCCGCGATCTCGCGCGCGATGAAGGTATGCGAGACCTTGGGATATTCGCCCGTCAGGTAGGCGACCGGGCCCGCACGCGCCGTTTGCGCGCTTACCGGGCCGGCGCCCGTTTCCGGGCTCAAAGTTCCTGCGGTCACCGGCCCCGGCTCCATTCTCCCGCGGGGGGGCGCATCCGCACCATGGCCGAGACCCCGGCATAGACCGCGAAGCTGACGGGTGCGCGGGCGGCGAGGCGCAGCAGGGCGGCGCGGCCGACGGGCGCCTTGCCCTCGTTCGCGGCCAGATGCGGCCAGAGCCGGTGCACCTCGGCCACGCCCGCGTCCTGCCGCCGCCGGACCCGCACCAGGTTGCGCCAGCCCTCGACCATCGGCCAGTGATAGCGCGCGGGCACCTCGTGGCGCTCGCCGGGGGCGAAGTGCAGCCGGGCGAAGGTGTCGTCCGAGATGATGTCGGGAAAGCCGCCCCAGCGCGCGCGCCCGGCCTCGTTGACGGCAAAGAGCCCCGCTCCCACCGCGCCGCCGCGCACGAAGGGCAGCCGGGTCCACAGATCGGCGTAGCGCCGGGTGATCCAGGTTCGCGCCGGGGCCACCGCCAGCGTGCCGGTGGCATAGACCGGCTCGGGGCGGTCGAGGGCGGCGCGCAGTTGGCCCAGCAGCGCCGGCGCGCAGAGCACGTCGGCGTCGAGATAGGCGCGCGCACCGGTGGGAACGACGGCGTCGGCGCGGTTCAGCGCGGCGATCTTGCCCGGCTCGGGCGAGGACAGGCAGAGCAGCGACCAGCCCCGCGCCTCCGCCTCGGGCACGAGGCCCGCCACGATCGCCTCGGTCCGGTCGGTGCAGGCATTGGCCGAGACCACGATCCGCACCGCGCCCGCCTCCGCGTCCTGCGCGAGAAGCGCGCCGAGGCAGCGGCCGATCCAGGCCTGCTCGTCGTTGGCGGCGATGATGACGGAGAACTCTGGCGGTCTCATTGTGCTCCTGTCCGGCAGGGCCGGGCCTCCGGCGTCTTTCTCGGACGCGCCTGCCCGCATTGCAACCGATTTGCCCGCCCGCCGCCCCGCAAGCGTCCCAATTGTCACCCACAAGATCGCGACCCGGAGGGGACTACGCCTGCGCCGCGAAGAAGAGTATACGGGGTCTCGAGGGGCGACGGGGGCGGAGTCCGAAGGTAGACCGCAGGTGGGCAGCATGATCGCCTTTCATCCCGGCCGCTCGAATGGGCGCACCGCCGTCACCGTTCCCTCGGCGGCAGCGCTGCTGGCCGATCTGGAGACGCGGCTTTCGGCGGGCGAGGGCTTTGCCGTGGCGACGCTGAACCTCGATCACGTGGTCAAGCTGCGCCGCGATCCGGCGTTCCGCGCGGCCTATGCCCGGCACGGCCTGGTCACCGCCGACGGCAATCCCATCGTCTGGCTGCACCGCCTCGCGGGGCGGCGGATCGAGCTGGTGCAGGGGGCCGACCTGGTGCGGCCGGTCGCGGCGCTGGCCGGGCGGCTGGGGATCCGGGTGGGCCTGCTGGGCGCCACCGGCCCGACGCTGCACGCCGCCGCCGCGCGGCTCGAGGCGGAATGTCCGGGGCTCGAGATCGTCACCCGAATCGCGCCGCCGCCGCGATTCGATCCCGAAGGCGCGGCCGCCGATGCCTGTCTCGAGCAATTGCGCGCGGCCGGCGTCGGGCTGTGCTTCGTCGCCCTCGGCGCGCCCAAGCAGGAGCGGCTGGCCGCCCGCGGGCTCGAACGGGTGCCCGGCTGCGGCTTCGTGTCGATCGGCGCCGGGCTCGACTTTCTCGCCGGCGGCCAGAAACGCGCGCCGCCTTGGGTGCGCCGGATCGCGATGGAATGGGCCTGGCGGATGCTCGGCAACCCGCGCCGGCTCGCCCGGCGCTACGCCCGCTGCGCGCTGGTGCTGCCGCAGCTTGCGGCCGAGGCCGCCCAGGCCCGGCGCGAAAGCGCCTGACCCCGGGATCGCCCCCGGCCGAACGCCCCGGCCGCCCGTGCTGGCTCAGGACGGCGCCGTCACCTCGAACACGCCGCTCGCCGTGAAGCGGTGGATCGTCATGCCGCCCGCCGTCGTCACCGTGCCGCCGGTCGCGGACAGGCTGCCGGTCGCATAGGCGATGACCACGACGCCCGCGGCGCCGCCGGTGGGCGTGGCGCCCGACCTGGTGGAGCCGCCGCCGCCGCTTCCGGTATGGGCGGCGGGGGCCGTGGGCGCCGCGTTCAGGTTGCCGCCAGTGCCCGCATTGGTGCCGCCGGGCGCCAAGCCGGCATACTTGCCCCCGGCGTTGCGCTGCGCGCCGCCGCTGCCAGAGCCGTAGACCACCGCGGTGCCGGTGATCGAGGACAGGCGCCCCTCGCCGCCGGCGCCGGCGTGATCGGTGCCGCCCGGCTCCCCGGCCACGGTGGCGCCGCCGCCGCCGCCGCCAGTCCGCTGGGCCTGCAGGCTGCCGCTCGATCCCGCGGAGGATCCGTTGCCGGCGCCGCCATCCATCCCCTGCCCTTGGGTTCCGGCGCCGCCCGGCGCGATGAAGTCGGGGGAGACGAAACCGCCGCCGCCGCCGCCCGAGCCGCCGGGCGCGCCGGGCCAGTCGCCGGTGCCCAGCGAATCGGCGCCCGCACCGCCGCCCACCGCGGTCTGTCCCAGCACCGAGCTGTCGCCGCCGCTGCTGGTCGGGCTGAGGCCGTCATTGACCCCGCCGGCGCCGACGATCACCGGGAACGCCGCCACGCTGGCCGCGGTGGTGCCGGTCAGCACCCCGCCGGCACCGCCGCCTCCGCCGCCCGAGCCGCCGCCGCCCTTGCCCCCGGGGCCGCCGCCGGCGACGACGAGGTAGTCGAGCGTGGCAGCCGACATGTCGGCCTCGGTGACCACCTGCCAGTCCGCAACCACGCCGCCCACGTCGAGGCTCGCCGTCGTCGCGGTCTCGAAGCCGGTGGCCGTGGTCAGGCGCAGCTGCACCTTCTGGCCCGGCGCGAGGCTGCCGGCGGCCGCCGTCCAGGCCAGGATCTCGGTGTCGGCGGCGTCGAGCACACGGTATTCCGCGCCCGGCCCCGAGATCACCACCGGCGCCGGGGCGGTGTAGCCGGCCGGCACGACGATGTCCGAGACCACGAGCGTGCCGCGCGGCTGGCCGGCAAGGTCGACGAAGTCGAACGCGCCCGGCACCGTGTCGGCCACCGCGGTGGTCACGGTCCAGTCCGAGACCGCCGCGCCGCCGAGCGTGAGCGTGACGGCGGTCGCGGTCTCGGAGCTGGCGCTCGCGGTCTGGCGCAGCTGGATCTTCTGCCACTTGTTGATCAGCCCCTGTGCCGCGGTCCAGTCCGCCGCCAGCGTGTCGTCGGGATGCAGGATGCGGTACTCGCCGCCCGCCACATCCACAGCGCAGTCGCGCTCGAACCCCTGCGGCGTCACAACGTCCGAGACCACCGTCGCGCCGGGGGTCTGCCCGGCGAGGTCGGCGAACACCGCCGGATCGGGCACCGCGTCGAGAATGTCGCCCCAGATCGCGGCATAGGTGCCCGACCAGACGGCATGGGCGCGCGCGCCGATCCCCTCGCACCAGTCGGGGCCGGGATGCAGCACGCCGAAGCCGGCCGCCACCGGGAAATCGCAATCGAGCGCCGCGGCGCCGCCGTCGCCGGCCACCACGTCGAGCTGCGCCTTGCGCACCGTGAAGCCGTTGGCGAACCAGCCCGGGAACGGCCGCGTGCGCTCGACGATGAACAGCCCCGACGAGATCCGGCCGCGGTATTCGGCAAGGAAGGTCGCGAAGTTCGCCGCATAGGACGCGGCGCGCAGATTGTCCTGGATGTCGCGCTCGCCCTGGTTCCAGAAGGTGATCTCCTCGGGCGGGGTGCCCTCGGCGGCGATGATCGCGCTGCGCGCCGCGCCCACGCGGGCCTCGAGCTCGCCGAAGAGCTCGCCCGAGCCCGGGTGCCAGTCCTGGCCGGCCTCGGGATTGACCGGGGTGCCGCCCTGGCTGCGCTTGACCATGAAGACCGGCCGCGCGCTGCCCGATTGCTGCAGCAGGTGGGTGAACTCGGCCTCGGTGCCCCAGCTCGTCGGGTAGTCGCCGGGATTGGCGCCCACGGCGTAGTCCACGAAACCGCCGACATTGTCCCAGATCTTCAGATCGAGCGCCTGGTATTTCGCGGGCGGGGTCAGGCCCGCGGTGCCCGACTTTCCCGCGTTCGACTGCCCCGCCACGATCAGCAGGATCGGCCGCGGGGCGAAATTGCCCGAGCCGGCCTGCGGCCCCGTCGCGCCGATATCGATGCCGATGCCGATCATGGGCGGCCTCCCGCGCGGGAGGCGGACCGGACGGACGGCAGGGGGCCGGACAGGTCCGGCGAGTGGCGGTCTGAAATCTGGGGCATGAACGCGCTTTCCATCGGGGCCTCGTCAGGTCCGGCACCCTAGCGGCCGGCGCCTGACAGGGCCTCAATGGAGCGCGCGCCGCGCGGTACGCGCGCGCAACGGCTACTTGTATTCGATGAGCCGGACCGGCCCGCGCCCGAGCCGCCGCAGATAGTAGCCGAGCGCGCCCTGCGCCTCGGCGAACTTGGTCAGGACCGACAGCGCCGCCCGCGTCCAGGCAAACCGCGCGCCACCCCCCCGCAGCGCCATGCGCGCGATCTGCGCCGGATAGGCCAGCAGCAGCAGGAGCGCCCAGGGGCCGGCCAGCGCCGCCCCCATGAGCGCGGCCAGCGGCAGCGCCAGCCCCCAGCCGAGCGCCCGGAGCAGGCCGCGCACCCCGTGCCGCTCGGGCGGGCCGCCATGCATCGCCGCCCCTTCGGCAAAGGCGTGACCGCTGCGCCGCATCCGCCGCCAATGCTGGGAGAACCGGGTCATGGCGGCATCGTGCCGGGTCATCTCGGCGTCGATGCGCCAGATCTCCCAGCCCCGCCGCCGCATCCTCAGGCACATCTCGGGCTCTTCGCCGGCGATCAGCCGCGCATCAAAGCCGCCCACCGCGTCGAGCGCCGCCATCCGCATCAACGCATCGCCGCCGCAGGCCGTCGCCGGCCCCACGGGCGTGTCCCATTCCAGGTCGCACAGCCGGTTCCAGAGGCTCGCCTCCGGGGCGATCTCGCGGCGCCGGCCGCAGACCGCCGCCGCCCGCGGATGCGCGTCCATGTGCGCGATGGCGGCCGGAAGCCAGCCGGGCTGCAGCTCGCAATCGCCGTCGACGAACTGTACCAGGTCGGGCGCCGCGCCCGCCTGGCGCAGCCGGTCGATGCCGGCATTGCGGGCGCGGGCCGCGGTGAAGGGCTGACCGGGATCGAGCGTCACCACCTCGGCGCCGGCCGCGC
>Ga0102928_1002273_pt1 | contig 11502 bp, 4 predicted proteins | sample SalPonR1_B_D1_MG_FD_78504 | JGI IMG/M metagenome (GOLD analysis project Ga0102928, IMG submission 78504) | Salt pond soil microbial communities from South San Francisco under conditions of wetland restoration - Salt Pond MetaG R1_B_D1_MG | ecosystem: Environmental > Aquatic > Marine > Intertidal...
ATCTTCGCGGCCAACGACGATATGGCCGCGGGCGTCATCCGCGTGGCCTACCGGCTGGGGCTCGACGTTCCCGGGCGGCTGTCGGTGGCAGGCTTCGACGACAGCGCGCTCGCCCAACTGGTCTATCCGGCGCTGACGACGATCCGCCAGCCGCTGGCGAAGATGGCGGAGCAGGCCGCGCTCGAATTGATCAACCGTTTCGGGCAGCCGGAACCGGGACCCGAGACGGTGGTGATCCCGTCGACGCTGCAGATCCGCGAATCGACGGGCCCTGCACCGTCCTGAAAGCCGCCGTCACGGCAGTCGGCAGCGGCCTTCCGGGCGACGTCAGCGGACGTAGCGGATGCCGTCGAGGTAGACCGTCACGGGTGTGGCCCGCCCGACCAGCGTGACCACGAATCCCGTCTTGATGCTCGAGAGATCCGCCCCCTCCAGCGGCACCGTGTAGCGCCGCCACTCCCGGGTCAGCACAAGGCCATCCACCTTGCGGATGGCGGAGTCGGGATGCGCCTTGTCCTCCTCGAGCAGGCCGACGCCGAAGCTGACTTTCTCGCCGCCGTACTCCCCCCGGGCCCAGACCTCGAGCTCCCGGGCGCCGCGGAGATCGTAGCCCCCTTCCCGGTCGCCCCAGTTGTCGGGCGGATCCTGCCAGGCGACGCCCACCCAGCCGAACGGTTTCTCGAAGCGCAGACGGATGCTGTGCGCGCCCTCCCGGACTTCGCCGCCGTGCTCGCCGTCGAGCGTGAGGTGGTCGATATCGCCCATCCAGCCAGACGGCACCCAGGGCATTCCCTCGAAACCGTCCTCGTACACCGGGAACGGCAACGGGGCGCGCGTCTCGCCCTCCACGAGCAACGGAACGTTGGCGGTGGCGGCATGGCCGGCCTCGTCGTAGGCATAGAGGAACAGGCGATAGGGTCCCGGCTGTTCCGGCATGCGTACTCTTGCGCCAGCCGCGTCCCCCTCCTCGACGGCGCCCTCGATCGCGGGCATATCGGGCCTGAAATCGCCACCGGTCAGGTACTCCGACGAATCGGGCCGCAGCTCCCAGCGGACCCTGATCTTTCCGCCCTCCGGGTCCTCGACCGATGCGCTGACCTGCACAGCGGCACCCGGTTCCACGCGGGTGGATCCGGCGAGCTTCAGCGGCGCAGCCCGGGGCGCGAGATCGTCCGGCGGCTCCCCCGACCAGATACGGGTCATGACGTCGACGGCCGCCGTCTTCGCGCCGTCCTCGAGGAACATGCCGAACCAGGTCCCGGTGGCCTCCATCTTGTGGCCCCAGAGGAAGGCGTAGCCGCCCAGCGCCCGGCCGGGCGCGGCGACGATGCCCCGCTCCCAGCTCTCGCGGTACGACACGGCCTTCTCGGCGCTGGTCTGCTCGAGCGGGGCGCCCCATTCGGTGGCGGGCATCTCCCACGGTCCGACGGGTCCGAACTCGGTCAGCACGAACGGTTTCGTCGCTCCGCCTTCGCGCAGCAGTTCCGGCACCAGCGGCGCGCCCCCATAGGCATTGACGCCATGGATGTCGATGGCAGGGCTGCGGTGGTGGACCCACTCGATACGTTCGCCGTGGACGAACGTGGTGACCGTCATGGTCGGATGGTCGGGATCCAGCCGCTTGACCATGGCGGCGGCCTCGTTAACGGCCTTCCAGATCGCCGGATTGCCGCCGTCGTCGAAACCCTCCATCTCGTTGCCGATCCCCCACAGCAGGACGGCCGGATGGTCCTTGTAGCGGAGTACGGCCTGGCGCACTCGCTCGTGCTGCTCGGCCACCTGCTCCGGGTCGTCGTAGTCGAAGCCGTGGCGCTCGTGGCCGAGCCAGATGCCGACGGTCACCGTGAGGCCGAGCGAATGCGCCTCGTCGAGCAGCGGTTCGAGATTCTCCGCGCCCCAGGTGCGCACCGAGTTGGCGCCGGCCGCCGCCAGCAGTTCCAGCGAGTGGTTGCCACCGGCGCCGCGGATGAAATACGGCTCGCCGCCGCGAAACAGCTCCCAGCCTTGTTCGGTCTGTCGCAATTCGACGGGAACCGCTTCTGCCATCACCGGCTTCCAGAACAGAAAAGGCCCTGCAACGAGCAGGGCCTTGATGAGAGTGATCCCGCGCACTCGCGGAGTCTGTCAGCCGCCGTTGACGGACACGACACCGTCGTTGAAATTGGGCGGCGTGGCAGGCTGATACGAATAACCCCAGTCCAGCAGCAGCTCGAGCACCAGGATCGGGTCGCCCGGCACCAGGCGCCGGAAGCCCGTCGCATCGGTCCGGTACAGTGCGTCGGCAGTAAGCTCGTTGAGCGGCACGGAGAACGGCACGGGTTCGCCATCGGGACTCGCGCCCGGGCAACACTCGAAGACCGTGACCGAGCCGAAGAAGTTGTCCAGCAGGGAGCGATAGGCCTTGAGCGCCTGCTCGCGCACGAGTTCGTCCTGTGAGAGCGAGTTGCTGTTCGCATCGAACAATTCGTGCAATGCCAGCGCGGTGTAGAACTGGTTCTCGCCGGACGGGCGCTGCGCCAGCGCGGTGGCCCAGAAGTAGAATCGTGCCTTCGCTCCCGACGGCCCAACCGGCAGTGAGTTGAACAACTCGAACTTGTTGGACGCCTCCGGGTTATTGACGTCGAACTCGATGATGGTCGTCGTCGCGAACGGATTCTGCGGATCCTCCAGGACACAGGGCTCCGGGTGGACGCCGACGTCCTCGCAATAGAGGTCCAGAACCACGTCGGTCGGCAGGACGATGGTGTTGATCACCTCGCCGTCGCCCTCGTCGCGCTCGCTGGTGCAGCCGGCGAAGACCAGCGTTGCCGTACCGAGCAGCGCGAGGAGCAGGTGCTTGCCGCGAGCCGGCCTGGCGTTTTGTCGATTGAGGTCGCTCATTCCAATATTACCTCGGCTGTGCATGCACTACGCTAGAACTGGTAGATGAAGTAGACGTTGACGCTGAAGATGTAGTCGCTGCCCGGAAACTCTTCCTGTGACTCCGAGTCTTCACCGAAGGAGCGGTACAGGGCACGGACGCCGACCTGGGTCGCGTGGTCTTCAGACAGCCGGTCCGCGATCGCACCGAATCCCGATCCGAGCAGGTAAGAGTAATCGAGCTTGACCTGTTCCGGGAAGGTGATGTTGAACTGGCGGTAGAAGTCGTAGGGACCCCAGCGGTCCTTCATGAAATAGCCGGACAGCACGTGGCGGCCGCCCCAGACTGCCTTGCCATGCAGCTCCCAGAAGTCGCGAGTACCGCCGGTCGGGTCGCCCGTCGACTGCTGGAAGCCCCGGATTCCCTTGAAGATCAGCTTCGTCCGGTTCGGCGTATTGATCGTCACGCGGCTCGAGAGCGTCCAGACATCCTCCGCGGGCAGACCCTGGCCGAACGCGGCGTTCGACTCGGTGGGCGCGAAGAAGAACCGGTAGGAATCGGTGAAGGTCGGGAACTCGGTGTAGGTACCGCCGAAGTCGACTGCGAACGGCGCGTCTTCCCGCCACTCGTTGTCCCAATCGTAGTACGGCGTCGCACCGGTCGGATCCCAGGTGAAGTAGATTTCGCCGGAGCGTGCTTCCCGATTGCCGAGCACCGCGAACGGATCCGCATCCCGGTTACGCGGGTTGGTACCCGGCTGCAGAATGCCGTCGACGATCTCCGGCTCTACGAGCGGATTGGCGTGGACGAGATTGTCGCGGTAGAGCACCCGCGGGAACACCATCAGGTTGCCGAAGAACATCTGCATGCCCGCGATGTATTCCTGCTTGTTGCCGAGGCCGGAATACGGCAGGTTGGTCGGGTCCGAGACGCCGTACACCGTATGATACTGGCCGGCGTCGGCGACGATCCCCGCATGCTCCGCGGAGACGAAGCTTCGGGTGCCGAGCAGCGGGAAGGTCAGCTTTGCCTTGAAGCCGAGGGTATCGTCCCAGTCGACCTCGTCCAGAAAGACGTTGCCTCCCGCGAAGCGATCGAACTTCTCGCCCACCTTCTCCGTCGCGGACATGATTCCGCCGAGCTCCAGCTCCCAGCCGTTCACGAACTCCTTCTTCGCGTAGATCGTCGTCTGGCGGGACTGGCGTTCGGTCTGCCCCGCTCCGCCGACGGACTCGCCGCGGCGCGCCACGTCTTCGGAATGGATGAACGTCCAGTCCATGTCCGCGAGATTCCAGTCGTACTTGACGATGGCCTTCGGGTTCGCGCCCCAGTAGACCTCCGGACCGGCGAGGACCGTGAGCCCTTCCCACGTCCCCTTGCCCTTGATCTCGACACCCGAGGGCGCGCTGGCATCCCACACGTCGATGCCTGCGATATCGGTGGCTTCGGCGACGAGGCCGAAAAAATCGCCCTCGTAACCCCAGTGGAAACGGGGCGTGTGATAGAAAGCCTCCAGATCGAAATCGTCACCGCGATACTGCGCGCTGAAGTCGTAGATCTCGATACGCCGGCCGTCGTCGATGCGAACGGGCGTGACCGGGATACCCTCGATCTCTTCCGTGGCCACATCGATCTCGCGGTCCAGGCCCCGGTCGCCGTAGGAGAATTCCAGCGGCCGCTTGTCGGCGACATCACCGAGGACGTTCAGCGTGAACTGTCCGTCCAGCCGGGAATTCGGATTGAACGCGAAATCGAGGAACACCATTTGCCCGTCGCTGAACTCGAGGGCGTTCTCCCCCTCCTCCTCGATGGGCTGATCCTCGCCCCGGGTGACGAACTCCGCCTCGAAGCGGCCGCCGGTGAACCTGAGCCGGCGTTCGGACTCGACGACTTCGGCCTTCACCCGGCGCACATCTCCCCGCAACTCGTAGTAGTCCACGTCCATGGTGGCGAACATGCGGTTGATGTCGCTCCTGGACGCGTCGTAGGGGTCCATCGAGAACACTTCCTTCATGACGTCATAGGCCATGCGTGGAATTGCCTTGTAGACGCCCTCCGCATTGGGCGTACCCAGCGCCGCGATGCCGAACCACTCCTCGTTCATGTTGTTGCCGTCCGGCGTCCAGTCGAACAGGTAGGCCTGGTTCGACCACGAAGCATTCGTGTCCTGGATGTCCAGATTCTCGGTCTGGAGGTACTTCCACCACTCGTCGCGCCACTCGAAGATGTAGCCGCCGATCGAGTTGCCCACTCCGCCGTTGCCGTAGGCCTGCTGGTACATCTCCTGCCACTGCTCCTTCAGGATCAGGGCCTGGGCTGCCTGGTCCTCCTGGAACGTCCGCGCATTGAAGGCATCGCTGCCGAACTCGAAGAACACCACCGGCAGATCGAGCTTCTCGTCGACTCTCTGCCACAGGTCCGTGAAACTGGTGCCGCGGTAGACATTACTGCCGAGCACGTCGAGAGACGGCACCAGCTCGGCGATCAGGTCGATGTACTGGATGTCGCCGTTGACGATGCTGAACGGATGGTTGGGAGCGATGGCCTGGCCCGCGGAGATGACCTCCTCGAACAGGCTGTACAGGTAGCGGGCCTTGGCCGTGTTCTGTTCACCTTCGGGCAGGTTCTCGATCTCGAAGCTGGACCAGGACAGACCGTAGTTGCTCTCGTTGCCGAAGGCGAACATCAGCACGCCGGGGGTGTCCTTGTAGCGTTGCACGTATTCCTGCATGTCGCGCTTGAGTGTGGCGCGCGTGATCGGATCCGAGTAATCGGTGAAGGGTACCCATTGCCCGTCGACGGTGTAGCCGTAGCGGCCCATCAGCGGATTGATGACGGTCATGATGCCGTGCTCGCGGTAGATGTACTCCACCCACTCCGGCGGGATCATCGTGAAGCTGCGGATCGTGTTCACGCCCATCTTCTTCATCAGGCCGAAGTCATAGTCCAGCACCTTGCGGATGAAGTCGTCGGACTCGTTGAACAGGCCGTAGCTGTAGTTCTGGCCTCTTGGCGAATAGCTCCAGACGACGCCCTTCACGTAGAAGTCCTCGCCGTCGACCTTGAGCTTCCAGCCGCTTTCGTCCTTGTAGGTCTCGACCTTGTTCGCCTGGGCACGGGCCGCATCGGGGGCGACGAGTACCATCGCGACAGCCAGCAGGCTGACGAATCGGGTCAGGTAGTTAACAAAGCTTGTTCTCGCCATAGCGGACACTCTTTTTTGAAGTTTTGATTCGGATCGAACATCGAGAGATTGCATAGCCGTTACCCGCGCCATCCCGCTAGTTGATCACGATAGAGACGTTGTCGAACACGACATCGACACCACAGCCTTCGACCGGTCCGCAACTGGCCTTCAGTTGCAACGTCACGCCACCACTCACGTCGGAACCCAGGGTGGTGTTGAAGCTGTAATTCGTCCAGTTCGCAACCGGTGTCAGCGGCGCACCGCCGCCGAGAATCTCGGACTTCGACGTACCACCGCCCGTCAGCTCGGAGAAGAACTCGGCAAATACTACGCCGCCGGCGCCGCAAAGTTCTCCACGCATATCGAACGAAACGGTAACCGGCGCATTGGACGTAAGGCTGCCGGCTTCCAGATTGGAATTCTTGAGCAGATTGTCGACGGCCGGATCGGTCTGGGTGCGGATGGGCACCAAAAGGTTCGCCGCATAAATACCGGAAGACGGGTTGTCGGTGAGGATCGCCTGGCTTCCGCCGCCCGGCAATTGCTCCCATCCATCGAATGTCCCGGTCTCGAAACCGCCGTTGACGGCGATCCCCCCGGGCGCGCCACCGCCAGTGCCGCTACCACCACTGGTACCGCCGCCACCCGTACAAGTAGCGGCGCCAGTATCGCCGCCGCCCGTATCGCCGCCGCCCGTATCGCCACCGCCGCCAGTACCGCCGCCCGTGCCACCTATGACGATGGAGACGTTGTCGAAGAAGACATCGACACCGCAGCCTTCAACGGGCCCGCAACTGGCTTTCAATTGCAGCGTCACACCACCGCTGACATCAGGCCCGAGAGTCGTGTTGAAACTGTAGGTCGTCCAGTCGACAGTCGGGGTCAGCGGCCCACCGCTCAGGATCTCCGATTTGGATGTGCCACCACCCGAAAGCTCGGAGAACAGCTCTGCGAATATCACACCACCAGCGCCTGAAAGCGTGCCACGCATGTCGAACGAGACGGTGACCGGTTCGTTCGACGCAAGGTTGCCTGCTTCCAGGTTGGGGTTCTTGAGCAGGTTATCGACGGCCGGGTCGGTCTGTGTTCGAACCGGTACGAGGAGGTTTGCCGCATAGACGCCGGAAGACGGGTTGTCCGTGACGATCGCCTGACTCCCCTCGCCCGGCAACTGCTCCCATCCGTCGAACGTGCCGGTCTCAAAGCCACCGTTGATTGCGATGTCCCCTGTGACGCCACCACCACCGCCGCCGCCGGTACTCCCGGCCACGGTCAGGCTGACGTCGTCGATATCGACGGTGCTGGCCACGGTACCCATGTCGAACAACACCCGACTGTCCGCGCCACCGAAACCGGTTGCGGTCAGGTTGTAGCTGAAGCTCTGCCAATCCGTGGTCAGAGGTACATTGACCGTGACCGCCGTGAACGGTTGCACGTTGAGCCCAATGCCGGCAACGATCTCGCGGGCGACGGAGGCACGTGCCCGGAAAGTCAGGACGTATTCCGTATCCTGCGTGATGTCCAGCACCTGGCTCAGGTTGGTATCGAATACGTTACCGCCCGCAGACGCGTCCACCGTGTAGTAATTATTGGTCGCTATGGCGCCCGCATTGACCCAGGGAGCCTTGTCCGTGTCACTGGCTTCGAAATCGCCGTTGGTCAGCAATTCGCCGCCGCCCCCACCGCCGGTCGCCGTGCCGCTGAAGCCGAAATCCGTCAGCAGGAATGTGAACTGAACCGGGGAGGTGTCCGTGCTCTCGAACAGCAGGCCCGTCGCCGTATCCACACCCGTGAACAGGGTCAGCGGTATCGAGACCTGATACCAACCATTGCCAAGAGCTGTGGAGTATTCGGACGTCGCCAGCGCAACAACGACGTAATCGCCGTCGTCGAGGAACTTGATCCTGATCACATCGCCGGGCATTCCCTTGACCTTGAAGTCCAGGGTTTCGTAAACGCTCGCAAAGCCGGCTGTAAACCCGACGATCCCGAACTGGCCGACGTTCGCACCGTAGCCGGTGCCGCTCGTGACAGCAAAAACCGGACTAAAGTCAGGGTCGTCCGCAAAAGTCGAATTGAAGACGGAGCCGGAGCCGAAAGCCTCATAGCCAGTGTAGTCCACGCCGAACTCGAACTCCGCCGGCACAGTCGGATCGGTTGCGAAGATGACATCCTCTGGGACGATGGAGTCCGGGCTGTCCGCTGGCCCCGTCGAACCACTGAAACCGATATCGGTCAGCAGGAACGTGAAAGGATTTGCCGCCGTATCATCCGTTTCGAACAGCAGCCCGGTTGCCGTATCCACACCGGTAAAGCTCGTGAGCGGTATCGATACCTGGTACCAGCCGTTGCCCAGATCCGTGGAGAAGGGCGAGCCGGTCAGAACGATATCGAGGTAGTCGCCAGCGTCCAAAAACCTGACTCTGATGAGGTCGTTGTTGAGCCCCTTGGCTTTGAAATCCAGCGTCTCGTAAGTGCTCGCGAAGCCGGCATCGAAACCGACGATCGCGAACTGTCCCACCTGGGCGCCGTAGCCGTCGCCCGTCGTCACGCCGAACGCCGGGCTGAAGTCCGGATCGCTCGTGACATTGCTGTCAAACGTCGAACCCGAGCCGAACGGCTCGTAGCCCGTGTAATCCACACCGAACTCCAGATCCGGCGCCGCCGATGAGGAATAGATCACGACGTCGGGTACCGTGCCCGGATCCGCGCCGCCCGTGCCGCCATTACCATCCGTGCCACCGACGACGATGGAAACGTTATCGAAAAAGACATCGACACCGCAGCCTTCGACAGCTCCGCAACTGGCTTTCAGCTGCAGCGTCACGCCACCACTGACATCAGGCCCCAGGGTTGTATCGAAACTGTAGGTCACCCAATCGGCGGTCGGCGTCAGCGGTCCACCACCCAAAAGCTCCGCCTTGGATGTGCCACCGCCCGAGAGCTCGGAGAAGAGCTCGGCGAAAACTACCCCGCCGGCACCGGAAAGCGTGCCACGCATGTCGAACGAGACAGTGACAGCGGCACCGGGCGTGAGATTGCCGGCCTCCAGGTTGGCGTTCTTTATAACGTTGTCAAGACCCGGATCGGACTGTCCGCGCACGGGTACCACAAGGTTCGCTGCATACACACCGGACGCCGGATTGTCGGTGACGATCACCTGTGTCCCGTCAGTCGGGACCTGCTCCCATCCTGCGAACGTACCGGTCTCGAATCCACCGTTGACGGCAATGTTATCGGCCGAGCCGCCATCCGAACCGCCGTCTGCCGCGCCACTGAAGCCGATATCGGTCAGCAGGAAGGTGAACGGATCCACCGCTGTACTGTCCGTCTCAAACAGCAGCGCGGTCGCCGTATCCACGCCAGTCAAGCTCGTCAGCGGGATCGATACCTGGTACCAGCCGTTGCCCAGATCCGTGGAGAAGGGCGAACCGGTCAGCACGATATCGAGGTAGTCGCCACCGTCCAGGAATTTCACGCTGATGAAGTCGTTATTGAGCCCCTTGGCTTTGAAATCCAGTGTCTCGTAAGTGCTCGCGAAGCCGGCATCGAAACCGACGATCGCGAACTGGCCCACCTGGGCGCCGTAGCCGTCGCCTGTCGTCACGCCGAACACCGGGCTGAAGTCCAGATCGCTCGTGACATTGCTGTCGAACGTCGAACCCGAGCCGAACGGCTCGTAGCCCGTGTAATCCACACCGAACTCCAGATCCGCCGGCGCCGATGAGGAGTAGATCACGACGTCGGGCAACACGCCCGGATCGGCGGGAACGCGATCGCCGGTGCCGCTGAAACCGATATCGGTCAGCAGCATCCTGAACTGCATTTCCGACGACGAGTCACTCTCGAATACGATGCCCGTCGCCTGGTCGGCTCCGCCGAAATCGGCTACGGGGATCGAGACCTGGAACCACCCATCGGCCAGTTCTTTTGAGTAGGAGCTACTGGTGAGATTCAGACGCAACGTATCGACGCCGTCGAACAGCTTCACGAAGATCACGAAGCCGGGCATGCCCTTGACCTTGAAATCAACGGAGTCGTAATTGGTCAGGAAGCCTGTCGAGAAACCGATGAAGCCGATTTGGGCGACGTTTGCCCCGTACCCGGTGCCGCTGAAGACGGAGAGTACTGGGCTGAATGTATCGTCATCCGCGTAGAACGGATCGATGACAGAGCCCGACCCGAAAGGCGTCCGTTCAGCATAGTCGTCAGGGATGACCAGGTCGGAATCGCCGCTGCTCGAGAACAGCGCCGCGTCCGGCTGGATATCGGCGGGGCCCCCGCCAGCAGCACAGCTCTCGACTTGCGTAATGTCGTCGTAATAAAAGGTCCAGTCGTCCGGATTCGTATCGGCAGCGCCGAGTACTCCGTTGTCGAATATGATCGTGAGCGCGACGACAGGTGTCGGGACCGCCTGTGCCGTGACGTCGAAACAAAGCTCCTCCCAGGTCCCGCTGCCACTGTGGTCCTGCACGACGGTGAACCCGCCTGCGGGGTTGCCCTGCTCCTCCAGTTTGAATGAGACAGGGACCGCACGAGACGACCAGACCTTCATCGTGTAGAACTCGCCCTCGCTGAAATCGACTGGCTCGCCCAGATCGAGCAGCGTCCCCCCGAATACCTCGTCGGGGAACTTCTGCATGCGTGCGACCAGGTCGCTGGTATTGATTCCGCTCTTGTCCGGATTGTCGACGATGATCGTTGCACCGCCATTGAAATTCACGATCGTCGGATCGGGGCACTCGATCTCGAAGTTGATCGGGTCGCAGAAGCCGGGAGCGACCGGCGGCAGCGGCGTTACCGGCTCATTGGCAATCGAGTCGGGCCCGTCGCCCTGGCCGCATGCCGCCAAAAGCAGGACGGGAACGATCGTCGCCAGGTTTCGGAACCGGCGGAGGGTTGCTAGTGCTTGCATGAATCAGCTCTCTGCAATGAATCGGCTCTTGACTCGATCCTTGTTTATGTCAATCGATCACGATGGAGACGTTGTCGAAAAAGACGTCGACACCGCAGCCTTCTACTGGCCCGCAGCTGGCTTTCAGCTGCAACGTCACGCCGCCGCTGACGTCGGGGCCGAGCGTGGTGTTGAAACTGTACGTCGCCCAGTCGGCGGTCGGCGTCAGCGGTCCACCGCTGAGGATCTCTGCCTTGGACGTGCCGCCGCCGGAGAGCTCCGAGAACAGCTCGGCAAAAACCACGCCGCCGGCTCCGGAAAGTGTGCCCCGCATGTCGAACGATACGGTTACCGCGGCGTTGGGCGTGAGATTGCCCGCCTCCAGATTCGCATTCTTGATCAGGTTGTCGACACTCGAATCGCCGGCGCCCCGGACCGGGACAACCAGATTCGCCGCATAGGTGCCCGAAGACGGGTTGTCCGTGACGATCGTCTGGATGCCGCCGCCGTCGAACTGCTCCCATCCGACAAACGTACCCGTCTCGAAGCCACCGTTTACCG
>Ga0102928_1002278_pt1 | contig 11493 bp, 10 predicted proteins | sample SalPonR1_B_D1_MG_FD_78504 | JGI IMG/M metagenome (GOLD analysis project Ga0102928, IMG submission 78504) | Salt pond soil microbial communities from South San Francisco under conditions of wetland restoration - Salt Pond MetaG R1_B_D1_MG | ecosystem: Environmental > Aquatic > Marine > Intertidal...
ACGGAGCCCATTCGCAGTAACACGCGACCGTGACCCGACATCACCTCTATGTCGGGATGCACCGTCATTCATTTGTTCAGGTCCGACAAGCCAACCGTGCTGATCGTCGGCAATCTGACGCCGTATCAGCCCTCTGGTCGGCGCAATTCGCAGTGCTGCGCGTCAGGGGGAATGCGCCCGACTGTTTCGCCCCCAATAGACTGTCACGTGTTCAACATTAAACAACATAAAAGGAACGGCATCGGATCGTCACAGACCGAACGTCGCACGCAACAAAAAACCTTTTGCGGCTTTTGTACAACGGACGTTCTCTCTAGGCTGTTCAAAGAGATTTCAACGTCTCTGAGAACGGACTCAGCTGAGGGTTTCCCGGATCGAAGCAAGGAGCGAATTTCGGTGTTTTCGGGCCTCTAACGCGGTTTCCATGTCGACACTGACAAACTGGACCGGCGTGTTGGGTTGCAACTGTCCGATCAAGTCCATATCGGCCGAAATGACTGTGCCCAGCATAAAGTAACCCCCGCCCGATACTGCGTCGCGATGCAGTACAATGGGCTCTTGCCCACTAGGAACCTGAACTGATCCATAGGGATAGCAGGCATCAGTGATGTTGGACGGGTCAGAACCCGCACTGAACGGTTGCTCGCGGGGGACGAAATCCAGCGGCCGCCCACCTTGAAAGCGATAGCCCATGCGATCAGCCTCGTTCGCGACCTTCCACGTATCGTCGAAAAAGCTGCGCTGCGACTCTTCGGTAATACGGTGCCAATAAAGCCCCGGTAGCATCCGAAGTTTCGCAGTTGTGCCAGGAAGGCGGCGATGTTCAACGGGCACGGAGGTGCCAGCGCGCGCCTTAACACCAGGCTTGCCAAGCGGCAAAGAATCACCCGGTTGGATCGCGCGGCCGTCAACGCCGCCAAGTGCACCAATGGGATAGGTCGAGCGGCTACCAAGATGGGGCTGCGTATCGATCCCACCTGAAATGGCAATATAGGCGCGCGCGCCTGCTTTGAGGAAATCAAAAGACAGCACCTGCCCCTTTTTCACCTCAAGCGCCGTCCATGTCGGGTGTTCTTCTCCGTCCAGCTTGGGCGGCAGTTCAGCACCGCAGACGGCAACCATGGCATCTTCGGTGAACTCCAGTTCAGGGCCAACAAACACCGATTCAAGCCCGGCGGCGGTTTCGGGATTGCCGACCAGCAGGTTGGCGGCCCTCATGGCCAGGCGGTCCATCGCACCACCCATTGGAATCCCAAGATGGTAGTAGCCCGGTCGGCCAAGATCTTGGATTGTGGTCATGATGCCCGAGGTAATGACATTAATCGGCATAAAGGGCCTCCATCAGCTTGGCGTTGGTGCCGTCCATGTCGGCGTTGAAGTCATCAAGCGAAAATTCCACGTCCTTCATCCGCGGCTCAAAACGCCCAGCCTCAACATCGGCGGTGATCTGATCATATTCTTCGCGGTCGATGGGACGCCATTTGACGATATCGCCCGGTTTGAAAAACACCATGAAATCGCGCAGGTACGGGGTTTCCTGCTTGGGGTCGAAGATCGTCATGGGGGTGATACCAAACATTTGGTACCCACCGGCCCCGCGGACCGAATACAGGGCCGTAAACGATCCGCCGTAGCCTATCGTCTGTTTCGGTGTGTCGGTTCGGGGTCGAACATATTTCGGCACTTGGATTTGCCGTGACCGATCGACCATCTGATAAAGGAAAGGCAAACCGGACACGAACCCGACCATCGAAACGAACCAAGGCGCGCTGTGATGCGCCTCGATAAATTTTTCGACGCTGTCGAAGCCATTGACGCGCGCCGCGTACTCTAGGTCAGTTGCTTCTGGATCTTGATGGCGATCGCGAAACCGCATCATCGTTTCATGCGTCCAAGGATCTTGATAGTAGACCGGAACCTCGACGATGCGCGTGTTGAGCTTGGCTTCCTGCTTGTCGGCCGTCTGCTCCATTTCCTTGAGCATATCCATCATTTTCTGGGGATGGATCTTGTCAGGGTCGAATTTGATCTGAAACGACGCATTGGCCGGACAGATCTCTGTCACACCGTCGATTTTTGCGTCACGCACGGCGTTGGTCATGGCAAGGGATGTGAAAAATGCTTCCAGCGACATTTCCTCGTCAACCTCGACGAAGATGTGCTCGTCACCTCCGAAAGTATATCGGCTCATGGTATTGTCTCTCCCTGATTGGTGAGTGTATCGGCGGCATGCTCAAGCCAGCTTTCCAGCCAGCGGGTGTGCACGGCATTGGCTTGCACATCTGCATTCCGAGCCAGCCCCGAAAACAGCGGGGCGGTGGTTGGCAGCCCGTCGATTTGAAGATCTTCAAGCGCTTGCTCTAGCCGCGTGATGGCCGCCGCACGGTCCGGACCCCAGACGATCAACTTACCTAAAAGCGAATCGTAAAAAGGCGGAATTGGATAGCCCTCGTAAAGCATGTGATCAAAGCGGATGTCCGCGCCTTCGGGCACCCGCAGCGTGCTGACCTGTCCCGGGAACGGCATGAAATCGTTGGCCGGGTCTTCGGCATTCAGGCGTACCTCGATCGCGTGACCCTTGCGCGAGATATCGGCCTGTGTCAGCCCCAGCGGCACTCCCGCGCAGACCTTGATCATTCCAGCTACCAAATCCGTATCACAGATCATTTCAGTCACTGGATGCTCAACTTGGATGCGGGTGTTCATTTCAATGAAATGGAACGCGCCGGTTTCATCATCGAACAAAAACTCAACTGTGCCTGCGCCGCGATAATCCACAGAACGTGCCAAAGCGACGGCCGCGTCACATAAACGCTGGCGTGTGTCCTCATCCACGGCTGCCGAAGGGGCCTCTTCCCATACCTTTTGGCGGCGACGCTGCAGCGAGCATTCGCGGTCGTAGAAATGAACGACGTCCCTGCCATCTCCCAGAACCTGCACTTCGACATGCCGGGCCGTTTCGATCACCTTTTCAACATAGATACCCCCGTCACCGAATGCGGACTTGGCCTCATTCGAGGCTTGCGGTGCGAGCGTTCGAAAAGTCTCGGCATCGTTTGCAATGCGGATGCCCCGGCCGCCGCCGCCAGCAGACGCCTTGATCATAACAGGAAAGCCGACATTGCGTGCCAATGTCAGGGCGGCATCCATGTCAGTGATAACGCCCTCACTGCCAGGCACGGTAGGCACCCCAACCTTTCGCGCTTGTTCACGCGCTGCGGACTTGTCGCCCATCAGCCGGATCGTGTCGCCGGACGGTCCGATGAAAATCAATCCAGCGGCCTCGACCGCGTCGGCAAAGTCGGCGCTTTCGGACAAAAAGCCATAACCGGGATGGATTGCATCCGCCCCACTTTCCTTGGCCGCGTTCAAGATCGCTGCGGTATCAAGATATGATTTGGCCGCAGACGGCGGCCCGATCACCTTGACCTCGTCCGCCATTCTGGCTGCAAGGCTGTCGACATCCGCCTCGCTGACTGCCTGCACAACGCGAAGACCCAAAGCCTTGGCGGCGCGGTTTACCCGACAGGCAATTTCACCCCGATTGGCGATCAGCAAAGTTTCGATCGAGAGTTGATCCTTCATCGTGTCAGTCCAGCTCGGCGATGGTCATTCCGGCAGTTACGGGGTCGCCATCTTCGACCGGGAATGCACCGATGGTACCATCAGAATCCGCCTTGATTTCGTGAAAAGTCTTCATCACCTCGACCAAGGCAATCGTGTCACCCTTCGCAACTTTGTCTCCGACGTCGCGGTAGGGCGGTTCGTCCGGTGAAGGTTTGCGATAAAACGTACCGGGAATTGGACTCTTGATTTCGTGCTTTGCCACGTGGTCTCTCCTGTTGTTTTGTGTGTTCTGTCCGCTTAGGCCGCCTGAAAATTACTGACCGCCTTGAAAACTGCCTGCGATATTTCGACAGAATTCGGGGTGTCTGAATGAATGCAGATTGTTTCGGCCCTCACCGGCAGGGTCTTACCGCCCACCGTCGTCAACTTGCCGTCGCGTAGCGCCTCCACGGCCCGGCGGGCGGCAAGATCCGGCGCCACTGCCTCGTGCTCGCGGGTGATGATCAGCCCGCCATCATCGTTGTAATCAAGGTCAGCAAAGAACTCGGGAAGGAATGGCACACCCCGCTTGGTGTAAATCTCCTCGTGCAGGGTGCCGACAAGGCCGGTCACAGGCACGTTGTAAACCAGCGCCGCATCGGCAATCGCTTCGGCAATATGACGTTCACGGGCCGCCATTCCATACAGCGCACCATGCGGTTTGATATGGCTCAGGGGCATATCCTCCTGCTTCAAAAACGCACTGAGAGAACCAATCTGATACAGGATGATGTTGGCCATTTCCTCGCGGTCGATCTTCATCTCGCGGCGACCGAACCCCGGCAAATCAGGTAATGAGACATGCGCGCCCACCTTCACCCCGTGATTTTTTGCCAAGACGACGGTGTTTCGCATGTGGTTGGGATCTGAAGCGTGGAACCCACAGGCGACATTAGCCTGTGTGACGTACGGCATGATGCCTTCATCATTGCCGATCCGATACAAACCAAAGCTTTCGCCCATGTCACAGTTAATATCCGCCCGCATGGGCTGTCCTCCTTTGAACTATGAAACTCTCCAAGATCCTCGACCAAAAGGTCGGTGATCATGTCGAACCGGACAGCGCCACGGCGCATTGTTCAGACTGCGCCGTTTCTCTCTCCGCGACAGCGCAACAGACACTTCAGCTTACTGTCTGAACATCACAAACATCTGATCCCATGACAGTCTCTTTCCGACGACACTGACCGACTTTCAAAAACTTTAGCCGGAAGCTTGCTAGGTTGTAAAATATGAATAACTGCTTTAATTTATCTCTTTTTTTGATGGCGCAGAAACACACGCCGTGCCCTGTCGGGACGGGGCGCCTTTCAGACACCAAACCAGATGTTTGTTTTACAACCAATATCAATAACTTGCATCACCTGCTCTATAACTTAGGAAGCTTGCAACGCATCAAGACAATTTGTACCGTTAGAAATATCAAATTCGTAAATCAGAAATAAGATATCGAAAAAGTGAAAGAACCATCACTCCGGCAGATACGGTACTTCACGGCGGTGGCGAACGCGGGTCAGGTGTCGCGCGCGGCACGGCAACTCAACGTCTCACAGTCTGCACTAACCAACGCCGTCAAACAACTTGAAGACATCATCGGCGTGACACTTTTCGTGCGACACGGCAACGGTGTGACTCTGACATATGAGGGGAATATCTTTCACGACCACGCCCTTCGTGTGATGTCGGTGGTGGAAGAGGCCGTACGTTCGCCCGGTCGCAAGCGCGATGATGTCAAGGGCCGCCTACGCCTGGCCATCACCTACACCGTCGCCGGATATTTTATCCCACCCTATATCGAACGCTTTCAACGCGCATTCCCGGGTGTAGAAATAGACATAACAGAGGCCCCGCGCGCCCGGATCGAAGATGGTTTGTTGTCCGGTAACTTTGATCTGGCAGTGATGTTGACATCCAACATCGCCGATCAAGAGGGACTAGAGTTCGAAACACTGATACAATCCCGACGACGGCTCTGGCTGGCGTCGCGGCATCCATTGTTGACACAGCCCAGTGTCACACTGGCCGATGTCGCACGCGAACCCTACATCATGCTGACCGTGGATGAGGCCAGCAATACCGCCCAGCGCTATTGGAATCAGACAGCATACCGGCCCAATACGATCCTGCGCACCTCATCCGTCGAAGCCGTCCGGTCATTCGTGGCAGGTGGTATGGGGGTAACGATCCTATCCGACATGGTTTATCGGCCATGGTCGCTGGACGGTCAACGGGTCGAGGTCATCCCTCTGGCAGATCGGGTGCCATCAATGGATGTGGGGCTGGCATGGCCCGCCAATGTACCGCTTGCCAGCGCGGTGTCTGCATTTCGAGACTTCATGCATTTGGGCGACGAGGTTTGAAAATTCCCTCAGGGCTCAGCAAAGGGGCCGCCCTATTGGACGGCCCCTTGGGGTTTAGGCGCATCCCACAGGATTGTTTCAGGCCCAGTGTGAGATGCTCCGACGCTCAAAGGTTTCGCGAAATTGAGCCGTTGTCTTGGGGAGCAATTCACCCGTTTCCCACTCAAGGATAACCCCATATCGACGCACAGCATCCAGCGAGTCGATATCACCGGATTGATAAAGCTCCGCAACCTTCTGCGGATCCATGCGGGCCCAGTTGACCCGCTCTGCGCGGATTTCAGCGCGCAATTTTTCGGTGGCTTTGACGTCGATCTCGTACTCGCAAAGATCGGCATCAACTTCTTTGATCACAACACCGTAATCGCGCGCTGCGCGTTCAATCGACACGTAGTCGTCGATGACATCTTCGCGCACCTTTTCGATGTCACGCTCCAATGGGTCGCCAAAGCCACCGCCGCCTGCCGTGGGCCGCGCAAACTCATCGCCGGTATTAACCGGATAATCCGAAAACACCGACCCAAGCCATTTGGCCTCGGTCTCGCCGCTGCGCCGGATCGTCAAGCCATGGGGCATAGATGGCAACCCACCCTCGATCCCCCAGACAACGGCACGTTCGCGGTCGCAGATGTAAGACATCACGGCATTTTCGCTTTCCAACAGGATCGAGGTTTTCTGTACGCCTGCACCCCCGCGCCATTTGCCCGGTCCAGCACTGTCGCGCAGGATCTGGAATTCAGTCGTCCGGGTCGGATTAACGCGCTCGTTGCCTTCATTCGGTTGCGACATCAGGCCAGTGCCGAAACAGGCCGTTGTGACGTCACTGCCATCCTTGCCGTTACGCCCACCCCAGCCACCGGGCAGCCATTCATAGAACATGAACATCGGCTTTTCCGGTGTGCGCAGGTCGCGACCGCCCGCCAACAGGTATTCAAGGTTGAAGGCACAGGCGATGGCGCGTTCGGGCATGATCTTTGACCACATTTCGAAAATCGCATTCATGATTTTCTCGAATGGCATCAAGAATCCGGTCACAGCCACCGGCCATTGGGCGCTGACAACACTGTTTTCAGGCGCAGAAATATCGATCATGCGGTAAAAGCCGCTGTTCAGCGGCAGATCGGGAAAGAAGGTCTTCATCCCTGCTACCACAGCCGAGAAGGTTGCGCCGGGGGCAGAATTGTAGATCGACGCTATAGTTGGGTGGCTACCGCTGAAATCATAATGGATGCGGTCACCCTTGATCGTCATCTTGATGTGGATCGGGATCATCCCCTCCCCTTGCCCCGGGTCCCGGTCGATATAATCAACCGTTTCCCATGTCCCATCGGGCAAAGCGGCGATGCGCTGACGCACCGAACGTTCTACATAATCCTGCACCTCCCTCATGCCCTGAAGCACCTGATCCCGGCCATATTTTTCGACCAGCCGGAGAACTTCACGCTCGGACACCTGCGTGGCCTGCGCTTGCGAGTGAATGTCACCGATGATCGATGCGGGATCACGCGTATTGGCGGCGATCATGCCCGCAACATCGTGACAGAACTCACCTGCACGGAACAGGCGCACAGGGGTAATGCGCACCGCCTCGCGGAACATGTCGCGTGCACTGACATCGAAAGATCCAGGCACCGAGCCGCCCAGATCAGACCAGTGACCGTTGGACTGCGAAAATCCGATCAACGTGTCATCGTCAAAGATTGGCCGCACGAGCCGCACATCGCTGAAGTGGGTGCCGCCCGCATAGGGATCGTTGATCGCATAGACATCGCCGGGCATCATCTCGCCGCCAAAGACGCGGATCACATCCTTGCAGGTAAAATGCAAAGTTCCGACATGCACGGCGATGTCCTGATTGCCCTGCGCCACCGAATTACCCTCGGCGTCATGCAAGCCATTTGAGAAGTCACGATTGTAAATCACGAACGAATAGCAGGTGCGCAGCATTTGTTCGGCCATCTGATCGACTGCGGTGATGAACGAGTTTTTCAGAACTTCGAATGTCACCGGGTCTAGCTGGTCACTGGTCGTCTCTGTCATGGGTCATACCTTCGTGTGAATGCGGATGTTCATGTAAGCGTCCACTTCGGCCTTCATGCCGGGCGGCACCACGGTGGTTGAATCGAATTGCTCCACAATAGCCGGGCCAGTGAACGTGGCGCCTGCGGTCAAAGTCTCACGCTCATAGATTGCGGTGTCATGCGCCTTGCCGTCGAACCAGACCTTGCGACGGCTCAATACCTCAGGCGCGTAGGTGTTGACCTCTGTCTTGGCAGGCTCAGCCTTTGGTACGATCCCGATCGCCTTGACGGCGACACGGAACAGCGAAACCGGCGCATCCCGGCGCGAATAACTGTATTCGCGGGCGTGCTCTTCGTGGAACGCCTCGATCAGATCGGCAGTGCTGACTATCTTGGACGGAACCGAAACTTCTAGCGACCGCCACTGGCCTTGATACATCATCTCGACCGTGCGCTGCAGCATCATGTCTTTGGCCTCGACGCCCTCACGCGTGAGTTGGGCGCGCGCCTCGTCTTCAATCCGCTGGAACGCACTTTCAATCTCGGCAGGGTCGGTATCTTCTGCCGCCCGCATGAAGCTATCGGAAAAATCATGCTGAATATCGACCAGAAGACAGCCCAAGGCAGACGTTACGCCGGGATTTGCTGGAACGATCACAGTTGGAATGGACAGCTCACGGGCAACTGCGGCACCGTGCAGGGCCCCTGCCCCGCCAAAGGCGCAAAGGGCAAAATCACGCGGGTCGTAACCGCGCGAAATCGATAAAAGCCGAACGGCGTTACCCATGTTGGCGTTGGCCACACGCACGATAGCTTCGGCGGCCTCGTGCAATTCCATATCGAAAGGCTCCGCCACCGAGCGGCGAACAGCATCTTCGGCCAATGCCGGGTCAAGGGTGATCTTACCACCCGCCAATGATGTGCCCAAACGGCCCAGAACGACGTTGGCATCCGTGTTTGTCGCGATTTCGTTGCCGTTCTTGTAGCACGCAGGCCCCGGATCGGCGCCCGCCGACTGTGGCCCGTTGCGCAAAGACCCACCCTCGTCTTTCCAAGCCAGAGATCCGCCACCGGCCCCAATGGTCAGAACCTCGATCGACGGGAACCGGATCGGAAAGCCATACTCGATATACCAGTCCTTAGTGATCCGTGGCTCGCCTTGATAGGACACCGAAACGTCTGTCGATGTGCCCCCCATGTCAAAACCGATAGTGTTGGGATAGCCGCAGAGATTACCGATGAAACGGCTTGCGATCGCGCCCGCGGCGATACCCGAACCGGCAAGACGCGCCGCGAAATCGCGCACGGCCTTTGTTGTCATCACCCCGCCACCGGTATGCAGCAACAAAAGTTCGCGCTGGTAGCCACCATCGGCCAGCTTGTCCGCCAGCCGGCCCACGTAATCCACCACGACAGGCGACACAACGGCATTGGCCATCGTGGTTGAGAACCTTTCGTGTTCAAAAATTTCGGGCATGATCTGTGATGAAATCGACACCGGAACATCGGGCATGACCTCTTTGAGGATGTCCCGCATGCGCTGTTCATTGGTGCCATTCACATAAGAGTTCATGAAGCAAACCGCGATCGCCGCTACGCCGCGCTTTTTCAAAATCTCGGCCACCCGGTAGGCGTCTTGCTCATTCAGGTCGGTCAAGACGTGGCCTTCAGCATCCACGCGCTCACGTACAGTCAGGCGATCACGACGCGGGATATATGGCTTGGCCACATCCTTATAGGTGTCCCAAAGATCCTCCTTGTTGGCGCGACGGATCTCGACCACGTCGCGAAACCCTTCGGTACAGATCATCGCAGCCCTTGGCAGATTTCGGGTGATCAGCGCGTTTGTCGCAACTGTCGTCCCATGCGAAAACATGGACACATCCGACAGGTGAATTTCTCCCTGCTCGATTCCGTTCATGATCGCGCGCATCGGATCATCTGGGGTCGAGGCGGTCTTTTCGATGCGGATTTGACCTGTAGTCTCATCCATGATGCAGACATCGGTGAAGGTGCCACCAACATCGACGGCGACTCTGGTATTGGCCATGTTTTCTCCTCACAATTAGACAGGGCATGCCCTGCCCGTTCGCCGAAGGAAGCCTTCGGCAGGATTTTGGAACTCTGGTGTACTGTGTCGTCTACGGGGTGTTGGGACGTCCCCACACCCTGAGCGGTTACATCGTGCTGCGGAAGCGGCCCGCCTCCTTGCGTGTCTCGGTCGGGGTGCAGCCAAATTTTGCTTTGTAGTGTTTGGAAAACTGAGACTGATCAGCAAATCCCCAGCGATAGGCAATCTCGGCGACACTGGCACTTTGTCCTGTCGCACGCAGGTCTTCGGAACAGCGGATTAGGCGGCGATCACGGATATACCCATTGACCGGCTGATCCGCCTCGGAAAACAGTTGCTGAAGATAGCGTAGTGATATCCCACAGGCCTCCGCCACCATTCTAGGTGACAGGTCAGGCGACTTGAGATGCTCACGAATGAACTGCTCGGCCCTATAAAGATGAGCGGCTCGAATAGACGAGGTGTTACTGTCAAGCACCCTGTTGTCGTTCCGAATAGCCAGACACAGCAAATCAAGCAAATGGCTCCCGGCGGCTTCGCGTGCAGGTTCATCAAGTTGCTGAATATGCGCCACGGCAGTGCGCAGACTGCTCAGGAAAAAGCTGGCAACACCCGTGCTGGCCTCAAACGTCAGTCCACCCAAACGCTCTGATGGTCCAACCCGAGCCCGCACACTGGCCGAAGGCACCTTGAGGACCCATTGGACATTGCGGCGCGTGTGCCAGTATTCATAGGGCGCGTCACTGCGCTCGACAAGAAATCCGCCGGGCTTGCAAGATGTGCGGCGCTGATTTTGCGAGAACTGCACTTCTTCGTTTTCCGGTATCGCAATCAAAAGCGAGCTTTCGGTCTCATTCAGGAAATGGCGGCGCTGGCGGCGATATAGAATTCCGTCACAACGTATCCGAGACAGCCCAACAACCCCCAACGACCACCGATCCATATCACCGAAAAAATCGGTACGGTTCCGGCATTCAGTGTCGAGCGGAAAATAGGCTTCCGATACGACCTGTTGCCATTTGTCACCGCCCTTGGGGGCTATGGAGTGTTCACGGTTTATGATCATTTGCTTTCTCTTGTGCCTATACCGTCCTGTGTCGACACCTCATTTGTCTTGCCATACTGCCACAACACGTTGCCGGTTCTTGGTGATTTACGCATAAAGTCTTGTCTTGGGCCACCTGCCGGCAAGCATCGCGAAAATTCCGCTTCCGGATCATTGCGTGTTTTGGGTGCCGGTCGCACCATCAAACAGGCCCTGTCATGTCTGCGAATACGGACCGAATGGTGTGATCGTCTGCGCCCGCGCCCAGTAACGCACTCAGCAGCAACCGTGCCTTGATGGCTGAGAGACTTCCTGCAAATATAACGCCTGCGTCCTCAAGTGTGCGACCGCCTGAATCTTTGCCATATACGGGCAGTGTGCGCCCTTCGG
>Ga0102928_1002283_pt1 | contig 11489 bp, 9 predicted proteins | sample SalPonR1_B_D1_MG_FD_78504 | JGI IMG/M metagenome (GOLD analysis project Ga0102928, IMG submission 78504) | Salt pond soil microbial communities from South San Francisco under conditions of wetland restoration - Salt Pond MetaG R1_B_D1_MG | ecosystem: Environmental > Aquatic > Marine > Intertidal...
CAAAAAAGTTGTTGGACAGCAGGATGTGGTTGAGCAGCTTCTTATAGCCCTTTTTTCACGGGGACACTGTGTGTTAATTGGCGTTCCAGGCCTGGCAAAGACACTTCTTATCCAGACCGTTGCACAAACGATGAACCTATCGTTTAAACGCGTGCAGTTTACACCAGACCTGATGCCGGGAGACATTACCGGCACGGAAGTTATCGAAGACAATAAGCAGACCGGTGAAAAAGCATTTCGATTTATAAAAGGGCCGATTTTTGCCAATATCGTGCTTGCTGACGAAATTAACAGAACACCGCCAAAAACGCAGGCAGCGCTACTGGAGGGAATGCAGGAAGCTACAATTACCGCCTCAGGTAATCGCTACGATCTCGACCTCCCCTTCTTTGTACTCGCAACTCAAAACCCTATCGAACAGGAAGGAACCTATCCCCTTCCCGAAGCCCAGCTCGACCGTTTTATGTTCAATATCTGGCTCGACTATCCGGCCCTTGAAGAAGAGATTCAGATAGTGTCGCAGACAACGTCCGTTCGAAAAGAGGAGATTCATTCCATACTTGAAAAAGATCAGATACTTGCCCTCCAAAACCTTGTCAGAGAAGTTCCGGTTCCGGATCATGTACTTCGTCAGGCTGTGGAACTGGTTACGAAAACACGGCCGGGTACAGAGCACTCATCACCATTTGTTGATCAATATCTTGGCTGGGGAGCCGGCCCGAGGGCATCACAGTTTTTAATTCTTGGTGCTAAAACACGTGCACTCTCCAAAGGGCGATACAACGTTGAAATTGAAGATTTACAGGCACTTGCCGTTCCCGTTCTCCGCCACCGCATTGTAACCAACTACGCGGCCGAAGCTGAAGGGATATCGTCCGTTGATATCATCAACCGACTGGTTAAATCACTGTAAAACAGCGGAGCTGAGGAATGATACCTTTATTTTTCCAGGGATTTAACCCGATCATCCCTCTGCTGACCGGCCTGTTTCTGCTCATCATCTGTTTTGGAATTGCATGGTGGAGCTACTCCTACCTAAGTTCAGTGAAATCCTGGAAAAAATGGAGCCTGATTATCCTTCGCGGATCTGTGTTTCTTATCCTGGTTATCCTTCTTCTGAACCCCTTTTTCGTTGATCGCAATGTTGAGTCATCGGAACCATCAATAAATGTATATCTCGACAACACTCAAAGTTTGACGGTTGAGCGCGGCGCCTATTCAGGCCTCGTCAGTTACAGATCTGCTGTTGAGTCGGTTATGTCGGGTTTTGATGATCAGTTCGACATCAACTATTTCCTCTTTCATTCAGGCGTTAATGAGGGCCGGGAGATTTATGGAGATGGAACTGTCACAAATCTGCAGTCTGTCATCGATCATCAGTTGGAAACACAGGATGAAACCGTTGTGAACCTTTTATTCAGCGATGGCATCTACACACAGGGGCGAAATCCCGTTTTCAGTGCCCAGAATTTGAGTACGCCCTTATTTACCATTCCCATTGGAGATACAACTGATGTCCAGGATATCGTAATAAGTGATGTTGAATATAATGCTCAGTCATACACAAATACAGAGCAGTCTTTCAGGGTTAACATAAACCAGGACGGGTTTGAGGGCGAATCAGTTACGGTGCAGTTTCTCAAAGATGGTGAGCTGCTACAGTCTGAGCAGATTATTTTCGGGGAAGCCCTGTCCAACCATCTGCTGCTTTTTACAGATGAGCATACCGATCCGGGGTTTTATCAGTATGAAATCAATATTCCCGGATTTGATGAAGAGTTTACGCTGCAGAATAACCGTGAGCAGTTTACCGTAGAGGTTCTTGATGACAAGACCCGAATTGTGTCCCTCGCATTTGAAATACACCCTGACGTGGGTGCTCTCAGGCGCCTGATTGCTACTGATCAACAGAATGAACTGATTTCAGCAACAAGGCTTTCCGGTGGACAAAGCATGGGGGCAGATCTAACAGGTTTAGATTCACCTCCGGATCTTATTGTGCTTCACGGTTTACCTGATCCAGATGATCCATTGCTTGACTGGATTGAAAATCAGGACGGTGTTCCGGTTGTCTATTTTATGCTGCCGGTAACCAGACGCAACCATCTGCCGCTTAACAGTGCATCATTTCTCAACCACTCAGTTGAACAGTTGCGGGGTAACACAATTGATGTTCATCTGCTGCAGGAACGCGAACCGTACAGCCATCCCCTGCTTGAGTTTTCACCACAGGAATTCAGGCGGTTTCCAACGGTGAGCACCTACCGTTCAGAGGTTCAGTCTTCAGCTTTGGCGGATGTACTTTTTTCCGGAGAGTTTCAGCGTACGGAGACAGATATTCCCATTATTATTACACAGTCCGGCGGTCTGAGGCGATTAGCGGGAGTCAATGCTTTTGGATGGCATCGCTTTGACAGAACTGCAAATGAAACTGTGTCTACATTTTATACAACATTTTTTACAGATCTACTCTCCTGGGCAGCAACATCACCGAATCAAAAGAATCTTGCGATTGATCCCATCAAGTCTACCTTTACTGAAACAGAGGATATCGAAATACGTGCATCACTAGTTAATGAGCGCCAGCAACCGGAAACTGATGCGGTGATCGAAGTGTCGGTGGCGCCTGCAGAGAACGGAGATAACACCTCTGCCGATACACAACGATTTGTGATGCGTCACACCCGGAATGGCGAATACAGGGTGAATATTGGAAATCTCCCGCAGGGGAACTACCAGATATCAGGCAGAGCAACAAAAGCCGACAGAACAATCGGAGAGGATGAGGCAAGGTTTAGTATCAGTCAGTCAATGGTTGAATTCATCACAACTGAACGGGATGACCAGCTGTTGCAACAGCTGGCACTACGCACGGGCGGGCTGTTTCTAAACAGCTATTCAGCTGAACCAATATTAGAATATCTCGAGGAAAACAGTCTCGATCAGGTGGTGGAAACAACAACCGACGAGACACGATATTTTAGTAATTCACCGCTGTGGTTCATACTAGCCATCCTGCTTCTGACAGGAGAATGGCTGATTCGCCGTACGCTATCACTTCCCTGATATATTATAAGAATCTCTATATACTGGCTTTGAAGCCGGCGTCGTATCAGTACTCAGTTATCGGTAAGCAATAAATAATGGCTATGCAGGTGCCGCCGGGTTTCTCTTTCACTATGTATTGGAGGCTTTGCATTACTTTACTGCCCGTCTGCACGCTGTATGTGAGGGCTGAAGTATTAGGGACACCCATCACCATTCCTTCGGAATAAAAACAACCGACAGATGGGTATTTCAAAATCCTCTATTATTCATAAAGAGTATAATCTACAACCACCTATGCATGGATATAAATGAGAAAAGTAAACTTATTATTGGTGTTGGCAGGAATCCAGACCCTGCGCTGCAGGGTCTTTTAAAAGTGTGATGAGTGTAAATATTGCTTGCCGTTTTCTACATGAATTATAGGATCTTTAATGTATGACCCACGCCAATCCAGATAGGCTTTAATCAAGCATTCAATAAACAAATAAAAAAGCCTATTTTTCTAATAGAACTTTCTGTATCTCTTTAAAGTCAGGTAGTTTACCGGAATCCTCGAGAATTTCTGTATATTTTATTTTTCCGTCATTCCCGATAATAAAAACAGACCGTTTAGAAACCCCTTTCATTCCGAAATAATCTTCATATAAAACACCGTACGCCTTAGACGCCTTTTTATTAAAGTCACTCAGCAGCGGAAATTTGAGGTTATTTGCCTTTTTAAATTCTTTGAGCGTAAAAAAGCTGTCAATGCTTATGGCTGCTACCGTTGCATCAAGAGAATCGTAAAACTTCATATTGTCACGCATAGTACAAAGTTCATCGGTGCAAACGCTTGAAAAAGCTAGAGGAAAAAATGTCAGCAGAACATCCCCATCACTTTTGTCCTGAAGATCCTTCAGGGAGACCGGGTCTCCCGTTGTACTGGTTAAGTTAAATGCCGGGGCTGTATCGCCTGCTTTTAGGGCCATGTCTGACTAAGGGTTTAGCGTTTGTGTTTTGTTAATATGGATGGAAACTTAAAGCTTGAAATGATCATTCCAATACCGGCTAAAAGATGCGTAGCCGGAAGAATCAAGGCACTGTCAAACCAGGGAAACCATTTGAGCAGAAACGCAGAAGCAAATGCCAGTAGCGATAGAAACAGCAGGTACCCTTTATCAATTGAATTCCAGTAAGTGATAACCAGCCCGACATAAACAAGCAGAGCCGTCGCCTGAACAGTCATATTTGTGATGAACTGCAAAATCTCGCTATCAATGAAATAGGCATAGAACGGAAGTAAGAGAAGCGGGAAATAAGAGTATACCACAGGGTACCTTGTATGCTGTGGCTGTAGGAGCCGTATTGATATCATCAACAGAACGAGTACCAGCAGGGAAACCGATAGAAATGACAGCTCAATAATCCGGGCCAATTGTTCCTGGCCGACTATTATCATACCAAATGCAACTGCATTCAGCAACAGTATACTATAGCTAAGATACTCGGGGTGCGGAAGTTTGGAAAGTCGCCGGTACACAACAACGCAGGAAAACAGGGAAATAAGGATGAGTAAAATTTGGCTCCACAAATTTACTCCCCGATATTTTGTCGTTGCCTGGCCCTGGCGTCTACCTCACGGTTGGCCTGTTTGTTATTTTGATAGATGAGCACAAGATCTGCTACTTCTTTCAAAATTTTCCTTTCATCTTTCACCATGTGATTGGCAAACTCAAAAAGGGTGAGTGAGTGACTGCCAGATTTCATCTCTTTTTCCCAGTCGATGAGCGGAATCTTTTCAAAGAGGTTCAGCACAGCTGCCCGGTGTTTACTGATTTTTCTGAGGATTTTCTGAACGTCATCCTCTCCTTCTGCAAACTCAAAGGTTTCATCATATGAGTCGAAGTTGTTCAGCTGCAGTGAGCGTGCACTGGAGAAACTTTTTTCAATTAATGGACGGTAATAATTTTTCTGAGCGTGGTCAATAAGGGCAAGCATCTGGATAATTGACATTCCGTCAGCCGGCACTTCGGTGTATGGAACCTGATCGATGATATACATCAGGGCCTCTGCCTCATCCTGAAGATATCTGGCATCATCAAGTAGTTGTTCATACTGCTCTTGGGTAACTTCTTGATCAGATGTCATAGCTTGGCCCACATGAAATTAAACTGACCAGTTTGACGAGGCATTTGTCTCGTCGTTTTTCTTTTGCTGCTCAAGCATATCTACAAGAGACAGGCCCGTATTCCAGTCACTGTCACGATCACGAACAGAGTGGATGTTATTCTCTTCCTGGAAATCCCAAAACTGTCCGAACTGATTGTTTTTATATTCCCGGAGAAAATCGAGACGTTCTTTAAGATCCTCTTTTGGAACAAGAAGGCGCTCTTTATCATAAACGGCATCTTCTCGTGATTCAAATACAATATCGTAATCTTTACTCATCACAATTGCTTCCTCAGGACAGACCTCCTCGCAATAACCACAGTAGATGCAGCGAAGCATGTTTATTTCAAAAAAATCGGGGTAGCGCTCTTTAGGGTCCTCTTCATCTTCGTTCGCCTGCATAGAGATCGCCAGCGGCGGACATGCACGTGCACATAAACCACAGGCAACACATCGCTCTTTACCATTATCTTCAACAAGAACAGGCCGGCCCCGGAAAATTGATGGCGGATCCCACTTCTCTTCAGGATAGTTCATGGTAAATGTAGGGGCGAACATCTGCTTAAAGGAATACCACAGCCCCCTGAATATCTCAGGGAGATAAAGGTTTTCCAGAAACGATAATTTACGCTCACGCTGAAAATCATCCGTTAAAGCATTGGATACCGGCTTATCTAATTCCATCTAAAGAAGTATCTGATTAGTTTGTAATAATATCGTTTCCTCAGCTATCAAAAATAACCTTTTGCACTGTATCGTTCAATCTAATTTCTTGATTGAATAACTTATTTCTGACGAAATACCATCGTGATCGGTACGCCGGTGAATCCAAACTCTTCCCGGAGCTTATTCTCGATAAACCGCCTGTAATTCGGGGGCAGCTCCTGTGGGTTGTTCATAAAGAATTTAAATACCGGTGGATTGCTCTTCACCTGCAGTGCATATTGAATTTTAAGCTGTCGTCCGCGTTTCATAGGCAACGGCCGCTCTTTTAAAATCTTTTGTACAAAGTCATTCATTTCGGGCGTGCTTATCGATTTTCGCCGTTCCTGTATCACCATCTCAGCCATATCAAGCACGCGTTCAATTCGCATGCCTTTTAGTGCAGAGATAGATATAACGGGAATGTACTTTGACGTTCTGATGCGGTCGTAAATATATGTTTCGAACTCTTTATGAACGTTTGTGTCCTTATCCGGCACTATATCCCATTTATTCAGGGCAATGACAATCCCTTTATTATATTTTTCAGCGTCACGGATAATGCGTTTATCCTGGGCATCGAAACCTCTCATGGCGTCGAGGAGCAGTACCACAACGTCTGAGTCTCGGATGGACCGGTCGGTTCTGACGTTACTGAAGAATTCAATATTCTCCTTTACTTTTGCGCGCTTTCTGAGGCCTGCTGTATCAATCAGAGTGTATTCCCTGTCGTTATAGGTAAGCTTACTGTTGATTGAATCCCGCGTAGTTCCGGGTATATCAGTCACAATACAACGGTCGTTTTTAAGAAGTGCATTCATCAATGAACTTTTTCCGACATTCGGACGGCCTACAAACGCAATCTTTGGATTCTCGTCACGCTGAGCTTCTTCAGGTTCCCCGGGAAACAGCTCTACGACGCGGTCGAGCAGATCGCCGGTACCTGTGCCGCTAATGGCTGATACGGGAAAAATCTCATCAAGCCCAAGCTCATAAAATTCAACAGCATTCATAGCCCTCGTTTCATTGTCGCTTTTATTAACCACAACAAGCACGGGTTTATCTACCCTTCGCAATATATTTGCAACTGACTTATCGAGAGTATTCACGCCATTTTCAATATCAACCACAAAGAGAATCACATCCGACTCCTCGATAGCAATATGAACTTGTTCGCGAATTCCTTCAACAATTACTCCTGCTTCCTCCGGCAGGTAGCCGCCCGTGTCGATCACGTTAAAATCTCGGCCGTTCCAGAAGCTTTCGCCGTAGTGGCGGTCGCGTGTCACGCCATATTCATCATGTACAATTGCCTGCCGTTCACCGATTAACCGGTTGAAGAGGGTGGATTTTCCAACATTGGGTCGTCCTACTATAGAAACCGTGGGTAACATCTGATAAAGTTAATTCGTAAGTTTACGGATGTGATCCGCCAACACACCTGAAATTTTTCTCAATTGGCAGAATTTGAACGTTGAAAGGTAACGATAAATTAGCAAGAATATGCTTGAATCATTTTACAATAATTTCGGATTTGTTGGATCACTTGTACTGGCACTACTCATCTTTCTTTTCTTTATTTTCTGGATGGGTGGCGTGGCCGGACTTTGCAAGGAGCACGATAGTCAAAAAGAGTCAGTGTTCAGACTTATATTGGCTATACTCATTCCTATTTACCCGGTGGTGTGGCTGATTTTGGATATGATATCACAGAGAAAACAACTTCGCAGGCTTTAAATTTTTTACGCCGGGGCTCAAGTATTTTTCTACATTAAGTATGTAAATTACTACCCATCAGTTAATTGGCTTCCTTCTCCTCCTTCCAAAAGAGGTTTATCCTGTTCCTCTACCAGCATCCACGGTTCAAGTAAATCTTCCGGCAGATCGTCGATAAAACGGGACGGATTTGTGAAGTAGTCGCCGTAAAAGCTTTGGTGCATCGCCGGGTATGTCAGGAAAAGCTGATCTTTGGCACGCGTGACCGCTACATAAACCAGCCGGATCTCCTCCTCCATCTGCTTCGGATCTTCAATCGCATAACCTGATGGAATAATCCCATCAAGACATTGAATTAAAAACACAACGTCCCATTCAAGGCCTTTGGCTGAGTGAATTGTACTTAGTATGAGCGGTGATTCATCTTTACTGGCTGCCTCTGTTTCTATAGCCGTAGCTTCAATGGGATCGAGCGCCACCTCCTCAATCATATGCTGAAGTGATCGGTAGCTTCCGGAAATATCAACAAATGTTTCGAGATCCTTCATTCGCTTCGGATGATCATCAAACCGCTTTTTGCAGAATTTACTGTAGTATTCAACCACTGTTTTTAGCTGATCAGGAACAGATCCATCATATTTCTTCAATTTTGAGAACAGGTCACTCAAGGCTTTCAGCTGGTCAAGATACCTGTCGCTGGCGTGAGGTGCTGTATGGGGTTTGAATGGATCATCGTTATTTTGAGCCCATTGAAAGAACTGTTCCGCCGTTTTAGGCCCTATGCCCTCCATTAGCATCAGTGCCCTGTTCCATGAGATGGTGTCCTGAGGATTGACAAATATTTTCAGGTGGGCCAGAACATCTTTTACGTGTGCTGCTTCAGTAAATTTCTGGCCGCCAAATTTAATAAACGGGATATCCTTCTTATTAAGCTCCACTTCGAGATCGTAGGAATCACGACCGTTTCTAAATAATACCGCCATATCGGAGAGCTCTCTGCCCTGTTCGCGCAGATTTAAAATCATCTGGGTGAGGAAGCGGCTCTGATCGTTTACGTTCGCAGCTTTTACGAGTCCCGGGAGTTCTCCCTCGCCCCTGCTGGTATAAAGCTTCTTTTCAAATGTATTTTTTGACTGAGAAAGCACACGGTTTGCAAGGTCCAGAATACGTTGCGTTGACCGGTAGTTTTCCTCAAGTTTGATGAGCTTTGTGCCGCTGAACCTGTCCGGAAACTGTTTCATATTTTCGGGTTCTGCCCCGCGAAACGAGTAGATGCTCTGTGCGTCATCACCCACTGCCAGCACATTGTTGTGCACCGAGCTGAAAAGCTCCGTCAGCTCCGCCTGCAGCGAGTTGGTATCCTGGTACTCATCAACCATTACGTGTTTATGAGATAGCGCTACTTTTTGGCGCACTTCCTTATTGTCACGCAGTAAGTTTCGGGTATGCACCAGCAAATCATCAAAATCCATCACATAGTTGACCTGCTTGTAGTTGGCATACTCATCAAACAGGGATTGAATTGTCTCGGCATGTTTTTTGAACTGGGGGTACTCGCTTTCCAGCACATCATGAATGGGCATAATTTTGTTGACCGATGTGCTGAATATCGAATAGAGTGTACTTTTTTTTGGAAACCGTTTCGTCTGTTTAACTGAATCGAGCCGTCCCCTCAGCAAGTGAATCGTATCCATCGCATCTGAGGTATCAATAATCGTAAAATTCTCCGGGTACCCGATGCGGTCTGCATAGATGTGCAGCAGCTTGCTGCAGTAGCGGTGAAATGTCCCTCCTTCAACCCTGCGGCACCTGTCATCAAGTAAGGTGCTTGCACGGCGCAGCATCTCTCCTGCTGCCCTTCGTGTAAATGTGAGAAGCAGTATTGACCGTGGATCAACACCGCTTTCAATCAGGCGGGCAACGCGGTAGATCAGCGTTCTGGTTTTGCCTGTTCCGGCACCGGCAATGACAAGAGCCGGACCTGAATTATGCATTACCGCATCTAACTGAGCCGGATTCAGAAGATCTTTATAGTCAATCTTGTAGTTATCCGATACGACTGAATCATCTTTCTGTAGGACAAACTTTTTCATACGGGAAACTATGAAAAATTTACTATATGTAAAATTTATGTATGACTTAGCGTAATTACGCCCGGAATATCTGGTACAGTATCAGATCTCATTTTTCGGATAGCGACCTGATAGCAATTCCAAGGCTATTCAGTGTTTCTTTCAGCATTAAAACCAACGTTGTCAGATCCCGAAAAGTGATCCCTACCAAACAGTGGATGCTGAAATTTTCTGTACACATCAGATGGAATTATTGAAAAACAGTGGCGCATCAGATCAACAGATGATTCAGTGGTAACTCATCCAGCGCCTGATAACGGTATCACACTATGACCTGACACTGAAAAGAGCAAAAAAACGCAGTGCATTAAAGTGCACTGCGTCTGATCTTTTAGTTTAAAAGGAGATCTGTTGATTTATCAATCAGTACATTATACCAGTCATGAGCCGTTTAACTCTCATCATCAGGTTTGGGTACGAAATACAGAGCCTTTGAATTCATGCAGTATCTCAAACCGGTGGGATCGGGTCCATCATCAAACACATGGCCGATATGTGAGCCGCAACGGGCACAAACTGTTTCTGTTCTGGTCATGAAGAGGCTGTTATCCTCCTTCTCTCCCACTGCTTCTTCACGAATCGGTTCCCAAAAGCTGGGCCATCCGGTACGGCTATTGTACTTGGCCTCAGAATGGAACAGAGGATTTCCGCAGGCTCTGCAGAGATATACTCCCTCTTCATAAAAACCGTCATATTCATTTACATACGGTATTTCAGTTCCCTTATTTCGCAAGATCCTGAATTCACCGGAGCTGAGCATATTTTTCCACTCCTCCTGTGAATGTTCTACTGTTTTAGTGTTGTCTGTATCATTAAGAGCTTCCTGATAGGTGATGGATTCAAGAAATTCGGTGTGTTCCTCTTGGGTTGTCATAGATTGCTGGCTATTGGAATTACAGGCAGTTACAATTAAAAGTGCATACAAACAGATAAACTGCAGCGCTACATGTCGAAAGGGTGCTAATGTCATACAGTGTGTGCCTTTTGTTTTTGATTCTGTTCTTTAAACTGTTTCAGCTGCTCCTTTAGTTCCACCGAAGCACTGGCATATCCTCCGTTCGTGCCATCAATAAAGTGCACATGGTTCTTTTGATAATCAGTCACGAGGCAGGTTGTCATGGATGCATGTGATGAGTGAGTGCCGAATACCAGGTTTCCTTTCTGATGCTGCTTTTCAAGAAATGCCCTCAGGCGTACCCGCTGATCAATTGTACCGGAGAGTACAAGTTTAAGCCCGTCACTGAATTTTCTGAAGTCTGCATTCTTTACAAAGTCAGATTTATAGTCACCCCATTCTGTATGTTTTGTAGATACTTTATTTTTCATCAGATACCATCCGGCAAGCTGCAGATAACAAGTCTTGAAAATGTAGAGCATTTTCTTAGCTAACGTAGCCGGGTAAGATCTGATTGTTGCCTCACCCATAAGAAATTTGGGACTGGCAGAAAGATTCAGCCTCTCTTCTCTTATCGGCATGTACTCCGACTCATCTCCGAATATCTGTTCAATCTCCTTAAAACATCGCCGGTATAAACAGCTTCTTTCTATATCATCTTCAATAATTGATTTGATGATAACAGAAACCACTTCATCCTTCTCAGAAGGAATTTCATTCCAGCGACATTCAAGTCCTGAAAAGTCTCCTTCTATACGTTGTGTATCTGCAAGGTTATGTTCAGGCTGCTTGATAAATTCTTCGATGTAATCCACACCATCACCCCAGAAGATCGCCTGATTAATATG
>Ga0102928_1002284_pt1 | contig 11487 bp, 15 predicted proteins | sample SalPonR1_B_D1_MG_FD_78504 | JGI IMG/M metagenome (GOLD analysis project Ga0102928, IMG submission 78504) | Salt pond soil microbial communities from South San Francisco under conditions of wetland restoration - Salt Pond MetaG R1_B_D1_MG | ecosystem: Environmental > Aquatic > Marine > Intertidal...
ACCCCGGCATCGTAACGCCGGCGCGAATGCCGCCACGGCGTGTTGCGCTCCTCAAAGCCATTGGCCAGCGTCACCACATCCGTATGCCGCTCCGGCCCGCCGATCGAGCCGAAGCTCAAGGATGCCGGAAAGCGTATCTCGTGAAATCCCATGACCCTATCCCCCGTTTATCGGTTGCGGTTGCCGCGGCTGATCGCCCGGCCAAGCTGGGCCGCGATCTGCCCGCGCGAGCGGCGGAATCCCTCGGCGTCGGGCGTGGTGATGTTCATCACCACGTTGACGGGGCGCGCGCCGCCCTGCGCCTTCACCCCCAGCTTGCCGTCCGATCCCCGCGACAGCGGCATGATCGCCTCCGGTCCGGCCTCGCCCATCAGCCCGGTGCCCCCGCGCATCGCGAAGGTGGTCGGCCCGCTGACGATCCCGCCGCTGGCGAAGGGCTGCACCCGCCCCTGGGCAAAGCTCGCGCCCTTGGCAAAGGGCATCACCCCGCTCACGATCGAACCGATGCCTTGCGCGATCATGCCGCCGAAATGGTCGGTCACCGGCCGCATCGCGGCGTTGAAGGCGGCGTTGACCATCGCGTTGGCCAGGTTGTGCAGGGCTTGCGACAGGCTGTCGCCTTCCAGCACCGCGCCGCGAATGGCCTTATTCAGCCCGCGGCTTATGCCCCGTTCCAGCACCGCGACATCCTGTCCGGTGCCGGCAAAGCTTTCGCGCACGCGCGCCAGCTCCCCATTGAACGCCGCCGCCATCTCCGCGGCCTGGCCGAGGTTCTCCTCCATCGCCTCGACCTGCGTGTCGAGATCGTCCATCCGGTCGAAACTATCCATCTCGCTTGTCCCTTTCCGCGTCCGGGAACGCCTGCATCAGCTCGTCGAGCCGCGTGCGCACCAGCGGCGCCACCCCGCCGGGGCGGCCCAGCATCAGTTCCAGTTCGGCCGGCGTCAGCGCCCAGAATTCATGCGGGCGCAGCCCCAGCCCGCGCATTCCCGCCCGCATCAAGCCGGGCCAGTCGACAGGCGCCGTCATTCCGGCCCCCCGGGCTGCATGAAGGCCCGCGCCAGAAGCTCGGCCGCCGCCCGCGCCGCGCCGACCGGCCCGCCCTCGATCTGGGCCGCGACAAGATCGCCCGGCCGGCCGCGCCAGCCCCCGCCGCGCAGCCCCGCCACGATCAACGCCAGAACGTCGCGGGTGGAAAACGCGCCCTCCTCGAACCGGGCGACCAGCTCGACAAGCGTGCCGGTCTCAAGCTCCGCCTCCAACTCGGCCAGCGCCCCCAGCGTCAGCTTGAGCACATGACGCTCGCCGTCGATCACCAGCGCCACCTCCCCGGCCCAGGGGTTGGCCCAGCTCTTGCCGCCGTCCCCCGCCATCACAGCGCGGTAAAGCTCAGCTCGCCGGCCGAGGCCAGCGACAGCTCATAGGTGGCCTCGCCGTCATGGCTGCCGGCATATTCGATGCTCGACACCTGGAACGGCCCCTCGACGGTGCCGAAATCAGGGATGATCACCTGGAAATCCGGCGTCTCGCCGTCAAAGAAGATCTGCCGGGCGCGTTCGTCGCTCGCGGCGTCGCGGAAAATGCCCGACCCGCTGATCGCGGCCGATTTCACCCCCGCCCCGGCCAGAAGCTCGCGCCAGCCGCCGGCCGATTCCAGGCTGGTGACATCCACGCTCTCGGCGTTGAAACTCACCCGCGTGGCGCGCAGCCCGGCGACCGTCTCGAAATTGCCGCTGCCGGTCAGATCGACCTTGATCAGCAGGTCCTTGCCATTTTGAACAGCCATTTTTCTACTCCGAATCCAGTTGGTTAAAGGGTCTCTTCCACGCGCGCGCGAAAGGTCAGGTCAATCCGCCGCACATCGCCCGTGCCTTCCCGGCGGGCGCGGGCGCGGTAGAAATGCAGCGCCGCGAGCCTGCCGCGCGCAAGGCTCAGATCGGCCCCCGACAGCGCGTCGCTGACCGCGGCGGCCACTTCCTTGGCGGCATGAAACCCCGCGCCATCGGTGATCACCGAGACGGTGAAACGGTGCCACGCTCCCGCGCCGCTTTTGTCGGCGCGCTCGCGCACATCCTCGGGGCCAAGGGCCACATAGGTCTGCGGCAGGCTGCCCGCCGGCAACGCGTCGTAAACCGCGCCGCCCACAAGCGCCGTCAGCGCCGCGTCGCCGCTCAATCTCTGGTACACGGCCTGTTGCAGGGCCGCCGCCATGCCATAGCTCATATCGCCAGCTCCTCTTCGGCAAAGCAGGTCAGGTACCGCCCCGCGGCATCGGCCTCGGCCACCGCCTCGATGGCGAAGATCCGCGCGCCGTCGCGAAACCGCTGGCCGGGGCGGGGGCGCGAGTCTGCCCCATGCGGCGCGGCCCGCACCGTGATGCGATAGCCGGTGCGCGACAGGGTCGCCGCCTCACCGCCCGCATCCCGGCCCGTCCGGGCGCGGATATCGGCCCAGAGCGTGCCCAGCACCGTCCAGCTTTCGTCCCAGCCCCCGGCGCCGTCGGGCGCGCGCTCCGCCGCCTCCAGCACCAGCTTTCGGTTCAATCTTACCCGCGCCATCACCGCGCACCGCCCATATGCAGCCGCAGCGGCCGGTAGCGTTCGATCAGGCTGGTCACCCCGAAGGGCATGCAGCCGCCATGCAGCGCCATCTCGTGGCGATACTCGTAGTAATGCGCCGCCAGAAGCAGCACCGCCTGTCCCAGATCGGCGGGCAATGCGCCCCAATCCGCGCCCATCCCGGCGGTCAGGCCGATCTCGGCGCCCCCGCCCGTCGGGATCGCGGGCAGCATCGCGCCCACCGGGCGCAGCACCGGGCGGTGCGTGTGCTCCTCCAGCCGGTAGCGGGCCGGGTCGACCAGCTCGAAACTGTCATCCATCCGCCGCAGCCGCAGCGCCGTGATCGCCATCACCGGCGCCAGCGGCAGCGGCTGGCCTTCCGGGTCGCGCCACTGCGAGATTTTCCAGGTGAAACCGCGTTCGATCAGCACCTTTCCGGTACGCGCCTCGATGGCCGATACGGCCGCCCGCAGAAAGCTTTCAAGCACCGGCTCCTGCACGTCCCCGTCGGAAAAGCCCGTTCCAAGCCGCAGATGCGCCTTGAATGCGTCGAGGGGTATCGCGGCCTGCGGAACCTCTGTTTCTTCAATCAATATCATGGACTTACTCCAAGAACTCCGGCCCCCTCGCTTGACAGGGGCGCATATCTCCGCATCGCTCTGTCAGAGGGCAGAAGCCAGAGGACACATCCCCAAGGCGGGCGCCCTTCGCCCGCCACGCGCGCGCCCCCGGGCGGCGGCCCCATGCCACCGCCCGCGTCACCCCCCTCAGGACAGGCCGAATTTCAGCAGCTTGATCGCGGCGAAATCGCTCACGTCGCCGCCCACGCGCTTGGTGGCGTAGAACAGCACATGCGGCTTGGCGCTGAACGGGTCGCGCAGCACCCGAAGGTCCGGGCGTTCGGCGATCGTGTAACCGGCGCTGAAATCGCCGAAGGCGATCGCGGTGGCGTCGCTGGCGATATCGGGCATGTCCTCGGCGATCAGCACCGGATATCCCATCAGCCGCGCGGGCTCGCCCGCCGCCAGCCCGTCCGACCACAAGAAGCGGCCATCGGCATCCTTGAGCTTGCGCACCGCGCCCGCGGTCTTCGAATTCATCACGAAGGTGCCGTTGGCGCGGTACTGCGCGCCCAACGCATAGACCAGGTCGACGATGCCGTCGCCGCCGTTGAAATCGCCGTCCACGCCCGTGGCCACGTAGCCCAGGCTGTCCCAGGCCCAGCTGGCGTTATCGACCACCGAATGGGTCAAAAAGCCCACGGGCTTGTCCACCCCGTCGCCATTGACGAAGGCATCGGCCTCGGCGCGGGCGAACTTGTCGGCGATGCGCCCCGCCAGCCACGCCTCGATATCGAAGGCGCTGTCATCCAGCAGCCGCTGGCTCGCCTTGGGCAGGGCCGACAGCTCGTGCAGCGGGATGGTGATGCGGTCGATGGTGGGCGTGCCGGTCTCGGCGACCGGGCCGGTCTCGGTGGCCCATCCATGGCCCACATCCGTGTGGTCGATCAACACGTCGAAGGAGGTGGCCTCGACCTGCACCACGTTAGCGATCGCGCGGATCGACGCGGTCGAGGCCAGCACGCTCTTGACCGTGTCGGCGGTCTGCGGATCGACAAGGTAGCCGCCATCGCCGGCCACGGCGGTGCTCATCGCCTTGCCTTCCAGTTCCAGCCCGCGCAGGCCGTCATCATCGCCCGAGCGCAGATAGGCGTCGAACGCCTTCTGATGCGGGGCCTCGAAATCGGCCGTGGCGGCCAGGGCCGGGCGCATCGCGCCCGCGGATTTGCGTTCCATCTTGGTCATCTGGTCTTCCTGCTGTTGAAGTCGTTGCTGAATGTCGGCCCGAAAGCCCTTGAACTCGCTCATGAATCCCGCCATCGCGGATTTCACCTCGGACATCGGAGACACATCTCCCCCAGTCCGAGGCCTTGCCTCGGTCTTGCTCATCGCTCTTCCTGTTGCTTGAGGTGGTGTTTGAGACGCGCCCTAGTCCCGCGCCATCTCCCGGCGCGCGTCCTCGAAGGCCGCCGCCAATTCGCGCAAGGTGTCCCCGGCCAGGGTCTCGCCCTTGGCCCCCACCCGCGCACTGGGCAGCATCGGGAATGTCACCAGCGACACCTCCCACAGCTCCAGTTCCCGCAAGAGCCTGCGGCCCTTGTCGTTCTTCGCCGCCGTCACGGTCCGGTACCCGATCGACAGCCCGTCGATGGCCCGCGCGGCGATCAGCGCCGCCGCCTCCCGCGCGCGCGCCACCTGGTCCAGAAGCCGGCCCTTCACGTAAAGGCCGCGCGCGTCCTCGCGCACCTCGTCCCATACCCCAATGGGCTGGGCCGGGTCGTGCTGCCACAGCATCTTCACCTGCCGGCCCTCGGCCTTCAGCCGGGCAAGCGAGGCCGCATAGGCGCCCGGCTCGACGATATCGCCGCCCCGGTCCTGGTCGCCGAACAGGCTCGCGTAGCCTTCGATCACGCTGCCATCGCTCACCGCGAGCGCCTCGTCGAAACGGCAGAACTTGCGTTCAAGTTGCATATCCATGTCCATTCTCGTCACCCTTTTCCTGCGCCCCTTCAGGGCATCGCCGTCAGCAGCGGCAAGATCGCCTGGCCCAGCAGCGCCGCGGCCACCCCGTAAACCGCAAGCCACAGCCGCCGCTCCAGCCGCTCGATCAGCGCCTCGATCTTGTCCAGCCGCTGGCTCAGCGTGTCGTGCTGCAGCTTGAACACCCGCTCATGCGCCTGCAGCCGCAGCGCCGGCGCGCATTCGAACGCCTCGAACCCGTATCGCGTCGGCACCTCTTCACCCGGCATCGGCGGCCTCGTCCCCGTCCGCTTCGCCGTCCGTCTCGCCCGACAGCGCCGGCAGGCCCAGAAGCGCGCGCTTCTCCGCCCGGGTTAGGAAATCGGCCCCCGCCACGCGGCCCCATTGCGCGTCGCGCTCGGCCGCCAGCGCCGGCACCTGGTCCAGATCGGGCCGCAGCTCCAGCCGCTCGCCCGTGAACCCCGACAGGAAATGGCCCACGCCCGCCGCCACCCGCGACACCATCGGCAGCACGCTCAGCCTGTAGAACGCGCGATGCGCCTCCTGGTAATTGGCATAGGTCGCATCCCCCGGTATCCCCAGCAGCATCGGCGGCACCCCGAAGGCCAGCGCGATTTCGCGCGCCGCGGCCTCCTTGGTCTTCTGGAACTCCATGTCCGACGGGCTGAACCCCATCGGCTTCCAATCGAGCCCCCCCTCCAGCAGCATCGGACGCCCCGCATTGCGCGCCCCCTGATGATGCGTCTCCATCTCCGAGACCAGCCGGTCATACTGATCGGCGCTCAGCGTGCCCTGTCCCTCGGCGCCGCGATACACGATCGCGCCAGAGGGGCGCGCGGCATTATCCAGAAGCGCCTTCGACCAGCGGCTGGCCGAATTGTGCACATCCACCGCCTGCGCGGCGGCCTGCAAGGCCGACAGGCCGTAATGGTCGTCCTGCGGGTGGAAATTCTTGATATGGCAGATCACCTGCGGCACGGCACTCACGTCGAAACGGTGCCGCCGCCCGCCCACGGCATATTCATAGCCCACCGGCCAGCCATCGGCGCCCGGCACCACGCTCATCCGGTCCGAGCGCAGCACGTGAAGCTCCGCCGGCGCCCGGCCCTCGCCGCCGCCCACGGCCTCCAGATAGGCATTGCCGGTCAGCAGAAGCTGGCCGAACAGCGCCTCGAACAGCTCCGCCCGCCCCTGCCCCGGGTTGGGCCGCTTGAGCAGGCTCAGAAGCGGGTGCTCGGCATAGCGCTCGGTCGCGTCCTGCAAGACCAGCGGCAGCGACGCCGCCGCCTCGGCCACCATCTTGACGCAGCGAAACCCCACCGGGTTGCCCGCGAACCCGGTTTTCGTCAGCGTGACGGTGTCGCGCGGGCTCCAGGCCACGCGGCCCGCGCCGTGCCAGGCCATGATCGGGCCGGTCGCGCTGGCCTTTTGTTCGGGCACCGTCTCGGCCGTACCGCCCTGCCGGAAGAAATCCAGGATCATTTCGGAAGATCTCCTTGATCTGCTGTCTTTGCCGTTGCGGGGCAAACTGTCCCGCGCTTGATGGGCATCAGACAGCAAAAGGTTTACGAAAATTCTAGAGGACCGCGCGGCGGGTGTTGCGCCCGCATCGCGCCCGAATCGCGCCCGCCGCGCCTCACACCACGCGCACCTGCGGGCGACGCCACTTCGCCGCCGGCGCGATCATAAGCTCGGTCAGCGCCCAGACCAGCGCATCCACCCGGTCCGGGCTGCCCGGCCCCTCGAAGCCACGCGGCGTCATCGCGCACATCTGGTCTTCCAGCGCGCCCAGATCGCCCACATGCTGCACCCGCCCCTGGTCATAGAGCGCGGCCACCGGCTCGGCCCGCGCGGCCTTGCCGCGGCTGGCATGTACCGTCTTGACCGGCACCAGCGGGTCGACCTGCCGGATCACCTCCGTCACCAGGTCCCCGCCCTGGTTGACCTCGGCCACCAGCTTGTCGGCCCCGAACCGCTCCATCGCGCGGATCGCCGCCGCCGCCCAGGCCGACGGCCCGGCGCTGGACAGGCTGCAATCGGCCAGCACATAGGCCCGCCAGTCCTGCACCGGGCCTTGCGTCACCGCCCCGGCCACGACGATGCCGCAATCGTCCGATCCGGCCTTGCCCGTCACCGGCGGGTCGATCGCCACCACGATGCGGTCAAGCTCGGGCGGGGCCGCCACGCGGCAGGTCTCCAGCTTGCGCGCGCCCCAAAGCGCGTTTTCCGCCTCCTCCAGCAGCACCCCGTCCAGCTCCTGCCGGCCCAGCCGCGTGCCGGCATAGCGCGCGCGCACCTCTTCCAGGAAGGATTGCGCCAGATTGGCGGCATTGGCCTCGGTCGGCGCATGGGTCGCCACCGTCGTCTCGCGGGTCAGAAGCTCTTTGAGAATGCCCACGTTGCGCGGCGTCGTCGTCACGCAGGCTTGCGGCCGCTCGCCCAGCCGCAGCGCGAATTGCAGCATGTCCCACACCTCCTGCGCCTTCTTCCACTTGGCCAGCTCGTCGGCCCAGGCACAGTCGAATTGCGGCCCGCGCAGGGCCTCGGGCTCATGCGCCGAGAACACCTGCGCCGTCGCACCGTTGGGCCAGACAAGGCGCCGGCGCGAGGCTTGCCAATCCGGCCGCCGGTCGGGCGGCGAACAGGCAAGGATGCCGCTTTCGCCGAACACCATCACGTCGCGCGCCTGGTCGAAGGTCTCGCCCACCAGCGCCACCGTCTTGCAAGCCCCCGCGTCCCGCGGCTTGGCCCCCTCGACCTGCGCGCGCACCCATTCCGCGCCCGCGCGGGTCTTGCCCGCGCCGCGCCCGCCCATGATCACCCAGGATCGCCAGTCCCCCGCCGGCGCAAGCTGATGCTCCATCGCCCAGAACTCGAACAGGTAGGGCAGCGCCAGAAGCTCGCCCTTGCCCAGGTTGTCGAGAAATTCATCAATCGTCTCGCGCCCTTGCGAGACGATCCAGCTGGCCCCGGATCGCACTCCGGGCGGCGTCGAAATCAATCGCGAACTCGCGGCCGACTCCCTCTTCCTTGGACTTGTGTTTTTCAAGCTGCACCTCCGCTTCCAGCGCAATCTTCAACCATTGCCGGATCTCGCCGGTGATCCTGGAGGCATTTCTGATCTGCTCCAGTTCGCCGCCCTTGATCCGCTCGTAGATGACCTCCATCTCCGCCCGCAGGTCCGCCAGTTGACGTTCCAGCAGGCCGATCGAGGTTGCCAGGCCCGCAGGCCCCTCGTCTGCTGTAATCAGGATCATGTTTTTCCGCTCGTGCCGCGTGCTCTACCCTCGGGCACCCCTGTCGGAGAGGCCATATATGGCCGCCGGTCTTGTCCTGCCGGTCCGCGCTCCGTGCCCACCCCACACGCAGCACAATCTATACGTGTGCAAGGCGGCAAAGTCAATCTGTTGCGCTTGAAGTTTGCCCCTCAAGCGTCCGTAAAATTTACGAATTTTTCACTTTGTTTTTCCGGGCGGCGCCCCGACGCGGGCTCAGTCCTGCGCGCGCTCGGCCTCGATCCGGCGCCAGCGGGCGACGTTCTCGTTATGCTCGTCCAGCGTTTCTGCAAAGGCGTGCCCTCCGGTGCCATCGGCCACGAAGAACACGTAATCCGTCTCCGCCGGCTGGACCGCAGCCATCAGGCTGGCCTCGCCCGGGTTGGCGATGGGCGTGGGCGGCAAACCCTCGATCACATAGGTATTGTACGGGGTTGCACGGCGAAGTTCGCTCTGCCGCAAGCCCCGGCCAAGCGCTCCCTCGCCATTGGTGATCCCGTAAATCACCGTCGGGTCGGTCTGAAGCCGCATCCCCCGGTTCAGCCGGTTGACAAAGACGCTGGCCACCTGCCGGCGCTCCTCGGGCACCCCGGTTTCCTTCTCGATGATCGAGGCCAGGATCAGCACCTCCATCGGCGAGGCGAGCGGCAGATCGGCGTCGCGCGCCTCCCAGGCGGCGGCAAGGCGCGTCTTCTGCACCTCCTTCATCCGCTCCAGCAGCGCGGCGCGCGCATCGCCCGCCTCCACCTCGTAGCTGAACGGCGCAAGGCTGCCCTCGGGCGGGATGCCCTCGATCTCGCCCTCCAGCATCTCGGCGGCCTCCAGCGCCTGCACGATCTGCCAGCTTGTCACCCCCTCGGCAATGTCAAAGCGATAGCGCGTGTCGGCCTGTTCGATCACCTCCGAATAGGTCGCCGGCGCCTCCCCGGCCAGCAGGTCGAACTCCGCCACCTCTTCGTAGCGTTCCGTCTTGGGGTCCAGCTCGCGCACCTCCGCGCCCACCCGCGTCACGCCGATCCGGTAAACCACTTCCGTGCCGCAGGTACTCGCCCCTCCGCGGGTGATCAGATCGGCCACCTCCGCCATGCTGGCGCCCTCGGGGATCAGCCAGCTTCCCGCCTTCAGCGCGCCGGCCTTGTCGGTGTAATCGGTGCCGATACGAAAGATCGTATCGCTGCGAATCGCGCCGCGCTCCGCCAATTGCTCCGACACCGCGCGCATCGTGCTGCCGCGCTCGACCCGCAGGCAGATCGACCCCTCAAGCGGCCCCTCGGCGTTGTACCGGCTCTGCCCCCACAGGATCACCCCGGCGACGAGAAACGCCAACACCACAAGGAAGGTCAGGAAATTCGAGGCGATATGCCGCCACATTACCGCGGCGTCCCCACGCAAAGCGACGCGTTGGTGCCGCCGAAGCCGAAGCTGTTGGACATCGCCACCGCGATCTTGCGCGCCCGCTTGCCGTTCGGCGCCAGGTCCAGCGGCGTTTCCACCGCCGGGTTGTCCAGGTTGATCGTCGGCGGCGCCACCTGGTCGCGAATGGCCAGAATCGAGAAGATCGCCTCGATCGCGCCGGCCGCGCCCAGCAGATGCCCGGTCGAGGATTTGGTCGAACTCATCGTCGCCTGCGCCGCCGTTTTGCCCAAAAGCCGCTCCACCGCCTGCAACTCGATCGTGTCCGCCATGGTCGAGGTGCCATGCGCGTTGATGTAATCCACCTCGCCCGGCTCCAGCCCGCCGTTCTTCAGAGCCGCCTGCATCGCCCGGAAGCCCCCGTCGCCATCCTCGCTGGGCGCGGTGATGTGATAGGCGTCGCCCGACAGCCCGTAACCCAGAATCTCGGCATAGATCTTGGCGCCGCGCGCGCGCGCGTGCTCGTATTCCTCCAGCACCACGACGCCCGCGCCCTCGCCCATCACGAACCCGTCGCGATCCGCGTCATAGGGGCGGCTTGCGGCCTGCGGATTGTCGCCATGCTTGGTCGACAGCGCCTTGCAGGCGTTGAACCCGGCAATGCCGATCTCGCAAATCGCCGATTCCGCACCCCCCGCGATCATCACGTCGGCATCGCCGTACTGGATCAGCCGCGAAGCATCGCCGATCGCGTGCGCGCCTGTCGAACAGGCCGTCACCACCGCGTGGTTGGGTCCCTTGAAGCCATAGCGGATGCCCACCTGCCCGCTGACAAGGTTGATCAGCGCGCCGGGAATGAAGAAGGGCGATACCCGCCGCGGCCCCTTCTCATGCATCAAAAGCGTGGTCTGCTCGATGGATTGCAGCCCCCCGATGCCAGATCCGATCATCACCCCGGTGCGAAGCCGGCTGTCCTCGTCCTCGGGCGTCCAGCCCGCGTCGCGCACCGCCTGGTCGGCCGCCGCCATGCCGAACAGGATGAAATCGTCGACCTTGCGCCGCTCCTTGGGCTCCATATAGATGTCGGGGTTGAACGTCCCGTCGCTGCCATCGCCCAGCGGCACCTCGCAGGCATATTTCGTCGTCACCCGGGCGGCGTCGAACTTGGTGATCGGGCCCGCGCCCGACTGTCCGTCGAGAATGCGGCTCCAGCTTTCCTCGACCCCATCCGCCAGGGGCGTGACCAAACCCAGACCTGTGACGACGACACGACGCATTATGCTGCCCTTTCCCAAATTTGCCCGCCGCTCATACCCTGCCTTGCCCCCGGGGGGCAAGCCCAACGGGGAAAGGGCGACGATCCCCGGCCAACCCTTGCAAAAAACGCCGAAATTCTCGGCGGGCGGGCGGCAACTCCTGTTTTCGGCCTGTCCGCGCCCCGGGCGGGGCGTGCGGCGCATCGGCAGGCGCGGCGCGGCTACCTGTGCGTGTTCAAAGCGGCTTGTTCCGGCCAGGTCGGGGCAAACCCCGCCCCCCGCGCCTTGATCCCGCGCGGCCGCACCATTCCACCCTCGGGCCTCACTGGAATTCGGCCACCGGGTCGGCTTCCGAGGCCGCGAAGGCCAGCGCGCGCTCAAGGTCCACATCCTTCGACAAAAGCGCCCGCCCGAGCGGCGTGCCGGCGCTGTTGGGGACGTATTTCAGCCGTGCCACATCGTCGGCCGTGCGCACCGTGCCGCGCGCGCTCACCATGTGCCGTGG
>Ga0102928_1002289_pt1 | contig 11475 bp, 9 predicted proteins | sample SalPonR1_B_D1_MG_FD_78504 | JGI IMG/M metagenome (GOLD analysis project Ga0102928, IMG submission 78504) | Salt pond soil microbial communities from South San Francisco under conditions of wetland restoration - Salt Pond MetaG R1_B_D1_MG | ecosystem: Environmental > Aquatic > Marine > Intertidal...
CGGCGATCGAGAAATTTCACGTGGCCGACAAGGTGGACTACATCTCGACGGCGGGTGGGGCGTTTCTGGAGTATGTGGAAGGGAAGGAGTTGCCGGCGTTGGCTGCTCTGAAGAGTTGATGAGCAGCACTCTCTGTTACGTTGATGCTGTAAGCCAGAAAAGTTTTCTGAGGGAAAGATTATGGATGTTTGTCCAGTGAAAGCCTTGTCGTTCACCTTACTGTTGGGCTGGATGTGGCTTCCTGAGGTTGGTTTTTCCCAGACCATATATAAGTGCACGACCCCTGAAGGTGAAACAGTTTTCTCAGATCGAGAATGTGGTGAAAATCAGGAGGCCTTGACAATCGATGCGCCAGCCCGTAGCAGAACGCCGCCTCCCCCTATCGCTCCATCTGGGGCGCTTGAGCGCGGGTCGAACGACGGCGCTTTAGAATCTGCGGAGCTAGGCAAGTCGCTTGATGAGCCGTTTTCGTTTCGATGCGATGCAGCGGACGGGGAAACCTGGTATTCACATGACCCTTGTCCGCAGCAGATTCGGCGAACCAACAGACAAACTGTTAATGGTCCCTCCACCGCGATAACAAACTCTGGTCAGGTCATAAACGTGATCGGGAACAATCAGACTATCGAGACCGAGTCGTGGGTTCCGGTCCAGCAGTCGGTGGTCAGTACTGACACAGCTTGCCGAAACGGCGCTGAGAACCGCTCAAGTATGTATGGCATCTCCGCAGAGCCATGCTCCTTTGTGGGTAAGAGGCTTCGGCTTCGCGAGCAGAACAAGCGTCTTGATTGATCCGCGTGGACATTCAAGCAGCACGGGAGATGAAGATCGCATCGTTTGCAAATGACTGTCCCAGCCTAAGTCCCCACGGGGCCTTGCGGGACGTGGGCAAGGTACATTCCGATGAAATGAACCTCGACATCGGCCCCGAGACCGCCGGCCATCTGGCCGAGATCATCAAGAATGCCGGCACCGTCATCTGGAACGGACCGGTCGGCGTGTTCGAGTTCGATGCCTTCGCCGGCGGCACAAAGTCCATCGCCCACGCCGTCGCCGCCAGCCCCGGCTTCACCCTGGCCGGCGGCGGCGACACGATCGCGGCGATCGAGAAATTTCACGTGGCCGACAAGGTGGACTACATCTCGACGGCGGGTGGGGCGTTTCTGGAGTATGTGGAAGGGAAGGAGTTGCCGGCGTTGGGGGCGCTGGAGGAAAGCTAATGAAGCGTTTATGCCATCTCGCGAAAACGGTGTTCGTGCCCAAGCGCTGGGAAGACTATAGGGATTTCTTCTCTGTCCATGTGTTTCGCTATTTGGTCACTTGGTTCTCAGTCGTTCCAATTTTGGCAGCGGTGTTTTCCGATCTCCCTCGAGAAATTGCTCTGAATATTTCCGGCCAAGAAATCTCGCTTCAAATGAGTTTGCCCTTTAGTTGGATATGCCTCTGGGTGTCCTCGTTACTGTTTGTAATTGCCCTAATCATCTATTACTTAGGTTGCCCGATATTTGTGCGGAAAGCGGGGTCAGGTCTTGTTTCTTGCATTCTCCCTTTCTGCCGAGCGCTGAGCAGTAGCCGCGCAGCCTTTCGCAGCGCTCGGTCCGCAGCGCTCGTCAGAATCCGGACACACGCGGACGCGTTCCCGAATGCAAGCCTGATTGTGGCCCTTTCCTGACGGGTCGGGTCGAAGCTCGACGGTCTCCCCTGCCGGAGATTACCCCGCGTTCCGTCTGTCCGATCAAGAAAAAGCCTTCGGAGGCTGCCTGAGCCCGGTTGGGCTATGATGCGGAGGAGTCCGGCGATGGCGTTCGAAGATCGTGGCAGAGACCTTCCGATACAAGGCATTCATCAGCTACAGCCACGCCGATCGCCGGGTGGCGAGGTGGTTGCACAAGGCGCTCGAGACCTACCGTCTGCCGGCCTCGATCGTCGGGCAGGAAACAGCTCTTGGCCCGGCGCCCGCCAGGCTCACGCCGATCTTCCGCGACCGCGACGAGCTGCCCGTTGCCGGTGAGTTGAACGTCGAGCTCTACAAGGCGCTCGAGCAATCCCGGTTCCTGATCGTGATCGCGTCTCCGGACTCGGCGCGGTCCAGGTGGGTCAACGAAGAGGTGCGGTATTTCAAGCAGCAGCACGGGGAGGCCCGTGTGCTGGTGGTGATCGCCGACGGGGTGCCGGGCGCCGGCGATGCGACGGAGTGCTTCGGCCCGGCGCTGCTGCATAAAGTCGACGAATCGGGTGCGCTGTCGGACCAGCCGGCCGAGCCGCTGGCCGCGGATGCGCGCCCCGATGGTGACGGCAAGCGCCTGGTCAGGCTCAAGCTGGTCGCTGGCCTGACCGGCGTTCCGCTGGGGCAACTGGCCAGGCGCGACGAAATCCGGAAACAGCGAAAGCTCATCGGATATGCGACGGCAGCGACGGTTCTCGCCGTCAGCATGACCGTGCTGGCCGTGATGGCGGTTCGTGGGCAGATCGAGGCGGACCGGCAGCGCGCCGAAGCCGACGGCCTGGTCGAGTTCATGCTGACCGATCTGCGCATGCAGCTCGAGCCGGTCGGCCGGCTCGAGATCTTCAACGCCGTTGGCCAGCGCGCGATGGACTACTACGCCAACCAGGAGATCGGCGCACTGGATGCCGACTCGCTGGGCCGCCGGGCGCGGGCGCTGCACCTGGTGGGCGAAGTCCGGAATCTCGAGGCGGATTCCGAAGGCGCGCTGGAGGCCTTCGACGAGGCCCGGGACACGACCGCTGAACTGCTCGACCGGGACCCCGACAATCCGAATCGGATCTTCGATCACTCGCAGAGCACCTTCTGGGTGGGCTACATCGCCTGGCAGCGCGGTGACCTGGAGGCCGCCGAGCGCCATTTTCGCGAATACAACCGGCTGGCCGGGCAGCTGGTCGCGATCGATCCGGACAACACGGCCTGGCAGGTCGAGGAATCCAGCTCGCTGGTCAATCTCGGGGTGCTGCTGCACTACGAGAACCGGAACCCGGAAGCCATCGAATACTTCCAGCGCTCGCTGGCGATCATCGGAGCGCTTGCCAACGCCGATCGCGATGACCTGGAAAACCAGTGGAAGCTTGCCCAGGGGCATGCCTGGCTGGCGGATGCGCTTCAGGCGACCGGGGCGCTTTCCGCGGCCATGGACCAACGCCGGAAGGAGCAGGCCGTCTACGCCGGCATTCTCGCCGTGGACGATCGGGACGCTCGCGCGCTGGAGGGCAGTGCGATCGCCTTGTTGCAGATCGCCAACCTGACGATGCTCAAGGGCGAATATCCGTCTGCGCTCGATGTCGCGAGAATGGGTCTCGAACAGATCACGCAGTTGACCGAGCTCGATCCGGCCAACAGCTTCTGGCAGGACACGGCGGTTCTGGGCGCTAACCGAGCGGTCGAGGCGCTGATGCTCAACGGGGAGTGGATCGAGGCTCGCGAACTCAATCGGCGCGCCCTGCAGCGTGCCCAGGTCATGGTCGAGGTCGATTCGACGCAGGTGTCACGCACGACCAGTGGTCTGATGAATGCCCGCTGGATGGAAATTGCCATTTCATTTGCCCTCGAGGAAAAAGAGCGAGCACGTACGCAGCTACTTCGTTTTCATGAGGACTTCGGCCGGGATCCGAACTTCAGCAAGCAGGATGCGGCGCTTCCCTGGTCGATGGTTCATGCGATCGAGGCGGTGGACCTGACCTCCATCGGCGATGCATCGCTTCTCCCGTCGGCCATCGCGGCGATCCGGGATCTGGATCCGGTTTTGCCCAGGGTGATTGCAGTGCTAATCTACCTTGAGGGGTTTCTGCCTGAACGTCCCCCGGCCGAAGACAGAGCCATCCAGGCCGAGGAGGTTTTCTACGATCCGGCTTCGATCATTACTCCAAGAAAGGATCCATGAACATGCAAAAGAATCGAATCCTGAACATCAATGTCGAATTCAACGTGACCGATACCGCCGATGGCGGTTTCGGCGGCGGCGCTACCTATACCCACAGAAGCTCCATGCCGGACATGAGCAGTGCGCTCGACCCGGACGGGTCCATTCACCTGGATCGGGTCAATGACTTCGATACGTCGGAATACAACGAGAACGTCGATCTGGCTTTCTTTCTGCAAACGCCGTGCTCAGGTGCGCACAGTTTCGACGTGGAATGGGCGACCAAATACGCTCAAGGAATGACCGTCGATGTGCCGGAAGGGGGCAAGGCAACAGAGATGGACGTCGCGTTCGATCCCGGCCAGCCGCAGGTGATCGTGATCAAGGACAAGGACGACGACAGCAACACGTATCATTACAAGCCGGCCATCGAACTGGTCCGGCCGGGCAAGGACCGCTACAAGATCGGTCTCGACCCGCAGATCGTGAATCGTCCACGCAACTGAGGGACAGCGGGCGTAGAGCGCACCAAGGCCCGACCGGCGCATCGTGCTCGAGCTCGACTCGGTGCAGGATCATCATTTCGACGAGGGAGAGCAAAGCATGAAGAAGAATCGAATCCTGAACATCAACGTCGAGTTCCACGTGAGCGACCAGGGGAACGGCAATTTCGGCGGCTCCGCGGTATACACGCACCAGGCGTCTTCGCCGCGTATGGATACCGTTGTGGATCGCGACGGCTCCATCCACCTGGACCGAGCCGTCGACTTCGACAGCTCGGAATACAACGAGAACGTCGACATCGTCTTCCTGCTGCAATCCCCTTGCTCGGGCGACGAGGCCTTCGACGTCGAATGGGCGACCAAGTACGGTCGGGGCATGAGTATCGTGGTGCCCGACGGCGGCAAGGGCGATGAAATGGAGATCTCCTTCGATTCCAGTCACCCGCATGTGATCGTGGTCGAGGACAAGGACGACGACAACAAGACCTACAACTACAAGCCGGCCGTCGAGCTGGTCCGTCCGGGCCATGACCGCTACTACATCAGCCTGGATCCGCAGATCGTCAATCGTCCGCGGAATTGAAGTGACGTGCAACACGGTGGGCAGCTGCCCTCAGGGATCGGCGCTCCGGGTGAGCGCCGATTTCGTTTCCGGTGCCGATTTTCATTCCTTCGAGCTGAAGCCACTTAGCCTGCGCCCGGACGTGGCCAGCCACGTTGTTACCGAGCGATGAACTGGTGCTCGCGGGCATCTTCCGTGGCCAGGCTCACGCCCATGATCGCGATCCAGGCCAGGATGAAGCCGGGGATGATCTCGTAGACGCCGGGGCCGCCCATAAACGCGCTGTTCCAGCCCAGGGCGATCCAGGTCATGACGGTGGCCGCCCCGGTGACCATGCCCGCCAGTGCGCCGGCACCGTTCGTGCGCGGCCACATCAGCGACATCAGGATCAGCGGACCGAAGGCCGCGCCGAAGCCGGCCCAGGCGTTGCTGACCAGGGCCAGGACCTGGCTGTCGGGGTCGGACGCGATTGCTGCGGCCACCAGGCCGACCAGCACGACGGAGATGCGGCCGATGGTCACGCATTCCTTGTCCAAAGCTTCCTTGCGCAGGAACAAGCGATAGAAGTCCTCGGTCAACGACGATGACGAGACCAGCAGCTGGCTGGAAATCGTGCTCATCACGGCGGCCAGCAGTGCCGCATAGAGGAAACCGGTGACCAGCGGATGGAACAGCAGGTCGGACAGAATGATGAAGATGGTCTCCGGGTCGTCGACGGTCATACCGTTGCGAACGGCGTAGGCGCGGCCGAAGATGCCCAGCGACAGGGCACCAATCAGCGAGATCGTCATCCAGGTCATGCCGATGTTGCGCGCCGTGGGCACTTCTTCTAGCGAGCGGATCGCCATGAATCGGACAATGATATGCGGCTGACCGAAGTAGCCCAGCCCCCAGGTGACCGCGGACAGCCAGCCGACCAGCGTCAGCCCCTCGGTCCAGGAGAGAAAGGCCGGGTCCATCTTGTCGAGTGTCTGCGACGCCTGGGCGAACCCGCCGCCGCCTTCGCCGAACAGCACCACGGCCGGCATGATGACCAGCGCCAGCATCATGATGCAACCCTGGACGAAGTCGGTCATGCTCACTGCGAGGAAGCCGCCGACCACGGTGTAGACCAGGACGATGCCCAGCGTGATGATGATCCCCGCCGAATAGTCGCTCAAGCCCCCGAAGTTGAAGATTCCGGCGAAGGCGCTTTCGAACAGCTTGCCGCCGGCCACCAGGCCGGAGGCGGTGTAGACCGTGAAGAAGATCACGATGACGATCGCCGAGACGGTCCGCAGAGACAGCGCCCGGGTCGGGAAGCGGTTGGCCAGGAACGCCGGGATGGTGATCGCGTTGCCGTAGTGGACGGTCTGCTCACGAAGGCGCGGCGCCACCAGGGTCCAGTTGAAGAAGGCGCCGATCAGCAGCCCGATGCCGATCCACCCGGCGTCCAGCCCGGCCGCGAACAGCGCGCCTGGAAGGCCCAGCAGCAGCCAGCCGCTCATGTCCGACGCCCCGGCCGACAGGGCGGCGACCTTCGGACTGAGCGATCGCCCGCCCAGCATGTACTCTTCGGATGACGCCGTCGACGTTCGCATCGCGTAGAAGCCGATGACGATCATCAGCGCGAAATACCCGATGAGACTGATCCAGACACCGATAGCCACAAGATCCTCCGGTTTTCAAGGGCAAAGAAAACGTCGTTCCATGAGTTCACGGGCTGGCCTTGCCCGGCAAGCCAGTCGCGCTGTTGTCTTTCTCGGATCGCCCGCTCCGATCCTCGGAGCAACCTTCGGGCGGCTCGGTTACTTCCTGGACCAGGGGTCCGTTCTCAAAGTGATTCCAGGGGCGGAGGTCAGGACGCCGGGGCGGATTCGCTACAGGCGTCGCGCCCGGATCGATTTGCCCTTGACCTTGCCGCTTTGAAGATGATCCAGGGCCTCGCGTGCATGGGATCGGGCAACGGCAACGCAGGCGCTGAAATCCTGGATGTCGATCTTGCCGACCGCGTGCCCCGGCAGCCCGCCTTCGCCGGTCAGCGCGCCGAGGATATCGCCGGGGCGCAGTTTGTTCTTTCGGCCTGCATCCAGCGCCAGGGTGACCATTGCGGGCTTTTCCGGGACCGGCAGGTTGTCTGGAAGCGACTGGACTTCCTCGAGCTCGATGGGCCGGTCGAGGAGCGGAGCCAGCGCCTCCAGGCGGAACAGCTCGGCCTGGGTGACCAGCGTGATGGCCATACCGCGCTTGCCGGCGCGTCCGGTCCGTCCGACTCGATGCAGCCAGGTTTCTGCGTCTGTGGTCATGTCGTAGTTGACCACGAGGGCCAGGTCGTCGACATCCAGCCCGCGCGCCGCGACATCCGTGGCCACCAGGATGCGGGCGCTGCCGTTGCTGAAGCGCAGCAGGGTCAGGTCCCGCTCTTTCTGCTCCATGTCGCCGTGCAGCGCCAGGGCGCTGTGCCGGCGGCTTTGCAGCTCTTCGGCCAGTTCGGCGCAGCCTTGCCGGGTCTTGCAGAAGATCAGGCAGGATGCCGGCTGCTTTCTGCCCAGGATCTTGAGCAGTGTTTCCAGCTTGTGCTTGGGCCTGGTGACCGCGAAGAACTGATGCCGGACGGTGGTTCTTTCCTTGGCCGGCTCGACGGTGATCCGCAGCGGCTGGGTCTGGAACTCGGCGCTGAGACGCTCGATATCTTCGGGGAAAGTGGCCGAAAAGAGCAGGGTCTGGCGGTTTCCCGGTGTTTGCCGAATGATCCCGGCGATGGTGTCGATGAACCCCATGTCGAGCATGCGGTCGGCTTCATCCAGCACCAGCGTCCGTAGCCGGTCGAGGCGCAGCGTCTTCTTGCGCAGGTGATCGTCGATCCGGCCGGGGGTGCCGACGATCACGTGGGCCCCGTGTTCCAGAGAGGCCTTCTGCGGTCCGATCGGCGAGCCGCCGCACAAGGTGATGATCTTGATGTTGGGCAGGGGGGTCGCGAGCCGGCGGAACTCCTCGGCGACCTGCGCGGCGAGTTCGCGCGTGGGGCAGAGCACCAGCGCCTGGCAATTGAAATGCCCGGGATCGAGCTGCTGAAGAATGCCCAGGGCGAATGCGGCCGTCTTGCCGCTGCCGGTCCGGGCCTGCGCGACCAGATCCTTGCCGGCGAGCGCATGCGGCAGCGACTCGGCCTGGATGGGCGTCATGGACTTGTAGCCCATCGAAACCAGGTTGCCGCGCAGCGCCTCGGACAAGGGCAAAGTATTGAATGACGCGCGTGTCATGGAGCGGCCCTGGAAAAGGACCCCACTATACCGCGAGCGCTGGTCTTTCCTGGCGCCAGGATACCGACCGCGTGGAACACAGCCCCCATCCTGCTCATCTCTAGTGAGCTCGGTACGACTTCGGCGGGCGAGCCCTGGGGACTCGATGTGGAGGCTGCGTCCGGGCTTCTGTGCGTTCCGGTTTTCTTCTCCGGAGGAACTGCACGCCCGGCATTCTCGTCAGCGCCTGCGAATCGGGGTTGAACGAGATCAGCGCGCCAGCGCCAGCCGCTCCAGCAGATCGGCGGCAGAGGGCGATTTTTCGCAGAGCGTCAGTTTTTCGGAACGCGTCAGGCGCTTCAGCCGGTGCTCGGCCTGAAGCGCCAATGACCGTCCGCCCACGGCCACGGCGTATCTCATTTCTACGGATGCGGCTCCCCGGGTGAACCGTGCGGCCCGTGAGCGTCCGGCGCGATGCTCTCGCAGCCGACGTTCCGGGTCGGTGGTCACGCCGGTGTAGAGGCGTCCATCGCAGTCCAGGACGTAGATCCACCATGATGGCGGGCTTGTTCCGTCGTTGTCCATTCTTCTATTCGTGGTCCCGAGGTCCACCGCGTTCGGGTGCCGCGGGGTGTCTGCGGCAGGGTGTCACAGGTTCCATGACCATTGCTGGACGCGTCGACCCGAATCCGGTCCGGGTCGCCAGCTTGCGCGTCCTCCGGCGCGGTTCGACGGCGGAACGGAATTCGACCGACCGTCGGCCCCGCGACGCGATCTCCCGAAAACCGGATAATGGCGGGCTGAGAAAACGGCGGTGCGCCGTTTCGCCCATCCAGCCCAGGTCCCGCCCGCTCATGGAAATCAAGGTCAATTTTCTCGACAAACTCCGACTCGAGGCCCGGTTCGATGACTTCACCGTCGTCACCGACCAGCCGATCCGCTACAAGGGCGATGGCTCGGCGCCGAGTCCGTTCGATTATTTCCTGGCGTCGTCGGCGCTGTGTGCGGGGTATTTCGTCCGGGTCTACTGCAAGGCCCGGGGGATTTCGACGGACAACATCCGGCTGGTACAGAACAATATCGTCGATCCGGAGAACCGCTACAAGCAGGTCTTCAAGATCCAGATCGAATTGCCGGAGGATCTTTCGGCCAAGGACCGCGAAGGCATTCTGCGCTCCATCGACCGCTGCACGGTGAAGAAGGCGATCCAGGTCGGCCCGGATTTCGTGATCGAGCCGGTCGAGAACCTGGCCGAGGACGCCCAGGCGCTGCTGATGAGCGCGCCGACTGGGGAGGCGAGCACTTTCATCGAGGGCAAGGATCTCCCGCTGGAGCAGACCATCGCCAACATGACACGCACCCTGGCAGATCTGGGGATGAAGATCGAGGTCGCGTCCTGGCGCAATATCGTTCCCCACGTGTGGTCCCTGCATCTCCGCGATGCGGCGTCGCCGGGGTGCTTCACGAATGGAAAAGGTGCGACCCAAGAGGCCGCCTTGTGTTCGGCACTGGGCGAGTTCATCGAACGCCTGGGCTGCAACTTCTTCTACAACGACCAGTTCTTCGGGCCGGAGATCGCCGACAGCGAGTTCGTCCACTACCCGAACGAGAAATGGTTCCAGCCGGGTCCCGAGGATGCATTGCCCGATGGCCTGCTCGATGCGCATTGCCAGGCGATCTATGACCCTGACGGTGAGCTCAGGGGCAGCCACCTGATCGACACCAATTCCGGACGTGCCGACCGCGGCATCGTGTCGCTGCCGTTCGTTCGGCAGTCCGACCAGGAGGTGGTGTATTTCCCCTCGAACCTGCTCGAGAACCTGTTTTTGAGCAACGGGATGAGCGCCGGCAATACGCTGGCGGAAGCCCAGGTGCAGTGCCTGTCCGAGATCTTCGAGCGGGCCGTCAAGAAGCAGATCATCGAGCAGGAAATCGCGCTGCCGGACGTGCCGCAACACGTGCTGGAGAAGTTCCCCCACATCGTCGAGGGCATCGAGGCGCTGGAGCGGCAGGGCTTCCCGGTCCTGGTCAAGGACGCCTCGCTGGGCGGTCGGTTCCCGGTAATGTGCGTGACGCTGATGAACCCGAAGACCGGCGGGGTGTTCGCCTCCTTCGGCGCGCACCCCAGTTTCCACGTTGCGCTGGAACGGAGCCTGACCGAGCTGCTGCAGGGGCGCAGCTTCGAGAACCTGAACGACGTGCCGCCGCCGACCTTCAACAGCCAGGCTGTCACCGAGCCCAACAACTTCGTCGAGCACTTCATCGACTCCACCGGCGTGGTGTCGTGGCGATTCTTCAGCGCGAAGGCCCATCACGAATTCGTCAAATGGGACTTCTCCGGCACCAACGAGGAAGAAGCCGACCGCCTGTTCGGCATCCTCCACGGAATGGGCAAGGAGGTCTACGTCGCGGTCCACGAAGACCTCGGCGCGCCCGTCTGCCGCATCCTGGTGCCGGGCTATTCCGAGGTCTACCCGGTCGAAGACCTGGTCTGGGACAACACCAACGTGGCCCTGGACTATCGGGAAGACATCCTCAACCTCCATTCGCTGAGCGACGACGCCTTGGCCGGCCTGCTCGAGCGGCTAGAAGACAGCCAGCTCGACAACTACCTGGTGATCCGCACGCTGATCGGCATCGAGTTCGACGAGAACACGGTCTGGGGCCAGCTGACGATTCTCGAACTGAAACTGATGATCTGCCTTGCGCTGCAGCGGCGCGAAGACGCGCGGGACTTCGTCGAGATGTTCCTGCAGTACAACGACAATACCGTTGAACGCAACCTGTTCTACCGCGCGGTGAGCGCCGTGCTGGAGATCGTCCTGGACGACGAGCTCGAGCTGGACGATTACCTGGCCAATCTGAAACGCATGTACGGTGAGCAGACGATGGACGACGTGGTTGGACTGGTCGACGGCTCGAAGCGCTTCCACGGTCTGACGCCCACGAGCATGAAGCTGGAGGGACTGGAGACGCATCAGCGCCTGATCGAAAGCTACCGGAAACTGCACGCAGCGCGGGCGGCAAGAGCCGCGGCATGAAACCAGGGAGTCACGCGCACACCAGGTTTCAGGCGTTTCCTCGGTGCTGCGGGCCCGGCGGGCCGTCGATGGGTGCCGGAGCATTCCAGCTGGGCGAGCGAATCAAGACCTGATCCGTCCCCGTGTAACCGTGTACCCGTGTCGATCACGCAGACGCCCGGTCATCGAGTCCGACGGCATTGCAGGGAAGATCTCCGGCCCCGTTCTGCGGGTGTCCGGGCCTGCTTCCATTGGCGCCGCAGGCCTCAGAACATCCAGCCGAACTCCAGCCGGAAG
>Ga0102928_1002291_pt1 | contig 11468 bp, 9 predicted proteins | sample SalPonR1_B_D1_MG_FD_78504 | JGI IMG/M metagenome (GOLD analysis project Ga0102928, IMG submission 78504) | Salt pond soil microbial communities from South San Francisco under conditions of wetland restoration - Salt Pond MetaG R1_B_D1_MG | ecosystem: Environmental > Aquatic > Marine > Intertidal...
AGTAAAAGCGCAAAAGCCACCCATCGTTTCTTCTCAACTATCAAGAATTGTAACAACGGTAGATAACGATGAAATAGAAATAATGCCTGTGTCCACTATCAATGAAGTACTTGAAACTTTTTCTGGCGTTGACCTGAGACAACGAGGAACGAATGGCATACAGGCAGATATAAGTATACGCGGAGGTTCTTTCGATCAAAACATCATTCTTCTTAACGGAGTAAATATTTCCGACCCTCAAACGGGGCATCACAGTTTAAACATTCCTATTGACCTTAATGCAATTGAACGTATTGAAATTTTAGAAGGTTCCGGTTCTAATATTTTCGGCCCCAATGCATTTAGCGGAGCAATTAATTTTATTACCAACCAATCGGAAACAAACTACACCAAAGCCAATATCTCATTGGGTGATTTTGGATTGTTTACAACAAACCTTTCCAGTGCATACCGGGTAAAAAACACACGCCAATTTATCTCTTTTTCACAATCGATGAGCGATGGATATGTAAAAAACACCGACTTTAATCAGTATAATCTTTTTTATCAATTCAATCACGAAGCAGATTATGCTAAGATTCATTTTCAAATGGGTTATACCAACAAGCAATTTGGGGCTAACAGTTTTTATACGCCTGAATACCCGAATCAGTTTGAACTTATTAAAACAACATTTGCCAGTTTAAAATTTCAAACCGGGAAAAAACTTAAAATGAGTCCTGTCATTTATTTTCGCAGGCATCAGGACCGTTTTGAATTATTCAGGGATAATCCTGCCAGCTGGTATACAGGGCATAACTATCATTTGACCGATGTATACGGAGCTAACATAGATGCTCGCATGAGTACCAGCTTAGGAATAACTCGTTTAGGTGCCGAAATAAGATCAGAAAATATTTTAAGCAATGTTTTAGGTGAACCCATAAATGATTCTATTAAAGCAATTGGCGAAAAAAATGGCTTTTATACAAAGAGCTATAGCCGGACTCTGTCTCATTATTCAATCAAACACTCATTTACAGTTTCAAAACTAACGGTCAATACCGGTTTATTGGGCAGCTGGATTTCAGACAGCCCTTTAGACTTTAATATCTATCCGGGGATAGATTTTAGTTTAGCTATCACAAAACATCTCAGCGGATATGGAGCCATCAACAAATCATTACGACTGCCTACATTTACCGATTTATTTTATTCCGGTCCTAAGAATATTGGCAATCCCGATTTAAAGCCGGAAGAGGCATGGAATTATGAAACAGGGCTTAAATTTCATCATTCATTTATAAAATCAGATGTTCATTTCTTTTATCGCGATGCGGAAAATTTAATTGCCTGGGTAAAACGCATTAATTCTGAACCATCAGAAAAATGGGAAACACAAAATCTAACAGAAGTAACCACATTTGGTTTTGGCATCAACCAAAGGATATTTTTGGATCAATTAATTCCTTTAACCCTTTTTAAATTTATTGATATAAAATACACTTATTTACACCAGGATATTTATTCTGGAGATTTTGAAACAAAATATTCATTAAGTCATTTAAAACATAACCTGATTTTTAATTCATCACATCAGATTATAAAAAAACTAACACTAAACTGGATTGCAAAATATCAAGACAGATTTGGTCATTTTATGTATTATGATCAAATTCAGGCAGAATATACAGAAGAAAAAGAATTTAATCCTTATTGGCTGTTCGATGCAAAATTAACGTATAACCTTAAACGGGTTGATGTTTATGCTGAAGCTACCAACATATTTAATATAAATTATTTTGATATTTTAAATATTACTATGCCCGGTAGATGGTTTAAAGCTGGGCTGCAAATAAGGCTAAAGTATTAGTTTGTTAAAGAATATAAAAAAAAATTGTTTGAAACTATTGATTTTGTAATAATTTTTATATTTTTGTTAGGAATCCTAATCTATAATTAAATCAAATTACACAATGAAAAAATTACAATTATTACTGGTAGCCTTTGCACTAATTAGTTTTACTGCATTATATTCATGCGGCAGTTCAAAAGAAAAAGCTGAAGAAAAAGTTGAAGAAGCAACTGAACAAGTAGAAGAAGCAAAAGAAGAAGTTGAAGAAACTGCCGAAGAAGCAGTTGATGAAGCTGAAGAAGTTGCAGAAGAAGTTAAAGAAGAAGTTAAAGAAGAAGCTGAAGAAGTTATTGAAGAGTAAGCTAATTTGTGCAAAAGAGAAAAAATAAAAGCAGGACAGATTGTCCTGCTTTTTTAATAATTACTATTTTTTGTTTACTCATCATCTTCCATCTCTTTACTTGCTTCCTCAAACTCTTTAGCAGCCTCCTCGGCAGTTTTTTGATACTCTTTTAATACTTTATTCGTTTCTTTTTCATAGCTTTTCGAGAACTTATTCACTGCGCTTCGGGTACCCAATCCAATTATAAAAAATAAAATTAATAAGCCCCCTAAAACATAAGAAACAATTTTAGCAGGTTTATCTTCACCTTTCAATGCCAACGTAACGGCCAGGTATAATAAATATAATCCATACAGGTTAATTGCCAAATTAATTACAGTACTAATAATTCGAACACCTCCTAAAAATCCAAAAAAAGCACTAATAGGCATAATTACCATTATAGCAGCAGCAACACGCATACTGGGTTCAAACTCTGAATTGCCTTTTGCAATAGATGAAATAATTAATACAATTACAGCTCCAATAAATACTCCAATAACAGCTGCTATAATTGACCAAATTAAGGCAAGAATGCCAACGCCGCCACCAAATAAACCAGAAGAGGTTGATAAATTTAGTAAACTCCAAATTAATGCAAAAATACCTGCAATGGCTCCATAAATTAAAGCTTTTACTAAAGGTTCTCCTATTCCACCAGTGGTTTCCATGGTTGAAAAATACTCTTTTGGAGATAAAAGAGCTTTTTTTGAATCTTCGAAAAATTTCTTAAAACTAAATCCCTGATTGCTCATAATATTAACTTTTAAGGTTAGGTAATAATTTTTAACTCATTTTTAAACGGCAAAAGGAAAAAAAGCTTTTGCCGTTTAAAAATACAAAATTTTATGAAGGAATAAAATTTGTTTCTTTTATTTCATGATTTTAAATAAAAAAAATCTGCACAATTCTCTCAATTCATTATTTTTACTAATATCTTACGCAAGAAATCAAATAAATAAATTTTTAAAAAACAATAAATTAAAAAAAGACATGAATCATGCCAGTTATTACTTCGCCTTTTTCATAGTCCAATTCTGAGCCAAACAAACTATGTGGAATAATATAAATTAGTAAAAGTACAATGGATGCAATCAACGTGTATGTGTAATTTGCTTTTTTTCTGTTTGCTACAACGGCAGCAATCCAAAATATAATACCAATCAGGGTTTTGTTATCGGTTAAATCCCATCCCAAAGGAATCCCTGTCCAGGCCTGGCCAAACGCAAAATATTGAACGATAGGGCCAAATATCAATCCCCCGGCAATTAATAACATTAACGTTAATCTTCCATAAAAAACTTGTTGTTTTATTTTTCCTAAAGCCAATAAACCCGACAAATTGGATATTAACATGGCTAAAAACATAAAAAGTACGTGTGGAATCATAGCCCAGGAAGGAACTTCGCCTTTGAATCTAATAATCACCTCTTGTGTTTTTTTACGGTTATCGGGTGAATCGTTTTCCCAAAAACGAATATAATATTTCAGCTTACCAGCAGGAGCTTGCTTAGGTAGGTATGCGGTTAATGCTTGATTTTCATAAAATAAATCAATACTACTCCAGTCATCATCAGTAGGATAACGTTTAAGCATTATTTCACCTTTAACTAATGAATCTTCTACCGGAATAATGATCCTGCAATCTTTGGTCGAAACATGCGTTCGTGGAAGTTGAAAATCCAGCCCTCTATTTTCGAATGCTATTTTAGATTCTTTTGGTTTTGTGGGCCCTGTTTTTCGTTGAAAATAAGCTGATGCTAACGTAATAAATATAGCAAGTATCCAAAAAATTGTTTTTTTCATTTTCAATCAATTATAATTGTACAATAAGCACTTTCTTTTCTTCATCCCGAATAACTTCAACCGTAATAATTTGTCCGGGTTTCAATTTATTTAATCTTTCCATGTATTCATAAATATCACCCACAGGCATACCATCCAAGGCAACAATTACATCCCCTGATTTCATTCCGGCTTTATCGGCAGGTTTTCCTTTAATCACAAGATCAGCCCGCAAACCACGTTTTTCTACGCCCGAAAAATCGGGCATAATACCTAAAGTTACTTTTAACTCTCTTCGGTTATAATCACCATCGGGCACCTTAGGTCCTGCCTCCTGAAATGTTAAACAAACATTTTCGGAAGATAATTTAAAAACCAGATCGTAAATAAATTGGGTAACATCCACTAATCCGTTAAGATTGATTGCCCCAACAGTATCATTGGGCGTATGATAATCGATATGTGCACCTGTAGAGTAAAAGAGCACCGGAATATTTTTACTGTAAAAAGAAGAGTGATCTGAAGGGCCATATCCTTCCTGGGATAATCCTAACTTAAGATTATAATTTTTATTCAATGAGTTGAGCATTGAATCGGCTTCAACAGAAGTTCCTACGCCACCAATTTGAAGGCTTTGATCTTCTTTTAACCGTCCCACCATATCTATATTAATCATAGCAGTAATTAAAGAATCTGCAACGGGTAATTGGTGAACAAAATGCTTAGATCCCAATAATCCCATTTCTTCGGCACCAAAAGCTACGAAAAGAAAGTTCGTATTCAGGCTGTCTTTTTTGGATGCCAGTTTTTGTGCAATCTCTATCATGGCAGCAACTCCTGAAGCATTATCATCGGCGCCATTGTGACTGGCTGTTGTGTTAGGCATTCTAGAACCTGTTCCTGGTCCACCAAATCCTAAGTGATCATAATGAGCTCCAATTACAATATAGCGATTTTTGTTTTTTGAGTTCAATTGAGCTACAACATTATAAGTATATTTTCTTTTTGCCTGAATATCCGTTTTTAGATATACATTTTGTTCTAAAAAGAAGGAATGAAAAAATTTTATTTCATTAAGCGATTTTTCCAGTTCTGCAACGGTTAAATTTTTATCCGACAATAGTTCGTTAGCAACGTTTCTTTTTATTTGAATAATCGGAAGGGAAAGTTTTCCTTCTGGTTTATCAAAAATCAGCAATTCATCCTCTTTATTAAATTGTGGGCCAGATACAAACATGACTCCTGCTGCTCCCATATCTTTAGCTGTAATTGCTTTTGAACGTAATCCGGTGTAGGACGAATATTTTTCTGGCAGATTATCAGGAACACCACGAAGGATTAGAACTATTTTATCTTGCACCTCCATTTTTTCATAATCATTCCTCTGAAATTGTTCGTCATCAATCTTCAAGCCATAACCAACAAACACAACCGGTTTTTCTATTTCGGCCGAAGCACTATATGATATGGGAATAAAATCGTTATGTAAACGAAATTTTTTCTGTTGAAAACGTAATAGGTTATTCGCTCCTGTCTCAATTTCCGAAACCACTTCAAACGCTTGTAATCCATCATCAAAAAGGAGTTCCAAGCCGGAGTGATCAAAAACGCTTGCAATATATTCAGCGGCTACCCTATCTTCTGCCGTTCCAGGATATCGGCCTTTTAGCGAATCACTCGCTAAAAAATCGATATGTTTAAAAAGATCCTGCTCCGTTATTTCGGGATTTATGGAAACTCGTGAACAAGAAAATATTCCTGCTAAAATCAAAAAAACAGTTAGTGGCCAAATTCTTTTCATTATCATAACATTACCAATTAAAAGTTGAATAATAAGTTGCTATATTCCCTTTATTATCTATAACAAACAATTCCAGCTCGTGTTGCTTATTTTTCTCTAATTTCTCTTTGTCAATAGAATAAAACAGCAAATCATTTTTGGCGTCATATTCGAATAGTGCCCATTCGTTATCAATAAATCCATTGAATGATTGAATTCCAGAAAGCTCATCGGTAATCAGAAATTTAAGCTGACTGTCAGGATGAATGGTTGTTCCGTTGTAATTGACCGGCTCAATTATAGGAGCTATCGTATCTACAAGTACTGTATACAAACCAAACGAGCGGGTTTGAGTTATAATAAAATCTCCTTCTATTTCTCCACCACAAAAGATAATTTTCTCCTCTTTTCCGTTACCATTCTTTTCAATTTGTGCAACAAAAGCTTTTTCTGAAAGGGCCTCAGGGAGATTTTCAATTCGAAGGGAAAGGTTTATATTTTTATGCAATGGTGTATATTCATTATGAATATGATGTAATTTGGAAAATGCATGCTCAGGTGTTTCTACGGATTGATATTTTAAATTAAGGGTATCGTAAAGCGCATTTGAGGGGATCACAACTTTTATGTCATCGTTTTCAAAAATATTTTTTTTCTCCCAATGCATTAGATCTCCGTTGGTCGTTTTTCTCAAATCAGGGCGTGGCAGTATCCCATTTCCAATAACCTCAAATACCAATTTCGACTTATTTCCATAAACATCCGTAGCAACAACACTTATGGTATATTTTTTTTCATCATCAAAATTATAAATTCCCCGATTAATTACCGATTGATAAATAGACAACTGATTGTTAGGGTCAATAAACATTTTCTGCACCGTTTTTTTCGATCTTTTCTTTTCGGCATAATCGATATGACTTTTAATGAATCCGGTTTCGGCAAAAGATATTTTATTTATCGTATGCGAATAGATTTTCAAACTATCAACAAATAAACTTAACGAATAAATCCCGCAGGGATTATGGGAATTATTAAGGTAGTCGTTGATATCTATACCAAAACCAACCGGTCCTGCCACAACAATCTCCTGAGTATCTTTAACCGAATAAAAATGATTTCTTTTAACTACCTCATAATTTATTGCTTTATCAGCATAATTAACATACCCCGATTCGCCCAATGGATAAATAGAAAGGGAATAAAAAACCGGTGGAATCTGGTCGGTAATGTTAAAATCAAAAAACAAAGGATTTACGGGTATTTGTCGTTTTGTTTCTCTTATTTCGAAATGCAAATGAGGGCCTGTAGAACTGCCTGAATTACCTGAAAATCCAATTAAATCACCCTTTTTTACTTTTAGTTGATTTCTTTCGGGGAAATAATTGATTTCAAATTCCTGATGTTGATATTGTAGGTCTTTAACCAATTTACCTAATTTGTTATTAAACCTGCTTAAATGGGCATAAACTGAAGTATATCCATTGGGATGCTCGATGTATAATGATTTGCCATAACCTCCGGCAGCAATTCTTATTCGTGAAATAAATCCATCTTCTATGGTAAAAACTTTTTTCCCTTCAACGCCATTTGTTTTTACATCAATACCAGCATGAAAATGAGAAGAACGTAATTCTCCAAAATTTCCAGATAAAAAAATGGGAATCTCCACAGGAGAACAAAAATGAATATTCTCATAACTTATCTGACTGAAAACTATATTACTAAGAACAAAAAAATAAAAAAGTACAGCTATCTTTTTAAATTGCATTATTTTCTATAATTTTATACAGATTAAAATATTTGATTTTAAGCACAACAAAACTAAAATTTAATTTGTTTTATTTTAAATTAAAAGATCGAATATTTTTAAAATAGTTTAAGCTGTATTATTTTTGCAAAGCTTATTAAATATAAAAATGGCTGTTGAACAAGGTATAATATTAGATCATTTAAAGCATAAAATTGAAAAGGTTTTCAATCTTTATGAGCGATTAAAAACCGATAATGCAGAATTATTAAAAGAAAAAAACGAACTAAAAACAGCATTAAAAGATAAAGAATCTGAATTAGAATTTATAAAAAACAAATACAACAAGTTAAAATTAGCAAAAAGTATTTTGGCATCAACAGGCGATAAGCATGATGCTAAAATAAATATTAACAGAATTGTGCGGGAGATTGATAAATGTATTGCTCTTTTGAATAAATAGAATAAATTAATTATAATGGACGAAAAATTATCCATAAGGGTAAATGTAGCGGACAGATATTATCCACTAAAAATAGATCGCAATGATGAAGAGAAGATTCGAAAAGCGGCTAAACTGATCAATGAAAAAGTATTGCAATATAAACAGCGATACTCTGATAAAGATGTTCAGGATTTTTTAGCTATGGCAGCTCTTCAATATGTGATTCAGGTAATAGAAAATGATAGTACTGCAGATACATCGTCTGTTTTAGAAGAAATACAAGAATTAGATAACCAATTAGAAGATTTTTTAAAAAGAGAATACTAAACGTTCTTTACATATAATATTATAGCCCGCATTATTTCTTTAATGTCTGTGAAACTCAACACTTAATCAATTGGAGCCAAGCTTATTTGGTCAAGGGCAGGCCCCATTCCAATTTATTGGAACTCCTTCGGGAGCAGGGGACGGCCGACATCGAATAGCAGCTCCACCCATATTAATCTGGGGTTTTTAGAGAATTAGAGAAGTTAATGCGGGTTTTTTATAAACTTTAAAAATTAATACATATGACAATAATTACAACCATATTAGGAGTGGTCTCTTTACCAATTGTAGCTACAATTGCTGCTGGGAGTGGTTTTATTGTTGGTGGTGTAATCTCTTATTTTATTTGGGATAAAGCACTTCACAATAAAAGCACAAAGATTATTAAAGAAGCAGAAACAGAGGCAGAAGTAATACGAAAAGACAAAATTTTACAGGCAAAAGAAAAATTTCTTCACTTAAAAAGTGAACATGAAAAAGAAATTAACGAACGCAATAACAAATTAATTGCTGCCGAAAATAAGTTTAAACAAAAAGAAATTGCGCTATCTCAAAAGATAGAAGAGAATCAGCGCATGAAGAAAGAGCTGGATGCCATTCGCGATAATTTACAAATACAAATGGATCTTGTTGAAAAACGTAGCGAAGAGCTGGACAAAACACATAAACAACAAGTAGAGCAGTTGGAAGCTATTTCCGGCCTTTCGGCCGAAGAAGCCAAAGAGCAACTGACTGAATCGTTAAAAGCCGAAGCCAAGACTGAAGCCATGTCTCAAATCAATGAGATTATGGAAGAATCAAAAATGACGGCCAATAAAGAAGCAAAACGGATTGTAGTACAAACGGTTCAAAGGGTAGCTACCGAAACAGCTGTTGAAAATTCGGTTACGGTTTTCAATATTGATAGCGATGAAATTAAAGGACGTATTATTGGCCGTGAAGGAAGAAACATAAGAGCCCTAGAAGCTGCTACAGGTGTAGAAATTATTGTAGATGATACTCCCGAAGCCATTATTCTTTCGGCTTTCGATCCTGTTAGAAGAGAAACTGCACGATTGGCTCTACACCAACTGGTAACTGATGGAAGAATTCATCCGGCAAGGATTGAAGAGGTAGTACAAAAAACCCAAAAACAAATTGAGGATGAAATTATTGAAGTAGGTAAACGCACAGCCATTGATTTGGGTGTTCACGGATTACATCCCGAAATTATCCGATTAATCGGAAAAATGAAATACCGTTCATCGTACGGACAAAATCTGTTGCAACACTCGCGTGAAGTAGCTAATCTATCGGCTATTATGGCTTCGGAATTGGGCCTAAACCCAAAACTTGCCAAACGTGCCGGATTGTTACATGATATAGGTAAAGTACCCGACGATGAACCGGAATTACCTCATGCAATTTTAGGGATGAAAATTGCCGAGAAATTTAAAGAAAAACCAGAAGTATGTAATGCTATTGGTGCACACCACGACGAGATAGAAATGACATCGCTCATCTCTCCTATTGTACAGGTTTGTGATGCTATTTCCGGTGCACGCCCCGGTGCACGACGCGAAGTGGTTGAGTCGTATATTAAACGACTGAAAAATCTGGAAGAATTAGCATTAGCCCACCCCGGGGTTATGAAAACCTATGCTATACAAGCCGGAAGAGAGTTACGCGTAATTGTTGGAAGCGAAAAAATAAGCGATACGGATGCAGAAAAGTTATCGTACGAAATATCACAAAAAATTCAAAATGAAATGACCTATCCCGGACAAATCAAGATTACAGTTATTCGAGAAACCCGGGCTATTAACTATGCTAAGTAATACGCGTACGAAACCAGAAAAGCTCTGATTTTTAATTAGAGCTTTTTTGTTTTATATTAATAATTTTTATAATCATATTATTTTGCCAGATTATGGGCATTAGATAACACAAATAAATAGCAAAATAATGAACATCCGAATGGTAGACCTCAAAGGTCAGTACGAAAAAATAAAACAAGAGATTAATAGCGAAATCCAGAAAGTGATTGATGCCACTGCATTTATCAATGGGCCAAAAGTAAAGGAATTTGCCAACCATTTATCGGAATATTTGGGAGGGACACAAGTGGTTCCCTGTGCCAATGGCACCGATGCTTTGCAAATTGGATTAATGGCTTTAAATTTGCAACCTGGCGACGAAGTGATTGTCCCTGTTCATACCTATGTTGCCACAGCAGAAGTAATTGCTTTGCTTAAATTAACCCCGGTATTTGTGGATGTTGATCCGGATTATTTTACGATAGATATTTCACAAATTGAAAATAAAATTACCAGCAAAACCAAAGCCATTATCCCCGTACATTTGTATGGACAATGTGCCGATATGGAACCTTTAATGCAAATTGCGCAAAAACATCATCTTTATGTTGTGGAAGATACAGCACAAGCTATTGGCGCAAAATACACTTTCTCGGATGGCAACAAGGTTTTTGCCGGAACCATTGGACATATAGGAACTACTTCCTTTTTTCCATCAAAAAATTTGGGCGCCTATGGCGACGGAGGGGCTTTGTTTGTCCAAGATAAGGTATTAGCCGAGAAATGTAGGATGATTGCTAACCATGGACAATCCATAAAATATCATCATGATATTATAGGTTGTAATTCCAGGCTCGACACCCTGCAAGCAGCAATTTTGGATGTAAAGCTGAAATATCTGGACGATTACTCCAACGCCAGGCAAAAAGCTGCAAAATATTACGATGAAAAGCTGGCAAACATACCTGGAATAAAAACGCCTCTCCGATCGTCTAAATCTACGCATGTTTATCATCAATATACCCTTGTGCTGGATGAATCTATGGATCGAAACCAACTTAAAGAATATTTAAAAGAGAAGGGTATTCCTACGATGATTTACTACCCTGTCCCACTCCACCAGCAGAAAGCTTACGACAAAAATAACCGCAACGAAAGCTTTCCGGTAACCGAAAAATTATCAAAAACGGTACTTTCGCTTCCAATCCACACCGAAATTACTACCAACGTACAAGATTTTATTGTATCTTCGATACAAGATTTTTTAACGATAAAATAACTGAGTAAATAAATATTATCATGCGTTTACGCCCTGATGAGATAAAAGCCATAAAAGAAATCATTCAATCATTTGATTCAGAAGCAAAAA
>Ga0102928_1002296_pt1 | contig 11451 bp, 10 predicted proteins | sample SalPonR1_B_D1_MG_FD_78504 | JGI IMG/M metagenome (GOLD analysis project Ga0102928, IMG submission 78504) | Salt pond soil microbial communities from South San Francisco under conditions of wetland restoration - Salt Pond MetaG R1_B_D1_MG | ecosystem: Environmental > Aquatic > Marine > Intertidal...
CGTCTGCCGACTGAGATCCTCCCGGATACCACCCGTCACGTCATCATTTATAACAAATCTCCCGATCTCGGCTTCGACCGGACCATCAATCCCTACCGCGGCTGCGAACACGGCTGTATCTATTGCTACGCTCGGCCGACGCACGCTTACTGGGGCTATTCGCCCGGTCAAGATTTCGAGACCAAACTGTTCGTGAAATCCGATGCCGCGGAAATTCTGGAACGCGAGCTTTCCGAGCCGAACTACAGGCCCGCCGTCATCGTGCTTGGCGCCAACACGGATGCCTACCAGCCGATCGAACGGGCGCACAAGATAACCCGCAGCATTCTGGAGGTGCTGGCCCGCTTCCGCCACCCGGTGGGCGTCGTCACCAAATCGGCCCTGATCTTGCGCGACCTCGACCTCTGGACGCACATGGCGGCGCTTGAGATCGGCCACGTGACAATCTCATTGACCACGCTCGACCGCCGCCTCGCCCGCGCGATGGAACCGCGCGCCGCAACGCCCGGGCGGCGGCTGGACGCGATCCGCCACTTAGCGGAGGCAGGAGTCCCGGTTTGCGTGAATATTGCTCCCATCATTCCTGGCCTGACCGATCACGAGATCGAACCGATCGTGGAAGCGGCAGCCGCGGCGGGCGCAATAGAAGCCTCATACACGATGGTGCGCCTGCCGCTGGAAATCAAAGAATTGTTCCAGGAATGGTTGCATGAGCACCGGCCGGATCGCGCCTCCCGGGTCGAGAGCCTCATCCGCCAGGTTCGCGGCGGCGCCTTGTACCGGAGCGGGTTCGGTGAGCGCATGCGGGGTAGGGGTCCCTATGCAGACTTAATTCGCCAGCGCTTCCGCCTGTCGGCAGAGCGGCTGGATCTGACCACCCGCCACCGGGAATTGCGGACGGATCTGTTCGCGCTGCCGCCGAAGCCCGGGCAACAGTTGACGCTCGAATTGTAGAAGCAGCCCGAGGCGGCCTGCTCTGGCCTGGCAGGGCGAAAGCGCTATAGTGGCGGGCAAGACTTGCTTGGGAGACCGCCCTATGAATATCGTCCGACCGGAAGCAGACCCGCTCGCCAACACTTTGGCCGCTGACGAGCAACGGATCGCGCAACAACTGGCTGCCTTTACGGAAGGGCTTGGCCTGTCCGACGTGCCGGAACGCGTGGTCGCCCGCGCGAAACTGCACATTCTCGATTGCTTGGGCATCGCGCTCGCCTCGACGACGTTCGAGTTCGCCCAGCGCACCGCCAATGCCGTCCACGGCCTTGCGGGAGAGGGCGACTATCCGGCCATCGGCATGCCGCTCGCGCTACCGCTGCGGGACCAGGTGATGCTGAACGGCACGCTAATCCACGGCCTGGACTATGACGACACCCACACCGCCGGCGTCATCCACGCCAGTGCCAGCGCGCTCGCCACCGCGCTGGGCCAGGCTCTCAAGAGTGACGGTTCCGGGGCTGACCTGCTGGTGGCGTATCTGATCGGCGTAGAGACTGGGGCCCGGATCGGCGCGGCCGCAAACGGCGGCTTCCACGTGCGCGGCCATCACCCGACCGGGCTTGTCGGCGCCTTCGGCGCTACCCTCGCCGCGGGCAAGCTTGCGGGCCTGCCAGCGCGGAAAATGGCGCACGCCCAGGGCATCGTTCTCTCCATGGCGGCGGGATCGCTGGAGTTTCTGTCCGACGGCGCCTGGACTAAGCGGATGCATCCGGGCTGGGCGGGCGTCGCCGGCATCACCGCGACCGCCCTCGCGAACGAAGGCTTTCAGGGGCCCGGTGCTGCGTACGAAGGCCGCTACGGGCTTTTCAACCTGCATCTCGGCCCTGACAATGATGCCGACCTCTCCATCTGTGCGGCAGGGCTCGGGCAGTCCTGGGAGTTGGAGCAGGTCGGCTTCAAGCCCTATCCGGCCTGCCATTTCAACCACTCCTTCGCAGACGCAGCGCTGCAACTCCGGGCAGAAGGAATCGGCGCGGATCGGATCAAGCGGATCACGGCGCTGATTCACCCGACGCCCGCGCAGGTGGTGTGCGAACCGCTGGAGCAGAAACGCCGGCCGGCGAACTCTTATGAAGCGCAGTTCTCCATTCCCTACATTGTGGCGCAAACGTTGCTGCGCGGCCGCTTCACGCTCGACGAGTTGGAACCCAGCGCGTACAGCGACGAGGCGGCGCTGGCACTGGCGGCGAAGGTTGACTGGGCAGAAGATCCAAACACGCGCTTCCCGAATTATTATTCCGGTGAAATCGTCGTTGAAACGAACGACGGTGAGACCCGGCGTTTCCGGGAGGATGTCAACCGCGGCTCGGACGCCAACCCGCTGTCATCGGCAGATATCGAGGAGAAATTCTGGTCCAATGCCGGGCGGGCAGTGAACCGTGTGCGCGCGGAACAGGTCTATGAAGCAGTCATGAACCTGGAAAAGGCCGGCAGTGCCTGGCCACTCATGAACGCCCTTGCAGCAGGATGACGCAGACGATGGGTGCTCTGTCCGAAAAAGGCTGCGGCTGGAACGAACTGGCTGCCGCCCTCGAAGACCGCCGCCGCGATGATGCCGATTGGCAGCACGGCCGCACTGCGCTGTTCGTGTTCAATGCAGGAGAAGAGGTTCGGCAGGTAGGAGAGAAAGCGTATCTCGCTTACATGGCCGAGAACGCCCTGGGTTTGCGCGCCTTCCCGAGCCTGGGCGCGATGGAAGCGGACATCCTTGCCGTCGCGCATGAACTGATGCACGCTCCGCCAGGAGCGGCGGGCGCGTTCACCACCGGCGGCACGGACAGCATTACAATGGCCGTTAAGGCTTGCCGGGATTGGGCGGCTGCGCGCGGCATGGATACGGTGGGAGCGGAAATTGAGGCGCCGGAAACGGCGCACCCAGCCTTCAACAAGGCCGCGCACCTGATGAACCTGAATGTCGTTCGGGTGCCCGTGCAGACCGATTATCTGGCCGATCCGGCGGCGATAGGTGCGGCGGTTTCCGAGCGGACGATCATGCTGGTCGCCTCCGCTCCCTGCTTCCCATATGGCCTTGTTGATCCAGTTCCGGACGTGGCTGAAGTGGCAGCACAGCGGGGGCTCTGGATGCACGTTGACGCCTGCGTCGGTGGCTATTTCATCCCCTTTGCGGAACAGTTGGGCCTGGAAGTGCCGGCCTGGGATTTCCGAGTTCCCGGTGTATGCTCAATCTCGGCGGACCTGCATAAGTACGGCTACGCGCCGAAGGGGGCTTCGACTGTGCTATACCGCAGCGAAGAAATGTTCTCGCACCAAGAATTTAGCTTCGACGTCTGGCCCTCGGGCCGCATGACGACACCAACCTTACACGGAACCCGGCCCGGTGGCGCGATAGCAGGGGCCTGGGCGGTGCAGCAATACCTCGGGCATGCAGGATATCGCGAGACAACGCGCAAGGTCATCGCGGCGCGCGAGAAAATTGAGGAAGGCGCCGGACACTTGGGCTTCCACCCGGTCGGACGGCCGAAGCTAGGACTCACCGCCCTCACCCACCCCAAGAAAAACGTGATGGCCATTGCCGATGCCATGGCAGCGAAGGGCTGGGTTTCCTCCCGCACCGGGCGACCGCCTGCGATTCACCTGATGCTGTCGCCGGCTCATAGTGATGTCACCGGTCAATATGTTTCGGATCTCGCAGAGACGACGGCGGCAGCTGGCGCCCGGATAGAGGGCCAGGAAGCCCACGGGCAATATGCCTAGCTCGACTTGACGCCCCTGAAACAGAAGCGCGCCGGTACCTCACGGTGCCGGCGCGCTTGCCGTTATCAGACAGACAACGACCCGCTACAGCAGCTCAATATTCGAGGCGACCATGCCTTTTTGACCCGGCCTGGCGGACACTCGGACGCGCTGGTTGGTTTCGAGGCTGTTAACGCCGAGCCTTTCCAGCACACGACCAGACACAAATACGTCCGGGCTGCCGTCATCCGGTGCAATAAAGCCGTAACCCTTATCCGAATTGAAAAACTTGACGGTACCGTCGACCACCGTCGCGGGCCCTTGGTCCCGATCCCGGTCACGCCCACCGCCGAAGCCGCCGCCGCGGGGCGCGCCATAGGTGCTGCGGCCACCACCAAAGCCACTGCGGTCTCCGCCGAAGCCACCGCGGTCTCCACCACGATCACCGCCGAAACCACCGCGGTCTCCGCCACGATCACCGCCGAACCCGCCACGAGCGCCACCCCGTCGTGAATCGCCCTCGCCCAGGGTAGCCTCATGCACGGAAGCTACCTGTTGTCCTTTCCGGCCCTCGGCAATATCACAAACCAGCGTGCTGCCATCCGTTAACTGATCGTGACCGCTCGCCATCAGAACGGAAGCATGCAGGAACGCGTCCGTCCCATCCTCCAGCTCAACAAAACCAAAACCTTTGGTTGCATTGAACCATTTAACCGTGACGGTGACGTTTTCGGCCTTGATCGGGGGCCGCCGAAAATCAGACATAACCGGTAACTACTCCATAGCGAGCAATCATTTAAAGCTCGCAAGATTGCCGGGCTTCAAAAAATCGATCTGCCGCGTCGCAGGTAAGCTTGGAGCGGATGGCAACTCTGGCGCGGAAGCCCGGCCAGCGGCGCCGACGCGTTGTCGATCTTTAACACCCAACTAGTGAAACACTTATTTGCCGCGCACCTACTCGCTATGGCCACGGGTTAGTGAAGCCAGGCTCGCTGTCTCCCCTCTTACCTTGGGAAAAGATTACAGTCGAACGCTTACGGGATCAATGGAAATTCCTGTTACATTTGTTTCATTCTAATGAAAGCAGCGGCATTCATCGCTAGTCATACCGGCCGATGCCGGCCATCATTCCGCCATCCACCACCAGCGTCTGCCCGCAGATCCATTGGCCGGCGCGGCTTGCCAGCATGATTGCCATGCCCGCGATGTCGTCGGGCTCACCCAGCCGCTTTAGCGGATAGGTCATGAGCGCGTTCTCGTGCCGCACAGGATTTTCCCAAAGTGCTCGGGCGAAATCGGTCTTGACCAAGGCCGGAGCGATGCAGTTCGCGCGGATGTTATAACGCCCCCATTCGACCGCCATATTGCGGACCAATTGCATGTCCGCGGTTTTCGACAGGTTGTAGGCGCCGATCTTCGGATCGCCGCGCAAGCCGCCCACGGATGAAATCAGGGTAAAACTGCCACCGCCCCGCTCTGCCATGTGCGGGCAGACGAGGCCGGAAAACCAGATCGGGCTCTGCACGTTGGTGCTCATGATCTTCTGGAAAGCATCTTCCGGGATCTCATGAAGCGGGCCGTAATAGGGATTGATCGCAGCATTGGCGATGAAGGCGTCGATGTGGCCCCACTTGTCGAACGCGGCTGCTACCAGAGCCTCGCACTCCGGCCGGCGGCCGATATTGGCGGGCACGCCGATGGCCTCGCCGCCGTGGGCTGCATAGTCCTTATTGATTTCGGCCGTCACGGCTCCGACCGCGTCCGCCTTTCGTGATGATACTACGACTTTCGCGCCGTGCTGGGCCATGCGCGCGGCAATCGCCTTGCCGATGCCTTTGGTCGAACCCGTCACAACCGCCACTTGGCCCGACAGGCCGAACATCGCTGGCATCTTTACCTCAGCTGCCATCCCTCAACCCTCCTCGCGGCCGGAGCCGGCCATCATGCCGCCGTCGATCACGACGGTCTGTCCCGTCATCCATGAACCCGCGGGGGAGGCCAGCGCCACAACCGCCCCGGAAACATCCTCCACCGTGCCGATGCGCTGCATGGGATAGGTCCATTGCATGGTCTGGATCCGCTTGGGGTCGCTGGTCAAAACTTCCGCCATATCGGTCTTCACCAACGAAGGCGCCACACAATTGGCGCGGATGTTATGCTTGCCCCATTCCACCGCGAGGTTGCGCACCAGCTGCATATCGGCCGCTTTCGTGATGCAGTAGAGCCCGAGTTCATCGGACCCCCGCAGACCACCGGTCGAGCCGATGATAATCACTGCGCCGTCCTTGCGTTTCGCCATGTCCGGGCAGGCCCGGTCGGTCAGCCAGAGATTGGCACGGATATTGGCCGTCATGGTTTTTTCATACGCCCAGTCCGGGATATCCCGGATCGGACCTTTATAAGGGTTCATCGCCGCATTGCAGACCAGAACGTCGATCCGGCCCCAGGCAGCGATCGTCTGATCGATCAACGCATCGCACTGGCCGCGATAGCCGATATTGCAAGGAATGGTCATGGCATCGCCGGTGCCTTGCGCCCAATTCGCCTTGATCCCGGCCACGACCTTGTCGCAGCTCTCCGGATTGCGGGAGGACACCACTACCTTGGCGCCATGCGCGGCAAGCTGCTGGGCGATGGACTCGCCAATGCCGCGGGACGCGCCGGTGATGATGGCGACTTTGCCTGACAGGTCGAACAGCGGGGGGATCGAGGACATGGAAGGCTCGTACTGGCGGAAGCGAAGGTGGGAAAATACGGGGCAGGACCTCCAGGGATCAAGCGCCCCGCAATCCGTACGCCTTTAGCATAACGTTTTCTGGTCGCCCCTCCCTACCGGTCCCGGTCTCGACCCTTCCCCTTCCCGCCGCTACACTATCCACCAACGTCGCACAATCGGCGAAGCGAGGAACGCCCCATGAAATTCGGCATGTTTTACGAGCACCAGGTTCCGCGCCCCTGGGACGACCGGTCCGAACACCGGGTCTTTCATCAGGCGCTGGAGCAGATCCCGGTCGTGAAAGCGGCGGGCAAACGCCGGATCGAGTCGGGAGAGGTGGACTCGACCGGCGGCGCTTTTGTCGACAAGACCCGCGGCGGCGCCATCCCCATCCCGCATGCCGATCCGAGGGCAGCGGCAGCCAACGCCAAATAGGACAGGCCAAGGGGCCCTTACCGAACGGAAACGCCCCGGCGCGCGGCCGGGATGTTGCTGCGAGCGCTCTCTTAGGCGCTCATGCCATTGGGTGGATCGGTCGGGACCGTCCCCATGTCGGCCGGAATGGAAAGCTCCAGGATTTCCAGAACGGCGGAGGTCGCGGTCTCGTTGTGGCGCATGCCGCCGGGGATAAACATGCTGTCGCCCTCGTTCACCCGCTTTTTCTCACCGCTCTCAAATTCCAGGTCGACCCAACCCTTCAGCACGTAGATGAACTGACCCTCGCAGGCGTGGTAATGCCAGCCGGTCGGTTCGGACAGGCCTTCTTTCGTCTTCATGACTTGCGCACGAAGCGCGCCGTTCGAGCCGTCCGTCACGCCCAGGTCACGGTACTCGAAGAAGGAACGGCGGCCGGGAACGCTTGGCGCAGTCTCCGGGGTGGCGTGCACCAGCTTCTGGCCTTCGATTGGGCCGTTCATGACGGTATCGGGCATGATTGTTCCTCCGCTTGAGTTGGATGGAGATCATACCATCGCCAACACACCTGCGGCAATCGCAGCGCAGCTTTGCGGCTTGCGCTGTTGTCATGGACGTAAAGCTTCCGCTATTGCACGCGGCTTTGGCAATCCGTTCCAAACTCGCCATTCTGGAGAGAGTGTGTCCTGATGACCGACATCATCATCCTGCATGAGAACGACGAGTGGCTGCCGCCATTTCGCCACGCGCTCACCGAGGCCGGGCTGGCGTTCGAGGAATGGCATTTGGCGAACGGCTCGGTCGATCTGATGGCGACGCCGCCGGACGCTGTCTTCTATAGCCGGATGAGCGCCTCGGCGCACACCCGCGGCCACGAACATGCGCCGGCGCTGGCCCAGGCCACACTGAATTGGCTGGAGCGGCATGGACGGGAGGTGCTGAACGGCAGCCAGGCCCTCTATTTCGAGACCAGCAAGGTCGCGCAATACTCGGCTCTGGCAGCGTCGGGCATCCCCACACCCGCTACCGTGGCCGCCGTCGGCAGCGTGGCGCTGGCCGAGGCAGCAGAACGTTTCAGCCACTGGCCGCTGATCCTCAAGCCGAACCGTGGCGGCAAGGGGCTTGGTGTGCAGCGCGTTGAGGATATTGCGGCGCTTAAAGCCCTCGCGGCCGACCCTGCCACTCTGGGCGACAGTGCCGATGGGGTCTGGCTGCTGCAGGAGTTGTTCGAAACCACGGACGGCACCATCACGCGCGCCGAATTCATCGACGGCAGGTTCCACTATGCAGTGCAGGTAGCAACCGGCGGTAGCTTCGAACTCTGCCCGGCCGAGGCCTGCGATATCGATGAACGCCCCCGCTTTGTGGTGACCCATCAGATGCCGGAGCAGCAAATCCGCGCCTATGAGAATTTCCTTGCTGCGAACGGCATCGCCATCGCCGGTATCGAGTTCGCCCGGACCCCGGACGGCCGGATCCTGACCTACGACATCAATACCAACACCAACTATAATCCTACCGCCGAAAAGGCTGCCGGCGTCGTATCCGGTCCGGCACGGCTAGCCGAGGCGCTGAAGATGCGACTCGCAGCCCGGGCGGCGCCCCGCGTGGCGGCGGAGTAGACAGATAGACTGGCCCTTTGCGGTGGCCTCGATCCGTGTGATGCTTGCTCCAACCCATAAACACTTGGAGGAAACGCATGCGCGCCGCCGTCCTGCAAGGCCGTTCGATCACGGTAGAGACCCTGCCTGACCCAACACCGGCATCGGGCCAGCTGCTCGTAAAGCCGCTGTTTACTGGCATTTGCGGCAGCGACCTGCACTATCGGGAGCGTGCCATTGCCGCCGAGGAAGCGTTGGCCTGCGGGCCGAACGGCGGCTTGCCCAGGATCGTACCGGGGCACGAGTTTTCCGCGGAGTTCGTGGATGCGGGACCGGGAGTTGAAACGGCCTTCAAGGCCGGCGACCGACTGACCACCCTTCCCTTTACGCTTGGCCCCTGTGGTCAGGGTTTTGAGGTCATCGGCCTTTCGCCCAACTATTCAGGTGGTTTATCAAGCCTCAGCCTGGTCGATGCGAGCCGCGCGTTCGTCATTCCCGCAGAAGTGCCCAGCGATCTGGCCGCGCTCACCGAACCACTAGCGGTCGGCCTGCACGCTGCCAACCTGGCAACGAGGAACAGGGCGCCGAACTTGGTGCTAGGCTGCGGACCGGTTGGCCTAGCGGTCGTCTTCGCGCTTCTGAGCCAAGGCCGCAGTCCGGTCCTTGCCGCGGACTTCTCGGCCGCCCGCCGCGCCGCGGCGGAGGCATTCGGCGCGGATCTGGTTATCGACCCAGCCAAGGATTCGCCGTTCCAGTGCTGGCGAGACCTTGGCTTCGCTCCACTACCCGCCTCGCCCCTGCTGGAGGGGGAATTCCGCGGCCTGCTGCCCGGCGCCAACATCTTCGACTGCGTTGGCGCGCCTGGCCTGCTGGACCAAATCGTCAAAAACGCGCCGCAGCACAGCCATGTCATTACCGTCGGTGTGTGCGCGCACGAGGATAAGCTTACCCCGCGCGAGGCCATCGTTAATGAGTTGACGCTGGAATTCAGCTTCGCCTACCGGTCGGACGAGTTCTGCGCGGCGCTCGGCGCGATCGCTGCGGAGCCGGAACGGGTGCGCCAGTTGATCACCAGCCGCCTGCCTCTCGCGGAAACCGCCGCCGCTTTCGACCGACTGGCAAGCCAGCCGGAGGAGATCAAGGTGCTCATCGATCCCCACGCCTGATGCTGGCTAACCCGTTGCCTGCCCTACTGGATCGCGCCAACATGCGGTCATGTCTCGCCTAACCTCATCCGGTCGGGATGGAATTTGCGAAGAAGCGGAATTCCAACGCCGGTCGAAACCGGGATCCCGTGGGGCGGTAATTCGTGCCGTCAGTATTACCCGCAAGAGGGCTGCCCCGGCCAAATGGCTGCGGCACTCAGGGAATCGATGAGCGACGTATACTCGGCGACCGCCCTCTCCGTCGAAAACGCACGGCCACGCGCCATGAGTGCGTCACGATTCGGCGGTGTGGCCAGCGTTTCGAGGATCGCACGGGCCAGCGCCGCCTCGTCGGCGACCGGGACTAGCCGCCCCATCCGGCCGCCCTCCAGAATCTCGTCGGGGCCGCTCGGGCAGTCGGTGCTCACCACCGGCGTACCGCACGCCATGGCCTCGATCAGCACACCCGGCATCCCCTCCCAGCGCGAACTGAGCGCGAACACCGCCGCCCGCGCCATGTAGGGGATCGCCTGCGGCACAGCGCCGGGCAGGTCAACCGCCTCACCGATCCCCAGCTCCCCGGCCAGGGCGATAAGCTGTTCACGAGCCTCGGCCTTCGCGGCAGCTCCCAGGATCACCAGCCTGAGCTCCGGTCGGCTGGCCCGGGCCCGCGCGAAGGCGCGGACAAGGGTGGGGAAGTCCTTTTCGCCGCTGATCCGTCCGACGCCGAGCACGACCGGGCATTGGCCCGGCTGGAACCACGGATGCTGCACCGGCTGTGCCGCAATCGCGTCGAAGTCAGCCGGGATGACGGGATTGTGGATCGTGTGCGTGATCCCGGGGGGGACGCCCAGCGCGATCAAATCGTCGACAAGCGCCCTGGCGACCCCCACGACAGCTTCTGCTTCCGGGTAGGTGCCGCCGATCCGCCTGATCAGTTGGCGATGCGCCCTATTCGGGCTGGCGGCGACCTGCGTCGAGACATGCTTGCGTTGGGTCACGATCACCGGCACCGAGGTCCCTGATCGTCGGCGCGCGTCAAGTGCTGTGAGGTTGGCGAAATTGTCGGCCGAGATCAGCACCGTTGGGCGCTCGGTCGCCAGATAGCGAACCAATACGGCACGCGCCATGCCGAACATGCGGCGCCTCTTGGCGCGCACGAAGGGGAGCGCGGTCCGCCAGTTGCCAAGCCGGACAAGACGCACGGACGGCGCAAACGACAGGCCAGATGGGTTTTCCGCATCGAGCACCAGCACGTCCACCGCGTCACCTTGAGCGGCGAAGGCGTTGGCGAGCGTTACCATGCGGCGCGAAACACCACCGCCGCTGAGCCCGTACATGAACATGGCGATGCGCCGTGCCACCTTGTCCCTCCTGCCAACGTGCATTGTGACGGTTTGTCGGCCCCGGGGGGACCGGCGATTCGCCCCCGTACAATGCTGGATGAAACTTGGCAACCATCGCAACGAGGGAAAATGCCCTGATCTGAACGCAGCAGCCCATGCCATGAGGAGCAACAACTCGCATAGCATGCCGAACACGCTTCCGGGTCTTCCATCGGCGCATGATCCGTCTTATGAAATCACTTCGTGAAGGTCGCGCCTCGCGTAGAGACCCGCCCCGGCGCACTTCCGAAGGCGCCAGGCGTTGGTGGCGTGGTGCCGTGTTGGCTCGCTCATACACTGCTTGGATGTCAAACCGGATTCCACCTCTCAGTTTTGCATATCGGCAAGAAGTTCATCCCGAGGGGAATAATGCTCGACAAATCTACGCCGACATTCGACGATACACTTTACGTCGTCAAGGATCGGCTTAATAAAGATGGTGTCGTCGTTTACGCAATTGTGAGGGACGCCATGTTTTTTCTTCCAGCTTTTCTCGACCA
>Ga0102928_1002298_pt1 | contig 11441 bp, 12 predicted proteins | sample SalPonR1_B_D1_MG_FD_78504 | JGI IMG/M metagenome (GOLD analysis project Ga0102928, IMG submission 78504) | Salt pond soil microbial communities from South San Francisco under conditions of wetland restoration - Salt Pond MetaG R1_B_D1_MG | ecosystem: Environmental > Aquatic > Marine > Intertidal...
AAGCGACTGCCAAAAGATGTAGAAATTTTAGAGGCGATTTATAACCGTTATTATGAGGATTTTTGTTCGTTCGCTAAGGAGAAGCCGGATCAGATTTCAAGAATTCGTGTACCGATTGATGTCAACCAAATTGCCAAAGATTGTGGGGTTGAGGAAGAGTTGGTTTTCGGGAGGCTTTATTACCATTTCAATAAGAAATATAGTTACAATAATGAAAATGGAGAGAGAACGACATTCTTTTCGACCATTAAATTTGAGGGTATGGGTGTTAATTTTCCATTGGTGGCTTCTACAATTGCTGAGTTGCGACTCAGTGAAGCGCAGGAGAAAAAATTTGAAACGGCTCTAATGTTCTCTATGGGGGCACTCCTTCTGTCAATAATCTCCATATTTCTGGTTTTATTTACTTAACTACTCAGCTTCAATAAATTAGAGTGAAGTAAAAGGTTTGCCTTTCCTGGTTTCCTCTCTGCCTAAATCTTCCCGTGCGGACAACGAATAATACGTTATCCGATTGGTAGAAGAGTTCACGACTAAATTCGGAATGTTAGTTGAGCTCAATTTTGTCATTCTAACTGAGCTTCAAAATGACTCACGGAAAGACTTCACTCTCAAATTTATCCGGTTAATTACTGATTTTTGGGTGCCTGTTTTAATATAAAAAACCATCAAATCCCTGAGGGGGATCGAATTAAGAAGTATTAAAAAAAATTAATTAATACTTTCTAATACTTAGTGCAATGGTTAATTTTATTTCTGGGTGACAACCAAAATCAGGGTTCAATAATATTATGGGGTTTATTGATGGAAATCGGTCAACGGCCAGATCGTTTGACTTGAAAGAGAATCAACAAGAATTTGGCAGAGATAAAATAAGAGCAGAAGGAAATGACCAAGAGCGTTTCCGGGACCTTTATCATTTGCAGAAAATTAGTGGAGAAAATTTTGTACACAACTCTATGTCTCCATTGAGTACCATTTCCGGTTATTTAGAGCTGATGGATCTCGGCTTCGAGGCAGATCTATCCAAAGCTAAACTTCAGGGATACCGGGCAAAAATCGAGAAAGGAGTAAACGAGCTCGGTTTTATTCTGGAACAGATGCAGGAGCTTTTCAGTAGAGAAGATTCAACCCTGATGGATTTAAATGCCGACTGGATTATAGAGGATGTAAAATCAAAACTACATAATTCTGCTCGTTTCCAGGGTCAGGTTTTATCAATTGTGGGGCAGGACCAAGGTGTATATGTTGTAGCAGATCCTTTTCAAATGAAGATGTGTATTTACAACCTTTTGATGGTGAGTGCCAGATTTGCCGATCAAAAAGAACCGATTGAAATTTCGGCGAAAAGCCACCATACTCTTGGTGAGATTTGCATTCGCTTTCGATCGGAATCCTTTAACGAAGATACATTTAAGTACTTTCAGAGATTAATTGATCGAAAAGACATGGAAACCGACTTGAAACGATCAGATGAGCTTAAAATATCTATCAGCTCCAAATATGCAAGAGAGATGAACGGAGACATTGAGCTGATAAAAAGAGATGCACTATTATTCGAATTCAGGATTCAACTGAATACTCCGGATTAACTGTTTTCGAAAAGAATCATATGGCAGTGCAGGCCTTTCGGTGTTTGAAATAACTGCATCTGAATTTGATATAGATGTTTTCGAATAGGATCAAATTGTTTTGGAATACTGCCTTTAGGAATAAATATCGTCATTCCCTCGTCATTTACAGCGCTGTATATTTTTTGTCTCACATTCAATATCTGATCATGATTTGGAGTGAAAAAGTACTTAAAGAGCTCTTTAAAGCTTACGTTAACAGCAAGCTTAAAGATTTCCGGTAAGTCTGACTCTTCCCCATTGATTTCATTCTTCAGCTTTATCTGATGTTGCTCTTTCTTTTTGTCTTCATCTTCCGCCTTTCCCCCCTCTTCCGGCAGGCTAAAAGCAGGAAGTAATTTGTTTAATTGGTTGTAAGGAGTATATCCCTGAACGGCAGGCACCCCGTCAACGGGTTGTCCGATTGAAACTGTGGAGGGATGTACAAAATGATTTAGCATGATCTTTTTAAATGTTCAGTTTTTGCTCCTCCCTTCATTATCGTCTTTAAACCTGTAAAGTTAATCGCAATTCTCAGGCTGGTAAAAAAGAGTCAGAATTTCTGCTTAAGAATGATGGGTTCTTTCCGATAATGTATTTCAAGTATGATATAAACAGATCTGAATAATTCTTGCAATTTTTGGAAATCTGATAGAATAGATCACTGAACGACCATGAATGATATTAATGAAAACAAATACCGGAGATTACAATGAGCAAGGTTAAAGCACTTGTAGTTGATGACTCAAAAATAATGAGAAGTGCCGTTAAGCGGGCATTGGATCAGCTGATGATCGCAGACTTCGAATACGTTGAGGCGATGGATGGCCAGGATGCACTCGAAAAATTTGATGAAGGCGGCATAGAGATCATGTTTGTTGATTGGAATATGCCAAAAATGACCGGCGTAGAATTTTCGCAGGAAATTAGAAAAAAAGAGGGGATGGAGCATATACCTATAATTATGGTTACCGCAGAGAAATCAATGGGTAAGGTGGACAAAGCCCTCAATGAAGGCGGTGCAAATGAGTACATAACAAAACCATTTACAGCAGATAAAATGAGCAGTACAATCAGTCGCTACTTTGATGATGAAGGAAAGGTTAAAACCGGTGGTGATGACGATGGTGAAGAGAAGAAAAGTTTCTTTAAAAGTATCCTAAAATCTTAGAATAGTGGCTATGATAGCAGAAAAATTAAATGGCGCAAGGTCAATCCCGAAAGAAATAAATGATATTGTTAAACAGTCGGTTATCAACACATTTGAAAGTATCAGCGGTACTGCTCCCGATTGCATCGATGTAAACGGAGAAAACGAGCCCTTAAATGGAATCATTGGTAATATTGCAGTTTTCAACACAGAGCATACTCTTTCCCTGATGCTTGCCATACCAAAAGAGACGGCACTGAATTTATCAGAAATTTTTATTGGAATGCAGATTCCATTTGAAAGTGATGATATGGGAGATTTGGTTGGTGAGGTTTCAAATATTCTGGCCGGTGAAGTAGCTGCAAATATTGAGGAAATTGGTTTTAGGGGGCAGTCTTCACTGCCAACAGCTACCCGGGGAAGCGATCTTACGCTGTTTATGCCAAATAAACCACCGACAACAAAGATGAAGTTTTCAGGACCAAACGGCGAGTTTTGGTTGAATATGGCACTGAGCGAATCAAAATAACTACTACAGAAAACGACAGCAGCATGAGTAACAAGAAACAGCATATAGAGGAATTGGGCAGTATTGTTAAGTCTTTGGCGGATGTATGGCCAAACGACCGGGAAAACGTAATGACTGCCGGTGCAATGTTTGAAGAGACTATAGGTAATCTTGATGTTGCAGGAAATCAATTGAACCGATTGATTGACCTTGCCTGGGAAGGGTTAAAACACCTCTATGAGAAGGATGAATACTTTATGGCTGTTAAAGCAGCTACCATGCAGGCTGTGAATATTGTCAGAGAATATCTGCTGAACGACGGTGATATACCGGTTGAGGATTTTGAAAGAGCTTGCAAACAGCTTGAAGATGCCGTTACCGGTGATGGAGAGTCTGCGGATAAACTCATTGATGATGATGAGGTTAAAGAGCTTCAGGATAAGTCGAAGATGGAGGAGGAAGGAGAAAAAGAGAATGTAGTTGAGGGAATTACCCTGGATGACCTTGCGTCTTTTATCATGTCGATTGATGAGGCGGATTTAGAGAATGTCGAGGTTTCAAAACTTGCTGAGGGTATTCGGTATCTGCATAAAGATGTTTCTTTAGAAGCTCAGAAGCATTTGTCAGATGTGTTGAACAAAATTGATGTTTCGGATGATGAACAGCTTGATGATGACTGGTTTGAAGTTCTATCTGAGAAAACGGAGCTGGCAATTCTGGCCAACAGTGATCAGGAGTGGCAGGAAGAACAAATTCAACCTGAACGTGAAACTCAGAATGATAGTAGTTCCGAAAATGATCAAAAAACGGATTTTCCCGGGGTAGTCGATGAATCTGTATTCACGATTTCGGAAGATGCCGATGTTGGTATGCTGGGTGAATTTGTAACAGAGTGTGCGGATTTGGTGGATGAGGCGGAAAGTGCCTTACTGGACTTGGAACAGAACCCAAATGATGATGAACTGATCAATACAATTTTTAGAGCTTTCCACACAGTAAAGGGGACTTCTGCGTTTATGGGTCTCGATCCTATTTCAGATTTTACCCATTCGGTTGAGACATTGCTTAGCATGGTGCGGGAAGATGACCTTTCATTCGATCAGGCCACAGCAGACATCACCCTTGAGTCAGTGGATATGCTTAAGAAGATGCTGGCTGTGGTTGAGATATCATCCGGGGGAGATCCTCTAAAAACTCCACATGGCTATGATCGCATGATGGAGATTCTGGGGTTTATTTGTGACGAGGATTTTAAACCTGCAGAAGCTATCGAAAAGGCTGGTGGTTTTGAAACTACACCGGCATCAGTCGAAGCCGACAGTGTTTCGGTAGACAGTACTGAGAAAGATGTACAAACGGAAAACACGCATCAAAAACAGGAAGCAGAAGCATCGGTTCGTGTAAATGTGGGAAGGCTCGACAGGTTGATAGACATGGTTGGGGAATTGGTGATTGCTCACTCTGTTGTTGCTCAGGATAGATCGATAGAGAAAAATGCTGAACTAACAAAGAAAGTAAATCACACAACAAAAATATTGAGAGAGCTGCAGGACACCAGTTTGACCCTCCGCATGGTTCCGCTGAAGGCAACATTTCACAAGATGAATCGATTGGTTCGTGATCTGACTCGTAAAGCAGACAAGGATGTGAAATTCTCAACCGTCGGGGAGGATACTGAAATTGACCGAAACATGGTGGATATCATTAGCGAGCCTCTTGTCCACATGCTTAGAAATTCAATCGATCACGGAATTGAAACAAAAGAGGAGCGGGCTGCAAGCTCAAAACCGGAAACAGCAAATGTTTGGCTCAGGGCCTACCAGGAAGGGGGGAAGGTTGTCATTGAAATAGAAGATGACGGAAAGGGAATTGACAAGGAGAAAGTGTATAGCAAGGCTGTAGAAAAAGGCCTTGTGGATCCCGATGCCAAACTTACGGACAGTGAAATTTTTAGTCTGATATTCCTTCCCGGATTCTCATCAAAAGATGAGGTTACAGACCTCTCCGGACGTGGTGTGGGTATGGATGTTGTACGTCGTTCGATTGAAGAGCTTCAGGGAAAAGTTGAGGTAAAATCTGAAAAAGGTACGGGAACAAAAATTTCAATTGAACTTCCGTTTACGCTCGCCATTACAGATGGGATGCTTGTTCGAGTGGGAGATCAGCGATTTATAATCCCGACCATTAATATCGACATGACATTCCGCGCAATTGAAGATGAACTTTACACTGTGATGGGAGACTCGGAGCAGGTTAACTTCCGTGGAAAATCAGTCCCGGTAATCCGGCTTCACAAACTGTTTAGCATTAAGGGTGGAATTGAGGACCTAATTGAAGGCACGATGCTTGTAATTAAAAACAATAACAAGCGATACGCGCTGTTGGTGGATGAAGTGATCGGGCAGCAACAGCTGGTCGGGAAATCGATCAATATTAATGTGAGAATGCCACATATTTCCGGAGGTGCAATTCTGGGAGATGGAAGGGTAGGCTTAATTCTGGATACAACAGCGGTTGTTGAAATGGGATAATAACTCACCGGATTGTTGGTGTGCTTTACAATCATTGTTAAATGAGGAAAATAAATGTTGGGAAATGGAAGCTTACAGGCCAATTTAGCGGGAGTTACTCTTGAAAGCGCAGACTTTAACAGAGTACGGAATCTTATCTACTCATACAGCGGAATCAACCTTCAGGAGGGGAAACAGGCATTGGTTCGCGCTCGCTTGATGAAGCGCCTGAGAAAGCTGAACATAGACACTTTTGCCACATATCTGGATTATATTGAAAGTAAAGATGGAAGTGCTGAGTTTCTCGCTTTTGTTGACGTACTTACAACCAATAAAACTCACTTTTTTAGAGAAAATCGCCACTTTGAGTTTATCCGTGATAAGGTTGCACGGGAAGTGATAGGGCAGAACAAGAAATGGTGGTCAGCCGGGTGTTCATCCGGTGAGGAGGCTGTTACGCTTGCCATAACACTGCGAGAAGCGCTCAGTAGAGTTAATACTAATCCCAGAGTAAAAATTCTTGCAACGGATCTCTCCAGAGAGGTTTTGAGTATTGCCAAATCGGGAGAGTATCCGGATAACAGAATGAGTGATGTGCCTGCCGAATTAAAGCGGAGTTATTTTATAAAGAATCCTCAAGTCTCCGATAGTTATATCGTAAATAAAGAGATCATGGATATGATTACATACGGCAGATTGAACCTGCTTGCAGAGTGGCCGCTTAAAGGCCCTTTTCATGTAATTATGTGCAGAAACGTCATGATCTATTTCGATAGAGTGACTCAGCAAAAGCTGATTTCCAGATTTTACAGGCTGCTTGAACCGGGCGGGTATCTCTTTTTGGGACATTCAGAATCTGTAAGCGGAAATGATCACTCATTTGTAAATATTTTGCCTGCGGTTTATCAAAAACCGGGAGGGCGCAGTTAATGAAGACGATTGTTGGAGTCAGTGATTTACGGGTTTCATGCAATACTGATGAAACAATTATTACCTATGCCCTGGGCAGCTGTTTAGGTATTTCTGTATATGACAGGAAAAATCGCATTGGCGGGCTCCTTCACGTAATGCTTCCTCTCTCAAAAGCAGATAAGGAAAAAGCTTCAAAAAAGCCGGAAATGTATGTTGATACAGGTGTAACCAAATTGTTGAATCTCTGTTATGAGATGGGGGCAGAAAAGAAACACATGGTGATCTCGGTTGCGGGGGGAGCAAGTATGAAGCAGACAGACCGTGAAGACTATTTCAAAATTGGCAAGAGAAATTTTACCATTCTTCGAAAATTGCTCTGGAAGAATGGATTTATGATTGATAAGAAGGATGTAGGCGGGAATAAATCAAGAACTATGACGCTGAGAGTTTTAGACGGACTCGTAACCGTAAACAAAATACCGATCGGCTCGGGAGAGAACACCACAAAGGAATTCAGTGGCCGTGTTGGAGTTACACAAATCGGGTGGCAAAAACCTTAATTGGGGTAATTATGAATGTTTTGATTGTAGAAGATTGTAAAGTTATGCAACTGATGATCAAGCGGGCATTGAACATCAGTGATCTTGAAATTGGAAAAATTTATCTGGCCGAAAATGGCATGGATGGTATGGACCTCATCAAAGAGAATGATATCGAACTGCTGATTTTAGACATGAATATGCCCGTAATGAATGGAATGCAAATGCTTGAAATACTGCGTTCTAATTCTGAAACAGAAGGTGTTCCTGTTTTGGTGGTCTCAACAGAGAGTAATGAGAAACGTGTTGAATCGATGATGAAACTTGGTGATAATTTTGTGCACAAGCCATTTACACCGGAACAATTGATTACCGGGCTGCACAGTTTAGGACTGAAACAAAAAAGCTATTAGGTGGAACAATTGTGCATAATGAAGTGCGAGAAAAGGTAAAGACAGAAAAATTTATGGTGATTTTAAAAAAATGTTCGACTTAACAGATTCAAACAATGTTCGATAATTAATTAAAGAAAGTGATATCACTGAAATCAATTTCAACTGTTGAATAACTGCAGTTATGAAAAGAAATATTTTAATAGTAGAGGATGACCCCGCAATGCGGGTCGTTATTCGTCAGACACTGGACCGAAGTAAGCTTGATTATGATGAGATTTTTGAAGCCGAAAATGGCAAGGAGGGTTTGGAAGTACTGGATAATCATAAAGTAGACTTACTGCTGGTTGACATTTACATGCCGGTGATGGATGGAATGGAGATGCTAGACCATGTGCGAGATCACCCTGATCACCACGATATTCCGGTTGTTATAATCTCAACAGAGAATGACGAAAAACGCATCGATGCGATTGTGAGACGCGGGATGGGATTTGTACACAAACCGTTCACCAGGGACCTTCTCGAGGATCGGATTGTTAAACTTACCGGAGATGAAAAATGACCCGTACAATAGCTGATCAGATACGAGATATTACCTACGAAACATTTGAGATAACCTGCTATATGTTCCCATTGGATGAGTGGGAGCTGGAAGATTTGGATATTGAAGAAATTGAAGATCCGGTGACAGGCGCAATGGTGCGTTTTGATGGCGCATCTGAAGGTGGTTTGATGATACGTCCGAATGAAGAACTGCTCAAGGCCATAGCCTCCAACATGTTGGGGGAAGATGAAGCTACAGTTGAACAGAAAGATGGGGCCCTTTGCGAAATCGCTAATATTATATGCGGAAACACTGTCCCGATATTTGCGAAGGATGACAAGATATGCTATATCCGGCCACCGTTTATTGTGGAAGCCAATTACGATCCTGAAAAGGAGTTTGAGGGATATAAACACGAAACGTTGCGTGTTTTTTTAGATGAGGGTGTAGCAGAAATTGATATTTACTATTCAACGGGTTAGAGACTATGATAAAAGTATTAATTGTGGATGATTCAGCCCTGGTTAGAAAAGTACTTACTCAGGAATTGGGGAAGCAAAGAGACATTGAAGTGGTTGGAACAGCGATTGATCCGTACGTGGCACGAGACAAGATTGTGAAGCTGAAACCGGATGTTCTTACCCTTGATCTCGAAATGCCTCGAATGGACGGTCTATCATTTCTAGCAAAACTAATGAAGTACCATCCGATGCCGGTGGTTGTTGTGAGCTCGCTAACGCCTAAAAACAGTGAAAACGCCCTGAATGCGCTTAGGCTTGGCGCCATCGATGTAATTTGTAAACCGGGATCGGCATATTCGACACAGAATATATCCCGGGAAATTGTGAAAGCTGTACGTGCTGCATCGGTTGCAAAATTTGACCGTGTTGCTGCGGAGCAGAGGGTTCAGCCGGAAGCAAAGCAGCCTATTCAGCCGGAAAGAAATGTCGGTTTAGTACACACAACCAATAAGATTTTAGCCATTGGCTCATCAACGGGTGGCACCCGGGCACTGGAGGAGATTCTGCCAAAGTTGCCGCCATCCATTCCCGGAACGGTGATTGTGCAACACATGCCTCCCGTGTTTACGAAGAGTTTTGCCGACAGGCTCAATACGGTCTGCCATGTGGAAGTGAAAGAGGCCGAAGACGGAGATCTGATCGAAACCGGCAAAGTGCTGCTTGCACCGGGTAATTATCACATGCTTGTTGAGAAGAAAGGAGCGAAGTACTACGTGAAAATTAAGCAGGGTCCGCCGGTACATCATCATCGGCCAAGCGTGGATGTGCTTTTCAATTCAGTTGCCTCCGCAGCAGGGGTTAACGCAACCGGAGTGATTCTTACCGGCATGGGAGGCGACGGAGCCAAAGGTTTGTTGGAAATGAGAAATCAAGGAGCACACACGATTGGCCAGGATGAAACCACGTCAGTAGTTTACGGAATGCCGAGAGAAGCAGATAAAATTGGGGCGGTTGAGCGTGTAATGCCGCTGTATCAGATAGCCGATGCTATTATTGATGATGTAAAACAGAAAAAAGTGCAACCCTGGAAAGGTTAATAAAAGAATTGAGACGGTTATGGCAATAAATATTTTGGTTGTAGACGACAGTGAAGTTATGCGAAAGATGATTATCCGAACAATCAATTTGTGCGGTTTGGAAATCGGTGAAATATACCAGGCAGGAAACGGACAGGATGGATTGGCCAGATTGGATAAAAACTGGATTGATATTCTGTTTATTGATGTGAATATGCCCGTTATGGATGGAATGGAAATGCTTAAACGGGTTAGGGAAAAACCGGAAACAGCAGACCTGCCAATATTGATAATTTCTACGGAGAGCAATCCTCATCGAATAAAAGAGATAGGAGACAGTGGGGCCGGGTTTGTACACAAACCATTTACGCCCGAAATGTTGAAGGAGAAAATTGAAGAGTCACTCTTTCCTGTTGGATGATACCTTTGATTGATATTATAATCAGGGCAGAAAAATGTAACCGAGGTATTTTAACAAACCTCTCTTTTTTTTGATTATGACAATGACTTCCCTCTAGGCCGGGCTGAGGCTATTAACTACAGCACTTTCTATTGCTCTAATCGTACCCTTCTTTATCTCAAAATAGGATAAAAAAATCCGGAATTTTTTATAACCCCTATTTCTTTAAACCCCATCTCAATATAGAACACGTGCTTAATGAGGCAGGAATGGATCAAAAACGTATTCATAAAAGAAATTAAGGTCTTAAAGTCCTGTCCGATAAATATTGTAGAGTTCTTGAAATGGAATTACCGGAATATGAAAGCAACTTAGAATCACAATATTTAGAAAACAAAAGTAAAAATTGACTGATAAAGAATAAACAACGAGAAAGCACTATGAACAGAATTAAAGTGATGGATAGCTGGACAATAAAGAAGAAACTACTGGTTATGACTATTGCGCTGGTGGCCGTAACAGGTATTCTTATTACTACTATTGCAGTTAATACGGCTAACAGTAGTATTGAGCAATTAACCAATCATACCCTGCATATGAAACTGGATGGGGATGTCAATGCCTTAGAAATGTATGTTGATAATTATTTTAGCGAGGTAAGATTAGTGGATGGAGAGTTGGTGGATGCAGAACAAAAATCAATTAGCCAACACACTGATTTTCTTGATGATTTTGCCGATAAACATAGTGTAGCTGCTACTATATTTAAACGGGATGGAAATGATTTTACCCGAATAATTACAACAATTAAAAATAATAATGGACAAAGATCAGTAGGAACTCAACTTGGGGCAGGGAGTAATGCATACAAATCTGTTATGAACCAGGCTTTATACATTGGCAATGCTGAGATTCTTGGAGTTCCATATATCACAGCCTATGATCCCATAATAGATGAAAATAACAATACAATTGGGATTAACTTTGTAGGCATACCCATGACTGACGTAAACGCAATTGTAGCCGAGGCACAATTTGTTATGCTAAGGAATACCGGGATTTTTCTTTTAATGGTGATTTTCGGGGGCTCTTTTATAGCCTGGTTATTCAGTAACTCAATAAATAAAACCCTGAATTTTATTATAACACGGCTCAACAGTGGCTCTGATCAAGTTGATTCTGCATCACGTCAGCTTTCGGAATCCAGCCAGGAGATGGCCGAAGGGGCCAGTGAACAGGCGGCGAGGCTGGAGGCGACGAGTTCCGCGTTGGAAGGGATGTGGGCTCAAATTAAACAAACCGCCGAGAATGCCGGTGAAGCTGAGAATTCAGTGCG
>Ga0102928_1002301_pt1 | contig 11436 bp, 11 predicted proteins | sample SalPonR1_B_D1_MG_FD_78504 | JGI IMG/M metagenome (GOLD analysis project Ga0102928, IMG submission 78504) | Salt pond soil microbial communities from South San Francisco under conditions of wetland restoration - Salt Pond MetaG R1_B_D1_MG | ecosystem: Environmental > Aquatic > Marine > Intertidal...
AATGTTCACCAGATCGGACCTCGAGGAGGCCGCGCGCCTCGTCCACCGCCGGATGCCGCCCACGCCGCAATACGCCTGGCCGCTTCTGGCGGAACGCACCGGCGCGACGGTCTGGGTCAAGCATGAGAATCACACGCCCACGGGCGCCTTCAAGGTCCGCGGCGCGATCACGCTGATCGACTGGCTCGTCCGGACGCAGCCCGGCTGCCCCGGCATCATCACCGCGACGCGCGGCAATCACGGGCAAGGTCAGGCGATGGCCGCCCGCGCGGCCGGTCTGCGCCCGGTGGTCTACGTCCCACGCGGCAACTCGCCGGAGAAGAACGCCGCGATGCGCGCCTTCGGCGCCGACCTCGTCGAACACGGCGACGACTTCGACCAGGCGCGCGAGGAAGCGTTCCGGGTCGGCGCCGAGGAAGGGCTCTTCATCGTGCCGCCGTTCCACCGAGAACTCGTACGCGGCGTCGCCACCTATGCGCTCGAGCTCTTCACCGCGAGGCCCGACCTCGACACGGTCTACGTCCCGATCGGCTGCGGCTCGGGCATTTGCGGCCTGATCTCGGCGCGGGACGCGCTGGGGCTCGACACCAAGATCGTCGGCGTCGTCAGCGAGGCCGCCGCCTGTGCCAGGCTCTCCGTCGAGGCGGGACGGCTCGTCGAGACCGCGACCGCCCGCACCTTCGCCGACGGCATGGCCGTCCGCGTGCCGGTCCGCGAGGCCTTCGACATCTATTCGACCGGCGCGGACCGGATCGTCGCCGTCTCCGACGACGAGGTCGCCGAGGCGATTCGCGCCTACTTCACCGACACCCACAACCTCGCCGAAGGCGCCGGCGCCGCGCCGCTCGCGGGTCTCCTGCAGGAGACGGACCGGATGCGGGGCAGAGAGGTCGGCGTCATCCTCTGCGGCGGCAACATCGACGCGGACTGGATGGCCGAGGTGCTGTCGGGGCGCACCCCGAACCCGCGCTGACGACGCGCGGCCTCCATCTGTCCTCAAATATCCTCGGGGGTGAATGCGCCGAAGGCGCAGAGGGGGCAGACGGCCCCCTCCCCCGGCGCGCTCTCACCCCATCATCGGATACCGCGCCAGCTCCTCGTAGACCGCCCCCTCGGGCCGGAGCCGCGACGACATCAGCGAGAACGCGACGGCCCTGACCGGCGGCGCCGAGACCGCGCCCTTCGCGCCGAGGAACTTCGCCAGCGGCGCCGCGTCCTCACGGTGGCCCTTGAGCCGCGCCAGCGTGACGTGCGGCACGAAGCGCCGCGCCTCGGGCTGCACTCCGGCCTTCCGCGCTGCGCGCTCGACCTGTTTCTGCAAGGCCACGAGCGCGGGATCGGGCGCGACCGCGGCCCAGACCGCCCTCGGCTTCTCCTCGCCGAAGACGCCAAGACCGTCGAAGCGCACCTCGACCGGCCCCGACCGCACCGAGGACAGCGCATCGTGCAGCTCTTCGAGCCCGTCGTCGGAAACAGCGCCCAGGAAGCACAGCGTCAGGTGCAGGTTCTCCTCCGGCACCTTCCGCCCGACCGGCAGACCGCGCACGAGGTTGGCAAGCCGGGCGGCGGCGTCCTCGGGCATCGGAATGGCGACGAAGCTCCGGGTCATGCCCAGACCTTCGCGCGTTCCGACAACGCCTTCAACCGCTCCCGCACCTCGGGCTGCACCGGTCCCTCGCGCGGCACGTCTCGCAGGGTCTCGAACCAGTGCGCCGGCGGATTGCGACCGCGCGACGCCCGCTCCCAGGTGAGCCCGCGCAGAACCGCCTCGGCCCCGGCCGGCAGCCGGTCGGGAATCTCGTAGCCGTTCAGCACCGCCCAGTTTCCCGTCCAGAGCCGCCCGACCGCCCAGGGATTGTAGCCGCCGCCGCCCAGAACGAGAAACCGGGGCGCAAGCCGCTTGAGCGCGGCCACGACGCTCCAATGCGCGTTGTTGGACATCGCGAGCCGCGACAGCGGGTCTTCCTCGACACCGTCCGATCCGCTCTGAAGCACGATGGCATCCGGGCGGAACTCCGCGATCCGCGGCCCGATCAGGTCCTCGAGCGCCATCCTCATGCCCGTATCGTCGAAGCCGCGCGGCACCGGCAGATTCCAGACGTCTCCCGCTCCGCGATCCTCCAGCGCCCCGGTGAACGGCCAGCGGCCTTCCTCGTGGATCGAGATCATCAGCGTCTCCATGTCCCGTGCGAAGGCGTGCTCCACCCCGTCGGGGTGATGCGCGTCGATATCGACATAGGCGACCCGCCGCGCGCCGTGCGCCCTCAGGGACAGGATCGCGAAGACCGGATCGTTGAAGTAGCAGAACCCGGCGGCGCGGTCGGGGAAGGCGTGATGCGTGCCGCCCGCGGGCGTGTGCACGATGCCGCCGTCACGCAGGAGCTCCCCCGCGAGAAGCGTCCCGCCCACAGACGTCGCGGGCCTGCGGAACATCTCGGGAAATACCGGATTGGAGACGGTTCCAAGCCCGTGCCGCGCGCGCACCTCGTCCGCCACCCCGCCCGCGTCCTCCGCGGCCTGAAGCGCGGCGACATAATCCGGCGTGTGCCACCCTTCGAGCGCCGCCGGTTTCGCGCGCGGACTGGTGAGATACTGGCCCTCGCGAAACCAGCCCAACGCCCGCGAGAGGTCCATCACCGTCGACACCCTCGGGATTCTCAGGGGGTGCCAGGCTCCGTAACTCGATCCACGATAGATTTCCGAGCCGATGAAGCGCGGCGCCGTCATTCCGGCAGGAGCGCCTCGATCTCGCCCGCGATCGCCTGCGATCCGGGCTTCGTGACCGACCCCCAGGCCGTCACGAACCCGCCGTCCGGCCCGATAAGCACCTTGTTGAAGTTCCAGCCCGGCGCGAAGCCGTGGTCATCTTTCAGCCAGCGGAAGAACGGATGCGCCCCGGTGCCGCGGACGGCCGTGATGTCCGTCATCGGAAGGTCGAGCCCGAAGGTCACCTCGCAGAATTCCTTCACCTCGCCCGCGCTGTCGAGTTCCTGCTGGAAGTCGTCAGAGGGCACGGCAACCACCACGAGCCCCCGCTCCCGGTAGCGGTCGTAGAGCGCCTGCAGCCCCTCGTACTGAGGCGTGAACCCGCAGAGCGAGGCGGTGTTGACCACCAGCACCGGCCGACCCAGCCAGTCGTCGAGCGACAGCGTCCCGCCGTCGATCGACGGAAACGAGAACGACTGCGCCGCGGTGACCGGCGCAGCGGCGAGGGCGGCGGAAAGAACGGCCGGGATCAGGGACTTCATCGGACACCTCCTGTCCTCGCTGAAGTAACGGCCGGGGCCCGCCGGTCAAGCACCGTGACCGCTGGCACCCCCGAAAGACGCATGCTAGCGTCGCGCCACACCGCCACCGGTCAGGATCCGGCTCCCCGTGACGCTCGCCAGCTTCAGACAGCGCCCCCTTCGCCTCGGTCGCGCGGCCAAGCACGACGTGCGCACGCAGTTCGGCGCCCTGCCCTGGCGCATGGGCGACAGCGGCCTCGAGATCCTGCTCGTCACCGGCAGGAAATCCCGCCGCTGGGGCATTCCCAAGGGCTGGCCCGAAAACGGCGCAACTCCGGCCGAATCGGCCGCTCTCGAAGCCTGGGAGGAGGCCGGCGCGCGAGGCGAGATCGCCGAGATCTCGGCAGGTCTCTATTCCTACGTCAAACGCACCGGACGGAAGGGTGCCCGGGTGCCCTGCGTGGTGTCGGTCTTCCCGCTCCACGTCGCGGAAGTGGCCGGGAAATGGCCGGAGGCCGGCGCCCGAAAGCGCCGCTGGGCGCAGGCCGCCATCGCCGCGGCGCAGGTCGACAACCCGGAACTCGCGCGGATCCTCCAGGACTTCGACCCGACCGCGCCGGGACGTCACACGGCAGTCACGCCGTTGAACTTTCCCGAGATCTGAGTATCTACTCGTCGATGATCTTCGGGACCTCGGTATGATCCGCTACACGCTCAGATGCGACAGCGACCACAGCTTCGACAGCTGGTTCGCGTCGGCCGACGCCTTCGACGATTTGAACGCGGCGGGCCGTGTCGGCTGCCCCGACTGCGGATCGACCGCCGTGGCCAAGTCGCTCATGGCCCCCAGCGTCTCTCCCACACGCGGCGAACCGGCGAAACAGACCTCCGGCGCGCTGACGAAACCCCGCGACCCGCGCGAGGCCGCTCTGGCCGAACTCAAGAAGCACATCGAGAAGAATTCGGACTACGTCGGCATGAACTTCGCCGCCGAAGCCCGCAAGATCCATGACGGAGACGCGCCCGAGCGCTCGATCTACGGCGAGGCGAAGGTCGAGGAGGCGAAGAAGCTCCTCGAGGACGGCGTGCCCGTCGCCCCGCTGCCCTTCACGCCCAAGTCCCGCGCGAACTGAGGCGCGGGCGGTGTCGATCGTCATAACGGGAGCGAACCGAGGAATCGGCCGCGCGCTCTTCGACCTCTACCGAGGGCGGAACCGCGCCGTCACAGGCACCACGCGCGGCGATCCGACGGACCGCTCCTGGCGCCGCCTCGACGTCGCCGACCCCGCCTCGCATCGCGCGTTCGCCGCAAGCCTCGAGGGTGTCCCGGTCGAGCTTCTGGTCTGCAACGCCGGGGTCTACCTCGACGAGGCGCAGGACCTCGCCGCCGGCTATCCACCCGAGATGTGGGCGGAAAGCTTCGCGGTGAACGTCGCCGGCGTCTTCCTGACCGTGCAGACCCTGCTCGGGCACCTGCAGATCGCCGGAAACCCCAAGATCGCGATCATCTCGAGCCAGATGGCCTCGCACACGCGGGCGCCGGGCGGATCCTACATCTACCGCGGCTCGAAAGCCGCCGCGCTCAACCTCGGCCGCAACCTCGCGACAGATCTCCGCCCGCGCGGCATCGCGGTCGGGATCTATGATCCCGGCTGGGTGCGGACGGACATGGGCGGCGATCGGGCCGAGATCTCGGTGGAGGAGGCGGCAGAGGGCCTCGCCGCCCGGTTCGACGCGCTTTCGCTCGAGACGACGGGCTGCTTCGAGACCTGGGATGGCCGTCCCCACGAATTCTGACGCCGCGCAAGGCTTTCATGACGGAGACCAGGGCGCGGCGGCGGCAGGTTCGGGACGGATCGAGGCCGGTCAGCCTCGCTTCACGAACGCGGCGAAGGCGTCGGTCCAGTCGGGATGCCAGCGCGACAGCGGCGGGCGGTTCTCGACGATGTCGCCCATCGCCCAGGCCATGCGTTTTTCGTCGAGCGCGCGAGAGACGTCGTTGTCGGGGCAGAGAATGTAGAAATCGCCCGCGGCCAGACGGTCGAGAAAGAACTCCGCGGTCCGCTCGGGCGTCCATGCACCGGCGGGTTTCTCGGTGCGGTCGCCTCTGGTGAGGTCGGTGAAGACGAAGCCGGGGATCAGAAGGTGAGCGCTGGTCCGGGAGCCTTCGGTGTTGCGAAGTTCATGCGCCAGCGCCTCGCTAAAGGCTTTCACTGCGGCTTTGGAGACGTTGTAGGCGGGGTCGCCGGGCGGCGTGGTGATACCCTGTTTGCTTCCCGTGTTGACGATTGCGCCGGGGCGCCCGCGGTTGGTCATGCGGGGCGCGAAGACGCGGGCGCCGTTGGCGATGCCCCAGAAGTTCACGTCGAGAATGCGATGCCAGGTGGCGTCGTCGCCGAACACCGAGGAGCCCGGCTGGATCCCCGCGTTGTTCATCAGTATGTCGGTGCCGCCGAAGCGGGCGGCCACGTCCTTTTCAAGCCACTCGACCTGCGCGCGGTCGGCCACGTCGACCTCGGCGGTGAGGATCTCCTTCGCGCCGGCCTCGCGGAGGTCCGCGACGGCCTTGTCGAAGAGGCTGTTGCGGACGTCCGCGATGACGAGGGTCATGCCCATCGCCGCGAAGCGTTTCGCTGCGGCGAGGCCGATGCCGGAGGCACCGCCGGTGACGACGGCCACGGAGTCTTCTGTCAGGGCGGGATGGGACACGGGCCTTGTCTCCTCTGCTTCGGCGCGACCTAGCAGGCGGGGCTGCCGAGGGAACCGGGGCGCGGTCACCCGAAGAGGCGATCGCCCTGCTCGTCGATAAGTTGCTTCGCCTTGCCGAGAGAGGCGGTCGCTGCAGCCTCCTCGTCCTCGAGCGTGTCGGCGCGGATCAGGGTGTGAGACTTCGCCTCGCCGCCCACCTCTTTCTCGATGCGGGCCGAGATGCGCCAGCGCGGGCCCTCGCGGATGGGATCGGGCGTAATGGTAAACCCTTCGTAGGTCTCGGGCGGGCGACCGGGCTTCGCGGCGCCGCCGCCGAAGAGACGGGAAAGGAGGGACATTAGCGTGGCTCCCTGTCAGGCTTTCTGGAAGGGTAGCGCGCAGGGGTGGCGGTGGGAACCCCAACTGCGTGTGTGCGCCCGCTCATGCGTGCAGAGTACGGCGCTCGACCCGAGGGGAACGGATAACCGCAGTGGTAGCGCGCCAGACCAGCAATTTTCGTTGCGTGCAGGTCTACGAAACCATGGACCAATCGAATTCGAGAACGCGCGCCTGTTGCCGTCTAAGGCCGGGCCAGCCGCCGTATTTCCCGAGCGCCTGTGGAGACGGACGCAACGTCCCGTCTAGCAGGCTCTCTTTCGTGACCACGACCGTCGCGATGTCGGGCCAGCCACGTTCCTCGCAGAGACGGCGCACTTCGTCGAGAGGAGCGCCAAGAAGTCGATGCTGACCGGGCTTGCCGATGGCGGTGGCGAGGTCTCCGTAGGACCAGAGCATTCGTCCGGGGTCACGCGACTGCGCCAGGAATGCCTCGACGATGGCTTCGGCGGTTTCCCGGTTTGTCGCCATCCCTACTGATCCAGGAAGCTCCGCAGCTTCCGGCTCCGGCTCGGGTGCTTGAGCTTCCTCAGCGCCTTCGCCTCGATCTGGCGGATGCGTTCGCGGGTGACCGAGAACTGCTGGCCCACCTCTTCGAGCGTGTGGTCAGTGTTCATGCCGATGCCGAAGCGCATGCGCAGCACCCGCTCTTCACGCGGCGTGAGCGAGGACAGCACGCGGGTCGTCGTCTCCTTGAGGTTCTCCTGGATCGCCGAGTCGAGCGGCAGGACGGCGTTCTTGTCCTCGATGAAATCGCCGAGCTGGCTGTCCTCCTCGTCGCCGATGGGGGTCTCGAGGCTGATCGGCTCCTTGGCGATCTTCATCACCTTGCGGACCTTCTCGAGCGGCATCTGGAGCTTTTCAGCCAGTTCCTCCGGCGTCGGTTCACGGCCGATTTCGTGGAGCATCTGGCGGCCGGTGCGCACCAGCTTGTTGATCGTCTCGATCATGTGGACCGGGATGCGGATTGTGCGGGCCTGATCGGCGATCGAGCGGGTGATCGCCTGGCGGATCCACCAGGTCGCGTAGGTCGAGAACTTGTAGCCGCGGCGGTATTCGAACTTGTCGACGGCCTTCATCAGGCCGATGTTGCCTTCCTGAATGAGATCAAGGAATTGCAGGCCGCGGTTGGTGTATTTCTTGGCGATGGAAATGACCAGCCGGAGGTTCGCCTCGACCATTTCCTTCTTGGCCTGGCGCGCTTCCTTCTCGCCCTTCTGGACCTGCTGGACGATGCGGCGGAACTCGGGGATGTCGACGCCGACATACTGGCCGACCTGAGCCATCTCGGTCCGGAGATCCTCGACCTTGCCGGAGGAGCGTTCCACGAAGGTCTGCCAGCCGCGACCGGCCTTCTCGGCCATCCGGTCGAGCCAGTTCGGGTCGAGCTCGTAGCCGCGATATTCGTCGATGAACTCACGGCGGTTGATCCGCGCCTGGTCGGCAAGCTTCACCATCGCCGAGTCGATCGACATGATCTTGCGGTTGATGCCGTAGAGCTGGTCGATCAGCGCCTCGATCCGGTTGTTGTGGAGGTGAAGTTCGTTCACCAGTTCCACGATCTCGGAGCGGAGCTTCTGGTAGCCCGCCTCGTCGGCCGAGGTGAACGAGCCGTCCTCGTTCAGCGTCGCCGACATGCGGAGATCCTGCATTTCGGACAGCGCGACGTAATCCTGCGCGATCCGGTCGAGCGTCTCGAGCACGCGGGGCTTCAGCGCCGCCTCCATCGCGGCGAGCGACATGTTCGCCTGATCGTCGTCCTCGTCGTCATCCTCGGCCTTGACGATGGGATTGCCGTCGGCGTCGAGTTCCGGCTCCTCGCTTTCGGCCTTCTCGGGCTTCGCGGCGACGTCGAGCCCTTCCACGACGGGCGCGTCGTCCTCCCCGTCCTCGCCCATCGAGCGGCCGAAGGTCGTCTCGAGGTCGATGACGTCGCGAAGAAGAATGTCCTCGTTGAGAAGTTCGTCGCGCCAGATCGTGATGGCCTGGAAGGTGAGCGGGCTTTCGCAGAGCCCCGCGATCATCGTGTTCCGGCCGGCCTCGATCCGCTTGGCGATGGCGATCTCGCCCTCGCGCGAGAGAAGCTCCACCGACCCCATCTCGCGGAGATACATCCGCACCGGGTCGTCGGTGCGGTCGAGCGTTTCGGACGCGGTCTGCGATACAGCGACCTCGCGCGAGGTCGAGGTCTCGACAACTTCGGTCGAGCCCTTGTCGTCGCCCTCCTCGGCCTCGTCGTCCTCGATGACGTTGATGCCCATTTCCGAGAGCATCGACATGACGTCCTCGATCTGTTCGGAGGATACCTGTTCCGGCGGCAGGACCTGGTTGAGCTGGTCGTAGGTGATGTATCCCCGCTCCTTGGCCTCGGCGATCATCTTCTTGACCGCCGTCTGACTCATGTCGAGCATGACCTCGGTGTCCTGGTCGTCCTGCTTGCGCTCGTCGGTGTCCTTGGCGGCCATGCGGCACTCCTGGCTGAGGTGGAAGTGATTCGCAGCAATGGCGAATCATTTAGAGCAGAGATGTGATTCGCAACCCGTTTACCCTGTTTTCTTTAGCGTTGCGTCACTCTGCTGGTCGAACGTTGCGCCCGCGCTTCGTGAAGTCGATCGAATCAAGGATCGCCCGCGATGCGGACTGCTCGTCCTTCCTGATTCTCAGACCGTTGTCGGCCACGACATACTCCGTCCTGTCCTCGGATTTCCCGCGCAGCGCCTCGGCCTGTCCTTCGGCCGCCTGACGCAGTCGCCAGGTGAGGCCTTCATCCGGCATCTCGGCGATGTCGCGCTCCGCCTCGGCGATGTCCCGTCGCGCCCCCCGGGTCTGCAGGAGCTTGGTGAGTTCCTGATCCACCGACTGCTCGGCGATCTCGGGGTTCGCACCGTGCCTAAAGCCCGCGCTGATCTGCACATGGCGGGGCGCGAAGAGCTTTTCAAGGGTGTCTTCGCCAAGGATTTCCATGAGTCGCGCCTGCGTCGCGCCGGGACCGAGACGCAAGAGCACGCCGAGAATGCGGGCATGTTCGGGGAGCGCGGGCTCGAGCCTTTCAAGCTCTCCCTCGAAGCGCCCGACGAGCCATGGCGCGACGACAAGCGTGGCGAGCACGACGGCTTCGCGGATCTGGTCTTGGACCGTGCCGCCCGAACCGGCGAGAAGCGATCCGCGTGTCGACGCCAGCGGCTTGAGCGGTGCGGGCGTGAAGCCGCCCTGCCCCCTCCGATACGGCGCGCGCTCCCGGCGCGGCGGCGCGAAGAGCTCCCGTCGCAGCCGGTCGATCTCCGCGGCGTAGTGGCGGCGGAGGGACGGGTCACGTATCTTCTGGATCATGGTCCGGAGCGCCTTGTCGAGCGTCGCGCGGCGTTCGGGGCTGTCGTAGCTCTTGCCCTCGGTCTCGCGGCGCCAGAGCAGCTGGACGATCGGGATGGCCTCGTCGAGGAGCGTCTGCATCGCCGCCGCCCCGCCCGAACGGATCACGTCGTCCGGATCCTGCTTCGGCGGCATGAGGGCGAAGCGGAGGGAGTGACCGGCCGACAGCATCGGCAAGGCAAGGTCCATGAGCCGCATCGCCGCGCCGATCCCCGCAGCATCGCCGTCGAGCGCGACGCTGGGTTCGGGGTGGATGCGCCAGAGAAGCTGGAGCTGCTCTTCGGTCACCGCGGTGCCAAGCGGCGCGACGGCGGCCCCGAATCCCGCTTCGACGAGCGCGATCACGTCCATGTAGCCCTCGGCCACGATCAACGGCTGCCCCTTGCCGGCCGCCTCCCGCGCGGGACCGTGATTGAAGAGAGTGTGGCCCTTGTCGAAGAGGTCGGTCTCGGGCGAGTTGAGGTACTTCGCGTTGTCGGCGGGGTCCATTGCCCGGCCGCCGAAGGCGATGGCGCGGCCGCGCGCGTCGCGGATCGGAAAGATGATCCGGTTGCGGAAGGCATCGTAGGGCTCGCGGCCGGTGTCGGACGACTTGACGAGACCCGCACCGAGGATGAGGTCGTCGGCGACGCCCTTGCCCTTTAGATGCTCGCGCAGGCCCTGCCAGCCGGGCGGCGCGAAGCCGATCTCCCAGCGGTCGAGCGCCGCTTCGCCGAGCCCGCGGCCCGCGAGATACTCCCGCGCGGGCGCGGCGGCGGAGGTCCTGAGCCGGAGCCGGTAGTATTGCACCGCATGCTCCATCACCTCGGCGAGGCGGGTGCGCCGGTCGGCCGTCTCCTGCGCTTTGGGATCGCGGGCGGGCACCGTCATCCCCGCTTCGCGCGCAAGGATCTCGATGGCCTCCATGAACTCCACGTTCTCGGTCTCGCGCACGAAGGAGATCGCATCGCCCTTCGCGTGGCAGCCGAAGCAGTAATAGAAGCCCTTTCGGTCGTCGACGTGGAAGGACGCGGTCTTTTCCTGGTGGAACGGACAGGGCGCCCAGAGGTCGCCCCGCGCCTGGTTCGACTTGCGCTGGTCCCAGATCACCTTGCGGCCGACGACATGCGACAGGGACGTCCGGGCGCGCAGTTCGTCGAGGAAACCGGGAGGGAGACTCATGGCACGAGTATCCAGAGGAAGCGGGCCGCTGTCGATACAGCCGCTTCCGATTCTCCACAAGTTTCTTTCCGGGCCGGTCAGGCCTGCGCGGAGACGCTCCTCATCGCGCGTTCGAGCTCCTCGACCGCGGTCTTCGCCATCGAGCGGAAGACCATGACCTCGAAGGCGCTGGCCCCTACCCGCGTCAGGCTGCAGGTCATGTGGCGCAGCTGGGTGCGGGCCGTGTGGCCGGTCTTGAAGTGAGCGCGGCGCACGTCCAGGGGCACGAGCCGCGCGAGCGCGGCCTCGGCACGCGGACCCTCGAGACTGAGAACCGCCCAGGCGTCGGACTGATCCGTCACCGCCGCGCCCTCCGGCGCGACGCGGGACCCCAGCACCATCGCCTGGCCGGGCCCGGTCCAGATGACGCGCACCCCGCCCTTCCCCGTTGTGCGGTTGGGTCGGGGGAGCGCTCCGCCGACCGCGGCTTCGAGGGCGGCGGAGACAGCCTTTTCCCGTCCCTTGAACGGTGCGACGGAGGTGATCGCCTCGGGCGTCACTTCGGTGAGCGTCGCGCCCTCGGCCTCGACCGGCAGGAGCCCCTCGCAGGGTGATA
>Ga0102928_1002305_pt1 | contig 11430 bp, 9 predicted proteins | sample SalPonR1_B_D1_MG_FD_78504 | JGI IMG/M metagenome (GOLD analysis project Ga0102928, IMG submission 78504) | Salt pond soil microbial communities from South San Francisco under conditions of wetland restoration - Salt Pond MetaG R1_B_D1_MG | ecosystem: Environmental > Aquatic > Marine > Intertidal...
ATTAATTAAGCAAATTATTATTATTGATGCAATTGGAGATAAACAATTTTTTTACTTTATGACCTGAAAATCCCAGGTCATTATTCTACATCTGTATTCCTCATCAATCCTTCCTATTTTATCCGGCTAACTACTTCGCTTCGTAATCTTCAGATTCTTTAGAAAACTCTATGCTCCAGATCGATCACATCTCGCTTTACTTTGGCGAACGGCCGCTTTTTAATGAGATATCTGCGACTATCAATCCGGGCGAGCGGATCGGGCTGGTAGGTCCGAATGGCGCCGGGAAATCGACACTGCTGAAGGTTATTGCCGGTGAGCAAACTGCTGATGGAGGTTCTGTTAAAATGAGCAACACCGCAACGGTTGGATATCTCCCACAAGATGGTGTTGAACCTGACCCCAACCTTACTGTAATGCAGGAGGTGGAACATGCATTCAGTGAAATCCTGGATCTGCGCAAGACGTATCATACCGTTCAAAAAAAACTCGAAAACAGTATCGCAGGGACTCCTGAACACGACACTGCCGTAGAAGAGTTTGGCCACATTCAGCACCAAATGGAAGATGCCGGAGCCTATTCTCTGGGTGCAGATATTGAACGGGTGCTGGATGGCCTGGGGTTCAGCCCCTCTGATTTCAGCCGGCCCACCACCGAGTTCAGTGGCGGCTGGCTGATGCGAATCGCACTGGCAAAACTACTTCTCAAGCAACCTACTTATCTGATGCTGGATGAGCCTACTAATCACCTTGATATCGAATCGCTACAGTGGATCGAAGCATTTCTGAAGCAGTATGAAGGAGCAGTCATTATCGTTTCGCACGATAAGGCGTTTCTCAACTCGGTAACCGGCAGAACGCTGGCTCTCGACAGAGGCAATTTGTATGATTATGCCGGTAACTACTCATTTTATGAGAAGAAATACGCCGAGGAGATGGAGCTGCTCAAAAAGCAGTACGAAAATCAGCAGAAGGAAATTAAACAGACGCAGGAGTTTATCGACCGGTTTCGGTATAAGGCTACCAAGGCGAAGCAGGTGCAGAGCCGCATCAAACAGCTTGAAAAAATGGAGCGTATCGAAATCGATGACTACGAGGCGGAAATCACTTTCCGGTTTCCACCCCCCGAAAGGTCTGGACAGATAGTGATGAAGGTTCAAAACCTGGTGAAGCGGTACGATGATCTTACCGTTTTTGACGGAATTGATTATGAGATAGAGCGCGGAGATAAAATTGCGGTCGTTGGCCCAAATGGAGCAGGAAAATCAACCTTTATTCGAATTCTGGCCGGACTCGAACCTCATCAACAAGGAACGGTTGAATATGGTTACAACGTTACCCCCGGTTATTTTGCCCAGCATCAGGCCGAAGAGCTGAACCCTGCAAACAATGTTCTGGATGAAATGAAAACCGAGGGTACGCGCGACTCGGAAACACGTTTGCGCACCATTCTGGGATGTTTTCTGTTTACGGATGATGATGTTTTCAAAAAAGTATCGGTTCTGTCCGGAGGTGAAAAGAGCCGTCTTGCCCTGGCCAAAATGTTGTTGAACCCGGGTAATTTTCTCATATTTGATGAGCCGACCAACCATCTCGATATGCAGTCGAAAGGTATTTTACAGCAGGCCCTGCAGCAGTTTGCCGGCACATTGATGATTGTATCTCACGACAGGGATTTCCTCGATCCGATTGTGGATAAAACGCTCGAAATCCAGCCTGGATATTTGAAAACCTGGCTTGGAAATATCAGCTACTACCTGGATAAAAAGTCGGATCAGGAGGCGGAAAATGAAGCAAATAGGCCTGTACAGGAGGTGGACAAGACCATCAGCAGAAAAGAGCAGCGACGGATTGAAGCTGAACGCAGAAATGCTCTTTCGAAAAAACTGAATCCACTCAAAAAGCGCCTCAGTGAGATAGAGAAAGATATTGATAAGAAGGAAACGCGTCAGGCAGAGATCGAAACCGAAATGGCTGACACAGCCTTTTACGATGATTCCGAAAGGGTGAAAGAGGTATCACTGGAGTACGAAAAAATCAAAACGGATATGGCCGAGCTCCTGAACAAATGGGAGGAAGTTGCCGGGCGAATTGAGTATGTGGAAAGTGAATATGATGAAGAGAATTGAAAGCAGAGATTCTTCTTTTGGGAAAGCCTGCCCCTTATAGCCCTGGCAACGTGGGGCAAAAATGGAAATGCGATGGAATGGTATGCCTGTAATTGTCAAATACCAACCCCATCAACCACTCTCACTCTTTCTCGCAGAGTTGCGCAAAGTATTTCGCGGTGTTACACAATTCAACAGTTCAATAAATAAACTTATAAACGAATCGACCCATAAACATAAGATACCTTTTGTTTCGGGCGGTTGCTTTTAGTGAATCATATTCAGAATTCGATCAAACCGTGGAAGCCACTCTTCCTTGTCCCAGGAGAAGTAGATGATTCCGGCCTTACCAATGACGTGATCCTGAGGAACAAATCCCCAGAAGCGGCTGTCCTCACTATCATCACGGTTATCACCCATCATAAAGTAGTAGTCCATCTGTATGGTATAGCGATTCGTTTCCTCTCCATTAATCACAAACTGGTTGCCATTTCGCTGCACACTGTTACGTTCATAGCGCTCCAGAATATCCTGGTAGAGGTGCCAGTTATCAGCCGTCAACTCCACTTCCTGTCCGGCATATGGTACCGTAAATTCAGGCAGATGGTCATGATTATTGAATCCTCTCGAAAAGTTAAACCCGCGACGGCTGAATATGTTAAAATCTTCGGGCAGTACAAATGTCTCAACATTTTCCACTTCCTGCCACGAAGAGATCTCTTCAGCAATCGACTCCGTCATGTTAATGATGTAGGCGTTATTTCCGCTCTGAACAATGGAACCGCCGGCCTCACGAACTTTTGCAGGACTGATGCGGATCCGCTCGCGGGTTTCCACACGATAGTTCTTCATCAATGTATTGTAGCCTTCGGCTTCACTGCCGTTTACATAGAGCTCTTTATCATCAATGCGAAGGGTATCTCCCGGCATACCTACGGCACGCTTAATATAGTTGGTTTTTGCTGAAACAGGGGCTATGTCAATCGGATAGTTGAATACGACAATGTCGTTACGCTTAATTTCGGAATAGCCAGGCAGGCGTGTCCAGGGCAAATTAACACCCGGAACATAAATTTCAAAAAATGGCACGGAGAGTGTCATAGGGGTCCGAGCACCATATGCCAGTTTTGTAACAATCAGAAAATCGCCCGTCATCAGGGTTTTTTCCATACTGGGAGTGGGAATTCTGTATGCCCCGAAGAAAAATGTTCGTAAAATGATGGCGGCTACAGCGGCCCAGATCAGCGCATCGAACCACTCCTTGGCCCAGTGCTTGGCTGTGGAATTATCGTCCTTTTTTACTGCTTTACTATTTGTCTTTTTCTTGGATTGATTTGGCTTTTTCAAAAGGAATAGGTCCGGCTAATTAATTAAAAGTTGGTCGGCTGATCGGGTCCTGAGAGTATTCGCCATCCTCATATTTCACAAGGTACCACTGTTCTCGTTCTGGAGAATAAAAGTAATCAGAAAATTCGGCGGGGTCTCCCTCATCTCCCATCAGCATCCGGTTTAACGTTCGTTTTACCTGGGGCATCAGGTCGATATAGCGGCTCGCCCCCACATAGACCAGTCCATTTGCAAAAGGCCCGTCCAGGTCCAGCACCATGAGCGGCATTTCACCATCAATGATGAACCAATACTCAAACTGAATCGCTTTCCCAGGCCTGAAATTGTTATTGATTAAATCTTTGATTGTTTGAGTGGGATCCCCAAAAGCAGCCTGCAGACGGCTTCGAAGCTCAATGGTGGGGATTCTGTCGATAGTGGAGTTATTATATAATCCCTGGCCCGTCCATTTTATGTCCTCAAAACGGTCTTCAAAATTTTGACGCTCCGAATATTCCACTTTTACAATGTCGGGCTCCTCAAACTGGCCGTAAGCGGAATGGCCCATCATTAAAAAAAGTATGCCCGTTAATACTACTGTTAATCGTTTCATGCCTGTATATTGATTAATCGTCATCATCCATTGAGAGAACAGCAAGGAACGCTTCCTGTGGAATTTCAACCGTTCCCACCTGCTTCATGCGTTTTTTCCCTTCCTTTTGTTTCTCAATCAGTTTGCGTTTACGTGATATGTCACCGCCGTAGCACTTCGCTGTTACGTCTTTACGCAGTGCGCGAATGGTGTCTCTGGCAATGACGCGTGCACCGATTGCGGCCTGCACAGCAACTTCAAACTGCTGACGCGGAATCAGCTCTTTAAGTTTCGCACAAATTTTACGGCCCTGGTAGTACGCCTTATCACGATGGGTGATACTCGATAAAGCATCCACCTGTTCCCCGTTCAATAAAATATCGAGTCTCACAAGATGTCCCTTCCGGTATTCAATAAATTCGTAATCGAGAGACGCGTATCCGCGGGTACCGCTTTTCAGCTTATCATAAAAATCGAACACAACTTCTGCCATCGGCAGTTCATAGGTAATCTCTACCCGGTTATTTTGCATAAAGTGCTGATTTACATATACCCCTCTGCGCTCTTGGCAAAGCGTCATCACGGGCCCAATGTAGTCTGCAGGCGTCAAAATACTGGCTTTTATAAATGGCTCCCAAACGGTTTCGATGTCGCCTGAATCGGGCATTTCGCTTGGGTTATCCACCTTCAGCCGATTGCCTTCGGTCGTGTCTACTTCATAGCGAACGTTGGGTACCGTAGTGATAATATCGATATTAAACTCGCGATCGAGCCGCTCCTGAACAATTTCCATGTGCAGCAGACCCAGGAAACCGGCTCTGAACCCAAAGCCAAGTGCCTTGGAAGTTTCCGGCTGATAGGTTAGTGACGCATCGTTCAGCTGCAATTTCTCAAGAGCTGAACGCAAATCTTCAAAATCTTCGGTTTGAGTGGGAAAAATACCGCTAAACACCATCGGTTTCACTTCTTTATAACCGGGAATGGGGCTTTCGGCCCCCTTTTTTTGATGCGTAATGGTATCACCCACCTTGGCATCCTGCAGGGATTTCACGCTGCCAATTACATATCCTACGTCTCCGGCTTTCAGCTCTTTTGTGGGTTCCTGCTTCAGCTTCAGGTAGCCAACTTCCTCTGCATCATATTCCTTATTGGTGGCCATAAACAGAATGTTATCGCCTTTTCGAAGCACCCCTTCCATTACCCGTACGTAGGCAACCGAGCCTCTGTATTTATTAAAAATCGAATCAAAAATCAGAGCCTTCAACGGTTTGTCGGTCTCCTGCTTTGGGGCAGGAATACGCTCAACAATCGCCTCAAGAAGCTCATCGACGCCCTCACCGGTTTTCCCGGAAACTTTGAGGATCTCATCATGATCACATCCCAGCAGATCCACCACCTGCTGCCCTATGCCTTCGGGGTCGGCCCCCGGAAGATCTATTTTATTCAAAACGGGAATTATTTCCAGGTTCTGTTCGATGGCCTGATACAGGTTGGAAATGGTTTGTGCTTCTATACCCTGGGCCGCATCCACAATCAGCAACGCTCCTTCGCACGCCTTGAGTGCACGGGACACTTCGTAGGCAAAATCGACGTGACCGGGAGTATCAATGAGGTTAAAAACAATATCTTCGCCATTTGGGCGCTTGTAATCCATTCGAATTGCGTGGCTCTTTATGGTAATGCCGCGCTCCCTCTCAAGGTCCATATCGTCCAGAATCTGCTCCTCCATCTCCCTTTCGGTGATGGCGCCTGTACGTTCAAGCAGACGATCGGCAAGTGTAGATTTACCGTGATCGATGTGAGCAATAATGCAAAAATTACGGATGTTATTCATTCGAATCGAAACAATCTAAAAATTGGTGAAGCCTTAAATATACAAATAGCTCGGGGTGTTTGCATACAATTGTTGTTGAAGAGCAAACAAGAGACACAAACTCCTTCGGCAGCGTATCAGGCACATGAAATAATATACAACATGGCTAACCGACCTTCTGATTCCATCATTCCTATACGGAAGCAGTCGGAATGGCGCTTTTTATTTTTCCTGATTTGTGCGGAACCTCTCAACATCTGAAGGGAGCAGGTAAAACTCATCTTCAAACGGTGACTGCTTCATTTCGATAACATTCCGTGTTGCGGATGGCTGATCAGTTAGAAGTTTGGCTGGAACAAACCCGTTTTCAATGTGCTGGAGAGCTGCGGCCAGAAACTGTTCTTCGGGATCGCCAAGTGGCTTCAGGTTCTCTACATTAGCTCGTTCTATTGCGGGTATATCGGGAATAAATCCATCCGGATAGTCACGGCCGTCGCTATTAAAAATCTTGAACACGATGGGCTGCATCGCACGTTTATGGTTCGGATTGATATCGGCCCTCTCTTCTGCCCCGCTGGGTGCGTATCCGTGCTCGGGAGCATCATACACGGTAATCGACCCCTCATCCTTGCCAACGGTTTTCTCACCGATTAAAATCACGTCAATTCCATACGGTTCCAGGCCATTGATGAGCGTTTCGCTGGCAGATGCCGTTCGGCCCGTTACAAGAACATACAGTCGACTCATGGAAAGCTGGTTCATAGGTGTATCATCCCCCAGAAATGCGCCGTTATCGTCATATTCAAGAAGGCGATCAAAGAATGGGAACGTCTGGTTTTGAGCCGACTGTCTGTCATTGTAAATCAGGCTTGCAAACGGATCCTCTTCAGTTAGCCCTGAAATCAAACCGGCCAGAATTGCACTTGTTACGAGTGCACCTCCCCCATTGTACCGCATGTCAAGAACAAGCTCATCGATACCTGCATTTTTAAACTCACCAAATGCGTCATTCAGTTCCCCGTGAAAATTGAATCGAAAAGCGTTGTACATCAAATAACCCACCGTGGCTCTTTCGGTCTCGATTACCTCCACCTTGTGAATGGGATTTTCCTGAAGCGTAATGGCTGTCACCGTTGCGCTCTCATCCAGACTTTCAAGGATATCGCCATCCAATGCGGCAAACCCGATTTCATACGTATCACCCTGAAGCAAGCTCTGAAAATTATTCACTGTAATTTCCTGTCCGTTGATACGATTAAATATATCACCTCGTATTAAACCGGCGTCGTCAGCGGGTGAATCGGGCACCACATACTGTACATAGCCAAATACGCGGTCACTGCCTGGTGCAAGCTGAACCAGCTGAAATCGAAATCCAAACGATTTTGACGTTCCCGTTCGCTGGGCCAATCGTACCTCATAATCGGGAATGAACCAGGAAAAATCGTCTTCCTGACGATAGATAAGATGATCAAAAAGGTCTTCTTCCGTTTCAAACCTTTCTTGATTTAAAAAAGCGCTGAACTCTGCTACATTATCATTCTTTGAATCGGCAAGGTCGGGTACATCGCCCTGCCAGAAGTACCAGGTGTTCAATCCATTCCATACAAACTGCTTTTCTTCTGATGCTGTGATTTCGGCGTTGTCTGAATCGGCATCAGAAACAGAGGTTGAGCTATCGCTGCAGGATGTGATGGCAGCGAAAGAAACAAGAACTGCACTTAGGAGGTATAATTTGACGGAAGCTAATGTATTCACACTCATTTTTGTTAGGTTATTCTTCAATACACTACACATAACATATGAAACAGCTATTTATTTTTTACCTGTTACTGCTTTTGGGATTTGGATGTGCCCATCAAGAATCAGTCAACCATCAAAACTCAGGTCTCGTTCTTCGCGCTGAAGCCGAAGAGTGGAGATCATCTGCGCCGGGCACAAACGATTTTACTGAACACGGCACCGATCTGACCATTGAATTGAGCAATCAATTAAATAACGCTCAATTCAGTTATGTAATTTATAATGGCAGAAAATCACTTCCCGTTACGGTCGATACAACCGAGGACAAAACACTTCTGGTACAAGCAAGAGTAATTTATGAGTCCGACTTGCTGTCTGAGACATCGGCGCGTTCAGGTCATACCGACCGGATTGTTTTTCAGGATAAAAATGGAAAAACCGATTTCTTGACTATTCATTCCTGGACCGAAAAACCGCTTGCCTACAGATAAGTTCCATTTGGCACTCCTGCACTTAGGTTACTCATCCACTGGGCTTAACAGCTCCACGTGAAATCTGAACTTCTGATCTTCGAGCGTCATTTCATCATAAATTTCCCTGATGAGTTCAAACACTACATCTGTTTCACCGATAACTGTAGTGGACAAATAATTTACATCGACCTCTACGTCGTGCTGCGCCACAAATTCGATGATGTCCTGTACCTGTTCTTTGGGATGGTCGGTATAAAGAGGTATATAAGTAAGCTGAGCAATTGTTTTCATCGCAATGAGTTACGTTAGTAAGCGTTTTTATTAATAATGGAACATTTCTTTGTTTCAACACCTTTAAGTATGTACACGACAAAACTCCGAAAAAAAGACTTAAACTAATAACGATTATGAAATTTTTTAATCATTTATCTCTATTGATGCTTTTACCGCTTCTTTTTGTGAGTTGTGACTCTTCTGACAGCAATACAGAAACAGGCACACTGAGAGTACTGCTTACAGACGCACCTGCTGACTATGAATCTGTTTTTATTGATGTGCAGGAAGTAAGAATTCACCGGTCCACGGATGCTGAAATGGACGAAAGCGGCTGGATTGATATTATGAACGAACCCCAACGACTGGATTTACTTTCACTGGTTAATGGGAATGTTGCCCTTCTTGGAGAGCTTGACCTGGAGCCAGGTCAGTATAATCAAATGAGATTCATTCTAGGCGACGATAACGAAGTCGTTTTAAATGGAGAATCTATCCCCCTTGATACACCCAGCGCCCAACAATCGGGCCTTAAGCTGAACATCGATTCTGAAATTACGGAAGGCGGGCTTTTTTCTCTATTGCTGGATTTTGATGCATCCAGATCCATTGTGCAGGCCGGGGCCTCAGGCAAATTTATATTAAAACCGGTAATTCGAACCGTTTCACTTGAGGCTACCGGCTCCATAGAAGGTGATATTATTCCGGCTGAAGCTCAGCCATGGGTCTATGCCATTGCCAATCAGGACACATTGGCTGGAACAAGGGCAGATGAAGTTGGAAATTTCCTTCTCATCGGATTGCCATCAGGTACTTATCAAGTGTCTGTGGAACCCAGTGATAACCAGTATCAGCATGAGGTAATTAGCAATGTAGAAGTGGTACCGAATGCCACAACAGAGCTGGATCCTATCATTATCAACGATAACAATTAAAATGCTGATCTGACCCAGCCCCTTTCAAATTTTCATTCGCTAATCAGCCCGGACAACCCTGTTCCGGGCTTTTTTATGGGAATGAATTGAATTCCCCTTCATGTTTACACAATCTTATTAGAATAGGAAACCGAATTTTCATATTTTTAATGCATGGCAAGGATACAACATACACACGCTCTCCATCACAACCATTCGGGTAGTATCCATCTGCATGCGGTGCATCATTAAAACTGATCTCTCCACGTCGTATTGCACCTTTAAACTAATTTTTACACACAAAAAATCATTTATTTATGAGAACTCTTGATTCAAATACATCGCTGCGTATTGCCGTTCAAAAAAGCGGCCGACTCACCGACAAAACCATTACCCTGCTCGAGGCAATCGGGCTAAAATTCGATAATTATAAACGCAGTCTGCTGGTAAAGTGTCTTAATTTTGATGTTGAGCTTTTACTTATTCGCGATGATGATATTCCTGAATATGTGGAAGACGGCGTTTGCGACCTCGGATTTGTGGGAGCCAACACCGTAGCAGAAGACGAAGCTGATGTAACGATTCTGCGCGGACTGGAATACGGCGTTTGTCGCCTGTCGATGGCAGCACCCAAAGATGGCGACATTTCATCCACGGCTGACCTCGAAGGCAAAAGAATTGCTACAAGCTATCCGGTGCTCACTCGCAAATATCTCGAAAGGAATGACGTAAATGCCGATATCATTACGCTGTCGGGTTCTGTTGAAATTGCCCCTCGGCTCCAAATTGCCGATGCCATAACGGATTTGGTATCTACAGGCGGCACCTTGAAAGCCAATGGCCTTGAGGAGTACGAAATGTTTTTCGAGTCAGAAACGCAGCTCATTCAAACCAATAAGCCTCTCTCTGATGGCAAACAGGCACTTATCGAAAAGTTTTTGCAGCGGATGGAAGGTCATCAGAAAGCGGAGAAAAGCCGTTATATTATGATGAACGCACCCGAATCAGCCGTAAGCGAAATCAAAGAGATCATTCCATCACTGAAAAGCCCCACCGTAATGCCTCTGGCAGATAACGGTATGGTAGCTATCCATACAGTGATTACAATTTCTGCTTTTTGGGACGTGATGGAGAACCTGAAAGAGGCAGGTGCAACAGGCATTGTCATGTTACCTATCGAATCGATGATAGTTTAATTATGATCTGATTTATTGATCTTCGACCTATGAAAACATATAACTACGATACCCTGACTCCCGACCAGCTAAACGCTCTGCTGAAACGTCCAAAAATGGACTTTTCAGCCGTATTTGGACTGGTGCAACCCATTTTGGATGATGTTGAAGCCCGGGGCGATGCCGCCATTGCAGAATACACCCTGAAATTTGATGGGGTTAACCCGGATTCGTTAACGGTGAATCCTTCGGATATCGACGTTACGCTTGCACCCGACCTGGAACAGGCCATCCAGCAGGCGCTCAATAATCTATTTCTGTTTCACCGTGAACAGATGCCACCCAATCTCCAGGTCGAAACCACACGCGGGGTAACCTGCAGCCGAAAAGCCCTCCCCATAGAACGGGTAGGACTTTACATACCGGGAGGCACTGCTCCGCTGCCATCTACAACCATGATGTTGGGCGTACCTGCGATGATTGCCGGGTGCAGTACCGTAGTGATTGCCACACCGCCCGACAAAGAAGGAAACATTCCTGATTCAATTTTATATATAGCAAAAAAATTGGGTGTAGAAACTGTGGTGAAGGCCGGTGGAGCACAGGCCATCGCGGGGATGGCTTTTGGAACTAAGAGCATCCCGAAAGTGGATAAAATCTTTGGTCCCGGTAATCAATATGTAACCGCGGCAAAAATGATTCTCCAAAACAGCGAAGCGATGGTTTCGATTGATATGCCTGCGGGCCCGTCTGAAGTATTGGTGATCGCTGACAACCATGCCGACCCCGATTTTATTGCGGCAGACCTGCTTTCTCAGGCCGAACATGGATCCGACAGCCAGGTTGTGCTGGTAGTAACCGGGAATACGAACCTGAAATCCATTGAAAAAGCCATTTCCCGACAGCTTGAGAACTTGCCCCGGAAAGAGATGGCCGTAGGTGCTCTGGAAAACAGCTTTTCCGTGGTGGTTGAATCAACCACGCAGGCAATGGAGTTTTCAAATCAATATGCG
>Ga0102928_1002312_pt1 | contig 11407 bp, 8 predicted proteins | sample SalPonR1_B_D1_MG_FD_78504 | JGI IMG/M metagenome (GOLD analysis project Ga0102928, IMG submission 78504) | Salt pond soil microbial communities from South San Francisco under conditions of wetland restoration - Salt Pond MetaG R1_B_D1_MG | ecosystem: Environmental > Aquatic > Marine > Intertidal...
CCCCCATCGCCTCAGGCGGGCGAAAGTCGCACCATAACTCAGTCCCGCCGCGCCGAGGCCGGAGTAAAAATCGTCAGGCACCGGGGTCGTCTCGAGCACGGAGCTTGTGATTGGATCGGCCCCTGCCCTCCGGAATGTCGCGCGCGCGACCGGCTGCCAGACTTTCGCGGCTGCGACCTCGAGAAGCACCGACCTTGTCGAGACCTCGAGCGTGACACGCGTATCGATGGTTCCGGATTCCGGGAGGACGACAGGTTCGAGGAACTCGACATCAGTGAGTTCGCAGACCTCGACTTCGAGGAAATCGCGAACCGCGCAGCACAGCGTATCCACTATCGCCATGGCCGGGAGAAGAACGCGGCCCCCAATTTTGTGATCGCTCAGCCACGGCAGGCGCGAAAGCGAGATCCCACCCCTCCAGACTGGTCTGTCCGATATCCATCGGCTGCCGAGGATGGGATGCGCATTTCCGGGCGAGAATAAGTCTATCTCAGTGTCCCGCGGCATTTCGAGCGTCTCACGACGAAACGGGTATGGCACTGTGGGTTCAACGAAGGGGCGGGTCGGACCAAGCTGCGGCGTTTCATTCACCTCTCCTCCGACTGCGATAACGTTTCGCGCAATCGATGAAATGGTTCGATCCTTTGGACGGGACCTGTCGAGGCTTTCGAGGATCGCGTGGGGCTTGCCGGTACCGGCGAGCGTATCGCGCATGTAGCTGCGCAAGACGGAGCTTGGACCGATCTCGACAAATACACCGATGCCGTTGTTCGCCATGGCCTCGACGGCGCCACGAAATGCGACGGGCCGCCGGGCGTTACCGAGCCAGTACTCGGTACCAAGCCCGACGTCGTCCGCAATCGCGCCCATCCAACCTGAGTAGAAAGAGGTGTCCGACCACGAATCTCCCTCAATGTGCAGGCCAGATACCAGAGACGCGCTGACGCGATCGATGGCGCGGGAATGGTACGGGTAGGCAATCTTCAGTCGTCGCCCCGGGATCCGCCGCCGACGGGCCGCACGCAGGTAGCGATCTATCTGTTCCGCCTCACCGGAAACGCTAACGCTTTGCGGAGCGTTCTCGGCTGCGATGTCGACTTCGGCGCCGGTTTCTGCGACGAGCGCCTCGGCATCGCTTCTGCTACAGGAAAGCGCGGCCATGGTACCGGCCCCGAAAAGCGGCGTGAATGCGTCGCAGCGCGAAGCTATGATTGCTGCGGAATCTTCGAGACTGATCCGCCCAGCGACGAAGGCTGCTGCAACCTCCCCAACCGAATGGCCGAGGGTCGCTGAAGGCATGACACCCTTGGCGCCCAGTGCTTCAGCAACTGCGAGCTGGACAGCGAATGTCAGCGGTTGCGCAACCTCGGCTTGGGCGAGACGCTCGTCCAGTGCTTCATCGAAGAGTGCTTTTGAAACGTCCTCAAAGCCATGATCGCAAAACGACGAGGCTGTAGCCCGGAAGCTCTCGCGAAAGACGGCGTCGTTCAGGAACACATGGCGCGCCATACCCGCCCAGGCGGCGCCGTTTCCTCCGAACACGAACGCCACCCTTGTTGCCGAGTTGGTCGCGATCCGTCGCGACGTGGAGGGCGAATCACCTTCCACGAGCCATTTCTCGAGACTGCCCCGCAGACCGTCGAGACTACCAGCCTCTACACAAAGCCTGTGCCTCTGTCGCTGCAGTCTTCTGTTCGCAGTGGCCACGCGGTGTGCAGATCTGTTATCGTTGCGCGACAGGTCGGAACACCAGTCGCGGGCAAGGTCGCGGAGCGACTCCGCGGTGGCCGCTGTCAAGAGTAACGCATCCGGGATCTGATTGGGCGGCGCTTCCGCCGCCGCTGGCGCCTGACGGAGCACCGCATGCGCGTTCGCGCCTCCGAACCCGAAGGAGTTTACCGCCGCACACCACTCCTCGTTTCGTGGCGACAGCGCTTCGCCGGTACGGACGAGGCGCAGGTTCAACGCGTCGAAGTCGATATGGGGGTTGAGGTTCTCGGCATGAAGCGAGGCAGGAATGAAATTGTTCTCGAGGCTCAGGCTGGACTTCAAGAGCCCTACGAGGCCAGCAGCCGGTTCCAGGTGCCCGAAATTCGATTTCGCCGATCCGATTGGCAGCCTCTCGGATCTGCGGCGCGCATACGATGCCGCGAGTGCCTGCGCCTCCTGCGGATCGCCAACGGGGGTACCGGTGCCGTGGGCTTCAACGAAGGCCAGACTGTCGGGACACACACCGAAATCCCGGATCACGTCTTCTATGAGCGAACTCTGTCTTTCCAGCGACGGAAATGCGAGGCCACTCGTGCGACCGTCATTGTTGACAGCCGTTCCGACTAGAAAGGACCTCGTACGCAGACCAGCAGCACGCGCCACCGACGAACGCTGAATGAGAAAGACGACAGCGCCCTCGGACCTCACGTAGCCATCAGCCTCGGCAGCAAATGCCTGGCACTTCCCGCGCCTCGAGAGCATTGAGGCCTGCGAGAAGCCGACGAAGGACTGGGGCGACAACAAAAGGTTGACGCCGCCCACGATTGCCGTGTCGATCTCCTGATCGATCAGGGATTTCCGCGCCAGATCCAGCGCGAAGAGAGACGACGAGCACGCCGTGTCCACAGTGAAGCTGGGGCCCCTGAAATCCCACTGATACGAAAGCCGATTGGAGAGGATAGACAGAGTGTTGCCGAGCATGAAATGTGGCCCGATGGCGGCGGGGTTTCCGAACGAAAGAGTCGAATGGTCCGACGCCGATGCCCCTACGAAAACACCGGTCCGATCCTTATCCAAGGCATCGGGGTTTACTCCGGCATGCTCGATCACCCGCGCCGTCGTCTCGAGGAGAAGGCGCTGTTGAGGATCCATCTGTTCCGCCTCGACGCGCGGAATACCGAAATAGTCGGGATCAAAATCGAACACATGGTCGAGAATTCCCGCCGAACGCGTATAGGACTTTCCACTACTCGGACCTGACGGATCCAGAAAACGGACGCTTGACCAGCGATCTTCCGGAACTTCGCTCACCGTGCATGTTTCAGAAGACAGCACATCCCAGAACGCCTCGACGTTCTCCGCCCCTGGCAGACGTGCCGCGTAGCCGACTACGGCGATTTCGCCGCCTTCAGACGAGTCTTCTCGGTACTTCATGAAATGCCATCATCCATCAATACTGTGAACCGTTAACCCGCCAGGGACCAAACGCCAACCTAAACGGCTAGAAACAAACAGGAGACTAGTTGCATGTCGAGACAACAGACAAGTCGTTCGCCAACAACCGCTTCCATACTCGTCGTTGCGATTCGTGCGGCCGCGTAGCGACAATGTGGGCCCGGTTTTTTCTTGAAAGACCTGCCGCATATCCCTTCGCGTCAAGAAGGCGCATCAATTCGTTCCTCCAGTTCTCGATGGTGTCGGAGACCGCAATGCATCGACCGGAAGCTGCCGCCCCAGGCGCAGCCTCCCAGTTCGCGGAGGCCAGAATGGCGGCTCCGCACTGGTCGGGTTCCAGAAGCTTGTTGCGCGAGCGCGCCGCGTTGAACGGACCATCCAGCAGTGGATAGAGCGCGACGTCGAAGCTTTGGCGACATATCCACGCTGCGTATTCCGGCCAGGGCATCGCCGGCACGGTTTCCACGTTCCGCTGTCGCCGCCAGCTCCTCGGGATCCGGGCGTTTTCGGTGAGCGTGAACACGCAGCCGGGCCGGTCGCGCACTAGAGAGACAAGGACCGGTTTCAGAAATTCGAAGTCCCGCACATGGCTCCAGGCGGAAAGATAGGCAACACGGCGCGGTTTCTCGCTGGCGGTGTCGCCGGCAGCTCGCGGCCAGACGGGCTCGAGCAGCTCGATCACCTTGTCAGGAAAGAACTGGCGGTATCGCGCCAACAGAACCTGCGAGGACACCGCTATCGTCGTTGCCCGACGTTCGAGTTCCGGCGCAACCCGCGCCAGGGTGGATCGAAGCTGGGCACGATAAAGCCACGGCAGGGACCCATCAGCAATACCGGCGCGCCAGTCGTCGTCAATCACGTAGATGAGTCGCCTGATCTCCGGAAGACGCGAAAGTCCCGAGAGGTGTCGGATGACGACAATTGCGTCTCCACACCGAAAGACGGTCGGAGAGAGCCTTTCGAGGGATCCACCCGCGATCAGATCCGCACAGGACCACTCGAGATAGACTGAGGCGCTCGGAGATGGGTTCCGGTAAAGCGCGGCCCCGATGCGTGACTGGCACGAACCGCTCAATGTGGTCTTGACGCCGGGCGCGCGCGATAAGCTTCGAGCCCTTCGTCAAGCGAGTCGAAGTACCAAGCGTGCCCATCATCGAGAAGCAGTACCGAATCGCAATACTGTCTCAAGGTCTCTTCGGTATGCGAAACCATGATGACCTGCGCATATGACAGCTTGCTCTTCAGGTAATGCGTGCACTTCTGGCGGAAGTCCGCATCCCCGACGGCTGTGATCTCGTCGACCAGATAGCAGTCGAAATCTGCCGCCATGGAAACTCCGAAGGCCAGCCGAGCGCGCATGCCAGTCGAATAGGTGTCAAACGGCATGTCAAGGAACTCGCCGAGCCCGGCAAACTCATCGACGAAAGCGACCAGGCGGTCGGTATCTGCCCCGTAGACACGTGCCACGAAACGGGCGTTCTGCCGCCCTGTCAGAGCAGGGTGGAACCCCCCGGCGAACCCAAGAGGCCAACTCACCCGGCAAGACCGCTCGATCCTGCCCGAGTCAGGCCTGACAACTCCACTAATCATCTTGAGCAGGGTCGATTTTCCCGCGCCGTTCCGCCCGACGATCCCCACATTCCGATCCTGCGGCAGTGCAAGGGTCATGCCACGAAGGACATGGCGGGAACCTTTCGGCGTGCGGTAGGCCTTTCTGACGTCCTCGAACCTGATCAACGGTCACGACCTTTCCCGTACGTTGTAGTAGACGAGGATACCGACTGCCCAGGCGCAAAGGGCGCAAATGAACACAACGAACACAAGGAGCAGCCGACGCGGATAGAGGCTCTCCTCCGGCAATGTGGGAGGAATGTGGACTGCGGCGTATCGGCTTTGCCTGCGCGCTTCCGCACGGGCCTGCTCTACAGAAGCCATCGCAGCGGTATAGGCATGCTCGGAGAACTCGAGGTCCACCAGCAATTCCTCGTACTTGCCGATGATCTCGGAGAGGGATCCACGCTCATCTCTGCTGTCCGCAACGGCCTCTCGCTCAAGCGAGATCTGGTTGCGAATAGCGCGTATCTGGCGGTCAAGCGTCTGCAGGCGTGGATCGCCTTCGTCGGCGTACTCCTGAAGACCTCCGCGGCTGACAAGTAGGTCCGCCAGACGGGACTGCAGTTCCGAGACAACTCCGATCTGGCTCTCCGCGTCAGCCTCGGGGTCGATGATCTGATACTGTGCCCGGAACTCACGAATCTGTCGTCTGATATCGCGCAGCCGCGCCGCAGCGGTCGCGAGTTCCTCATCGGCAAATCTGATCGCGTCGTTCCTCGCGATCTGGCTCAGTTCATTGACCACCCTCCCGCTTTCCTCGACGACGGCCTGAGAGATCACTCTTGCGTCCTCCGGGCTGAACGCGCGCACCTCAATATCCACGATCGCCGATCCTGAATCCACGGATACTGACACCATCCGTCGCCAATAGTTGACAAGGTCGTCTATGGAGGCGCTCTCGCTCAGGGCGAAAACAATGTCGCTCGGATGGCGAGAGAACATCTCGCTGAGATCCAGGCGCTCATCCAGACGCTCCACGACCGTCTGCGAGCGAACGAAGTCATAGAGTATTGCCCCATCGGACACCGCCGATGTGCCGGCATCGGTGAATGCACTGAGAGCCGCCAAGGGGCTGGTGAACTCCTCCGAGCGCACCGAAAACGACGCCTTGGAGTGATATTGGTCAACAGCAACCCCAAAGAGATAGACAAGAGAGACAATCGTGGGCAGGACAACGCCCAGCAGAAATGTCGCGACCATGGCACCGTGACGCTTGGCCCCGGCCGGCGCAAGGTCGAGCTTGGTAACGCGGACAGCGGCATCCTGTGGGGCTTCAACCGGCGCGGCGACCCTCAAGGCAGGGTTTTCTTTGACCATTGGTACTCGCTAGCGTCTCATGTCACCGAGGGTTGCGCAGATTTTCGATTGAGTAAAGATCGTTATACGCATCCCGCGGAACGATCCACGCTCTGCTTCAACGTGGCTCAGCGGCTGGACACATCTGGTGAGCAATGAAGGCGAAACACCCCCCCTATGCCGTCGAGCCTGGCGCGGGACGCCGCGTCATCCTCCTGCAGGGACCGTCTTCCCTGTTCTTCAAAGATCTCGGCATCGCGCTTCGTCGCTACGGTGCAAACGTTCTCCGCGTCGGGTATACGCCCGGCGATCGTCTCTTCTGGTCTCGGAGTGCCGGCGCCTTTACCCTCTGCGCCGTGCCGGTTGCGGAATATGGCGACTGGTTTGCAGCCCTTCTTGCCTCTGAGCAGCCGACGGACATCGTCATGCTCGGAGATGGGAGATCCTATCACCGCGAGGCAATCCTCCAGGCCCGAAGCCTTGCTGCACCACCCAACCTGCACATCGTCGAACATGGCTACCTGCGACCAGGGCTTATCGTGGTCGACCCCGATGGCATGGGAGCGAATTCACGTATCCCCGAACGCTTCAGAACATATTGCTGCGACAAGGATGCATCGGCCGACTGCCCCGATAGACCACGTGGAGCAGGCTTTGCAGGCTACGCCGCCCTCGACGTCACATACCATTTGACCGGCGTGCTGCTGGGTAGGTTCGTCAACCCCCATTTCGTCCATGCCAGTCTCGATCCACCCTTGCGCGAGTATTTCGGCTGGGCTCGCAAGGCAGTCACCCGGCCCTACAGGAGAAGGCTCCAGAGAAAGGCCGAAGCGAGACTTGCGATGCCCCGGAACGGTCCATGCTTCCTGTTTCCCCTTCAGTTGAGCAATGACTTCCAGGTTCGCCAGCACGGATGTGGCATGTCCATGGAACGCACCCTCCGCATGCTCCTCGAGAGCTTCGCAAGGCAAGCGCCTGCTGATGCGCTTTTGATAATCAAGCGGCACCCTCTCGATAACGGCCTGACCAACTGGCACGGGCTGATCTTGGCTTGGGCAATGAAGCTCGGGATCGGGGAGCGCGTCGAATACCTCGACAAGGGAAGCATCGAATCCCTGCTCGAATTCGTATCCGGCGTCGTCACGATCAACAGCACTGTGGGACTGACAGCCATCATGGCGGGCAAGCCCTGCCATGTCCTCGGCAAGGCCGTCTATGATATACCCGGGCTGACCTCCGGGATGCCGCTAGAACGGTTCTGGTCCGCCCCGCCTGCGCCGGATGCCAACCTCGCCAGGAAGTTCCGGAGCTTCCTCCTTGAGAATTATCACATACCCGGGTGTTTTGATGGCCCGGGCTCGAAGATCGGCGCCGAGCGACTGGCCGAACGCATTTGCAGGGGACCCGAACCTTGAGGACGAAATACACGGGCATCGTGCTGTCGGGTGCCAGCGGAGGGCTGGGGCGCGCACTCGCATGCGAGTTCGCACGTCCGGGGTGCGCGCTCCTTCTGCTAGGCCGCGACACGTCACGATTAAAGGCGGCCGCAGAAGATGCCCGCGCCCGCGGGTCGATCGCCCGATATGCAAGTCTCGACATCGGAAACCATAGAGCTCTTAACGCCACCGTCGCCGACTTCGAGGCGCGTTTCCCGATTGACCTTGTCGTGGCCAATGCCGGTGTGAAGTGCCGCAATGAGCGCGGGATAGAACCCTTCGATCAGGTCGCGCGCATCGTGAACGTCAATCTCTTGGGGACGATTTCAATCGTGCAGGCGGCTCTTCCCTACCTTGCCGATCGTGGCAAGGGGCGCATTGCCATTGTGTCCTCGCTTTCCGCTCACGCCCCACAAGCCGACCTCCTGAGCTATTCCGCGACAAAGGCGGCCGTCCGTGCCTACGGGATCGCGCTCCGCAGGAGGTTGCGATCCGAAGGGATCGATGTGAGCGTGATTGAACCGGGTTTTGTCGACACACCGATGACGCGACGGCATATGGGGTGGACACCGAACAAGCTTGCTGCTCGAGATGCCGCGAGGCTCATTGTCCGCAGGCTGGAACGGCAACAGAGCGTCATCGGGTTCCCCTACCTGTTGTGGCTCATTTCCCGACTGGACGGGTTCGTACCCGCCCGGCTGTCTGATCTGCTCAACAGGTCTCTGCGCGCAGAGATTCTGCCTGATCCCGATGAAGCGAACTCCGATCTCTGGCCCGGACGCCAAAACGCCGTTGTAGGCGAGGAGATCACACGAAAGGGATGCCAGAACGCGGATGAGAAGCTCTGAACGGCCGGTCGGTTGTCCTAGAGGTGCCGGGCCGCCCAAAGAGCCGCCTGCGTCCGGTTCCTCGCCCCAGTTTTCCGGAACAGTGCCCGCAGATGGACCTTTACCGTCGCTTCGCTCATGCCGAGATCGATCGCGATGCCCTTGTTCTCCTGTCCGTCCCGCAATCGCGCAAGGACCGCGATTTCACGCTTCGTCAGGAGATCATAGGCTAGGCGCGACTTCTCCGGCAGCGTGGAATCTTCCGACGACACCGCGCTCTCGCATGCCCGAGCCGGCCGTTCCAAGCAGGGTTGAACGCGAAAGCCCGCCGCGACGAGCCTGATCGCGGCGGTCAGTATCTCCGATGCGTAGTGGTCAGAAACGAGTCCTGAAATCCTGTCCGTGATGCCAGATCTCGCGCAGTATACCGGGTCGCTGTTGCTTAGAAGAACGATCCGGACAGACTGATTGAGCTTGTACAAGCGTTCAATGCTGGCGTCGAGGTCGCCGTCTGTACTCGAAATATGCAAGATGACGACGGTGTCATCCTTCACGGAGGAGAGGCCATCCGCCGTCTCTCTGCAATCGATGACTTGCATACCGTCTAGTTCACAAGTGCTGGCGAGCATCTGGCGCAGGAGGAGGCTCCTGCAGACTATTGCCACGTCGGTCAGCTTTGCTACCGAACTCATACTCCCCTCCGGGGCACGAACGCAAAATTTCTTTGCGCTTCAATAATCTTCCCAGCGCACCGTTCATAATACACCATTTGATAAAAAAATGAAGCCGAATCCTAGCGCGTTGTGCGAGATCGTTTCTCGGATAAGCTCGGTTGGCCGCAGGCTCTGTATTGTTGCCAACGCCCTGTGTCGTTCCGAATATTTGCCAGTGGTTGAACGCCCGCACCCCCCGCTCTGGCCGCCCCTGAATTTCTACTTAAGGTTGTAATAAGACATTTATCTTCTCATATAGGTTGCTTTCTTCTCAATAAGCAATAATAAGTGTACGCTTTTCGTATGTATCGGCGTCAATTTCGAGAGCATTTCAGCACTAGTACCTCTTTAGGAGTAATACTTATTCTCTCACGACGAGGCTGCCGGCTATGTTAACCTTACGAGGCTGACGCGAGTTTGACGAGTTGATTTCAGTAGTGTTGCCGCCCGGGGGGGAAGTATGAGTGAGTCATTGGCTGCCGCATTCGCCGGTAATGGTTTCAGCCACTCGAATGCCTTGGAGAGGATGTGTTCTCGCGTAGCCGGCGAGACCTATGCCGTCGTCGATTTCGGGCAGAGGAGCCTCGGCGTCACAAGTTCTGGCGCTTTCGGCGCTAGCAGTAACCTTGGAAAACGTGTTCCCGGGCTGAATGATCCGGGGGAAGTGATTGCTATCGACGCCCTCGAAGTGAGCAGCGATGCCCTGAGCGCGCTGACCCGAATCGGCCGGCCGAGGGAAGCCAGATCGGGCATCGACACCTGGGCAGCGTTCAACTGCCGGTTTGAATCGGGCGCCTGCGACAGGATCGTCTTCCGCAACCCGGGCGAGCTCTGCAAGAAGGCGGGGTTCGAAAGAGACTACCTGAACGCCGTGTGGCCGATCCTACGCCGGGACTGCGCCGCCGAAGTTGCCTCCGCAGATGTCCGCGAGGTTGATGACGCCTTGCTCTGGACGATCGCGCAACGGGTCAATCTCGCCGTGATGGTATACAACGCCTCGGGAATGATGCTTCGTATGAACCTCGCGGCGCGCGGCCTTCTGGAAAGCGGGGACATTCTGCGCCGAAGCCCGGCAGGGATCATCGGAACGACCGAGGCGGACACGAAGAGTTTCCGCACCGCGCTCGTCGAATGCGCCGAATTCGGCAGCGCGATGGAAGAAAAGACGATTCTTCTGACCCGGTCCAATTCCGATCAGCCAGTTCCCGCGACGCTTTCGCGGTTCTTTCATGGCAGGCGGGCGACACGGCTGGTTGTCGCGGTCCTGCCCCAGCCGCCCGATCCCGAAGACATCGAGAAGATCGCACGCTCGCAGGGGCTTTCAGGCGCCGAGGCAAGGGTCGCGACGCTGATGCAACTCGGCCTGACCAACAAGGTGGCCGCTGCCCGGGCCGGCCTGAAGGAAGAAACCTTCAACACGTACGCCAAGCGAGCACTCAACAAACTCAACGTCGATGGGCGGACGGAAATGGCTCAACTCCTAACTTGGCAATCCGCAGGGAGGCTTCTTCAATGAACCAGATCGATCCAAAAGCGGAGTTCGTACGCTTTCAATCAGAGCACGAAGCCGGGACGGACAAGCCACGCTCCGGCAGGGGGAGTTCAAACGCTGCCGGGGAAACAGTTCCTAAGCCGGCGGCTCGTTCCGACAGTCATCCGGCTGGAAAGGTCCAGTCGAAAGATGCCCTGACCTCCGGTGATCCGTCGCGACCCAGCGGCATTCTGAAGCCGGTCGACGCCAGACTGATCGCGCGTGCGCTCAATGAGGGGCCTGCGAAGGTCGCGCAGCAGGGCGACCTCGTAAAAATGCACAAGAGCCTCGTCGAAAGCATGAGGCGGCTCGGCGCGGGCATCGGTGACCAGGTCGCGCAAGACGCGGCGTCCGAGCGGGAGGCGCTCTCGGCGCGCATCGACGGAATGGAGCGGGCGGTTAACGGGATGGAGGCGGTGCTGCGCATCCAGCTCACGCCCGAAATCCAGTCGATGATCGACGAGGCCCTTGCGAGACGGACTCAGCCTTCCGGGAGGCGGCGGGCTCTGCGCCAAGTGGCTCTTGCGGTACTGGTTCTCGCGTCGCTGGCCGCAGGGGCAATGTTCTCGGAGGAGTTGAGAACTCTCGCGACCCAAGCCGAGGCGTGGATACGTGGAATGATTGGTTATTGAAAGGTAAATCTGTCCCCATTCGGGGGCATGGGCAAAAACGAATCTGTGGTCAATTCAAGGGTGTCGAGACCAGATGGAGTAAAGGGGCGGTATCCGCAATATCGGGTACATCAGGCCACCTTCTCCCTTTGGTTGTTAGTGAGATATCGGAGGAAGTATTATGTGGGAAGAAGCGGAAGTTGATTTCGAAAGC
>Ga0102928_1002315_pt1 | contig 11404 bp, 11 predicted proteins | sample SalPonR1_B_D1_MG_FD_78504 | JGI IMG/M metagenome (GOLD analysis project Ga0102928, IMG submission 78504) | Salt pond soil microbial communities from South San Francisco under conditions of wetland restoration - Salt Pond MetaG R1_B_D1_MG | ecosystem: Environmental > Aquatic > Marine > Intertidal...
CACGAATTACGAGGAAGGGGTGATCCGCGGCCTTGCCGAGGCGCTTCCGGACCTGGCGGGGGATCTCCACGCGATCGTGGCGCGCCTCGTCGACCTGCATCCCGTGATGCGCGAGAACTACTACCACCCGAGGATGCTGGGGTCGTGGTCGCTGAAGGCGGTGCTGCCGACGGTTGCGCCGGATATGCAGTACTCGGAGCTGAGGAGATTCAGGAGGGAACGGCGGCTTCGGAGGCGTTCCTGGAGGCGATACATCCGGATACGACTGAAGAGCGGAAGGCGTTTCTGCGGGAGCGGATGCTGGAGTATTGCAAGTTTGATACGGAGGCGATGGTGCGGTTGGTGAGGTTTTTGGAGGGCGGCCCGCCGGGCCACGCTTAGCGATATGGTCTCGACGGTTGCCTGGCTCGACTACGACAGCGAAGCTCACCAGCGGGCACAGCGCATTCTCACGTTGTTCAATGAACGTGAGACTCGTGACGAACTTGGCCTGGGCACCATCCGGGATGCCATAGCCGACACCTTGTTCCCCGGCACCAGCACGATTCAGACGCGGCTCCGGTACATGCTCTTTCTGCCCTGGATTTTCCTCGACCTGGAGCGCAGAGGGACCTCAGCAGAGAAGATGGCTCGGCGTGCCAGGGCGGCGCAGCTGAAGCTAGCCGAGTACCTCGGTGAAAATTGCCCGGGTGAGACGGGCAATATCGGCGGTGAGGCGGGTAAAGGCCTGAAGCGTCTGCCCAGCGATGTCTACTGGACCGGCCTCGGCACCTGGGGGATCCGGCTGTTCCCGGGTACGGAAGGCCAGTACCGACGCGCCCTCGATCACATCTACCGCCGCCGCAAGCTCAATAGCCTGCGTCGCTCCAAAGCGGCCGAAGAGGGCGATGACGTTGGCGGCCTGTGGGAGCAGGCGGCAACCACCTGGCATCCAGGCATCCCGGAACCACCTGATGATTTTCCGGAAGGTGCCGATTTTCGGTTGCGGAGAGAAGAAGCGCACTATCTGCAGGAACGCGTCAGGCACGCCTGTCCGGACTCACTGCTAACCGATCTGCTGGCAGAGCCCATGACCGTCCAGATAACGGAGCCGTGGGATCACCCTGGTATTGCCGACTTCCGTGCAGACCATCGACCTCTCCTGGATCATGCGCACAACTTCGCCCTCGTCGCCCAAGGGGCAGCGTTGCTCTACAACATCCTGCTCGCGGAACTGAGGGGCTCCGAGGAACTGGCAGAGAAGCATCGCGCTTCCGGGAGCCACTGGGGCGACCGTGTCGATGCAAGGCTCGACGAACTCATCGGCTGGGCGGACCGGCTCGACAAATTCTGGTTGCAGGTAACCGACCGTGGGCATGCGATTGGTCCACGCACGGTGAGTTTTGTAACGGAGTGGGTAGCTGAGCTGGTCCGGCATCGCCGTGCGGTTTTCGACGACCCGCGCGCTCGGCGGCTGGTCCGTGACAGGGAGATAGAGAAAAAGCGCGCCAACTCACGGTTCACGAACAAGCGTGTTCTGGACCAGTGGGGCGGAAGCTCGGGCCTGCAGTTGTTCACCTATCGATGGGACGTCGTGCAGGGTTACATCGAAGATACGGCACGGGCGCTCGGACGCTAAACGGATGCTCTCTCCCAATAACCGTTCCGTCTATACCGACGCGCTCGTGCCGCCCACAGGCTTTCAACTGGATTCAGGCGTCGCGACATCGTTCTCGATGGATCTGACGACCCTGCTTTCGGTTCCGCTGCAGCTCGTCATGCAGTCCACGGAGGATTATCGGCAGCTGCTGGAAGACCCGGTCACTCTCTACGATTCGCTCCGCAGGGCGACGGATCGGGTTCGCGTCTTCGTGCAACGCGGCCAAATTCATGCGCCCAGCCGGGATCATCGTCTCTACGGATTGCTTGAGCCGATGATCCGTCAGACCGTGGCGCCCCGCGGCGGCGCCTTCCATCCCAAGCTGTGGCTGCTGCGCTTCAAGGCGGAAGAGAGCGACGAGATCGCCTATCGGCTGATGGTTCCTTCCAAGAACCTGACGGCCGACCGGGCCTGGGATATCGCCGTGACGCTGGAAGGGGTCTTGGGCGACAGAGTGCTGCCGATCAATCGGGACCTTACGCGGTTGCTGAAATCCCTGGAAGGCGCTGACGAAGAGGACGCTGACCCGGCCGGCGCGGAGGTGCTGGGCAGTATCCTGTCCGAGATCGGCCGCATTGTCTGGGAGGTGCCGGACGGGTTCGACAGCGTTCGGTTTCGGGTCCTGGGGTTGGATCGCCAGACCTGGAAGCCGCGGCGCAATGAAAATCTGGCAGTGATCTCGCCTTTCGTCCGTCCGGATGCGCTGCAGGCGCTCGCAGAGTCGAGTGACAGACCGCGTTTCCTGATATCCAGAGCAAGCGAGCTTTCGGCGCTCGGTACTGCTCCTCCCTTTGAGGCCATCTATACCCTGCACGAAGCGGCGGAGACCGAAGAGACAGGCGACGCGACGGAGGAACCGCCCGAGGCCGGTCTGCACGCCAAGGTGTATCTCTATCAGGTTGGCAAGCGTACGCATCTGGTGCTCGGGTCGGCCAATGCGTCAGATTCTGCGCTCCTGCTCGGGCGGAACGTCGAACTCCTGGTAGAGCTTGAGGGCCTCAGCCGCCGTGTGGGCCGAGTGGAGGACCTTCTTGATCCGGACGATGGGCGAGGGCTCGGCAAGCTCCTGGTCCATTGGCGTTCGGAAGAGGCCGAACCGGTCGATGAGGCGGAGAGAGCCAACGAACGCAAGCTCGACGCCGCCCGCAAGGTCCTTTCCGCGAGCGAGCTGGAACTGGCCTGTGTTGCGGACGGAGACCAGTGGCGGATGGCGCTGAGCAGCTCAGAGCCGATCGAACTGGAGGGCATCGCGGAAGCGGTGTGCTGGCCGGTCACCATAGGACAGCAGCATGCCGTCTCGATGGCGCCGCTCTTCTCCGGTGGCGCGGTGACTCTGCCGGGGCAGTCGCTTTCGTCGCTGACCGCCCTGGTCGCGTTCCAGTTGAAAGCGGGCGGCCTGAGGCAGGCATTTGTTCTCCGCTTGCCTGTTACCGGAATGCCGGAGGGCCGCGATAGAGCCATTCTCCGTTACGTGGTCCGTGATCGAAAGAGCTTCATCCGGTACTTGCTGCTCCTGCTTGCCGGGCTGGGTGACTCGGCGGATGTTGGCGACGTGGCCAGGAATTTCGACCGTTGGGATCACGGGCACTCGGGCGATCTCGAGGATATGCCGCTGCTGGAGGAGCTGGTCCGGGCGTTCGCGCGGGACCCGAAGCGCCTGAAACGGATTCGGGAGATCGTCGAGGACCTCACGTCGGATCAGGGGGGTGAGGATGTCCTGCCGGCCGGATTCCTCTCGCTATGGCAGGTGTTCGAAGAGGCGATGGTCGCCGATGGCCACTGAAGCATCCCAACCAGCCAATCCGCTCCGGAATCTGAAAGACTTCCAGAGGCGTACCGTGCACCATGCCTTTCGCCGGCTCTATAAATCGGCGCGGGGATCCAACCGGTTTCTGGTGGCCGATGAAGTAGGGCTGGGAAAGACGCTGGTCGCACGCGGCATCATCGCAAAGGCGATCGAGCATCTGGAGAACGAAGGGACCGTCGATCGCATTGACATCGTTTATGTGTGCTCCAACGCGGCCATCGCACAGCAGAACATCAACAGAATCAAGGTCACCGGCGACGAAGACTACGCTGTCGCCACCCGACTGACCCTGCTGCCGCTGGAGCTGCCGAATCTCGCGAAGAGACGCATCAACTACGTCAGCTTTACGCCGGGGACTACATTCGATCTTAAGTATGCGCCGGGGATGTGGAAGGAGCGACGGCTTCTCTACATGATTCTGAAGGCGCTGCGTCACGTGGACCAAAGCGGGCTTCGCAATCTGCTCCAGTGCGATGTCGGCAAGAAAAGGTGGCGAGCCCGGCTCCGCGACGAGCTGCCTTACGATAAGACGCTGGCGAAGAAATTCCTGCGGAGCGTTCGGCGAAACAAGGAGCTGCGGCAGGAATTGATCGACGTCAGCCACGTTTTTCATCGTTACCGCGCATCGTGGCGGGTCGAGGTTCGGCGTCGCCGCAATGCCCTGATCGCCCAATTGCGAAAGGAGCTGGCTCGCTGCTGCGTCGATGCGCTGGAACCGGACCTGGTCATTCTCGATGAGTTCCAGCGCTTCAAGGACTTGCTTACCAGCGAGACCGAGGCCGGCGAGCTGGCGCAGGAGCTGATGAATTATCAGGATGTGCGCGTCCTGCTCCTCTCGGCTACTCCCTACAAGATGCTCACGCTCTACGAGGAGGATGAGGACCATTACGAAGACTTCATGCGGACTCTCGACTTCCTGCTGGCCGGCGATCGACGGCGGCTGGAACGGATAAGGCAGGACCTCGCGGACTATCGACATGCGCTCTACCAGGGAAGTAGCGACGGACTAGCGGTTCGCGATCGCCTGCAACGGCGGCTGAAGAAGGTCATGGTCAGGACCGAACGCGTGCCGGCCACGCGCGAACGGGATGCGATGCTGCATGAGCCATCGGTTTCGACGTCACTTACGGCGGCCGACCTGCACCGGGCGACGGCGCTGGACAAGGTGACCCGGGCGGTGGGCGGCGCCGAGGCGCTGGAGTACTGGAAGTCGGCCCCCTATCTCCTTAACTTCATGAAAGGCTACAAGTTCAAGGAAGATCTTGTGGGTCGGCTTGAGGGTGGCGAGGACTTCACGGATTCGATTGCCGGGATGCTCCCCCACCTGTTGAGCAGAGAGACGCTGGCCGGCTATCAGGAAATCGACCCGGGCAACTCACGGTTGAGAGCGCTCGTGGACCGGGTCCTGTCGAACGAGGAATGGCGGGCGCTGTGGCTGTCGCCCTCGCTGGGTTACGTCAGGAAGGCGAGCACGGAATGGACTGCACCGGTCACCAAGTCGCTCGTATTCTCCACCTGGAACGTCGTCCCGGATGTCATCGCGGCGGTTTGCTCCTATATCGCGGAGCGAGAACGCGTGCAGCTGGGCGGCCCGGTCGACTACTTCTCCCTCTATGACGCCCGGAAAGCGTTGATGGTGTTCCGTTCTTCCGACGGAAGGCCGGAGGCGATGTCGTCGCTGCTGATGCTGTACCCATCACCTGTCCTGAGTCAGGCGATAGATCCTCTGCGGATCGCGGTGGACAACGGCGGGCCAGTCGATGCCGAGACCCTATACCGGGAGGCGCTCGCGGAGACTCAGGCTTTCGTTGGGAGGCTGCCCGGGATTCGCAAGACACAGGCAGGGCGAGAGGATCAGGCCTGGTATTGGTGGGGCGTTGGTCGGCATGAGGCGCGGCGTTATGGCGATCTGAGCGAGTGGCTCCATGCCCCTGACGGTTGGCGAGCCCTGATGCAGCGCGATTCTCAAGGCTCAGATGGCTCCATCTTCGCTGAGCATGTTTCTTACTTCTGCGATGGAGTTTCGGGGGAGCTGGAGATCGGCGCACCGCCCGATGATCTGGCGGAAGTCCTGGCCGAGCTGGCGTTGGGCAGCCCGGCGGTCTGCGCGAGCCGCGCGCTGAGGCGGGTGGCGCCCGGCCTCAAGCCCTGGTCGCCGTCGTTATTGAATGCGGCAGCCAATATCGCCGAGGGGTTCCGGTCCCTGTTCAACTCCCCGGACGTTCGTTCCATGCTCGATGGCGACGGACTCCCCTACTGGCGTCGGGTGCTGAAGTACTGCCTCGAACACGACCTGCAAGCGGTTCTGGACGAGTATGTGCATACGCTTCGAGAATCTCTGGGGCTAATGAATGCATCAGGAGAGGTGGTGGTCGAGGAGATCGCCGCGGTAATCCGGGGTGTCCTGTCGATCCGAACTTCGAGCCTCGATCTTGACGAGTTCCGAATGGTTAACGGCCGTATCGCGCTCGAGCGGGAGACGAAGGTGCGGTGCCGCTACGCGCTACGCTTCGCTGATTTGAAGGATGATTCGGATGCGGTACTGCAACGAGCGAGCAGCGTGCGGGATGCCTTCAACTCGCCTTTCCGGCCTTTCATCCTCGCCACGACATCAGTCGGGCAGGAAGGGCTGGACTTCCACACCTACTGCCATCGGGTCTGGCATTGGAACCTGCCGAGGAATCCGGTGGATATGGAGCAACGGGAGGGCAGGGTCAATCGGTATAAGGGGCATGCAGTCCGTAAGAACGTAGCGCGCGCCGTCGGATTTGAGGATCTCCGTGATGTGTGGCCTCGGAGGAAGGACCCTTGGGAGGGTCTGTTCTCGGAGGCGCGGCGGCAGATAGATAGTCAAGCAGCCGATATGTCAGAGATCAAGCCCTACTGGATTTTCGAGGAAGTCGAAGACCCGTCGCATGTGGAGCGACTGGTGCCCCTTCCCCCGTTTAGTAGCGAGCACGCTCGTTACCGCGCTCTAAAACGCAGCCTCGCGGTTTACAGGCTGGCGTTTGGGCAGCCGCGACAGGAGGATCTCGTTACCTATTTAGCGCAGAGTGAGGATGAGGCGACAGCCAAGCTACTGAAGGCGATGCAGCTGGATTTATCGGCGTGATACGGAAAGGCGATGGCGATCCACTATGAAATGCGGTGTCCGGGATGTGGGTACTGCACGTACTCCGCCGGTGGCGTCGGCATCATGATGCTGGCCATGACGCGTACGATGGTATGCGCGGACTGTCAGGAACTGCAGGAAGTGCTGATCGGCTTCCGTGGTGAGCCAGGGCCTTGCGGGGACCCCAAGCTGGACGCCGACCTCTATATCTGTCCGGATTGCGGGGGCACGAATCTCACTGAGTGGACCTTCCCCGGACCTTGCCCGCGGTGCAAGGCTGAGCTGATCAAGGGTGACGGGGAAATGCTAGTCGACTAGGTGTGATCTCTCGGTATCTACGTACCCCGAAGCTAAACAAAACTGTGACAAAGTCGAAATCGACGGCAGGTCATATTTGGTACGTTTTGCCTACGTTGTGCGGGGGAGCCGACAACCTCGACCATAGATGGGAAAACATCGCAATTCTGGATGTTGCCCTTCCTAACCCCAGCAACGGCACATGGCTCCGCGTCTGCGGCCAGGGATGACAACGAAAGACCAGGGAGGGTCTTGCCATGAATCTCAAGCCTGTATTCCCAGCAATTTTCTGTCTGCTGCTCATCGGCTGCGGAGGCGGTGGCGGTGGTGGCGATAGTTCACCGACGTCCACTACGCCAACACCGGTGGCTGATGAGAAACCCGGTGGCCTCTGGGAGGGCACCACTACGGACCAGTCCGGCAATACCCAGAACTTGGTGGGTATAACGACCGACAGCGGCGATTTCCGCTTCTTCTCGTTTGACACCGGCGGCCAGTTTCTCGGCGACCTTACCGTCAACGGGAGCTCCGCCACCGGATCCGGGCTCGGCTACGCAGCAATCGGTTTCACCTGGATAGACGGGTCGATTTTCACCGACATCACGCTGACCGGAACCGTCAACGAGCGAACGTCTTTCTCCGGCGATTGGGAAGCGAGCACCGGGGAGAGCGGCACGTTCAGTTTTGCCTATAACAGTTTGTACGAGCGCGATTCCTCGCTGAGTCTGCTCAGCGATGTATGGATCGCTTACGATCAATTCGGAAACCCAATCGGCTCGACAACGATCGATAGTTCCGGCCGCATCGACGGCCAGGACGCGGCGGGTTGTCTCTATTCGGGTCAGATCAACCTGATCGACCCTGCGTATAACGTGTATGACATCGCTTTGAACGTCGTGAACTGTGGTTCTGCCAACGGCGATTACACGGGCCTTGGTTTTCTTGCCGACGATCTGGCCCAGAACGACACGTTTTATTACGCCGTGGACAAAGGCACTTTTTCCTATATCAGCGTCGTCTATCGGTGACAGGTGTCCGGGATGCTGAAGTTATTTCTCCCCAGCCTGTTCGATAACCAGCGCGGCAGCCGAGACGGGGCTTTCCGGTCAACGGTGCGGGTGATATCCCTCGCCAGTCTGATGTGCGTGAGTGTCGCCGCGAATGGACAGAGCTTCGAAGAAGCGCTGGCACTGCACGACGCCGGCAACTATGAACAGGCAATTGCGATCTTCATGGCTCGCGCCGAAGAGGGGGAAGCCTCCTCGATGTACAACGTGGCTGAGATGCACCGACACGGCCTGGGCACCGATCCCGATCCGGAAACAGCTGTGCGCTGGTACATGCGTGCGGCGGAAGCCGGACATGAAAAGGCTCGGGAGCATGGTCTAGAGACGATTCATGACCTTGTAGAACAGGGCTCCCCATTCGGCCGCAACGCATTGGGGAACGCCTACCTGTTCGGGGACGGTGCGCCCCGCGATCCCGGAAAGGCCAGCGAGCATTTCCGTCTCGCGGCTTCAATGGGGTATGTGCCGGCGATGATGAATCTCGCCCGGATGCACGACCGTGGCGTCGGTATGCCACAGGACTTTTCTGAATCGTTCCGTTGGTACTGCAAGGCGGCAGCGGCGGGCGATCAGGAAGCACTCTTCAACGTAGGGGCAGCCTATTACAACGGTCAGGGCGTCGAGAGAGACCTGGTGAGCGCCTACGCCGTATTCAATGTTCTGGCTGCAAACGGCGATGCGGAGGGCAAGGCGCTCCGTGATCGCCTGCTGGCTGGGTTGAGTCCGAATGAGGTTCGAACTGGACAGAGGATGGCCAGGAAAGCATTCACAGAGGGTGTGGATGTGATCTGGCAGCAAAGGGAGGTGCAAGATGCAACTTATTAAATTGGGACTGGCGTTAACCGTCATTTTGTTTGCGAGCGGGTGCGCGACTATCACCCGGGGCACAACGGAGGCGTTTGTGATCGAATCACAGCCGCCTGGTGCTGAAGCTAGACTGAGTACCGGGGAGACGTGCAAAACGCCTTGCACCCTCGAGAAAAAGCGCAAGCACAACTTTACGATCGATCTTGAGAAGGAAGGCTACGAGCCTGTGAGCGTGGCGGTTGTCAGCCAGGTAGCCGGAGCCGGCGCCGCTGGTATGGCCGGAAATGTGGTATTCGGGGGGCTGATTGGCGCTGGTGTCGATGCGGGTACTGGCGCGACCAAGGAACTGAGACCGAATCCGGTGCAGGTAACGCTAGCGCCTCTCGCTGCCGCTGCTGACACGACTGGCGGCGGAGCCGTGGCAATGAAGGAGAATGAGGTCGGTGACGGCGAAGAGCCGCTGGTGATTGAAAAGCGGTACTAGCCGAAGCCGACGCGATCTTGGTTGAGGGCTGGCTTGGTTAAGCCAGCCCTTTTTCTTATCTACAGATGTGTCCTGGTGCCTCGATGGAAAGCGGCGTCGTTGTTCAGGGCGAAGAGAGTCGAGGGCGGCCCGTCGCCGGGGAGGGCACTCGATGCCGGTGTGGCGAAAAGGTCGGCGGTTTAGGGTTTTTTGTCGGGCAAGGTCAGACTCCGCTGAATGGGGGCCTACGTTGGCTCGTCTTCCTCGCTGATCCCACCCTTCGGGCCATCGACTCTCTTGCACAAGATGCCGAAAGACACATGGATTGCTTCGTCGATAATGACGTCCCCCGATCGCCCCACTGATGTCTGTCGTTACGTCGCCAGGCCGAGCTGCTCTATCGCAAAAGCGACCTCCGGTCGCAGCTTCCACGTCCAGTGGGCATCCTCACCGCTTCGATCTCCGGCCGTCGCCAGAGCAGAGGTGAATACGGGAGTCCCATCTGACCGTGTGTGTAGATTGACGGGCAACATATCGTTCAGCATTTTGCCCACCGTTCCGTACTGAAGATTGGCTGAACTGTAACCGGCGTAGCCCGCGGCCTTTGCCAACTGGGTAGCGGTCATCGTCTGGTCCGGTGCATAAAAGTGCGCCTTCAGCATGGCTAAATGACTGTCGGACAGACGGCTCAGGATCTTCCGGAAGGCCTCGATGTATTCCTCTTGTTCCGGAGGCTTCGTGCGAGCCTTGAAGCGCTCATCGTGTTGTTGATCGACAAGGTCCTTCATGTCGCGGACTATCTCCTCGAGGCTTACTCCGGTGCAGGCATGGATCTGCTCCCTCCCTTTCCAAACGACGCCTTTGCAAGTGCCCGTCTGCTTCGCGGCTACGATCTCGTAGCCGCGGTAGGACTCTACGATGCGATCCTTGTTCATTGTGCTCTTCCCTATAGTGTGGGTGGATTGTAACGCGTGGCGGCAGTCAACAGTTCGCCGTTGCGTTTCAAGGAAGATCATGCGCAACGACCCGTCGAAAGCCCTTACCACTGTCAGGCATCGACTGTGCTCGACGGGTTGTTCGAAGAGTAGATCTGCCTGATACCCCGGCATCGAGGAAATCGTGAGCAGCCCCAGAATTCGCTTCCCTCGCTTTTCCCTTTTCGAGCCTTCCGCAAGATCATATGCTGGCCGCACCTTGGGCAAAGCGGCTGATCCGGGCTGACAGTTAGCGTAGGTTCCCGCCGAACGGTTCGGCCTTCTTTGTGCTCGGTCAAAATCATCGCGATCTCTCTGACGCGGTTTGTGCTCAGCAGAAGATCTCGATGGGCCCGGATATAGGGGCACAGTTCCGATAGGTGAACGACGTTGCTGGGCAGGTCAGTCTTAAACTTCGCCTTACCGACAAAGACGACAACCGAGTGGACGTATCGCGGGCTGAGTGACAGGAATGACTCGGCCGCTTTCGTATGCTTGAAATTTTGCCGCAGAGGGTTCTGGAAGCGGTTCTTGTTGCGATAGATGACCTGCGTCCATTGCGCTGACTTGGCGTCGCCAAAAATCCACCCTGAGTAATTCTTGGTCTCGATCACGAATATGCCGTATTTGGATACGACAATGTGATCGATCTGCGTCGGCCCAAGAGCCGTGGGAAGTGTGACATCGTGACAGAATGCGTACTCCCGGGACGGCAGCTTGCGATGGAGGACCTTATTGACTCGCCGTTCCCCGCGGGCACCAATAGTCGTAGGCGACCGAAGGTAAGCCCGGATTACGGCTAACAGAACAAATACGATGAGGGCTAGGGTGAGTAAGTGCAACTCAACGGAGTTCTTGCGGCGGCGGGATGTTCGAGACTAGCAAAGCGTCGATTTCATGCCTTGATCCACGTCTCAGGACTTGATCCGCACGGCATGCAGGCGTCCGTACTGGCGGGTCTGCACAATACTCTGCCGGACGAGTAGATCAGGCCCTGTCGCGGCGGAGCCGCGCAAGTGCGGCCAGGGCCGCGCCCTGATCGGACAGCCCCGGCGAACGTCTCTTCTCGCCTTCTATCAGGCGACGGGCCATCCGCTTGCTTCCATGGCAGACCTTTACGAGTTCCTTCTCATGATCCCAGGGCTCCCAGCGGCCGGTGAGCTTGCCTAGCCAGCCCCGAGCCGGCCTCGGGGGACCCTCACTATTGTCGATCGTTTTTGTTTACCGGCATCGGTATA
>Ga0102928_1002327_pt1 | contig 11391 bp, 10 predicted proteins | sample SalPonR1_B_D1_MG_FD_78504 | JGI IMG/M metagenome (GOLD analysis project Ga0102928, IMG submission 78504) | Salt pond soil microbial communities from South San Francisco under conditions of wetland restoration - Salt Pond MetaG R1_B_D1_MG | ecosystem: Environmental > Aquatic > Marine > Intertidal...
CCTTCGTGGATCTCGACGCCGAAGTGACCCGGCCCGAGTGGGGTGGTCCTGATACTGGTCATGTCTCTCTCCTTGCGTTCTCGGAATGGGTGTGGGCCTGCTTCGTCCCGCGGACGGTGTGCTCCTCGGCGATGCGGTCGAAGTGCCCCGGAGCGGCGCCGCCGGCGTCCATCCAGTCCTCCACCTCGAGCGGCACGCGGTAGCCACCGTCGGCGAGCCGCTCGATCGGAGCCCGGCGCTCCGTCCGCTCGGGGCCCGGCCGGTCGAGCAGGGCGAGACACGAGCGGCGCGTCAACCAGAACGCCACCGGCGGACCGACGAGGAAGAGGATCTGCAGTGCCGTGTTCACGCGACCGACCGACACGTTCAGGGTGCCGGCGATCACATCCTGCGACCCTCCGAGGAACAGCACGGTCACGGCCGTGATCGACGCCGCGCCGATCCCCGTCCGGTTCGGCGCATCGCGCGGCCGATCGGCGAGATGATGGTCGGCGTGGTCGCCGGTGAGCCGCCGTTCGATCCACGGAACGGCGAACAGCCCGCCGAAGATCAGCGTCGGCACCACGATCCCCGAGTACACGATGTTGTTGATCATGAACCCGCCGATGCGCGTCTCCCACGGCGGGAACAGCCGCAACGAGCCTTCGAGGAAGCCGATGTACCAGTCGGGCTGCGCGTAGGAGGTCGCCTCGGCCACGTCGTAGGGGCCGTACAGCCACACGGCGTTGATGTCGAACAGCGCCCCCATCGCCGTGATCACCGCGGCGACGAGAAAGAACAACCCGATCGACTTCAAGGCGAACGCCGGCCACACACGCTCGCCCACCACGTTCGACTGCGTGCGTCCCGGGCCGCGGAACTGGGTGTGCTTCTGGTGCCACACGAGTGCCAGGTGCACGGTGAGCAGGACGATGATCAGTCCGGGGATCAGCAGGATGTGCACCGGATACAGCCGCCCGACGATGTCGGTGCCCGGCCAGTCGCCGCCGAAGATCAGGTAGGTCAGCCGCTCACCGACGAACGGGATCGACAAGATGATGGCGTGGGTGATCCGCAGGCCGGTGCCCGACAGCAGGTCGTCGGGCAGCGAATAGCCCGTGAACCCCGCCGCCAGGGCCAGCACCAGGAGTGCGACGCCGATCACCCAGTTCAGGTCGCGGGGGCGCCGGAATGCGCCCGTGAAATAGACCCGGGCCATGTGGATCGCGACGGCACCGACGAACACCAGCGCCGCCCAGTGGTGCATCTGGCGGATCAGCAGACCGCCCTTGGTCTCGAACGAGATCCGCATCACCGAGTCGAACGCCGCCGACACCTCCTGGCCGCGCAGCGGCTCGTAGTCGCCCGCGTAGATCAGTTCCTCCTGGGACCCCTCGAAGAAGAACGTCAGATACGTCCCGGTGAGGAGCAGGATGACGAAGCTGTACAGGGCGAGCTCGCCCCACAGGAACGAGAAGTGGGTCGGGAACACCTTGCGCAGGGTGGTGGTGAGCCAGGTGCTCGTGCCGGTCCGCGTGGTCACCGCCTCGACGCTGCGCTCGACGACCCCCCGCCGCGCACGACCACCGTCGTCGCCCGTCTCACCGGTCTCGACGGTCGTGTCGTGATCCGTCATGCCTCGTCCCATGCCACGGGGCCCACCGGCCGGTCGAAGTCGTCGAGGGCGACGAGGAACCCCTCGTCGTCGCTGCCGATGGCCAGCTGCGGCAACGACCGCGTGGCGGGCCCGCCGACCGGCCGAGCGGAGTCGACCGGGTCGAACACCGACTGGTGACACGGGCACACGAGCTGGCGGATCGTCTCGGGCGGTCGCGAGTCCACTCCGAACAGACCCACCGAACACCCGGCATGCGTACAGATCTTGGAGTAGGCGACCCAGCCCTCCACGGTGCCGCGCGCCACGGTACGTTCCGTGAGCAACCCGGGGATCACGCGCAGCAGGACCACCTGGGAGTCGTCCCGCCCGATCCCTCCTTCCGGGAACACGGTGGCCAGCTGGTCGAACCCTTCCGAGTCGACGGCGATGGGTTCGCCGTCGGCCGTCACGAGACGTCTGCCGGCTGCCCATGCCGTCGCGTCCCGTTCACCGCGCGGGCGAGGTCCGAGCGAACCGATGGGCCCGACGAAACCGACGGCGAGGCTCGCCAACGACCCGCCGAGCAACGCCGCCAGCAACGGCCGCCGTCCCACCGTCGCCCGGGAGCGCGCGAGCTCGGTATGGAACTCCTCCCGCTCGGCCGGGGTGGTCCGCAACGGTGCGCGTCGCTGGGCCACGTGCTCGTCGAGGTCGAGGTACTTCGCCCACGCCACCAGCCCCAGACCGATACCGCCCGACGATGCGGCCAGTCCGACGCCGAGCCACACCTCCGTCTCGTCCGACCAGTACCCCCACGCCGCCACGATCCCGCCGACGATCGCGACCACGAACGAGGCCACGGCAGCACGATGTGCACGGGTGTTCACGGGACGGTCGGTCACGACGATCCCTCGGACCGGACGGGCGCCACGTCGGCCGACGGTTCGGTCCGCCGGTCGGCGACGGCCTCGTCGAGCGGATCGAGCTCCTCCACGACGGGCCGGTCACGGCCGGCCTTCGGGCGCCCGATCCAACGGGTCAGGGCGATCAGCGGCACGAGCGCCAGCAGCCACGCCGCCAGGCCCTCGGCCACCGGGCCGGCGCCGCCGAAGCTGGATGTGCCCGCGGTGTTCTCCTCGTCGAGGGTCTCGATGTACGCCGCGATCGAGTCGATGTCGTCGGCATCGAGCGCACCGAACACGGGCATCGCCCCCGGCCCGATCAGGATCGCCTCGCCGACCTCCGTCGGCGTCGAGTCGAGCAGGTTCGGTGCCTGGCGTCCACCTCCGATGGGCGCACCGGCACCCGAGGCGACGTGGCAGGCGGCGCAGTTCAGCCGGTACAGCTCGCCGCCACGCGCGACGTCGCCGCTGGCCGGGTCGACGTCGGGGATGGCGGGCCCGTCTCCCAGCGTGTCGACGAACGCCACGAGGGCGAGAATCTCCTCCTCGCTGTATCGGACCGGTCCTGCCTGGGCCTGCATCTCGGGCGACGCCAGCGGCATGCGACCGGTCCGCAACACGAAGTCGGTGGCGGCGGTGCCCTCCGTGCGCAGCGTCGGGCCCCGGCCCTCGACGCCTCCTCCGCTCACGCCGTGGCAGTTCGAACACTGGGTGGCGTACAGCTCCGAGCCGAGTTCCAGCAGCGGGCCATCGGAGCCGTCCTGCGCCGGTGCGGCACCTGCGTCGGCGACAGCGAGCGCCACCCCGCCCGCCAGGGCGCCCACGAGCGCCACGGCCACCAGCACGGGCGAGTGCAGCAGCCGGCCCAAGCGGCTCATCGGATGATCCAGATCGTGACGAAGACACCGATCCACACGGCATCGACCAGATGCCAGAACAGCGACACGCCGTTCGCCCATGGCGTGATCTCGTCGAGCGACGGACTGCGGGCGGCGCGTACGAACAGCAGGCCGAGCACGGCGACGCCGCTCGCCACGTGGATGCCGTGCAGCCCCGTCAGCCCCCAGAAGATCGATCCGTAGGGGTGGTCGTCGGCCCCGAACGACAGCGTGGCGTACTCGAGCCCCTGGTTCGCCAGGAATGCCGCACCGAGCCCCATCGTCACGATCAACCACCGACGCATGCCGGCGCGGTCTCCGTGCTCGTGGGCACGGTCGGCGGCCACCAGCGTGAACGACGAGGCGACCAGCACGACGGTGGCGGCCGCAGCCCGCAGGACGTCCAGCTCCACCCCGGGCGGCGGCCACGGCTCGTTCGTCGCCCGGAGCAGGAAATAGGCCGCGAAGAACGGCGCGAACAGCATCACGTCCGACGCCAGGAAGACGATCACCCCGAACTGCCCGGTCGAACGCGACGGCGTCGGGCCGACGACGGCGCGTTCGGTCGGCACGGTCATTGGCGTCGACTACCCCACGGCCACCGCGGGCAAACCGTCAGCCGGCGGGCACGAGGAGGAGCGGCACGGCGGTGTCGCCGATCAGGTCGTCCGACACCGACGGGTCGATCAGCTTCGACAGCCAGTTCCGGTCGCGCAGGCCGACCACCACCACATCGGCACGATGGATCGACGAGACGCGCCGGATCACGTCGGCAGGGTCTCCCACCTCCCCCACCGCGATGGCGTCGTCGACGTCGGCCACGGCCGCTGCCGCGGTCGCTTCGGCCTCCTGGCGCGCGGCGCCCGACGGCGACGGCGTCTCGTCCGTCGCCCGCACCCGGTACACGTTCGGGGTCACGACCGGGTACGCCGCCCCGTACACGACCGGAAACGTCGTCGCCGGTCTCGTTCCGGCGCCCTCGAACTCGGCGAGCTGCACGTTCACCGCCCAGTAGTCGGCCTGCTCGCCGAACAGTGACCGGGCCGTGTCCACCACCCGCTCGTCGAGGTCGGATCCGTCGACGGCCATCATCACGCGTGTCATGGGTCCAGTCGTTCCCCGCCGGCGACGACTTCACGCATCGGTCGTCGAGGTCGCTGCGTTCGTCGACTCGAAGTGCTCGACGAACCAGTCGGCGGCCAGTTCGGCCACCTGCTCGAGCGCACCGGGCTCCTGGAACAGATGTGTCGCCCCGCGGACGACGTCGAGCCGCGACGGACCGCCGAGGCGGGCGCGTGCCTGTTCGTTGAGGTCGAGGACCACCTCGTCCCGACCGCCCACGATCAACAGCGTGGGAGTGGTCACCTTCGGCAGCGCCGAACCCGCCAGATCGGGACGGCCACCACGCGACACCACAGCCACGACCTCACGGTCGCTGGCGGCCGCCGCGTGCAGCGCAGCCGCGGCACCGGTGCTGGCGCCGAAGATCCCCACGGGGAGATGCTCGAGGCCGGGCCGGTCGGCCAGCCAGTCGATCGCCACGAGGAGCCGACTCCCCAACAGCTCCACGTCGAACACGTTGGCGCGATGCCGCTCCTCCTCCATCGTCAAGAGGTCGAGCAGCAGCGTCGCGATCCCCGCACGCTGGAGCGCAGCGGCGACCGACCGGTTGCGCGGGCTGTGCCGGCTGCTGCCGCTGCCGTGGGCGAAGACGACCACGCCGACCGGGTCGGCCGGGATGACGAGGTCGGCCTCCACCGACTGCGAGTCGACCGGGATCGACACGGCCTCGTCGTGAGGCTTGCTCGTCGGGCGATGGTTGCGTCCGAAGCGATGCGTGTCGGGGTCACGTTGGGCCAGGATCCGCGTGACGTCGTCGTCGCTGACCTGGGTGAAGTCCGCATAGAACGCCCCGACGGCGTTGAAGTCGAACGGGGTGTCGACGCTCACGTACCGATCGGCGGCGTCGCCCATCCGGTCGGTCCAGTCGTAGGGCGCGACCGGGACGGCGAGCACCACGGCGGCGGCACCCGAGGCCCGGACGACCTCGCACGCCGCTCGCGCCGACGAGCCGGTGGCCACGCCGTCGTCGACCACGACGACGGTCCGGTCACGCAGGTCGAGCACGTGCTCGCTGCCACGGAACCGGCGGATCCGTTCCTCGAGTTGGCGGCGTTCCACCCGCTCGACCTGTTCGAACTTGTCAGAGCCGATCTGGCTCACCAGCCGGTCGTCGACGATGCGGACGTCGCCTTCGCCGATGGCGCCCATGGCGAGTTCGGGGTGGGTCGGCACGCCGATCTTGCGCACCACGAGCACGTCGAGTGGCGTTCCCAACGCTCGTGCCACCTCGGCAGCGACGGGCACTCCACCCCGGGGGAGACCGAGCACGATGGGCTCCCGGGTCGGTCTGGCCTCTCCGTTGCGCTCACCGATCTCGTCGAGATCGAGTTGGGCGACCACGGCGGCCAGCCGTCGGCCGGCTTCGACACGATCTCGGAACACGGTGCCTCCCTTCGCGCGGCGCTCTACCGTGGCGCCGTCTGGTCCTGCCGCTCCCGGGGCCGGCCCTCGCCTGTGGCCGACCCCGGAGTGGCCCCCAGCGTCTACCCCGTCGGCTGCAGTGCCAAACGGACCCGACCAGCAGTCATCCGGTCACCGTCGTGTCGTCCGACGTCACGTCCCCCTTCACGGTGCCGGGGCGTAGACGTTGAACCCGTCGTCACGCACGAACCCGACGAGGGTCATGCCGGCGCGGCGCGCGGTCTCCACGGCCAGCGCCGTGGGCGCACTCATCGCGAGCAGGGTGCCGAAACCGGCCGCCCACGCCTTCTGCACCATCTCCACGCTGGCCCGGCCGCTCACGAACAGGCCACGACCGGCCGTCGGAGCGCCGCTGAGCACGAGTGCACCGACGACCTTGTCGACGGCATTGTGCCGTCCCACGTCCTCGCGCACCACCGTTACGTCACCGGACGCGTCGAACACGGCCGCACCGTGCACGGCACCCGTGGCGCCGAAGAGATCCTGCTGTCGCCGGACGGCGTCGGGAACGGCCTCCAGCACGGTGAGGTCGATCGGTTCGGCGTCGGGCAGCGGGTCGAGTCGCTCGCACAGCTCGTCGAGCTGGTCGCTCCCGCACCACCCACAGCTCGACGAGGTGATCCCCAGCCGGGGCGCCGGCGCCGGAGCGGCTCCTCCGGTCTCCACCGTGACCGTGTTGTAGTCGTTGGGGTCGGCACGATCGACGACGGTGCGATGCGCGCAGTACCGCACACCGGTGACCGCGGCGCCGGCCAAGAGGCCCTCGGTGAAGCAGAAGCCGACGGCGAGGTCGAAGTCGTCTCCCGGGGTGCGCATCGTGGTGGACACGAGCGTGCCGTCGAGCAGGATCGACATCGGCTCCTCCACGATGAGGCGATCGGGCCGCCGTCCCGGCACCGGCGGCTCGTTGCCGGTGTCGACGTGGGTGACGAACACCCGCTCGATGCGTCGCCGTGCCACGGACCCATCCTACGCCCGGGTGTGTCCTACGCTCGGCGGATGGCCACCGCCGAGCCGATCGATCACCGCTCCCGCCACCGGTTCCGACCGGCCGCTCGACTCACCGAGCCGCTGGTTCGTGGCGGCGACGGTGAGCTTCGCCCCGCCTCGTGGGACGAGGCACTCGACCGTGCCGTGGCCGGGTTCCGGACCGCACGAGACACGGCGCCCGCCGGTCACGCCCCGCCCATCGGGGTGTTCTCCTGCTCCAAGTCGACCAACGAGATGAACTTCGTGGCGCAGAAGCTGGCGCGGGTGGCGCTCGGCACCAACAACATCGACAGCTGCAACCGGACTTGACACGCTCCGTCCGTGGTCGGTCTGGCCACCGTGTTCGGAGCAGGAGGCGGCACCTCGTCGTACGCGGAGGTCGCCGCCGCCGACGTCATCGTGATGTGGGGATCCAATGCCCGCAACGCCCACCCGATCTTCTTCCACCACGTGCTGCGTGCCGTCGAGCGCGGTGCCCGCCTCTACGTGGTGGACCCCCGCCGGTCGGAGACCGCCACGTTCGCCGACCGCTGGCTGGGCCTCGAGGTCGGGACCGACATCGCCCTGGCCAACACCGTCGCCCGCGAGATCATCCACGCCGGGCTCGTCCACGACGAGTTCGTCGCCAAGGCCACCTCCGGGTACGACGACTTCGCGGCGTCCGTCGAGGACTGGACGCTCGAGCGCGGCAGTGCCGTCACCGGAGTGCCGGCCGACGACATCCGTGACCTCGCCCACGCCTACGCCACCGCCGGTGCCGCACAGCTGTGCTGGACGCTCGGCATCACCGAACACCACAACGGCGTCGACAACGTGCTCTCGCTGTGCAACCTGGCGCTCCTCACCGGCCAGGTGGGTCGCTACGGCGCCGGGCTGTCGCCGCTGCGCGGGCAGAACAACGTGCAGGGCGGCGGCGACATGGGGGCACTGCCCGACAAGCTCCCCGGATTCCAGGACGTCACCGACGCCGACGCCCGGGCCCGCTTCGAACACGAGTGGTCGGCTCCGGTGCCGCCCGGGAAGGGGTGGCATCTCACCGAGATGTTCGACGCCATGGAGACCGGCGACCTGCGTTCGGTGCTCGTGATCGGCGAGAACCCGGCGCGCTCGGAGGCCGACGTGAGTCGCGCCGTCCGCCTCCTCGAGGGCCTCGACCACCTGGTGGTGCTCGACATCCACCTCACCCGCACCGCGGAGCTGGCCGACGTGGTGCTGCCCGGATCGGCCTCGTGGTGCGAATCCGACGGCACGGTCACCAACTCCGAACGCCGTGTGCAACGCGTCCGCCGGTCGCTCGACCCGCCCGGGCAGGCCCGCGACGACGTCGACATCCTGCTCGACCTCGCCCGCCGGCTCGGCCACCACTGGCACTACGGCTCCCACGAGGAGATCTGGGACGAGGTACGACGGCTGTCGCCGATGCACGCCGGGATGTCGTGGCAACGGCTCGACGACCTCGGCGGCATCCAGTGGCCCTGCCCGCACGACGACCGCCTGGAACCGCCCTTCCTGCACGGCCGGCTGTGGGCCGGCGACCCGGCCGAGCGCGGCCGGCCGGCGCCGTTCAGCGTGGTCCGGCACGACCCGCCGGCGGAGGCCCTCAGCCCCGGCTTCCCGCTGCGCCTCACCACCGGCCGCCGCCTCGACTCGTACAACACCGGCGTCCAGTCGGGCGGATTCCCGAGCCCCAACCGCCGCGGCGAGACCGTCGACCTGTCGCCCGACGACGCCCGGTCGCTCGGCCTCACCGACGGCGAGGTGGCTCGCGTCTCGTCGGCGCGCGGCGCGGTCGAGGCCCCGGTGCGCATCGACCCGGGCCTGCGCCCGGGTCTGGTGTTCATGACGTTCCACTTCCCCGACGAGGTCGACGTGAACCAGCTCACGATCGACGCCACCGACCCGAAGGCGGGCACCGCCGAGTTCAAGGCTGCCGCCGTCCGCATCGACAAGCTCGTACCCGACCAGCCGGCCGATCGACCAGGTGGCGCATGGACTTGAGAACTCGCGGCGTGGCGCCCACCGAACCCGAACGGGCCGCCGTCGGATCCGTGCTGGGCCCGCTCGACGACGACCGCCCGCGCCGCAACGCCCGCCGCCACCTGCTGCTCCCGGCGCTGCACGCCGTCAACGACCGGGTCGGCTGGATCAGCCCCGAGGCGATCGACCACCTCGCCGAACGGCTCCGGCTGTCGCCGGCGGAGATCCACGGAGTAGCCACGTTCTACGGCTTGTTCTCCGTGGTGGAGCGCCCGCCACGCCAGGTGCACGTGTGCACCGACCTCGCCTGCCGGGCCGTCGGCGCTGCCGCGTCACTGCCGGCGTCGGCCCATCCGTCGCCGTGCCTGGGGCTGTGTGAACAGGCGCCGGCCGCACTGGTGATCGACGCGGGCGCCCCGCCGGCGCGGGTCACGATGGGCCACGTCCGCTCCGGCCAGCTCGACGAGCTGGCGTCGGGAGCGCCGCTGCCGGCGGGCCGTATGGCCTCGGTGGCCTCGGTCCCGCAGGCGGGCGACCCCGATCTCGTGCTGCTCCGCCGGGTCGGTGCCGGCGACCCGCTCGATCTCGACGGATACCTGGATGGCGGTGGTCTCGGTGCCCTCGCCGAGGCACGGCGGCTCGGACCCGAGGGCGTGATCCGGGCAGTCGGCGACGCCGGCCTCCTCGGCCGGGGTGGCGCCGCCTTCCCCACGGCACGCAAGTGGGACGCCGTACGGCGACAGCAGACCACACCTCACCACCTCGTCTGCAACGCCGACGAGTCCGAGCCCGGCACGTTCAAGGACCGCGTGCTGATGGAGCACGATCCCTACGCACTGCTCGAGTCGATGTGCATCGCCGCACTCGCCACCGGTTGCGAACAGGGGTGGATCTACCTGCGCGGCGAATACCCCGAGGTGGAGACGACGTTGACGACCGCCATCGACCGGCTCCGGGACCACGGCACGCTCGGCGCCGGCTTCGACGTCACCGTGGTGCGTGGCGCCGGCGCCTACATCTGCGGCGAGGAGACGGCGATCTTCAACTCGATCGAGGGCCGACGGGGCGAGCCGCGCAACAAGCCTCCGTTCCCGTTCGAAGCCGGCCTGTTCGGGCTGCCCACGGTGGTCAACAACGTCGAGACGCTGATGAACGTGCCCTCGATCCTGCTCGGGCGCACCACGGCCGACCGGCGCCTGTTCTGCCTGTCGGGAGCCGTCGCCGTGCCCGGTGTCTACGAGGTGCAACTCGGGCTCACGCTCGGCGACCTGATCGACCTGGCAGGTGGCCTACTGCCGGGCTCCGAGTTGCAGGCCGTGTTGCTCGGCGGCGCCGCCGGCCGCTTCGTCGGGCCCGACGCCCTCGGTCTGGTGCTCGATCACGAGTCGATCCGCGACGCCGGGCTGAGCCTCGGATCCGGTGTGGTGATGGTGCACGACCGATCCGTCGACCTCGTCGATCAGGTGCAGCGGATCGCCTCGTTCTTCCGTGAGGAGTCGTGCGGCCAGTGCGTGCCCTGCCGCGTCGGCACCGTCCGCCAGCAGGAAGCCGTCGACCGCCTCGCCGCCGGCGTCCGCTCCGACGGTGCCGGCGATGGTGACGGTCCGTCGACCGCCGACCTCGACCTGCTCCACGACATCGGCCGGGCGATGGCCGACTCGTCGATCTGCGGGCTCGGACACACCGCCCACCACGCCGTGGAGTCGGCGGTGACACTCGACCTCTTCCGCCGGGGAACGCCCGCGGGCCAGGAGCACACCCATGGGTGACGTCACGTTCACCGTCGACGGCCGCACCGTCACCGCCGCCGAGGGATCCACCATCCTGCAGGCGTGCGGCGGGCCGGGCACGGCCACCGACGACGGCATCCCCACGCTCTGCTACGGCGACACCATCGATCCCCGCAACGCCTGCCGGCTGTGCGTGGTGGAGGTGGAGGGATCACGGCCCCTCGTGCCGGCCTGCTCACGGCCGGTGGAGACCGGCATGGCGGTGCACACCCGGTCCGAGCGCGTCGACCACTCGCGACGCATGGTGCTCGAGTTCCTCGGCTCGTCGGTCGACCTGTCACTCACTGCGCACGTGGCCGGCTGGAACGAACGCTACGGCGCCGACCCCGGCCGGTTCGCGACGGCAGCAGACGGCGCCGAGGCCGCCACCGTCGACCAGCCGGTGAAGATCGACAACGACCTCTACGTGCGCGACTACGCCAAGTGCATCCTCTGCTACCAGTGCGTCGACGCCTGCGGCGAACAGTGGCAGCACAGTTTCGTGATCGACATCGCCGGCCGGGGCTTCGACGCCCGGGTGTCGACCGAACACGACGTCGCACTCCCCGATTCGGCGTGCGTGTACTGCGGCAACTGCATCCAGGTGTGCCCCACCGGCGCCCTGATGGCTTCCAGCGAGTACGACCTCCGCGCCGCCGGCGAATGGGACGAGGGGCGCCAGACCGCCACCGACACCATCTGCGGATTCTGCGGTGTGGGCTGCCAGCTCACCCTGCACGTGCAGGACGACGCCA
>Ga0102928_1002331_pt1 | contig 11383 bp, 7 predicted proteins | sample SalPonR1_B_D1_MG_FD_78504 | JGI IMG/M metagenome (GOLD analysis project Ga0102928, IMG submission 78504) | Salt pond soil microbial communities from South San Francisco under conditions of wetland restoration - Salt Pond MetaG R1_B_D1_MG | ecosystem: Environmental > Aquatic > Marine > Intertidal...
CGGTCTCGACCAAGCGATCGGCGGTGGCATCGCCGCGGCGATCATGCAGGGCGCACGTCGCGGGCTCTTTTCGAACGAAGCGGGGCTGGGCAGCGGCCCGAACGTGGCGGCCGTGGCCTGGGTCCCCCACCCGGTCAACCAGGGCATCGTGCAAATGCTCAGCGTGTTCATCGACACCGCCATCATCTGTTCGTCGACCGCATTCATCATCATCATGTCCGACGTCTATATCGTCGATGGGGCCAATGCGGTCGACGGGGTCGTCATGACCCAGGCCGCGCTGCAGGACCACGTCGGCGGCTGGGGCCGCGGGTTCGTCTCGGTGGCGCTGATGCTGTTCGCGTTCAGCTCGATCCTCTACAACTACTACCTGGGCGAAAACAGCCTTAACTACTTCAGCGAGGAGAACAAGCACCTGTTCAACGGCTTCCGCGCCGTGGTGCTGCTGCTGATTCTGTGGGGCTCGGTGCAGGATCTGAGCACGGTGTTCGCGTTCGCCGATCTCACCATGGCGCTGGTGGCGCTGGCCAACATCACCGCGCTGGTCATCCTGGTACCTGTCGGGATGCGCGTGATGCGCGACTACGAGCAGCAGCGCCGCGCGGGCAGGACGCCGGTCTTCAATCCGGACGACTTCCCGGATCTCGACATCGACCGCGACGCCTGGCGCGACGCCGCGGATTCGGTGACCGAAAAACGATAAACCCTGATTTTCCCGCGGAATCTGCACGAATGGCAGGGAATCTCCGAGCGACTTCGTAGCCCGGGCAAGCGCAGCGCACCCGGGAATCGGGGCGGCTGTGCGCATCGATTCCCGGGTGCGCCCGCTACGCTCGTTTACCCGGGCTACGGTTTTGTTTTTCGAGTTTCCTGAAACCGGAACCCCGAAACCGGAAACCGTGAACTACATGTTTCTCCGGTACTCGCCGCCGACTTCGTACAGCGCGTGACTGATCTGCCCCAGCGAGTGGTACTTGACCGCCTCGATCAGCGCCTCGAAGGTGTTGGCGCGCTCGCGCGCGCGTGACTTGAGCGTGTCCAGCACGTCCGGGCCCAGTGGATTGCGCGCGGCCTGGAAACGGCGAAGATGCTTGATCTGGTCGTTCTTCTCGGCCTCGCTGGACCGGATCAGCTCGATCTCGGGCAGGTCTTCTTCCTCGCCCTTGTTCGGCTTGTAGGTATTCACGCCGATGATCGGCAGGCTGCCGTCGTGCTTCCTGCTTTCGTAGTACATCGACTCTTCCTGGATCTTGCCGCGCTGGTACATCGAATCCATCGCGCCCAGCACCCCGCCGCGCTCCGACAGCGCCTCGAACTCCTGGTACACCGCCTCCTCGAACATGTCGGTCAGATGCTCGATGATGAAGCTGCCCGACCACGGGTTCTCGCACATGTTCAGGCCCAGCTCGCGCGCAATGATCAGCTGGATCGCCACCGCCCTGCGCACCGATTCCTCGGTGGGCGTGGTAATCGCCTCGTCGTAGGCGTTGGTGTGCAGGCTGTTGCAGTTGTCGAAAAGCGCGTACAGCGCCTGCAGCGTAGTGCGGATGTCGTTGAACTGGATTTCCTGGGCGTGCAGCGATCGACCCGAGGTCTGGATGTGGTACTTGAGCATCTGCGAGCGCTTGTTGGCGCCGTAGCGCTCGCGCATCGCACGCGCCCATATCCGCCGCGCGACCCGGCCGATGACCGCGTACTCAGGATCCATGCCGTTGGAAAAGAAGAAAGACAGGTTGGGCGCGAACTTGTCGATGTCCATGCCTCGGGCGAGGTAATACTCGACGATCGTGAAGCCATTGGCCAGCGTGAACGCGAGCTGGCTGATCGGGTTGGCCCCGGCCTCGGCGATATGGTAGCCCGAAATCGAGACCGAATAGAAATTGCGTACCTCTTGATCGTTGAAGTACTGCTGGATGTCGCCCATCATGTGCAGCGCGAATTCGGTGGAGAAGATGCAGGTGTTCTGCGCCTGGTCTTCCTTGAGAATGTCGGCCTGCACGGTGCCGCGAACCGTCCTGAGGGTTTCGGCCTTGATCTTTGCGTAGGTCTCGGCGTCCAGCACCTCGTCGCCGGTGATGCCGAGCATCTTCAGACCGAGACCGTCATTGCCGGCGGGCAATTCGCCTTCGTATTTCGGAAGCTCGCAGTCGGCGAAGCGCTCGGCCTTGAGCCTGTCGATCTCGTCCAGCCTGCCCTGCTCGGCCAGATACTTCTCGACCTGCTGGTCGATGGCGGTATTCATGAACATCGCCAGGATCATCGGCGCCGGACCGTTGATGGTCATCGACACCGAACTGGTGGGCGCACACAGATCGAAGCCTGAATACAGCTTCTTCATATCGTCCAGCGTGGCGATGGAAACGCCCGAATTGCCCACCTTGCCGTAGATGTCGGGGCGCTCGTCGGGATCCTCGCCGTAGAGCGTCACCGAATCGAAGGCGGTCGACAACCGCGCCACGTCCTGGCCGTGGGACAGGTAGTGGAAGCGCCGGTTGGTGCGCTCGGGCGTGCCCTCGCCGGCAAACATCCGGGTCGGGTCCTCGCCGGCGCGGCGGTAGGGATAGACGCCGCCGGTGTAGGGATACTCCCCAGGCAGGTTTTCCTTCCCCAGGTAATTCAGTCGATCGCCCCAGTCGCGGTACTTGGCCGCGGCAATCTTGGGGATGGCGTTGCCGGACAAAGACAGGCGGTAGTTGTCGCCGCTGATTTCGCGTCCGCGAACGGTATAGCTGTGGGTCTCGGCGGTGATCCCTTCGAGTTTTTCCGGCCAGCCGCGCAGCAGCGCCAGACTTTCTGCGTCCAGGGCGCCGAGCTTGTCGTTGTAGGCCCTGCGCAGTTGCACCAATGCAGATGACATCGCCTCCGGCAGATCGTCGGTGCTATCGGGATCGGCGAAGCGCCGCAGCTCGGCCGGCAGCGCCGGGTCCTCGAGTTCGGACAATGCGTTGTACAGGCTTTGTGCGCTGGACGCGATTTCGGCCTGGGTCTCGATGCGCTTGTTGACCGCGCGGCCCTGCTCGGCGATTTCGGCAAGATAGCGCTGGCGATTGCCCGGAATCAGCGCCGTGGCACGGGGCTCTTTCGCCTTGGCCTCGATCGACGGCGACCATTCATCGGCTTTCAATTCGAGCCTTTCGCGCATCAGGCGACACAGGTTGACGAACATCCAGGTCACGCCGGCATCGTTGAACTGACTGGCAATGGTCGGGTAGACCGGGACCTGCTCGTCGTCCATGTCGAACTTGAGTCGATTGCGCTTCCACTGCTTGCGAACGTCGCGCAACGCGTCTTCGGCGCCGCGCTTTTCGTACTTGTTCAGGATCACCATCTCGGCGTAGTCGAGCATGTCGATCTTTTCGAGCTGGCTGGCCGCGCCGTAGTCGGAGGTCATCACGTAGACCGGAAAATCCACCAGGTCGACGATTTCGGTGTCGGCCTGGCCGATGCCGGCGGTTTCGACCAGCACCAGGCCGAAGCCCGAAGACCGGAGGAAGCCGATGCACTGCTGCAGCACCTCGCTGGTTGCCAGGTGCTCGCGACGGGTTGCCATGGAACGCATGTAGACGCGCTCGGACCTGAGGGTGTTCATCCGGATCCGGTCGCCCAGCAGCGCGCCGCCGGTGCGCCTGCGGGTCGGATCGACGGCCAGGATCGCGATCCGGATATCGGGAAAATACTGCAGGAACCGGTTGACCAGTTCATCGGTCACCGACGATTTGCCGGCGCCACCCGTGCCGGTCAGCCCGACCACAGGCACCTGATTTTCCGATGACATCTCCTTCTGCAAGCGGGCCATTTCATGTTCGGTCAGGGTGCCGTTCTCGATGGCGCTCAAGGCCCTGGCAATATCGACATGCTCCAGCGACTTACCCGAAACCGGAAACCCGAAACCGGAAACCTCGCGCGTCGCGCGCGCGTCGCGCGTCCGCTCGACCAGGTCCTCGATCATCTCCTTGAGGCCCATTTGCATGCCGTCGTCCGGGTGATAGATGCGCTCCACCCCGGCCTGGTGCAACGCCCGGATCTCTTCGGGTGTGATGGTACCGCCGCCGCCGCCGAAAACGCGGATATGCGAGGCCCCGCGTTCGGCCAGCATTTCAACCATGTAGCGGAAGAATTCGTTGTGACCGCCCTGGTAGGAACTGACCGCAATCCCGTCGGCGTCCTCCTGGATCGCGGCATCGACGATGTCGCGAACCGATCGGTTGTGGCCCAGGTGCACGACCTCACAGCCCTCGCCCTGGATCAGCCGGCGCATGATGTTGATCGCCGCGTCGTGGCCGTCGAACAGGCTCGCGGCGGTCACGAATCGCAGCGGCTGATCGGCGCTGCGGGTCTGGCTGGACAATTGCTCTGCGGTCTGGCTCATGGCGAAAAATCCGTTCGAATCGCTGTTCAATCCCTCATTTTAACCGGTACCGGCCATCGCAGCCGCTGCGCCGAAATTGGGCGCCGGAAGCAGCGCGACCGGGAAAATCGGTCAGCGAAAGCAGAAAATCCGACACAATCCATTGATCAGGATCATACGGAACTGGAAATCACTTCGATTTGGAGCGATAATATTGCGCATGCAAGACACCCAGACAAGAACCCCCGAGCGCACCGCGCTGGATGCAATGCCGGTCGCCGAGATGGCGAGACACGCCGAAGACGCCGCCCAGTTCCTGAAGCTGATGGCGAATCCACACCGCCTGATGGTGCTGTGCCACCTGCTGGATGCCGAAATGTCGGTATCCGAGATCAACGCCCACCTGCCGCTGTCGCAGTCGGCGCTGTCGCAGCACCTGGCCGTACTGCGCAACAGCGGCATGGTCAGTACCCGCCGGGAACAGCAGACGATCTACTACTCGCTGGCCAACGAAGGCGTGCACGCGATCATTGCCGAGCTTTACCAGCAGTTCTGCGCACCGCACGTCAACGGCGCGGGCTGAGCCACCTGCGGGGCTTGTCGCCCGCCCCGACGATCTGCAGAGTCGGCAACCTCCGTCGATGGCGTCGCTTACAGCCGGTCAGCCAACGAACAGGCGGCGCACCCGCAATTGGCCGCAATCGTCTATTCGGCCAATACCCATGAAACCCTCGGGCGAATAGATTCGCACCTGCTCGGCTGGCGCGGCGTCGGTCGGCACCACCTTGCCGTGACCGAGGTCGGTCGCGTGTTCGGCTTCGAGGTTCACGTGCGGCAGGCCGGTCAACGCCGCATCGGCCGGCAACAGCAACGCGCGGGCTTCGGCCGCCTCCATGTCCCCCAGCCGCGCCAGCGAAATCGCGTCGGCCAGCGAAAAAGGGCCGCTGGATTCGCGCCGCAGGCCGATCAGGTGGGCGCCGCAGTCGAGCCGCTCGCCGATATCCATTGCCAGCGAACGGATATAAGTTCCCTTGCTGCAATTCACTCTCAGGGTCAGCCGCGGCGATTCGAACTGCAGCGCCTCGAGGCGATGGATCGTCACGCGTCGGGGCTGGCGTTTCACCTCGATGCCGGCGCGCGCGAGTTCGTGCAACCGCCGGCCCTTGTGCTTGAGTGCCGAGTACATCGGCGGCACCTGGTCGATGGGCCCGCGAAATTCGTCCAGAACCTGTTCGAGCGATGCTGTGCTGATTTCCGGAACCGCGCGCCGCTCCAACACTTCCCCCTCGGCGTCGCCGGAGGCGGTGGTCTCGCCCAGCAGGACGTCGGCCAGGTAACCCTTGTCGGCATCGAGCAGGAAAGCCGAGACCTTGGTCGCCTGGCCGAAGCAAAGCGGCAGCAGCCCGGTCGCCAGCGGATCGAGCGCGCCCGTATGCCCGGCCTTGCGGATGCCCAGAATGCGCTTGGCGCGCGACAGCGCCGCGTTGGAGGTCAGCCCGAGGGGCTTGTCGAGAAGCAGAATGCCATCGGTATTTTCGGAGTTGGTGGAAGTCATTTCAAATTCATTTCAACCACGAAGGCCACGAAGAACACGAAGAAAAGCCCCTCTCGCACCGGGAAGTTCCGGCCCGACCCTTCTGGCGCGTGGGACTTTGCGGTTTTGAGATGATTTCGGTCACCGCAGGGTTCGGCAAGCCTCGGGGCAATTCGGTTTTACCTTCGTGTTCTTCGTGCCCTTCGTGGTTCGGCTTTTTTTGGGTGGTTAACTGCAAAGCCCGGGTTTCAGTCCCGGCGCTTTTTGGCCGCTGCGAGCAACTGCTCGATGCGCTGGCCGGATTCGCTGGCGGTGTCGTGGATGAATTTAAGCGTCGGCACGATCCTCAACCGGACCCGCCCCGCCAGCTGGTGGCGGATCTGACCGGTGGCGTCGCCGAGCATGCGCATCACCTCAGGCGCCTTGTCGATCTCGAGCACCGAGATGTAGACCTGGGCATGCGAAAGATCGCGCGAGACTTCGACGTCGGTCAGGCTGATCAACGACGGCAACTCCGGCTCGACTTCGACCCGGAGAATGTCGGCCAGCTCGCGACGGAGCAGACCGCCTACGCGCTCGGGACGGCCGCTCACGAGTCCAGCGTACGGGCCACTTCGTAGCGCTCGAAGCACTCGATCTGGTCGCCCGGCTTGACATCGTTGTACTGCTTCACACCGATGCCGCATTCGGTACCGGCCTGCACTTCCTTCACGTCATCCTTGAACCGCCGCAGCGATTCCAGTTCGCCCTGGAAGACCACCACATTGTCGCGCAGCACTCGGATCGGGTTCGAGCGTTTGACCGCGCCTTCCACGACCAGGCAGCCGGCGATCGCGCCGAGCTTGGATGAGCGGAAGACGTCCTTGACTTCGGCCAGGCCAATGATTTCTTCCTTGACTTCGGTGCCCAGCATGCCGGCGATGGCCTTCTTGACGTCGTCGATAGCCTCGTAAATGATGCTGTAGTAGTTGAGATCGAGGCCATTCTCACTGATGACCTTGCGCGCCGATGCATCGGCGCGGACATTGAAGCCGATGATGATCGCGTTGGACGCCTGCGCCAGCGCGGCGTCGGATTCGGTAATGCCGCCAACGCCCGAGGAAATCACGTTGACCTTGACCTCTTCGTTGGACAACTTGGTCAGCGAGTCCTTGAGCGCCTCCGCCGAACCCTGTACATCGGCCTTGATCACCAGGTTCACGCTCTGCTGCTCGCCGGTGCTTCCCTCCTCGCCCATCTGGTCGAACAGGTTCTGGAGCTTTGCGGCCTGGCGTTCGGCCAGGCGTCCCTCGCGTGCAGAGGATTTGCGCTGCTCGGCGGCTTCACGCGCCTTGCGCTCGTCGGCCACCACCAGCACGTCGTCCCCGGCGTTCGGCACCCCGGAAAGACCGAGTACTTCGGCCGGAATCGATGGGCCCGCCGATTCGATCGGCTGTCCGGTTTCGTCGAACATCGCGCGGACGCGGCCGTATTCTTCACCGGCCAGCACCATGTCGCCCTTCTTCAGCGTGCCGTCCTGAACCAGGATGGTCGCGACCGGCCCACGGCCCTTGTCCAGCGAGGACTCGACCACCACCCCGCGGGCGCGACGTTCGGGCACGGCCTTGAGTTCCAGCACTTCGGACTGAAGCAGCACGGCCTCGAGAAGACTGTCGACGCCTTCGCCGGAAATGGCCGACACCGGGACGAAGATTTCCTGGCCGCCCCACTCCTCGGGTACGACCTCCTCGGCCGAAAGCTCGTTCTTGACCCGGTCCAGATCGGCGTCGGGCTTGTCGATCTTGTTGACCGCGACGATCAGCGGCACACCGGCGGCCCGGGCGTGCTGGATGGCTTCCTTGGTCTGCGGCATGACGCCGTCGTCGGCGGCCACCACCAGGATCACGATATCGGTGGCCTGGGCGCCGCGTGCGCGCATCGAGGTGAAGGCCGCATGGCCCGGCGTATCGAGGAACGTGACCACGCCGTTGTCGGTCTTGACGTGATAAGCGCCGATATGCTGGGTGATCCCGCCGCTCTCGCCCTCGGTCACCTTGGTCCGCCGGATGAAGTCCAGCAGCGAGGTCTTGCCGTGGTCGACGTGACCCATCACGGTCACCACCGGCGGGCGCGCGACCGCGTCACCGGCACCTTCTTCCTCGGTCACAAGCTCGCTTTCGATATCCTGCTGCTCGGCCGGCCGGGCCTCGTGGCCCATTTCCTCGGCCACCAGAATTGCGGTTTCCTGGTCCAGCGGCTGGTTGATGGTAACCATGGAACCCATGTTCATCAATGCCTTGATAAGCTCGCCGGCCTTGACCGCCATCAGCTTGGCCAGTTCGCCGACGGTGATCGATTCGGGAATCTGGAGCTCGCGCTTGACTGGCTGGGTCGGCATCTGGAATCCGTGCTCGCCGCCGGCGCTGGTGGTCTTGCCACGCCGCTTCGGCTTGCGCCGTTTGCTCTTGGCGGCGACGTGCAATTCCTCGCGCCCGTAACGGGTCTTGCCGGGCTTTTCGGATTTCCCGCCCTTGCCCCGACGAGATTCCTCCTCGCGTTTGGCGCGTTCCGCTGCCGCCTTGGCCGCCACGGCCTCGGCGCGCGCACGCGTCTCGGCTTCCTCGCGCGCCTTCTGCTCGTCGGCACGCATCTTTTCTTCCTCAGCCTCGCGCCGCTCGGCTTCGGCCTTTTCGATCTCGCGCGCTTCCTCGGCGGCCTTTTCCTGCTCTTTTTCCTGTTCCTTCTCCTGCGCTTCCAGCTCGGCCCGCCGCTTCTCTTCGCGCTCGCGCTCGGCCGCTTCGGCCTCTTCGCGCTGGCGACGCGACTCTTCCAGCGCCTTCAGCGCGGCTTCGCGCTCGCCGTCGCTTTCGCTGGAGTCCTGAATTTCGCCACGCTTGACATAGGTACGGCGCTTGCGCACTTCGACATTCACGGTGCGCGACGGCGCGGGGCCGCGGGTTCGGCTACGCCCGGCGCCGCCGGAGGGCACCTTGAGCTCACTGATGGTCTTGCGCTTGAGCGTCACCTTGCGCGGTGTGTCCGACTCTTCGCGCTGCTCGGCCTTGCCGTGGGAAGTCCGCAGATATGCCAACAACTTCTTCTTGTCGTCATTGGTCACCGGTGCATCGGCGCCACCGATCGAGATGCCGGCTTCCTTGAACTGCGCCAGCAAACGATCAGGGGTAACCCCGAGCACTTCCGCCAATTGTGTAACTGTGACCTGCGACATTAAAACTCCTCGATGACTTCAGTTTGCTTCCGGTTCTGCAACGGCGAGGGTCAACCCTCCTCGGCAAACCAGTGCGCACGCGCTTCCATGATCAGCTTTGCAGCCGTGTCGGGATCGAGATCCTTGACATCCTCGAGCTCGTCGACGGCGCATTCGGCCAGATCGTCACGGGTACGAATTCCCTGTTCGGCCAGGCGAAAGGCAATCGTTTCGCTCATGCCTTCAAGCGCCAGCAAGTCCTCGGCCGGCCGGTTCTCCTCGAGTTGTTCCTCGGAGGCGATCATCTGCGTCAGCAACGCGTCGCGGGCGCGGCGCCGGAGTTCGGCAACGATGTTTTCGTCGAACTCCTCGATCGCCAGCAGCTCCGATTCGGGCACATAGGCGACTTCCTCGACGTTGGTGAAGCCTTCCTGAACCAGGATGCCGGCCAGCTCTTCGTCGACGTCCAGCTTCTCGATGAACATCTGCAGGATGCCGCGCGACTCTTCCTCGCCCTTGGCTTCGGCATCCTCGATGGTCATCACGTTCAGTTCCCAGCCGGTCAACTCAGAGGCCAGGCGGACGTTCTGACCGCCGCGGCCGATGGCCTGCGACAAGTTGGCCTCTTCGACCGCGACGTCCATGGACTTGGAGTCCTCGTCGACGATGATCGAACTGACCTCGGCCGGTGCCATCGCGTTGATCACGAACTGGGCCGGGTTGTCGTCCCAGAGGATGATGTCGATGCGTTCTCCAGCCAGCTCGTTGGAGACCGCCTGTACGCGTGAACCACGCATGCCGACGCAGGCGCCGATCGGATCGGTTCGCGAATCCAGTGCATGCACCGCAATCTTGGCCCGACGGCCGGGATCCCGGGCCGCGCCCTTGAGCTCGATCAGTTCCTGGCCGATTTCAGGCACTTCGATCTTGAACAGCTCGATCAGCAGTTCCGGCATGGTCCGGCTGACGAACAGCTGCGGACCGCGCTGCTCCTCGCGCACTTCGTAGAGGTAGCCGCGAATGCGATCGTTGACCCGCACGTTCTCGCCCGGCACGGTATGCCGCGACGGAATGAAGGCCTCGGCATTCTCGCCGAGATCGAGATATATGCCGCCGCGTTCGAGACGCTTGACGGCACCGCTGACCAACTCGCCGACGCGATCCCTGTAGGCCTCGACCACCTGCGCACGCTCGGCCTGGCGCACCCGCTGAACAATGACCTGCTTGGCCGCCTGGGCCGCGATGCGGCCGAACTCCGGCGGTTCCATGTGCTCTTCGATGAAATCGCCGACGTCCAGGTCCGGATTGGTCTTTCTTGCCTCGCTCAGGCGGATCTGGCGGTCTTCGGACTCCAGCTCAGCTTCTTCCGGATCATCGGAAATCACTTCCCAGCGGCGAAAAGCTTCGTAATCGCCGGTCTTTCGGTCGATCGCCACGCGAGTATCGATGTCTTCGGCATGCCTGCGGCGCGCCGCCGACGCCAATGCGGCCTCGATCGCTTCGAATATGATGTCGTGCGAGAGGCCCTTCTCGTTCGAGACGGCTTCGGCGACCTGCAGGATTTCCTTACCCTTCTTCATAGTGCTCATTTTCGACCTTGTTCCGATCCTGATTTTGATCGTCCCGTCATGATTTCTTCCATGTCGGGCTTGAGGTTGGCGCGACGGATGTCGTCGAACGCGACCGCGAGCATTTCACCGTCGACGTCCATCAAGACCCGCTCTTCGTCTGCTTCGACGATCCGGCCGGTCAGTTTGCGGCGCTTGCCCTGACCACCATCATCACCCCCGTCGTGGGGTGCAAACAGGTGGATCCTCGCTCGTTCGCCGACGAATCGCCGGTAGTGCTCGGGCTCGAACAGCGGACGCTCGATGCCCGGCGACGAGACTTCCAGGCTGTAATGGCCCGATACCGGGTCCTCGACATCCAGCAGCGCCGATACTTCGTTGCTGACGTCGGCGCAATTGTCGATGCTGATGCCCTCGGGCTCGCGATCGATGTAAATGCGCACCAGCCTGTTCTTGGGATTCGACAGGTACTCCAGCCCGACGAATTCGAAACCCATTGCTTCGATTGCCGGCCTGATCAGCCGGCTCAAATCATCCTGCACCGACATGTATGTTCTCCTGACCGTTCGGGACCGCGGCGGTGGACCCGTCTAATTGACCGCAATTCACCGAAACCGGGCCCTGAAAACAAAAAAGCCCCTGAAGACCAGGGGCTTTCTTGCACCGATGACCTGGTAGCGGGGGCAGGATTCGAACCTGCGACCTTCGGGTTATGAGCCCGACGAGCTGCCAGACTGCTCCACCCC
>Ga0102928_1002333_pt1 | contig 11376 bp, 6 predicted proteins | sample SalPonR1_B_D1_MG_FD_78504 | JGI IMG/M metagenome (GOLD analysis project Ga0102928, IMG submission 78504) | Salt pond soil microbial communities from South San Francisco under conditions of wetland restoration - Salt Pond MetaG R1_B_D1_MG | ecosystem: Environmental > Aquatic > Marine > Intertidal...
AGGTAAAACTCGACGCCCAGCTTCTTCATGTGCTTCTGCAACGGCTTCACCAGGTCCGGATCCGCGCCGGCCATGAGCTGATCCAGCATTTCGACCACGGTGATTTTCGATCCAAGCGCGCGATAGACGCAGGCCATTTCCAGGCCGATGATGCCGCCGCCGATCACCAGAAGACGCTCCGGAATCTCCTCGAGCTCGAGCGCGCCGGTCGAATCCATGACGCGGTCGTCGCCCCAGGGCAGACCGGGAATCTCGATGACCCTGGAACCTGCGGCAACGATGCACTTGGCGAACGTGACCTTGCGGGTATCGTCGCCGTCGTCGACTGCCAGTTCGTGCGCACCGCTGAATTTGCCGTTGCCGGTGACGACTTCGACCTTGCGTTTCTTCGCCATATTGGCAAGCCCGCCGGTGAGCTTCTCCACCGCGCCGTTCTTGAAATCACGCAGCGCGTCCAGTTCGATCTTAGGCTCGCCGAATCTGACCCCGTGATCCGCCATCGCCGCAGCCGAGTCGATCACCTGCCCGACGTGCAGCAATGCCTTGGACGGAATACAGCCGACGTTGAGACACACACCGCCCAACGATTCGTAGCGCTCGATCAGCGCGACCTTCAGTCCGAGGTCGGCGGCGCGAAAGGCGGCCGAATAGCCGCCCGGGCCGGATCCGAGCACGACCAGGTCGAAATCGTAATCGCCTTCCGACGATTTGGTTTCCGGTTTACGGTTTCCGGTTTCTGAATCCCCGGTTTCCGGTTTCCGGTTTCCGGTTTCCGGGGAACCCCGTTGATCTGATTTGTCCTCGGCATCCTGCTCGGACTCGCCTTCTCCGGTTCCCTTGCGTTCTTCCGATGCCTTGCCTTCTTCGGCCTCCCGCGCTTCTTCGGATTCACTGTCTTCGCCGGATTCATCGCCCTCGACTTCCACGATGCCGATCACGTCGCCTTCGGAAACCTCGTCGCCTTCAGACACCTTCAGCTCGACCAGCTTGCCGGCCCTGGGCGACGGCACTTCCATCGTCGCCTTGTCCGACTCCAGCGTGAGCAGCGATTGTTCCTCTTCGATCGTGTCTCCCTCGGCGACCAGCACCTCGATGACCGGCACCTTGTCGAAGTCGCCGATGTCGGGCACTTTTATTTCTGTTCGGTTGCTCATAAGCTTGAATCTCTGTTTTTCCTGACGACTTGACGTTCGGAACTCGCGGCGTTGGTTCAGGTTTTAGGTTTTAGGTTTTAGGTTTTAGGTTTTAGGTAAAACAAAAACCGGAAATCGAATTCGCCACTTTTTTCTCGATCAGCCCAAACCTGAACTGCTTTTCTACCTAAAACCTGACACCTAACACTTAAAGCCAGCGGCGCCATGCGCCGCTAAAGCATCAGCCGACGCACATCGCCCAACACATGAACAAGATATTGGGTGAAACGGGCGGCAGCAGCGCCGTCGATGACTCGATGATCGTAGGACAGCGACAGCGGGAGCATCAGGCGCGGTTCGAATTCATCGCCGTTCCAGACCGGTTTCATCTCGGCCTTCGACACACCCAGGATTGCTACTTCGGGCGCGTTGATGATGGGCGTGAATGCCGTGCCGCCGATGCCGCCGAGACTGGAGATGGACATGCAACCACCCTGCATCTCGTCGCGCGAGAGCTTTCCGTCGCGCGCCTTGCCCGACAGCTCTCCGAGATCGGTCGCCAGTTCCAGCAGGCTCTTGCTATCCGCGTCGCGAATGACCGGCACCATCAGGCCGTTGGGCGTATCCACCGCGACGCCGATATGGAAGTACTTCTTGTACACCAGCGACTCGCCGTCGTTCGAAAGCGAGGTATTGAATTTCGGGTACTTCTTCAGACCCGCAACCACCGCCTTGATCAGGAACACCAGCGGCGTCATCTTGGTGCCGGCTTCCTCGGCTTCCGGCTTGGCCGCCTTGCGGAAGGCTTCCATTTCGGTGATGTCGGCCTCGTCGAACTGGGTGACGTGCGGGATGCTGACCCAGTTGCGCAGCAGGTTCGGGCCGGAGATCTTCTGGATGCGCGAAAGTTTCTGTTCCTCGACTTCGCCGAATTTCGAGAAATCGACCCTGGGCCACTCGGCGATATCCAGCCCGACGCCGCCGGCTGCCGCTGCCGGACCCGCTTCCATGCGCGACTTGACGTGCTTCTTCAGGTCTTCGGCGGTAATCCTGCCATGCTCGGCGCTGCCCTTGACGTCCGAAAGCTCCACGCCCAGTTCACGAGCAAGCTTGCGCACCGCCGGCGATGCATGCGGAATGGACGACGGATCACTGCCCATCTCGGTGAACGGCACCGGCGGCGCCGGCAGTTCATCCCCGCTCGATTCCGACTTCCGGGCCTCGGAGCGTTTCGACTCGGCTTCCTGCTCTTTCTCTCCCTTCTCTTCCCGGGATTCCTTCTCTTCCCGGGATTCCTTCTCTTCCTCGGATTCCTTCTCTTCCTCGGATTCCTTCTCTTCCTCGGATTCCTTCTTTTGCTCGGGTTCCTTTTCCTCCTCGGATTCCTTTTCTTCCCCGGAATCCTCGCCCTCGACTTCCACGATGCCGATCACGTCGCCCTCGGAAACCTCGTCGCCTTCAGACACCTTCAGCTCGACCAGCTTGCCTGCCTTGGACGACGGCACTTCCATCGTTGCCTTGTCCGATTCGAGCGTAACCAGCGACTGCTCCTCTTCGATGGTATCGCCCTCGGCGACCAGCACCTCGATGACCGGCACCTTGTCGAAGTCGCCGATGTCGGGGACGCGGATTTCGGTTTTATTTGACATTGTAAATTTGCTCTAGTTAATCGAAATCGGGTGGACTTCTCTTAAGGTTAAGGGTTAAGGATTAAGGGAAATTCAAAATCAAACCACAAATCCGGCGTTCGCTACTCTTCAAAACGACCAGCTCATGCGAATCGTTTTTACCTTAAACCTAAAACCCTTTACCTTTTACCTTTTATCTTCAACCTCGCGCGGCCCATGCCGAGCGAAAAACTAACTCGCGCTCGGCAACGGCTTGTTCGGGTCGATGCCGAGCTTCTCGCGTGCGGCGAATAATTCGGAGCGACTGATTTCCTCGCGCTGGTACAAGCCTGCCATCGCCGCGTAGGCGACATGGTAGCGATCGACCTCGAAGAATTTACGCAGATTTTCCCGCGTATCGGAACGACCGAAGCCGTCGGTCCCCAGCACGAGGTAGTCGCGCTGCGGGATGAATGCCCTCACCTGGTCGGCATAACCGCGAACGTAATCGGTTGCAGCCACCACCGGACCTTCGCGGTTGGCCAATTGACGGGTGATGTAGGGCAGTTCGCCGGGCTCTTCGGGCTTGAGACGGTTGCGTCGGTTGATTTCCACCGCATCCTTGCGCAGCTCGTTGAAGCTGGTCACCGACCAGATGTCGCTGGAAACTCCGAATTGTTCGGACAGCAGATCCGCCGCAGCGATGACTTCGTTGAGAATCGCACCGCTGCCCATCAACTGCACCCGGGACTGATGATTCGAGTTGCTGCCGGCCTCGACTTCGCGGAACAGGTATATGCCTTTCCGGATGCCTTCCTCGCAGCCTTCCGGAATCGCGGGGTGCTGATAGTTCTCGTTGAGCGTCGTGATGTAATAGTAAACGTCTTCCTGATCACCGTACATACGGCGCAGCCCATCCTGGATGATCACGGCCAGCTCGTAGCCGAAGGTCGGGTCGTAGCTCACGCAGTTCGGGACGGTGCCTGCAAGCACATGGCTATGACCGTCTTCATGCTGCAGGCCTTCACCGTTCAACGTGGTTCTGCCCGAGGTGCCGCCGATCAGGAAGCCACGGGCCCGCATGTCGCCGGCAGCCCAGGCCAGGTCGCCGATGCGCTGGAAGCCGAACATCGAGTAGAACGCATAGAACGGGATCATGGGCAGGCCGCTGCTGGCATAGCTGGTGGCGGCTGCAATCCATGAGCTCATGGACCCGGCCTCGGTAATGCCTTCCTGCAGAACCTGGCCTTTCTTGTCTTCCTTGTAGTAGGCGAGCTGATCGGAATCCACCGGCTCGTAGAGCTGGCCCGAGGGCGCATATATGCCGATCTGGCGGAACAACCCCTCCATGCCGAACGTCCGCGCTTCATCGCAGATGATGGGCACGATGTTTTTCTTGACGTTGTCGTCGCGCAGCAGCACCGCCAGCACCCGCACGAACGCCATCGTGGTGGAGATCTCGCGGTCGCCCGAGCCCTTGAGCACGGTTTCGAATGCATCCAGGTCCGGGATGGTCAAAGACCGCACGTCGCTGTCGCGCTTGGGCAGGAAACCACCCAGCTCGGAGCGCCGCTTCTTCAGGTAAAGCACTTCATCGGAATCCACCCCGGGGTGATAGTAAGGCACCTCCGACAGGCCTTCGTCCGGCACCGGGACGTTGAAACGATCGCGAAAATACTTCACGCCTTCGTCGTCGAGCTTCTTCTGCTGGTGCGAGATGTTCTTGCCCTCGCCCGACTCGCCCAGGCCGTAGCCCTTGATGGTCTTGGCCAGGATCACGGTCGGGCGACCTTCCGTATGCATGGCTTCGCGGTAGGCGGCATGAATCTTGTGCGGATCGTGGCCGCCGCGATTCAGGCGCCAGATATCCTCGTCGCTCATATCGGCGACCATTTCCTTGAGTTCGTCGTAGGCGCCGAAGAAATGCTCGCGCACGTAGGCGCCGTCCATGGCCTTGTACTTCTGATACTCGCCATCCAGCGCTTCTTCCATCCGGCGGCGCAGCAGACCCTTCTTGTCACGCGCCAGCAACGGATCCCAGTAGCTGCCCCAGATCACCTTGATGACGTTCCAGCCGGCGCCCCGGAACACGCCTTCGAGTTCCTGGATGATCTTGCCGTTGCCGCGCACCGGCCCGTCCAGGCGCTGCAGGTTGCAGTTGACCACGAACACCAGGTTGTCGAGCTTCTCGCGGCCGGCAAGCGAAATCGCGCCCAGCGACTCCGGCTCGTCGCATTCGCCGTCGCCCATGAAACACCAGACCTTGCGCTTGCTGGCATCGGTCAGCTCGCGATTGGTCAGGTACTTCAGGAAACGGGCCTGGTAGATCGCCATGATCGGCCCCAGGCCCATCGAAACCGTGGGCAACTGCCAGAAATCGGGCATCAGCCACGGGTGCGGGTAGGAACTCAGGCCCTTGCCGTCGACCTCTTCGCGGAAGCCGTCGAGCTGTTCGGCGCTGAACCGTCCCTCCAGGAAGGCGCGCGCGTAGATGCCCGGTGAGGAATGGCCCTGGATGTAGACCAGGTCCGAGCCGTCCGGATGCTCCGGGCCCTTGAAGAAATGGTTGAAGCCTACATCGTACAGCGTGGCGGCCGACGCGAAGCTGGCGATATGGCCGCCCAGCTCGCCACCCCGTTTCGAGGCGCGCACGACTATCGCCATCGCGTTCCAGCGGATGATCGATCGGATGCGCCGCTCCATCGCGCCATCGCCGGGCATGCTTGGCTGGCGGTGTGGCGGAATGGTGTTGATATAGGCCGTGGTCAGGTCGAACGGCAGGTGGGCGCCGGAGCGGCGCGCCAGTTCGACCAGCCGGTCGAGCAGGAAATGGGCGCGCTCGGCACCTTCCCGGTCGATGACGGCGGCAAGCGACTCCAGCCACTCGCGCGTTTCTTCCGGGTATTCGTCTTTCGGGTCGGGGTATTGGTCTACCATGAATCTTATCCGTGCCTTTCGTTCACTGACGACGTTGAATTTCAATTGTAGTCGGCGGGCGCTGTCCTGCCGGGTCGGGAAGACCGGCGCCTGCCTTGGCTCCTCCCCCTTGCCTGGTCGATTCGGCCTTGTTGATACGGCCGTTCAAATGCGATCATACCAGTCATGGACGAAATCAAGAATCCCTGGCGGCTGGACGGCCGCATCGCACTGGTGACCGGCGCATCGCGCGGCATCGGCCGAACCGCGGTCGAGACCCTGGCCGAACGCGGCGCCGAGGTCTGGCTGATGGCGCGCGGGGCCGAAGCACTGGCCGAAACCGTGGCCGCGTTAAGAGACCGGGGCTACAGGGCGCACGCCATCAGCGGCGATATTTCGGATGCCCGCGAGCGAGCCGAAGCGGTGACAACGATTACAGCACGAGCAGCGCGGCTGGATATCCTCGTCAACAATGCCGGCTTCAACATTCGCAAACCGGCGCTGGAGCTGGCCGACGACGAGATCGATGCGGTACTTCGGACAAACCTGCTGGGATCTCTCGAACTGACCCGCGCGCTGCACCCACTGCTCAAGGCTTCGGCTCGGGGCTCCGTTGTCAACGTTTCCTCGGTGGCCGGCCTGACCCATCTGAGGACCGGTGTGGCCTACGCCATGAGCAAGGCGGCGATGAACCAGATGACAAGAAATCTTGCCGTCGAGTGGGCCGGCGACCGCATCCGGGTCAACGCGGTTGCCCCCTGGTACATCGAAACCCCGCTGGCCGGGCAGGTGCTGGCCGATCCCGATTACCTCGCCGAGGTGCTGGCGAGGACTCCCCTCAAGCGCATCGGTCGTCCCGAAGAGGTGGCGGCCACCATCGCATTCCTGTGCATGCCGGGCGCGGGATACATTACCGGCCAGGTGATTCCGGTGGACGGTGGGTTTTCGATTTACGGATTTTGATCAGAGCCCGCCAGCGGTTATTCGGTTCGACGCGGAAATTCAAAATCCGTTTCGCCGCTCACGCCGCGAGCTGATGCGATCTACTTTTGTGGCGGCAAAAGTAGGCAAAACCGCTCATGCCGTGAAGGCGCCCGGCAAACTGCGCCGGGTGCCCTGCGATGCTCGGGCCGGGCGGGACGCGTCGAACTCGCTCCCTTGCGGTCGCTCGGACATGCGGCGCGTCTCTATCCGCCTGGCCCTGCGCTTCTCGGCGCCATCAAGGCAGATGGGCGGGCACCGAATGATCGGTGGATATCGCGATTTTTCTCCGCACGTGACGTGCCCGCCCCGCCGCCGCCGAGTATCGCAGCCGCGAACGGAGCAGTCCGGTTCCGCATGCCTGAGCGACCAAAGGGTCGAGTTCGGAACCGGCCGTTCGTGGCGAGAAACGCAGGGCACCGGACCGGAGGCTGCGCCAGCAGCCGGAGGACGGGCGACGTCGCCCGGCAGCGCTTCTTGGTTACTTCTTGGGGCGCCAAGAAGTAACTCGCATCAGCCGCCGACGGCGGGTTCGGCCGAAGGCTGCGCGACTTCCCTGAGCGCATCGTCGGGCAGCACGTAGGAGCTGCCGATCAGCGGGTGGCCGGGCTCCAGTAGGCTGGGGAAAGTCAGGCCGGGCAGCACCTTGACGGCGAAGATCTCCTCGACCGCATCGCTGAATCTGAGCAGCGCGACCGTCTCGCCGGTTTCGAGATCTATGACCCATACGCCGCTGCGGCGCTCCGAACCGTCGGCGGTGATCGGGATACCTTCGAAAGTGTTGGTCTCGCGCACCTGGCTCAGACCTACCAGCGCGTAGCGATCGACGAAATCCAGGCCACGGGTGAAGCCGGGCATCTGCGCCAGTCGACCGGATTTGAGGGTTTTCGGGTCGTACCACGACAAGGCGCCGTAGCCGGATTCCAGGAACCAGACACGGTCTCGGTACCAGCGCGGCGAATGCGGCATGGACAGGCCGTCGACCAGCACCTTTTCCCGGGCCATGTCGTACAGGATGCCGCCGGCGTTCTTGTTCTCGCGCCAGCCGCCCCTGGTGTCGGTCATGCCCAGCGCGGTGACGTAGCGCGGACGGCCGTCGACCACCGCCAGCCCGTTGAGGTGGCAGCGGTCTTCCAACGCGTAGGCCGAAACCCACGGCGGTCGCCAGCGCGGCACGAAGCTGTGGTCGATATCGAGCGTGCACAGGCAGGAAAAGCGGGTATTGACGAACCAGAGCTCGTCGCCGGCGAAATCCAGTTCGTGGATGTCGACGTTGCCGGTGTAATGAATCGAACGCGGGATGAAGCAGGCGTCGTGCGTGTTCTTCGGCTCCACCTTGGGCGCGACCGCCGGCGTATTGCGAAACTCGAAGACTTCGTTGTTGGTACCGACCACCAGCCGATTGCCGCGGGCGGCGATGCCCATGGGCCGATTGAACGAACAGAAATGGGTATTCAGCTTGCCGTTCTCGGCGCGCAGAAACACCACTTGCCCGGCCTGGTAGGTTGATACCGCAACGCTCAGCCGGCCCTTTTCCAGCAGCGTCAGAAAGCTGTTGGAAAACTCGCTCTTGAGCGCTTGATCAGGATTTTCTCGGATTCGCCGGGCCAAATCTTCGCGACGTTCTTTATCGGCCTCGGCCCGCGCCGAAAGCGCGTCTTTTTCCGCCTGCGGGCCCTGGCTGGATGAATCCGACATTTCCGTTTCCGAATCGCAAGTGACAATCGTCTACGATACCCGATCAGCGCGGGCGGGCAGGCCGCTCCAGATACCCGATCGTCAAAGGTGAACACATGAATCGACAACCGCTCGAAGGCTTCCAGATGCATAACGTGCGCGAGGATCGTCGTCAGCCGCTGATCGAGCAGGCAATCGAGCTTTGGCTGGCGCAGAATGTACTGACGGCGGAACAGGCCGGAAAGCGCGCCGAAGAGCTGTTGTTCGTCGCCGTGGACGAGCACAACGGTGGAATTGCCGGCGTCTGCACCACTTATCTGCGCACGCCGCCGAAGCTGAAGATGCCGCTGTGGCATTTTCGTACGTTCGTCGCCCCCGAATACCGACAGAACAACGTTGCATTCCATCTGCTGCACCTCGCGATCGATTTTCACGAGTCGAGCTTCGCGAGCGGTTCCGATACCAGCGGCCGTGGGCTCTACATGGAAATCGAGAACCCGGTCATCCAGCGCCACCGGAACGAAGCCGTCTGGCCCAGTTCAGGCATGGTGTTTGTGGGCTTCAACGCCCGGGGCGATCACTGCAGGGTGCGCTACTTTCCCGGCGCCAGGATCTAGGTTCCCTAGACAGCAGACGGCCGGCGGCGCGATATGGAAGAACGGCGGCCCGGCTCTTGCGGCGGCCCCATAGCAAGCGGCCGGGAAGACCCGGCCGCTGTGCAAATCCGCAGGTTCGGGATCAGAGTTTCCTTTCGGCCCTGCGCCGGAAGCCGAACAATCCGGCGAGACCCAGCAGCCCGGCCATCAGCAGGAGACCGATCCGGTCCATGACCGGCACGGCCACGGCCGGTGGCGGCGGCGCGGCGACACCCCGCTCGACCGAGCCGGCTTCGCAGCCCGCTTCGGACGGCCTGGACTCGCCGCGCTGATCGCTGGTCACGACATCCCCGCAGCCCACCGAGCCGGACGTCACCACGTCGACCACCGGGCTGGCTGCGGCGGGCAGATGAGTGAACGTCGGACCCCCGTTGTCGGCCAGCGGCCCGAGCTGCGGATCCTGTCCAAGCAGCGTCGAGCCAGTAGCATCGAAGTTCAGCGTGCCCGAGGTCGAGTCGACGCCGACCAGGGTAAAATTCACATCCGCCTGGCCATACGCGCCGGGATCGAAGCCGATGTCGGGATCGGTAGGCGCGGTATTGCCGGAAATCACGCTGGCGTTGATCGGAACCGAGATGTCCGACGAAATGCCCAATCCGCCGATGTCGGCGGCGCTGTTGTCGGTAATCGTGGTGAAGTCGATCAGGATATTGCGCGGTTGCGTCCCGCGCTCGGGCGAATTGATCTGTTGGTCGGAAAGACTGCTGTACAAGACCAGCCCGCCGTTCAGATCGCCTGAAGAGTTTCCTGAAATCGTGCTGTTGCGCACCTGCAGGTCGTACTTGGCCCTCAGGACGCCGCCGCCACCGAAGTACGCGGCCGTATTCCCGGACAGCGTCGATTCCTCGACCAGGATGGAACCGTAGCCTCCATAGGCCGACAATCCGCCGGCGAACGTTGCACTGTTCCCGCTGATCGTCGACTGGCGGACCACGATGTCGCCGAACGGGCCGCCGATGTAAGCGCCGCCGGCGTAGCCGGAGTTGGAGATGTCGCCGCGAGAATCTTCGCCCCAGGTCGATCGCGCGGCCTTGAATTCCGCACGCTCATCGGAGACCTGTCGATTCGGCACCCCTCCGCCGATAGCGGAATTGCCGCTGACGACGGTGTTGTCCAGCGTCACCTGACCGTCGAACGCGAAGGTCAGGATTCCACCACCCTCCGAGCCGGTCGTGTTCGATGAAATCTGCGCGCCCGAAAAAGTGATGTCACCGTATTTGCTCGACGCATAAACGCCCCCGCCCGCATACGCGGAGCTGTTACTGCTGATCACCGAATCATTGATCGTGAGGTTGTCGTACTCGCTATCGAAATATATGCCGCCTCCGGCATAGGCGGCCGTGTTTCCGGATACCTCGGAATCGTTCAACTCGAGGCTTCCGTCGAAAGACGCTATCCCGCCACCGATGCCCGTGGGAAATCCCCTGAGAGGCTGGGAGCCGGCCGCGTCGCCGCCCGTAATGATCAGGTCGTTGATGGTCACGTCGCTGTAGTAGGTCGCCAGCACGCGGGAATTGCCTCCCGCATCGACGGTCACGCCGGCGCCATTGATCGTGGCAATGTCGTCATCGATTTCCAGCTGACCCGAAGTCAGCGAAACAGTCTGCCCGGATATCGATGAAAGGTCGATGATGTCGGCTTCGGCATTTCCGTTGGCCTGGCTGAGCGCCTCGCGGAGGCTGCCCGCTCCGGCATCGCTGGTGTTGGTGACGTTGAATGTCGCGGCACCGGCGTGGCCGGCGGTCAGAGCGGTGCATATGGCCGCAGCCAATGCTGTCTTGCTGTATGAATTCAATGCAGATCCCCTGGGTATGTCAGAAATTTGGTTTCATCGGTCAATTGCCCGCCAGCGTGACCGCAAGGCGGCCGAGCGACCAGGACTGACCAAATCAATCTACACGCCAATGTCCGGAACGATCAATCCGAGATTGCCTTGTTCATTCGGTGCTGAACTCGGCGCCTGATCCCTTTAGACGAGAAAGCGATTGGTTCCGCGCCAAACCCGCCCCTGGACTTCCACGGGCGGGCCTTGCAGGTGATCAGTCGACCTCCGCCAGCGTCCGGCCCGTGGCATCGAACCAGGCCGACTCGCCCCAACCCGCCAGCTCGCCATTGGCGAAAATCAGCGGCGTGGTCTCGTTGCGCGCAGTTACACCGTCCCCTTCGACGCGGTGGGTCCTGTAGAAGAGCGCGCGATAGGCCACACCATCCACGGTGAATGCCTCGCTGAAGTCTGCTTCATGCGGCATTACGGCCTGGGCCTCGCGGATGCCCATGCCGAGTCGAAGCGAATCGATCGCGCCCCTGTTGTCGCGCTCGATCTCGGCCCAGTCGGAATCGCGGGACTCGAGTCCGTCATTGCCAATGGCCACTACGCAGCCTGATAACCAGGCGGCCAGAGATACA
>Ga0102928_1002336_pt1 | contig 11362 bp, 5 predicted proteins | sample SalPonR1_B_D1_MG_FD_78504 | JGI IMG/M metagenome (GOLD analysis project Ga0102928, IMG submission 78504) | Salt pond soil microbial communities from South San Francisco under conditions of wetland restoration - Salt Pond MetaG R1_B_D1_MG | ecosystem: Environmental > Aquatic > Marine > Intertidal...
GACGACGCTTTCTCTTGAGGCGGCAGGTTAATGCCGTATGTTTCAAGCAGGGAGGTCCAGTTTTCTTTCGAGGCATAGCCCGGTGCGGTTTTTCTGTCTGCCACTTCAAGCCTTGTGCTTTTACCCCTTCGTATATTCAGCCACTTTTTACGCTGCAGCATAGCCGAAAGAATAGAAGCGACTCTCTCCGGGAAAGCTACATTAGGCACTTTGCGTTTGTGTAAAATTCCGAGTGCTTCATCTACGGAGGCTTTGCCCATGATCGAGGCAATGACAGGCTTGTCGTGCACGCCCGCCACTTCGCCAACCACTTCGGCCAGGCTGGCCGGCAAGAACCAGTCCTGTGGTGCCTGTATCACAACAACCGAGTCAACCGTATCATCGGTCAGCAAGGCATCCAGGGCAACGGCATAGGTGCCCGGCCCGGAACCGGCAAGCACGTCCACCGGGTTATTGATGCTGGCGGCTTTGGGGAGGCGGGACTTTAGATAGTCTTTCGTTTCCGTAGTCAGTTCAGCCATCTCCAGGCCGGCTTTTTCCAGGGCGTCAACGGCAAGGATGGCCGGTCCGCCGGCATTGGTAAGCACGGCTACCCTCTTGCCCTTCGGCAGGGGCTGCCAGGCCAGCGCACGTGCCCAGTCGAACATCTCTTCCATGGTTTCCGCTTGCTGCACGCCGCTTCTTTTGAAAGCAGCCTCATAGGCCTCGGTACTTCCGGCAAGCGCCCCGGTGTGGGAGGCAACAGCCTTGGCCCCGCTTTTACCCCTTCCGCCTTTTAAAGCTACAAAAGGTTTTTCAAGCGCAGCGGTTTTTGCCGATTCAAGAAAAGCTTTGCCATCCGATACCCCTTCTATGTAGGCGGTTATTACCCTTGTCTGGTTATCCTGGCGCAATGCTTCAATCATCTGTGTTTCGTTGACGTCTGCCTGGTTTCCCAGGCTTACGATCCGGGAAAATCCTACACCGGCACCCCGGGCCCAGTCAATTACGGAGGCCACCATAGCTCCCGACTGCGAGCAGAACCCAATTTCACCCGATTCGGGCATACCTGTTACAAAGGTGGTGTTCACCGGGGTATGGGTATCAATAGTGCCAATACAATTTGGACCGATAACATGGATATCCATCTCATCGGCAACACTTTTCAGCTCTTCCTCCAGCTTGCGGCCCTCTTCACCGGTTTCGCTGAAGCCCCCGCTGACTACGATGGCATGCTTTATGCCACGTTCGCCGCATTCCCGCAAAGTACCGGGAACTGCTTTAGAGGGCACAACCACAACCGCCAGGTCAACCGGGTCCGGTACATTTGAAACGGTTGCGTAGCACCGCTCTCCTAATATTTCAGAAGCAGATCTATTGACTGGATAAATGGGGCCCCGGTAACGGTATTCCTTAAGGTTGCGCACAACTCCATGCCCCAGTTTATGCGGGTCACGGGAAGCACCGATCACAGCGACTCCCTTTGGCTTGAAAAACGGATCGAGCATATGTTTTGATTACGATATTAAGAGTAAATTGTCTTATTATATGGTAGGGCAGATTTGCTTATTTGTCAAAGGGCAAAATCAGTTAATTTATGTTAACAGAAAGGAAAATCAGCGATTACAGCTTATGGATTTAAAAGAATTTAATACTGACACCATCATTGAACCCTTTCGCATCCGTTCGGTTGAACCCATACGATTCACTACCATGGAAGAGCGTAAAGAGCTTTTGAAGAATGCCGGTTACAATCCCTTTCTGCTGAAAGCCAAAGATGTGCTGATTGATTTGCTGACAGACAGCGGAACCGGAGCTATGTCTTCAGGCCAATGGGCGGGGATTATTTCAAGCGATGAGTCCTATGCCGGCTCTTCTTCCTATTACCGTCTTGAAAACGCCGTACAGGATATCACCGCATTCAAGCACGTCATACCAACCCACCAGGGCCGTGCAGCGGAAAATATTCTGTTTACCACTATTGCAGGAGAGGGAGATGTGGTACCGAGCAATACCCACTTTGACACCACACGGGCACACGTAGAGCATACCGGCGCCGAAGCCCGCGACCTGGTCATTGAGGAGGGCAAGCAGCCGCGCAGCACGCATCCCTTTAAAGGAAATATGGACCTTCAAAAACTGGAAAAAACCGTTGAGGAGGTTGGTGAAGAACATATTCCGGTCATTATGATAACCGTGACAAACAACTCAGGCGGTGGGCAGCCGGTAAGCATGGAAAATATCAGGGGAGTTTCTGAGATAGCTGAAAAACATGGCATCCCTTTTTACATTGATGCCTGCCGTTTTGCCGAAAATGCCTGGTTCATAAAGATGCGAGAGGATGGCTATGGCGACAAAGAACCCATAGAAATTGCACGTGAGATGTTCAGCTATGCCGACGGTTGTACGATGAGCGCTAAGAAGGATGGGATGTCAAATATCGGCGGCTTCCTGGCAATGAACAGTGATGAACTCGCCGGACAGTGTCGTAACCTGGAGATACTGACCGAGGGGTTCCCCACTTACGGAGGTATGGCGGGTTATGACATGGAAGCGGTAGCTATCGGACTTTTTGAAGCACTTGATGAAGATTATCTGCGCTATCGCATTCGGTCTATAGCTTATTTGGGCGATAAGCTGAGCGGCGCCGGGGTGCCTATTGTTCAGCCGACCGGCGGGCATGCGGTGTACCTCGACGCCAAAGAGATTTTGCCCCATATTCCACCCCTGCAATATCCTGCCTGGTCGTTCAATAATGCTCTTTACCTTCTGGGTGGAATCCGGGGGGTAGAGATCGGCTCGGTGATGTTCGCCAGGCAGCCTGACGGCTCCGAAAAGCCGGCCTCTATGGAACTGGTTAGGCTGGCATTTCCCCGAAGGGTCTATACTCAGAGCCATGTGGATTATTTGGCTGAGGTCATTATCAATGCTTACGAGCAGCGCGAACAGCTGGGCGGTTATGAAATTGTATCCGGGCCGGATGTATTGAGGCATTTTTCTGCAAGGCTTAAACCGGTTTTATAGAACACGGATGACGCGGATCGGGCGAATTACCGCAGTTTGTATTGTTGCAAACTTGCTTACATAACAAAGCTTATTCAAGCGTCCACGCTTGAAAGGATAAAGCCTAAAATTGTAGATGAATGTATCCGCTTCTTTTCTCCTTTTTCCCTAGAATCTGTTTACGTAATTGCTTAATGTGACCGGACTTTATTAACCAAATCGGGATTCAGAATGAAAATGATCAAACAGCTGGGAGTTTTATGCCTGCTAATAGCTTTATCATCCGCTACGTACGCTCAAAAAAATGACGACAAACCTTCCGATCCGCGCTATGAGACAGCATGGAACAGTCTGGCCTTTAGAAGCCTCGGCCCGGCATTTACATCTGGCAGGATTTCAGACTTTGCGGTAAATCCAAGTAACCACAGCGAATTTTATGTGGCTTCTTCATCAGGCGGAGTGTGGAAGACTACAAATGGCGGGGTGGTTCTGGAGCCTGTTTTTGATAAGGAAGGTTCTTATTCGATCGGCTTTGTGGCTATGGATCCCAATAACCATAATGTAGTCTGGGTCGGGACCGGAGAGAACAACAACCAGCGCAGTGTGGCCTATGGCGACGGGGTCTATAAAAGCATCGACGGGGGTAAAAGCTGGAAGCATATGGGCTTAAAGAACTCCGAGCATATCGGCATGATTGAAATTGACCCGCGCAATTCGGATGTGGTTTATGTGGCGGCCACCGGCCCGCTCTGGAGTTCCGGCGGTGACCGAGGCTTGTATAAAACAACCGACGGCGGGGAGACCTGGACCAATATTCTGGAAATAAGCGAGCACACCGGTATCAATGAAGTGCATCTGGACCCCAGAAACCCGGATGTATTGTATGCTACGGCTCATCAGCGAAGGCGGCACGTTTTTACCTATATCAGCGGCGGCCCGGAATCGGCGGTGTATAAATCAACTGATGCGGGTGCCAGCTGGGAAAAAATTATGAAAGGCATGCCTTCGGGCGATATCGGTCGCATAGGATTGGACATTTCACCGGCCAACCCGGATGTAGTTTATGCCGTCGTTGAAGCACAGGATGATAAAAGCGGCTTTTACCGATCAACCGATCGCGGGGAATCATGGGAACGCCGCAGTGATTATGCCTCCAGTGGCAACTATTACCAGGAAGTAGTTGCCGACCCTGTGGACACAGACCTGGTGTATGTAATGAACACCTTTTCAGGAGTTTCGGAAGATGGCGGCAAGACCTTTGAAAATGTAGGCGAGCGAAACAAGCATATAGACAACCATGCTTTGTGGATAAACCCTTCCAATCCTGCGCACCTGCTGAACGGCAACGACGGCGGGGTATATGAGTCTTTCGACCGCGGCAAAACCTGGCGCTTTTTTACCAACCTGCCGGTGACCCAATTTTACAAGGTGGCTGTTGACAATGATGAGCCCTTCTATAATGTATACGGCGGTACTCAGGACAACTTCACCCTGGGAGGGCCCTCGCGTACCAACGCAACCACAGGTATAAATGATGATGAATGGTTTGTTACGGTACTGGGCGATGGTTTTGAGCCGCATGTAGATCCGACCAATCCTGATATAGTTTATGCGCAGTATCAGTATGGAAACCTGTTCCGTTTTGATAAAAAAAGCGGGGAGCAACAGGACATCAAGCCGCAGGCACCCGAAGGCGACTACGATTATAACTGGAATTGGGACTCCCCCTTCTTTGTGAGTGTCCATGATCACAAGCGATTGTATTTTGGTTCCGACCGGGTGCTGCGAAGTGATGACATGGGCCAGAGCTGGAGGGAAATGAGCGGCGACCTGACCCGTCAAATCGACCGTAATCGGCTGGAAGTGATGGACAAAGTGTGGCCTATGGATGCCATCGCTAAAAACGCTTCCACTACCGAATACGGGAACATTGTTGCTTTGGCTGAATCTCCCCTTGACGAGGACCTCCTGTTTGCCGGTACGGATGACGGGCTGATCCATATCAGCGAAGATGCAGGGGCAAACTGGCGCAAAATTGAAAAGTTCCCGGGCGTGCCAGACATGGTTTATGTAAACGAGATTGTCGCTTCCGCGCATGAAAGGAACACGCTCTATGCGGCTTTCAATAATCACAAAAATGGAGATTTTAAGCCGTACCTGCTAAAGAGTACCAACCTGGGGCGGTCATGGCAGCCTATTGCCAATAACCTGCCGGAGCGAGGTTCGGTCTATGCTCTCGCCGAAGATGTCGTGGAACCGGGACTGCTGTTTGTGGGTACCGAATTCGGCGCATTTGCATCTGTAGATGGTGGAAAATACTGGAAAGCACTTGATAAAGGGCTGCCTACCATTGCGGTTCGGGATATCGAGATACAGCAGCGAGAGAATGACCTGGTTCTGGCTACTTTTGGCCGCGGCTTTTATGTTTTGGATGACTATTCCGCACTGCGGGAATTCAGCCGGGACGTGCAGGAATCGGAAGCCCACCTATTTTCGGTGCGTCAAGCTTACCAGTATATACCTTATAGCCGCATTGCAGCCAGTGAAACTATATCATGGCTGGGTCCGAAAGGGTTCCAGGGTGAGGATTATTTTATGGGAGAAAATCCGGAGTTCGGGGCCGCTTTTACCTGGTATCTGAAAGAGGATATTAAGACGAAAAAAGAACTTCGGGAAGCGGATGAGGCAAAGCGCCGCGAAGCGGGAGAAACTGTGTACTACCCATCTTATGAGCAGCTAAAAGCAGAGGCTGAAGAGGAGAAGCCCTTTCTGATTTTTACTGTGCGTGATTCCAATGGTGGAATTGTCAGGGAGCTGACCTCGTCAGCCAAGGCAGGAATCAATCGCTTATACTGGGACCTGAAGTATCCCCAGGTAAATGAAGTCAGTGAAAATGATGCCGATCCTTCCAAGGAACTGGATTCCGGTATCATGGTACTGCCGGGTACCTATACGGTTGAGCTCAGCAAAAGCGTGGACGGAAGTGTTACCACCCTGGCAGGGCCTGTTTCTTTTGAAGTTCGCACCCTTGGCAACGTTACGCTGCCTGCGGAGAATCCGGATGAGATGCTTGCTTATCATAAGGAACTGATGGATTTATCAAAGTCAGCCAACAGCGCTCGAAGTGCGTATAATGAGCTAAATGACAGACTCAGCTATTACAAGGCAGCTCTTAAAGCAGTCGATAATGAGGTAAGCCTGGAAGAAAAAATTACAGCGATGGAGGAGGACCTGAAAGAGATTCGCATAGTCATGTTTGGCGACCGTATTGCAAGTCAGCTGGAGATGCCGCAGGCGCCGTCACTGAACAGCCGAATCAATACGGCCATCGGTTCCGGATTGTCTTCCACATCTGACCCTACGGAGACGTCCAGGCGGGTCAAAGCCATAGCGGAGAAAGAGCTGAAACCTGTGCTGCAGTCGCTGCGCGATATCATGAATCGCCAGGTTCCGGCGATCGATCGTCAGCTTAACGAGTTGAACGCTCCCTGGACTCCGGGCAGAATCATTGAACTTGATGAGGGATAGATCTTTTTTCACCACTAAGTCACTGGGTGCACTTAGTACCTTAGTGGTAATTATCTATTTTTTCTTAAAGCGTGACTGGAAGAAGCGCAGGTATTCTGGCTCATAATCAAACTCCAGACCGGTGATTTGATCCCTGTTTTGATAAACTGCTTCTACCGATTCGGCAACCACATCCATATGGGCTTGGGTATACACCCTACGCGGAATTGTCAGGCGTACCAGTTCCAGCTCCGGGTAGTTGTGCTCGCCGGTTTCAGGATTGCGTCCCGCAGAGACGACACCCCGCTCCATGCTTCGTACGCCGGAGTCAACATACAGTTCTGCCGCCAAGGTTTGGGCGGGTAGCTCATCCTGACTCAGATGTGGAAGTATCTTTCGGGCATTCAGGAAGACGCCGTGGCTGCCAATGGGCTTTACGACGGGCACCCCGGCTTCCAAGAGCTTCTCTCCAAGGTACTGCACCTGCCCGACCCTTGCGCGAATATGATCTTCATCCACCGACTCGGTAATGCCGATGGAAAGCGCCTCCATGTCACGCCCTGCCATACCGCCATAGGTATGGAGGCCTTCGTAGACCACCACCATGTTTTGGGCGAGCTTAAACAGCTCCTCGTCATTTAATGCCAGGAATCCGCCAATGTTTACCAGCGCATCCTTTTTGGCACTCATCGTAGCACCGTCGGTCAGCGAGCAGATTTCGTACACAATGTCCTTAATGGGAGTATCCTCATAGCCGGGCTCGCGCTGCTTGATGAAGTAGGCGTTTTCAGCCACGCGGGTCATATCGTGAATGATCGGAATATCATACTGATCAGCCAGTTTCCTGACCTTCTTCAGATTTCCAAGGGATATGGGCTGCCCGCCGGCCATATTTACTGAAGTTGCAATAGACACATAGGGGATGCGATCGGCCCCCTTTTCTTCGATCAGGTTTTCCAGCTTTTCCAGGTCCACATTCGCTTTGAAGGGATGTTCATTTTCGGGGTCGTGAGCCTCATCAATAATGACATCCACAAAAGTACCCCCGGCCAGCTCCTGGTGAAGCTTGGTGGTGGTAAAGTACATGTTGCCCGGAATGAAGTCGCCACCCTCAATCATCAGCTGGGAGATGATATGCTCAGCTCCTCTTCCCTGGTGAGTAGGTACTACATGTTTATACCCATAGTATTTCTGAATGGCCTCTTCCAAATGGTAGAAATTATCGCTTCCGGCATAGGCTTCATCACCCAGCATCATGCCGGCCCACTGCCGGTCGCTCATAGCCGAGGTGCCGCTGTCGGTCAACAGGTCGATATAGACATCGCGGGAGCGGAGCAGGAAGGTGTTATATCCTGCCTCTTCGATCGCTTCACGCCGCTCTTCCCTGCTGATCATCCTGACAGGCTCTACCATCTTGATTTTGTAGGGTTCTGCCCAGGATCGCTTTCCTTCATCCGGTTTCATAAGTATTAGCCTCTTATTTTATTCTTTAGTTGAAAATTTATGATCAAGAAGCATTATAGTGTCATGTAAAAGGTTAACAGTCGTTTACTCAACGGTTCGTTAATGGTTATTTGTTATTCGTTGTGAAACGTGAAACGGCAAACGTGAAGCGTTGCCACATCTCACTACTCATACCTCCACTAATAACCAATAACAAATAACGGATAACCCAATCCGATACGTAATTTCAAGCTTGACACAACACTAGTACTAATGGCATATCATGCAAAAACTTTCAAGTAAATACTTTAAGTAGTTGCAGAATATAAAATGTCGAGATACTCCTCTTACCTCGACATTTTTCAGTTCCTTGTTCGATATTCGATATTCAAATGCAATCCGCCTTTACAGTTATTCCATTATTCAAACATTACCAGAGAACTTTGTACCAAAGCCCTTTGCTAGCTTGCAACATACTGTTCTTCTTCCAGCCTTTGAAACAAAGCTTGCAGGCGCGCTCTTTGTTCTTCTACGGTAGAAGCAATTGAGCTTATGTTTTCGTCTTTATAGGGATCTGACTGCGCAATTTCAAGACAGTAATCCATCCCATCTTCCAGGTTCTTTTTAAAGCGGCCCAGCTTTTTAATATCCCCGCCGGATCCGTCACTTTGTTCAATCAGCTCTTCCAGGTAGTCTACATACATTACCATCTCTTTGGCAAACATGTGCGGCCTTTGGGGCGGTACCAGAGAGCTGCCGCGTCCGTAAATATGATCTGTCATTTCGCGCAGGGTATACTCCTTGTCGAACCAGGCTATATTCGGACCCGGGCAAATGGCCTGCGGCGCGCGATGTTCCTCCAGTATTCCAAGATCGATTAGCGCCCCGTTTCCAAGGTGGTCGCAGAGGCAGGCTTTCTCCAGCACTTTGGCACGCATCAGCTCTTTTTCAGCTTCGGCAATAGTTTGCCGGTTGATCTGGTCCAGTTTTAAGAGCTGGTACTGGTTTGAAGCGGTGCAAATCGGGTTTTCGGTGAATTCGGTGTTGGATTCTAGAAACCCTTTCGGACAGGGCGAGCCGGGTTTGTCTTTTTCGATTCGTTCTTGGTGCCACTGTTCCGATCCCGTATTTCTTATATTGTTGAACGGTACGCCCAGGGGTGAAACGCCGCTCAGGTAGAGGTCTTCTTCTTTGGCATTTTCGAGCAGGCTCCGGGTCTTTTTATCCACCGTTGTGGCTTCGGGAACCAGCAAAAATGGACTTCCCCAGCCGGTTGCATCCATGCCAAAATCATCCAACAGCCTTTCTGCCTCACCGAAGGTACCGATTCCACCCTGAACGGTCAGTCGCGGCTCGGTTATTTCCCAATCGGCTGAAAATCCTTCCGCATTATCTTCGTAATAGCTATGTATAAGCGGCTGAATAGCTGAATGCAGCATATCGCGTTTTTCACGAAACTCTTTCAGCAGAGAGGGCAGCAGGTAGCCGTCGGAAGCAAAAGCATGTCCGCCGCAGTTTAATCCCGATTCGATACGGTATTCAAAAACTTCGAGTCCTTTTTTAGCCAGATATTTTCCCTGGATCAGGGCTGAGCGAAAATCGCTCACTTTCAGAATAATCTTCTTTTTAATCTTGCCTTTGGCATCGCGGTAGAAATCTTCAAATTCACTGATATAATTGTAGAGCCTCGGGTTAAAGCCGGCGGAAAGTACCACACTCGAAGACAACACGCTATTGGCATAGCCCCTTAACGCGGCGCTCGCATCGCTGAATTCGGCACTCATCGGCTTTTCATCCTTGTCATAGTTCAGGCCGTCAACTTTGGCCATGATATTTACATCAATGGTACCCGGCTTCATCAGCTTGGCCAGTTCTTCGGAAAGCTGACTGCGAAGCGATTTATCTTCGGCCTGCATCAACTGTTGGTATTTCCTTTTCAGGGTACTGCTGTCCGGAAGCATTTCAAAATATTTTGCCTTCTCATTCCTTTCGAAAAAGGGCTGGCTTTTAATCGACTCGAAAGTCTGCTGCACGATCTGCTGAACCAGGTCAAGATAGGCCGTAATTCTGCGAGCCCGGCCATCCTCGGCATTCCGGGAAATATTTGAGTAAGGCATTTCAAACTTTTCGCAATAGTGTTTGCGGATGCGTTCAACGAGCAAGTCGTCTACTATAGAAATGACTGAATTAATGCCATAGGGGCCGACTCGAATGGGTGAATCTATGGAGTGGCCGGTTCCCATGACGGGAATGGAAAAAGTGTGTGGTGTTGAAAACATAAGAGTATTTATTTGAACTGTGTTAAATTTATTAGAATGATCTTTCAGATTCGGTACGTGTTGTGAACTAGGTACTTTTCAGGCTATAGTTCGTTTTGAATTCATGGTAAAAGAATAGCCACCCAAGCCAGAATATCATGGCAAAGCCCTGATGCATCACACCCAGGGTTACCGGCACCTGGTAGAGAACCGTAAATATTCCCAGCAGGTATTGAGCAAAAATCAGTGCTACCAGCAGTCCCGCTTTAGCGCTTAAAGATCCGGTTACCTTTGCCTTGCGCGTACTGAACCAAAGCCCGATCACCAGCAAAAGCAGCAGGGTTCCGACAGCCCGGTGTATAAACTGCACCGTTCCGGGGTTTTCAAGCAGGTTGATGAGCAGCGGTTGCATGGACCAGGCGTTTTGGGGCAGCCAATCGCCGTTCATAAGCGGGAAGGTATTATAAATATAACCGGCATCAAGCCCGGCGGTAAACGCACCCCAGATCAGCTGTACAGTAAATGCGATAGCTGTCGCCAACGCCCATAAATTGAGGTTGCCGCTATTTTTGATTTTACGCCTGGCCCTGCTTTCGCGCAGGTCTAAAGCATACCAGGCACAGAAACTCACCAGCACAAATGCCAGTAGCAGATGCATTGCCAGTCGGTAGTGACTTACATAAGGAACATCCACCAGGCCGCTTTTTACCATAATCCAGCCCATGGCACCCTGCAGCGCACCGAGTGCGAAGAGTATCAACGCCCTGTTCAGCATTTTTTTACTGAAGTAGCCTCGGATCCAGAAAAAGAGGAATGGCAGTAAAAAGACGATTCCTATTAATCTTCCCAGTAGCCGGTGCACATATTCCCAGAAAAAGATCTGCTTAAATTCATAGAGTGACATGCCTTCATTCAGCTGCTGATACTGGGGGAATTGCTTGTACTGTTCAAAGGCATCCATCCACTCAGATTGATTCATTGGGGGCAGGGTACCCATAATCAGGCTCCAGTCCGACATGGAAAGGCCGGATCCCGTAAGTCTGGTTATGCCCCCGATCACTACCATCAAGAAGATGAGTGCGGCACCGCACCAAAGCCACCGGCGGATGTATTTATTACCTGTTTGCATTAGCGTTTAAAATAATGTGCCCATTGTACCGGGCACTTGTATA
>Ga0102928_1002337_pt1 | contig 11360 bp, 8 predicted proteins | sample SalPonR1_B_D1_MG_FD_78504 | JGI IMG/M metagenome (GOLD analysis project Ga0102928, IMG submission 78504) | Salt pond soil microbial communities from South San Francisco under conditions of wetland restoration - Salt Pond MetaG R1_B_D1_MG | ecosystem: Environmental > Aquatic > Marine > Intertidal...
AAAGAACTTGTTAAAGTAGTAAATAAAAAAGCTGAAGATGGAAGAATTGCTATAAGAAATATCAGAAGAGAAGCTAATGATCATTTAGAAGAATTGGAAGAAGACGGAGAAATATCAGAAGATAATTATCATAGAGGCCTGGATAATATCCAAGAATTAACCGATGAATATATCGAAAAAATTGATAAACTACTTGAAAGAAAAAAAGATGAAATCATGGAGGTTTAAGTGATTAAAAGTTTTGAGAAATATCTAGGCGAATATTATCATATAGGTTTAAAAAAACTTAAAAAAGATGGATTCACATGTAAAACAGAGGAAGTTAAACCATATGAAGATATGGAACCTTCTGGTGAAAAAAGAATTATAGATATTAGAAAGATTAATAATAAAAATTTAAAAATAATATGGAGTTATGAAGATTATAATTAAAATCCCCCTCTGTTGAGGGGGTACTTAGTTTAAATATAGGAGGAAAAGTAATGACTATTCCAAAACATGTTGCTATAATAATGGATGGTAATGGTAGATGGGCTCAAAAAAAAGGCTTACCACGTCGAAAAGGTCATAAAGAAGGGGTAAGTACTTTAAAAAAAATAGCAAAAGCAGCAGGTAAAATGGGAATTAATTATTTAACTGTTTATGCTTTTTCTACTGAAAATTGGAAACGTCCTGATAAAGAAGTAAACTTTTTATTAAATCTTTTTGAAAACACAATTAAAAATGAACTAGATGCTTTAAAAGAAAATGATGTTCATATTAATATTATTGGACGTAAAAATTCATTACCATCTAATATAGTAAATCAAATAGAATATTTAGAAAATAAAACTGCAAATGAAAATGACTTAATCTTAAATATTGCGTTTAATTATGGTGGGAGAGCTGAAATAGTAGATACAGCTAAAAAAATCATAAAAAATAAGGTCAATGTTGAAGACCTGGATGAAAAAAAATTTTCCTCTTATCTATATTTGGATAGTATTCCTGATGTAGAACTTTTAATTAGAACAGGAGGAGAAAAAAGGTTAAGCAATTTTTTGCTCTGGGAATCAGCTTATGCTGAACTATATTTTACCGATGTTTACTGGCCTGATTTTTCAAAAGATAATTTACAGGAAGCGATAAATGAATTTCATCAAAGAAATAGAAGATTTGGCTCTTTAAATGAAGATGGTGATTATAATGCTTTTTAAAAGGGTTATAAGCGCATTAATAATTTTTTTGATTATAGCTTTATTTATATTTTTGGGGTCTTTCCCTTTCTTTATATTTGCAGCTACATTAAGTATTTTAGCTACTAATGAGTTTGCAAATCTTTTACCATTAGACTATAAAAAAAATAAATTATTTTTAATCATTTTAAATTTAGTTATAGTTTTATTTACATATTTAAGTAGTAACAATTATTTAAATTTATCCATTGGATTTTTTATTGCATTAATTTTTTCTATATTAATTGTTTATCATATTCTTAAAAATAGCTATCATAAAATAATTTATAATTTAGGAATCAATATTCTTGGACTTATCTATATTGGGGGAGGAATGTCATTTTTTATTCTATTGAGAAATATTGATGTTTCTACCATTCATGAAACAATTCCTATATGGTTAGCATTGATTTCGACCTGGACAACTGATATTGGAGCATTTTTTACTGGTAAACTTTTTGGAAAAAAACCTCTTGCCAGTAAAATTAGTCCAAATAAGACTATTGAAGGAGCTCTTGGTGGTATTATATTAAATTTGATTATAATTAATATTTTTGTATTTTCTATTAATTTATTTTCATTTCACTGGATAATTTATGGTATTTTAAGTGCTATATTTGCAATATTTGGAGATTTATTTGAATCAAGTATAAAAAGAGACATGGATATTAAGGATACTGGTAATTTAATACCTGGCCATGGAGGAATACTTGATCGTTTTGATAGTTTGATTTTCACAAGTGTGTTTACATATTATTTTATTATTTTTATGTTCTAAAAAAAGAAAAAAGAGGTTATTATTATGGAAGATTGGATTAAAAAATATTTAATTTTATTTGGAATTTTAATTATATCAATATTTGTGTTTAAATATATTCTAATATATTTGACCCCTTTTATTTTAGCAATTATTTTTGCAAGTTTAATAGATCCGATAGTTAATTGGTTGGAAAAAAATACTTTTTTAAATAGAGGTTTTAGTGTAATTATTGTTTTGGTATTAGCAATTGCAATAATTGTTACTTTTATATTATTTGGAATTTCCCAATCTTATCTTGAGTTAAATAGGGCTCTTAAAAATCTACCTGATTATAATTCTCTTAATGATCGTTTTAAATGGTTTTTTCAAGAAAATAATCAGCTAACAAATTTAATTAATGAACTTAAACTATCAGAGCCAATTAAAAATATTTTAAGTTCTAATTTAGAAATGATATATGAAAATATCAAAAATGGTTTAATAAGTTTTATTAATACTATATTATCATATCTTAGTAAACTTCCTATGTTTTTTACAATTTTATTTTTAAGTTTTATTGCTACATTTTTTATTAGTAAAGATAAAGAAAAATTAAACAAATATTTTTTGAATATATTTCCTGATAAATGGAAACCACAGGCTGAAAAGGTTAGAAATGAATTAATAAATTCTGCTATAGGGTTTATTAGAGCTCAATTAATACTAATAAGTATTACAGGAGTTATAAGTTGGATAGGCCTGATGATTATTGGAAGTCAGTATTCTCTTATAATAGCTGTTTCAGCTGCCATTCTTGATCTAATACCTATTATAGGACCTGCCTTGATGTTTTATCCTTTAATAATATATAATATTATAATAGGTCATATAGGTAAAGGAATAAGTTTATTTATATTACATATTATTCTTGCTGCTATTAGATCTGGTTCTGAAGGAAAAATAGTAGGGAAAAGTTTAGGTATTTATCCATTATCGACAATGATTGCTTTATATGCAGGTTTTAGAATAATGGGATTAATAGGATTTATAGTAGGACCTGCAGTATTAGTATTAATAAAAGCTTTTATCCAAGCAGATTTAATAAATATTATTGAGGAGTGAAAAATGAATGAAAAATATCTCCGTTTTAGGATCAACCGGTTCTGTTGGAACACAAACCTTAGAAGTAATAGATTATTTGGATGATAAATGGAATGTTTTAAGTCTTTCTGCATACAGTAATATTGATTTATTGGAAAAACAGATTAAAAAATATAATCCTAAATATGCTGTAGTAATTGATAATAAATCTGCTAAAATATTAAATAATAAACTTAAAAATAGTTCTACTGAAGTTCTTCAAGGTAAAGAAAATTTAGAAAAAATAGCTTCACTTTCTAATCTTGATTTAGTAATTAATAGTATAGTCGGAGCAGCAGGATTAAAACCTTCTATTGCTGCCCTGGAGGTTGGTCATACACTAGGATTAGCAAATAAAGAGAGTTTAGTTATTGGTGGTCATTTAATAGCAGAAATTTTAAATAATCAAAATGGCAAAATACTGCCGGTGGATAGTGAACATAATGCTATTTTTCATTTATTGGAAGATAAAGTAAGTAAAGAAATTGAAAACATTCTTTTGACAGCATCAGGAGGACCATTTTTTAATAAAAACAAAGAAGGAATGAATAATGTCACAGTTGAAGATGCCCTTGATCATCCTAATTGGGATATGGGGAACAAGATTACTATTGATTCAGCCACTATGATGAATAAAGGATTAGAAGTGATTGAAGCACATTGGCTCTTTGATGTAGATTATGATAAAATTAAAGTGGTTGTTCATCCAGAAAGTATAATTCATTCCATGGTTGAATTTTGTGATAAAACTATTACAGCTGAACTTGGAGTACCTGATATGAAAACACCAATTCAAAGTGTTTTAACTTATCCTAATAAAATTAAAGGTGAAGTAGAATCATTAGATTTATTTGAAATTGGACAATTGAATTTTAAAAAACCAGATTTTAATAAATTTCCAAATCTAAAACTTGCTTATGAAGCAGGTAAAAAAGGTGGAAGTATGCCTATTGTTTTGAATGCTGCCAACGAAGTTGCTGTAAATTTGTTTTTAAATAAAAAAATATCTTTCTTAGAAATTTCTGAAATCATTGAAAAGACTCTCGGGAAACACCAAAAAATAAATTTCCCAAATATTGATGACATAATGGAAATAGATAAATGGGCCAGGAAAAATGCCAAGGAGGAATGTAAATAATGTTTGTAACAATATTAAGTTTTATTTTTGTTTTAGGGGTTTTAATACTTGTTCATGAATTTGGCCATTTTATTACTGCCAAAAAAATAGGAATTAGAGTAGAAGAATTTGCTTTAGGATTTGGACCGAAATTGATATCTAAAAGAAAAGGTGAGACAGTTTATTCAATTAGAGCTGTACCTTTAGGTGGTTTTTGTAGTATGACTGGAGAATTTCCTCCAGATGATGATTCTTCAGAAGAAGAAATAAAACTTTATGAAGAAACTAAAAAAAATGGTAGAACTTTTGATCAACAATTACCATGGGAAAGATTTTTAGTATCTATTATGGGACCTGTTATGAATTTTGTTCTTGCATTTATAATTTTTATAATTATATTTTTAGGTTATGGATTACCTGTAAGTCAATCTAATACAACAGAAATTGGACAAATTACACCACAAATGCCAGCTGCTGAAGCAGGTTTGCAACCTGGAGATCAGATTGTAGCAGTAAATGGTCAAGAGACTGAAAGCTGGCAGGAAATGTCCAATTTATTAAGTAAAGCTGAAGGGCAAGAAATAAAATTAGAAGTTGAAAGAGATAATGAAATTTTTAATGTTAGCCTTACTCCAGAGTATAATCAACAATTAGATAAAGCGGTAATTGGTATTTCGGCAAGAATAATTCGGGAAAATGTTGGGCCAATAAAAGCGGTTACCCAGGGATTTAATCAAACAATTTATTCTACAAGATTAATAATTATGGGTGTAGTTGATATGATTAAAGCCCGATCTGCTGAGGGTTTAGGAGGACCGGTAATGATTGCCAATGTAGTTGGTCAGGCAGCCAAAACTGGATTTGAAAACTTGTTAAATTGGATGGCTGTAATTAGTATAAATTTAGGAATCATTAATTTATTACCATTACCAGCTCTTGATGGAGGAAGATTAATTTTTATTATAGTAGAGAAAATAAGAGGGAAAGCTCTTCCCCCTGAAAAAGAAGGTTTAATTCACATGATTGGTTTTGCTTTATTGATGTTATTAATGGTTTTTATTATTTATCGTGATATTGCAAATATATTTTTTAAATAAATTAGTTTAAAATACTGGAGGGTACAAGTTGCATAGAAGAAAAACTAAAAAAGTTTTTTTTGCAGATGTTGCTGTTGGAGGAGATTCTCCAATCAGTATTCAATCAATGACAAATACTAAAACTACTGATGTAAAAAATACAGTAAAGCAAATTCACAAACTAGAAAAAGCTGGTTGTGAATTGATAAGAGTAGCAATACCAGATATAGAAAGTGCAAAAAAAATTAAAGATATAAAAGAAAAAATTTCTATTCCGTTAATAGCTGATATCCATTTTGATTATCGGCTTGCTTTAAAAGCTATTGAAAGTGGTGTAGATGGGTTACGACTTAATCCTGGTAATATTGGTAGTAAAGAAAGAGTTGAAAAAGTAGTAAAAAAAGCTAAAAGTGCTAATATACCAATAAGAGTTGGTGTTAATTCAGGATCTATTGAAAAGAGATTGTTAAAAAAATATGGACATCCAACTGCTGAAGCTATGGTTGAAAGTGCTTTAAATCAAATTAAAATACTTGAAGACAATAATTTTGAAGATATTATTATTTCTTTAAAATCTACAGATATTTGGATGACTATAAAAGCTTATAAACTAATGGCTAAAAAAAGAGATTATCCTTTTCATATAGGAATTACTGAAGCTGGTACACCTAAAAAAGGGGTAGTTAAATCCGCGGTAGGAATAGGAAGCTTATTAACCTTGGGACTAGGCGATACTCTAAGAGTATCTTTAACAGGAGATCCTATAAAAGAAGTAGAAACATCCTGGCATATATTGGAATCATTGGATATAAGACAAAAAGGTATAAAAATTATTTCCTGTCCCACCTGTGGTCGAACCAATATTGATCTAACTACTTTAGTGGAAAAAGTTGAGAAAAAATTGGAAGGTATTGAACTTCCAATTACAGTGGCTGTTATGGGTTGTGAAGTAAATGGTCCTGGTGAAGCAAAAGAGGCTGATATTGGAATTGCTGGTGGAAGGAAACAGGGAATTATTTTTAAAAAAGGAAAAAAAATAAAAACAGTTAAAGAAAAAAATTTACTTGATGCTTTAATGACAGAAATTGATAAAATAAGGAGTGATTTTAATGAAAATGTCTAAATATTATTTACCAACTTTAAAAGAAACACCTGCTGAGGCAGAAGTTACCAGTCATAAACTTATGTTACGAGCAGGAATGATCAGAAAATTGAGTGCAGGAGTGTATTCTTATTTACCACTTGCATTTAGAGTTTTAAAGAAAATTGAAGATATTACTAGAGAAAAAATGGATGAAAGTGGTGCTCAAGAAGTATTAATGCCTGTTATGCAAACATCAGATATTTGGAAAGAATCTGAAAGATGGGATAGATTTGGACCAATAATGGTTAAGTTTCGTGATAGAAAAGACAGAGAATATTGTTTGGGACCAACACATGAAGAAGCAGTTACCTCTATGGTTAGGGATGAGGTAAGATCATATAAAGATCTGCCCTTTAATTTATACCAAATTCAAACAAAAACTAGAGATGAAATCAGACCTCGTTTTGGTTTATTAAGAACGAGAGAATTTATTATGAAAGACGCCTACTCCTTTGATAAAGATTATGAAGGCTTAGATGAAAGTTATCAAACAATGTATGATACATATGAAAAAGTTTTTTCTAGCTGTGGTTTAGAAACTAGAGTTGTAGAAGCAGATACAGGTGCTATGGGTGGAAAAGATTCACATGAATTTATGGTTTTGGCTGAATCAGGTGAAGATGATATAGCATTTTGTACTGAATGCGAATATGCTGCTAATGTTGAAAGGGCAAAAAATTATTTTGAAGAAAATAACGAACTTGAAAATATTGAAATGAAAGAAATTGAAGAAAAGAAAACGCCTGAAGTTACTACCATTGATCAATTAGCAGATTTTTTAGATACTAAATCAGATAAAATGATTAAATCAATTGCAATTAAAGCAGATGGAGAACCAGTTTTAGCACTTTTAAGAGGTAATGATCAATTAAATGAAATTAAATTACAAAATTATTTAGATGCCAATCAATTGGAAAAAGTTGAAGAAGATGAATTTGAAGAATTATATGATAGTACAGCAGGATTTATTGGCCCAGTTGGTATTGAAGATGTTAAAATTATTGCAGATCAAAAAATAAAAAATGTAGTAAATGGTGTAGTTGGGGCAAATAAAGTTGATTTCCATTTAATAAATGTAAATCCTGGTAGAGATTTTGAAGTTGATGCTTATACTGATTTAAGAACAGTTGAACCTGGAGATAAATGTCCTCACTGTCAGGGTGAACTTGAAATAAAGTCTGGAATTGAAGTTGGTCATATTTTCAAATTAGGAACCAAATATAGTGAATCTATGAATGCAACTTATTTGGATGAAAATGGTAAAGAACAACCTATTGTTATGGGAAGTTATGGTATTGGTATTTCTAGATTGCTTGCAGCTGCAATTGAACAGGGCCATGATGACCAGGGAATAATTTGGCCAAAACCAATTGCTCCTTTTGATATTGAAATTCTGGTATTAGGTGGAAGTGAAGAATTAGAAAAAGAATCTGAAAAACTATATAATAATCTAAAGGATGAAGGTTTTGATGTATTATTAGATGATAGAGAAGAAAGAGCCGGGGTTAAGTTTAATGATGCTGATCTAATTGGAATGCCTTTAAGAATTGTTATTGGATCTCGTTCACTTGATAAAGGAGTAGTTGAAGTAAGAGAAAGAGAAACAGGAAAAGATCATGAATTTTCTTTAGATAATGCAGTAGCTAAAATAAGTGAACTTTATAGTAATATTTAATTAAATATAAAATTTTCATAAGTATCATTGATTAACAGAGGTTTAGGAGGACTTTTAGATGATTAAAGTTATCAAACCCGAAAATTCTTTTGGAGAAAAATTAAAATATATTATTGTAGATAGTGATAAAAAAGAATGTAAGCTGATATCACATAAAAAAAATGAAGATTTAATAAAAATTAGAAATAAATTTGAAAGTCGATTACCGGATTTTAATCTTACTATTTGGGATCCTCTTTCCCCTGAAAAAGAAATTGACTTTGTTTGGCCTCAAATAATAAAAGAAACAAAAGAAAAACATCCAATAATAAGCAGCTGGTTACAAAAGGCTGAATTGAAATATAAAGAAAAATCTAAAAGTCATCTGGATATAATATTTGAATCTAAAATTGCCTTAAAAAAAGCTAAAAATAATATGAAATTCACTAAATTCTTGGAGAATAGACTTAATTATTATTTAGATAAAAAAATAGAGTTGGCTTTTCATAACGGTGATTTTTTAGAAGAGATAGATGAGAAAAAAATAAAAAAAGTAAAACCTAAAAAACAAAAGAAAACCAGCTTTAATAATAAAAAAGCAAAAAATAATAAGACTAATGACTCTAACAAAAGTATTAATAATATAATTTACGGCAGGAAAATAGCTGAAAATATTACTCATAATTTGAATGAAATCAAAAGTGAAAGAAAAAAAGCGGTAGTTTCCGGTCAAATATTTGATATTGATCAATTTACTACTCGCAATAATAACCTTTTATTTGTTATTTCTATTACGGATACAACTGATTCATTAACTTTAAAATTATTTGTCAATGATGAAAGTAAATTCAAAGGAGAATTAAAAGAGGGAAAGTGGATAAAAGTTAGAGGCCCTATAAAATATGATACTTATAGTAATGAGTTAAGTCTTATGGCAAACGATATCATGGAATTTAAACCACAACTTAAAACAGATGATGCTCAAGAAAAAAGAGTAGAGCTTCATCTCCATACTCAAATGAGTGCTATGGACTCAGTTGTTAATGTTGAAGAAGTAATTAAAAGAGCTGGAGAATGGGGTCATGAATCTTTAGCAATAACAGATCATGGTGTTGTTCAGGCTTTTCCAGATGCCTATCAGGCAGGAAAGGATCATGGAGTAAAAATATTATATGGCTTAGAAGCCTATATGGTTGATGATGGTGAACCTCTAATTTTAAATGCTCCAGATAAAAAAATAGATGAAACTACATTTGTAGTTTTTGATTTGGAAACTACAGGTCTCAGTCCTAAAAATAATGAAATTATTGAAATTGGAGCAGTGAAAATAAAAAATAATGAAATTATAGACCGTTATCAATCATTTGTAAAACCTGATAATAAAATTCCTAGCAAAATAACTGATTTAACAGGTATAAATGATAATATGGTGGCAGATGCAGAAAAAATAGATAAGGTTTTGGATGATTTTGTTAATTTCATTGGTGATTCTGTATTAGTTGCTCACAATGCAGACTTTGATTACTCTTTTTTACAATCAGCATTTTTAAAAACAAACAGACCGGAAGCAGAATACCCAGTTCTTGATACCCTTGCTTTAAGTAGAGCACTATTAAGTGGTATTAAAAATCACAAATTAAATACTTTAGCTAAATATTTTAATGTAAATCTAGAAAATCATCATAGGGCTGATGATGATGCAGAGGCTACTGCTGAAATTTTAATAAACTTTTTGGAAATGTTAAAAAAGAAAAATTATAAGAAATTAGAAGATATTAATAAATTAAGTAGTGAAATTAGCTGGCGGGAGTTACCAACTTATCATACCATAATTTTAGCTAAAAACTCTAAAGGATTAAAAGATCTTTATAAATTAGTTTCTAATTCTCATATTAAACATTTTTATAGAAAACCTAGAATTTTGAAAAGTGAATTAATACAATATCGGGAAAATTTGCTTATTAGTTCAGCCTGTGAATCAGGACAACTGTACAAAGCGTATATGCAAAATAAATCTGAAAAAGAAATTGAAAAAATCGCTTCTTTTTATGATTATTTTGAAATACAACCATTAGGAAATAATAAATTTATGATAGGTGAACAACTTGAATCAGAAGAAGAATTAAAAGAAATAAATAAAAAAATATATAATTTAGGAAAAAAATTAAATAAAAAGGTTGTAGCTACAGCAGATGTTCATTTTTTAAATGAAGAAGATAAGATATTTAGAGAAATATTACAATTAGGTCAAAAATTTGATGATGCTGATCAACAACCACCACTTTATTATCGAACGACAAATGAAATGTTAGAAGAATTTTCTTATTTAGGTGAAAAAGTTGCTAAAGAAGTTGTAATAAATAATCCAAAAGAAATAGCTGATCAGATAGAAGAAATGAAACCTATCCCTGAAGGTTTGTTTACACCTAAAATTGAAGGCTCAGAAAAACAAATTAGAGAAATGAGTTATAATCGAGCATATACTATGTATGGTGAAAATCTTCCTGATTTAGTAGTTGATCGTCTGGAAAAAGAATTGAAATCTATTATAGATAATGGTTATTCAGTAATTTATTTAATATCACATAAATTAGTAAAAAAATCTTTAGAAGATGGATATTTAGTTGGGTCTAGAGGTTCGGTAGGTTCGTCATTAGTAGCAACTATGTGTGATATCACTGAAGTTAATCCACTACCTCCTCATTATAGATGCCCAGAATGTAGTAGATCAGAATTCTTTACAGAGGAAAAAGTGGGAGTTGGAGTTGATTTACCTGATAAAAAATGTCCAGAATGTGGGACTGAATATATAAAAGATGGTTTTGATATTCCTTTTGAAGTTTTTATGGGATTTAAAGGAGATAAAGTTCCTGATATTGATCTTAACTTTTCTGGAGAATATCAATCTAAAATTCATAAAGAAACTGAAAAATTATTTGGAGAAGAATATGTATATAGAGCAGGTACTATATCTACAATTGCTGATAGAACTGCCTTTGGCTTTGTTAAAGGTTATATAGATGAAAAAGATTTAAATTTACGAAAAGCAGAAGTAAATAGATTGGTTGATGGTTGTACTGGTGTTAGAAGAACTACCGGTCAACATCCTGGTGGTTTAATGGTAGTACCTAAAAATATGGATATTCATGATTTTACTCCAATCCAACATCCAGCAAATGATCAGGAAACGGATGTTTTAACTACCCACTTTGATTATCATTCAATAAGTGGGAGAATTTTAAAATTGGATTTATTAGGTCATGATGATCCGACTTC
>Ga0102928_1002347_pt1 | contig 11338 bp, 8 predicted proteins | sample SalPonR1_B_D1_MG_FD_78504 | JGI IMG/M metagenome (GOLD analysis project Ga0102928, IMG submission 78504) | Salt pond soil microbial communities from South San Francisco under conditions of wetland restoration - Salt Pond MetaG R1_B_D1_MG | ecosystem: Environmental > Aquatic > Marine > Intertidal...
AAGAAAAAATAAATGGAAGAGGAGAAATAGTAAATGAAAGAGGAGAAATAGTAAATGAAAGAGGAGAAATAGTAAATGAAAGAGGAGAAATAGTAAATAAAGAAGAATTAAAAAATAAGCTTGCTAATTTTACTTACGAAGAAGCTTCTGTATATATATATAAAAATAAACTTAGTGATGAAAGAGCTCAAGAATATTTTGGTAAGAATAATAATTTCACTTATACTATGAATAGGACAATTTATGATATGTTAGAATTTGTTTCGGAATTATCGATTACAGATGATGAAAATATTGTAAATTCGTATACTAAAAAATTAAAAAATTAAAAAATTAAATTATCAAATTACAATTTAAAATAAATTGTAATTAATAAAATATATGGAAATAAATAATATTGATATAGCTTTTATAATTTTAGGAATTTTAATATTTATAATTTCTGCAATCATATTAATTAGTAAAAAAGATCTTACTAAAAATTATAATATTATTTTAACAATATTTATGGGTATTGGAATAATTTTAATAATTGTAGGAATAATTAGTATTTTCTTTAAGAATTTAAATAAAAGAAATGTAAATAAAATTTCAAATATGAAAAATTTTGATGATGGAAAAGTAAAAAAATCTAATAATAAATTGAAGAAATGTAACGATGATACAGAATATTATAAAGTGAAGAAATGTGATAACGATTATTATAAAGTGGAAAAATTAAATGAACATAATAATAATATAGAATATTATAAAGTGAAAAAATGTGATAATGATTATTATAAAGTAGAAAAATATAATGATGATGATCGTAAATTAAAAGAATATGATAATGATAATAAATTGAAAGAATATAATGATGATTATTATAAAGTAGAAAAATATAATGATGATAGTAAATTGAAGGAATATAATGATGATCGTAAATTGAAGGAATATAATGATAATTATTATAAAGTAGAAAAATATGATGTTAATAATAAATTGAAGGAATATGATAATGATAGTAAATTGAAGGAATATAATGATGATAGTAAATTGAAAGAATATAATGATAATGATCGTAAATTGAAGGAATATAATGATAATTATTATAAAGTAGAAAAATATGATGATAATAATAAATTGAAAGAATATGATAATGATAGTAAATTGAAAGAATATAATAAAATTTCACAAATAGTGAAAAATAATGAAGAATATAAATTATTAAATGATAAAATGAAAAAATATGATGATAAAATTTTACAAATAATAAAAAATAATAAAAAATATAATCTAATAAATAATGATGAAATATCATTAGATTATCAAATTACAAAAGATAAAAATGAATATGAAATTGATAATTCTATATATTCATTAAATTGTTAAAATATTGATTAATTATTTATTTTAGAAATAAATAATTTATAAAATTGAAAAAATATTTGAATAGAATTTAATAAATATTTTTTATATTTTTTATTTTTATTGTTTTTTGTAGATAGAATATTATGGATTACTTAACTATAAACGATAACGTTTAATGTAAATAATTTAGAAGTTCATCAATATCGTACTTGTCGAAAAGAGAAACTGAATTTGCAACAGTAGAATCAAATAGAAAAGATTTTCGAAGTGCGAAAAAAATCGAACCCTAAATGTCTTAGCACTAATAATTACAAAAGCTTATTTTTCCTATAATCAATCTTTAGGATCTAGATCAACACAAATCTTCTTTTTAATACTTCTTTAATGAGTATCATCATCAAAGAAGTATTAAAAAATCAGAATGTATTTGAACGTTAAATTCACTAAAACGATCAACAATTTTTTCTGTTTTTTTCTCCAGTAAAGATCTAAAAATTAAAATTTACAAGTTTTTGTTCTATTATTCTTTAACATATAGAAAATAAGTAAAATCTATTATTGGATTAAACAATAGAAAATTCATGCTTCTTATTTAAATCTAACATTATTATATAAAAAGTATTAAACACATTATAAATATTATTTTTTAAAAAATAATATTTAATATATTCTCAATAATTTGTATTTTTTTGATTTAATAAAAAATGCGTTGGACTTTTATTTTAGGAATAATCCTTATTATTATAGGTATTATATTAATTTCTATTCCATTTATATCAAATGCTATTAAAGAAAATTCAATTAATCAAACAAATAGGAATGTTTTTATAAGTATTGGAGTAATTAGTTTTGTTATTGGAATAATTAGTATTATTATTGGATTTTATACAAAAAGATTAGGATCTAATAAATCAAAACCAACAATACCAACACCAACACCAACACCAACACCAAAATTAGATCCTGAAGAAAAAGAATTAAATAATAATTTTAATATTGATTTAAAATCAAAATATAATTTTAATGATTTTCAATTAAAATTTATATATGATAATTTTGACAATAATGAGTTAATGGCTTTATTTTATTTAAGTAATGTTAAAGATAATGAAATACCTGATTTTAAAATTATTATAAAAAATATTAAGGATTTTAAATATAATTATAGAAATTTTATTCAGGATTCATTATTCAATTTAATTTTTAAATTAGAACTTTTGAAGAATGCATTTAATTCTTACAATATCATTTTAAATTTAGGTGAGACAAATTTATTTAAAAAAATTGATGATCGTATAAATTTGTTGGAAGAAAAATATAAAAATGAGGAGATATTACGATAGTAAATTGAAGGAATATAATGATGATAGTAAATTGAAGGAATATAATGATGATAGTAAATTGAAGGAATATAATAAAATTTCATAAATAATAAAAAATAATGAAAAATATAAATTATTAAATGTTAAAATGAAAAAATATGATGATAAAATTTTATAATTAATAAAAATAATAAAAAATATAATCTAATAAATTATGATGATAATGAAATATTATTAGATTATCAAATTATAGAAGATGAAAATGAATATGAAATTGATAATTCTATATATTCATTAAATTGTTAAAATATTGATTGATTAATTATTTATTTCTAAAATAAATAATTTATAAAATTTAATAAATATTTTTATTTTTTGTAGATAGAATATCATAAATTACTAACGATTAATAATTTGGAAGTTCATAAAGATTATTATTACTGAAAAGAGAAAATAAATTTGAAATAGTAGAATAAAAGTAGAAAAGATTTTTAAAGTATGAAAAAATTGAACTCTAAATGTCTTAGCATTAATGATTACAAAAGCTTATTATTACTATAATCAATCTCTACTATATTACAAAGAAAATTTTTCATATATTTTCCAATACTGATAGGAAAAAATCTTTAATATCTAGATCAACACAAATCTTCTTTGATGATGATATTCATTAAATAATTAAAAATCAGAATGTATTTTCATTAAAAAGATTAAGTAGTTTTTTTATCATTAAAGATATAAAATTAAAGTTTTTATCAGATTGAACAATAAAAAATTTGTACTTCTTATTTAATTATAACATTATTATGCAAATAATAATTAATATATTCTCAATAATTAATAAAAATATTTCGATAAATTTATTAATTTGTATTTTTTGATTTATTAAAAAATGCGTTGGACTTTTATTTTAGGAATAATTCTTATTGTTATAGGTATTATATTAATTTCTATTCCATTTATATCAAATGCTATTAAAGAAAATTCAATTAATCAAACAAATAGGAATATTTTTATAATTATAGGAGTAATTAGTTTTGTTGTTGGAATATTTATTATTATTATTGGATTTTATACAAAAAGATTAGGATCTAATAAATCAAAAACAAATTCAATTTCTTCAAATGAAATAATTGAATTAAATAATGAATTTAATTTTAATTTAAAATTAAAATTTGAATTTACTGATAATCAATTAATATATGTATATAAAAATTTTAGTGATGAGGAATTAATGCTTGTATTTTATACAATTGATGTTAAAACTGATGAAATACCTGAGATTAGTATTCTTAGGCCAAATATTAATAAGATTAAATCCAAATATCAAAATTTTATTTCAACATCGAAGAATACACTACGTGGGAAATTGCGAGTTTTTAATAATGGTAAACTGATTCATGATGATACCATAAAATCTTCACTTCTAAGGACAAAAATTTACAATAAAATGCATGAAATTAAGCACGAATATTAGCAGAACTTTATGTTGACAAAGCAAAATTTTCACAACCACAAAACTAAAAAGATGTAATAAATTTCTATACAAGTTGTAAATTATAATTATAACTATAATTATAATTAATTATTCAAATTTATTCATAATAATATTACAAGGAATATAATGATTTTCTCCATAAGTTAAAATTAAAAATAAATTATATAATTTAATAAATTCTTGATCATCTTTTAATTTTCCTAATTTCATATAATGTTCAATATATAAACAAAATCTAGTTATAATAATTTGAGGTTTATCCATAATCATAATATTAAAATTTTTCGAATTAAATTTCATATCTTTCAATGTATTAAACCATTCATCAAATGTTCGTTGATATCCATAAACTATTTTATTATTTTGAAAGAAATGATTATAATTTAATTGAACATTAAGAATACAAGTATTTGGAAGATATAGACAATGATTTGTTTTAATATAATGAGTAAATCCAAATGAATTATCTAATTTATCGATAAAAACTAAATTGAAAGGAGATAAGAACTTATTTCCCAATTCTTTATTAAAATTAATAAAAACAATTCGATCTACTTCATAATGATTAGTAAATTCATAAAAATGATTAATATGAGAAACAATATTTTTCAATTGTTCTTCATCGTTTAATTTTTCTATTAATTTAATAACAATTGAATATTTATTTTTTGAAGAATATTTATGATAAAATAATTTATATTTATCAAATTCAGGTTCTTTTTCAAATTTAGGAATATATAAACTTTTATCTTTATGAGAAATTGAAATAATACCTAAATTTTTTAATTTATTATATTGTGGATCATCAATTTCACATATTTGATGATTCGATGAAATTGATCCTCCATAATATAAAATTAAAATAGATAATCCAACATCACTATAAAAATAATTTCTTTTTACATCTTTACAAATATTTTCAAATTCTTGAAAAATATTTAAATCAACTTTATCATAAAATAATTTATGAATGAATTTTGTTGAGAAAATTGTACCTCCCATACATCCATAATAATAAGGTTGTTTCAATTCTTTATTTCTTGATTCTAGCCAATCATAACATTTACATTTATCTTTTTTACATATACAAGGTAGAACATTATCTTTATTAATATAAGAATTACAATCAGCTAATAGAAGATTTGTATTTATCGTATTACTAAAATATACATCATCTTCTAATAATACAAAATATTCTTCTTTGATAAATGATGAAAATAAAAGAAATCTTTCAATCCATAAAATAATTTCTTTCATTGAAGATTTATTTCCTGGAAATCCTAAATTATCTTTTTCACAAAAATAAATACAATTAAATTTATTCGCTAAACTTTTAAATTCATTATTATATTTTATATTTCCATCATTTACAAGAACAATTGTTGAAAATGGATAAAATTTTCTAAAATTTATCAATACTTCTTGTGTTGCGGCTAAATTTTCATAACATCTATAATATGCACCAATCATTTTAATTATATAAATTTAAATGATTTAAATACTTATTTATCAAAAATGGATATTGTTGAAATAAATGAAAATAAATTTTATATTATTGAATATACATGATCATTTTCAATTAAATGATATTGATGTTATTAAGGAAGAATGTCATGATATTATTGATGATATATCTATTCATAATATTATTGATGATATCATAAATAAAAATTATTAATTAAATTTAATAATTTTTTTACTTTAATAACAATAATAAAATTAATTAAAATTGTTATGGAAAATTTTAGTGATTTCGGTGAAAAAATGGAAAGTATTTTGAATAATCAAAGTAATGATGGAAATTTAAAAAATTTATTTATGAATATTATGGATAATATTAAGGAAAGTAAAGATGGAAAAGATGTAAATTTTTTTAATGAAATGATGAAAATGTCAAGTAAAAATCAAACTGTTGATGAACCTGAAGATTATCAAAATGATAGTAAAAATGAAATTATAGATAATGATGAAGAATTAGAAGATGAAGATGAAGAATTAGAAAATGAAGATAATGAATTAGAAGAAGATGAAGATGAAGATGAAGATGAAGAATTAGAAGATGAAAAAGAATTGGAAGATGAAGATAATAAAAAATATAAATATAAATACAAATATTATATGAATTGTAATTGTAAAAATGATAAAATTGATGATGTTTCATATGATAAAATTTTTGAAGGAATTATGACTATGTTGAATACTGATAAGAATAAAAATAAAAATAAAAATAAAAATAATATTTTTACAAATACAATATTTAATATTACATACTTATTTTATTATTTTAAATATCCAATCCTATTATTTGTTATTTTTTCCATTATAGTTTTGTTTGCTAATTATTAAAATGGTAAATAAATCAGCTAATCAAATTATAAGACAAGAATTAAAAAAACATTTAAAAAAATTTGGATATAAAGGTACTCAATATCATGAATTTATTGAAATTATGTTATTTGGTGATTCAACAAGATTTATGAATCGTAAATTATTAGCTTATGTTTTTAAAATTAATAATGAAATAGGATTCGAATCTATATCAAAAAATAGTTTAAAACCTTATGCGGATAGAATAATTGATGATGAATTAAAAAAAGCTTCAGAAGAACAAGATTATATTGAAAATGATTTAATTGTTGAATATAAAATATATTATACATTGATTCGATATATATATTATTATTTAATTACTGAACAGTTATATAAAATAGAAATGGAATATAAAAGTGAGAAGTATTTAACTTATTAAATATTATTTAAATTTAAATAATATTTTTTATTTATTTGGGTTTTTTAATTTTATGAATGGTACATCTTCACGATTTACCTCAACATAACCTTTTGGTACTTGTTGTGGTGTTTTTTGTACTTGTGGTGTTTCTTGTATTTGTTGTGGTGTTTTTTGTACTTGTTGTGGTGGTGGTCCATTTGATTGTGGTGGTGGTCCATCTGGTTGTGATGTTTCATCAAATTCTACTATTGGGCCTTTTTGTTTTGTTGCAGATTTAGCAGATTTATTATTACCTTTCCCTTTAGCAAAAATAGCCCAAATTCCCAATAAAATTAAAAATAGTATAACTACACCAATAACAACCCAAACCCATACACTAATATTATTAACACTTGTAGTTTGTTTTGTAGTTAAATTACTATTCGGTTTTACTTGATCAATACTTGTTCTTTTCATTACTTCAACAAACTTCTTATGTGCATCCAATGTAAATACTTCAACTTCTTTAATATTTGCACTTTTCAAATCATCAATATTCTTCTGAGAAAACTTAAAGTTTTTATCCTTTACATGAATTTGAGCAAAATCAGAATGAATATCATTCAAAGAACTAATAATATTATTATCAATAAATAATACAAGATTTTTACATTGATTATAATTTAATAAAGATGACATACATTTCGGATTACATTCTTTATTTCCTTTAAAGTTATCATTATTATAACATCCAATAAATCTTGATCCAACAGTCTCCGGTTCTAAATTTTTAACGGATAAAAAGATTTGATTAATATCTGAAATAATGAAACTATAAATCGTTTTATTATTTTTTAATTGTTTAACCAATTCTTCAATTTTTTTATAAGTATCTAATTCAATATTTGAAAGATGATCAATTCTTTTATTTGCAATATTTTTTAGATATTGAACTTGTTCCTGAAATGTTTTTCTTTCAAATTCGAATACTTCATTATTTGAATTTATCACTTCATAAACATCTCTTTCACCTCCAATATATTTATAATTTACGTTATTTACTTCATCTTTTGTATAAAATTTTTCATTAATTTCATTTGTATTTTTTTTCATAAAAAATTCTGAATTTAATATTCCTTTACTACTATATGACATTTTTATAAATTATTTCTAAAGATGAAAAATATTTTTTTTTGATTTGAAAAATGGATATTGAAAAAACAATTTATGATAATGAAATTACATACCATTATAAACAAATTTTAAAATTTGATATTCCAATTAAATTTATTAAAAAAATTAATAATGAATATATATCTATATTTGATTATGTTGATTTTTATTTTGATACAAAAGAAAAAATAAATGGAAACAATTATTATCATTCATTTTATAGAGAATTTTACGATAAAAAAACTATAGATTCGGACGATTTAATATATATTTTGTATACAAAAATTGCAAAAAAATATAATTATAATGATAATGAATCTATTGAATTTGTAAATAAATTGTATAATATTTACATGAATCGTAAAAATTATTATGATGATAAATCTACATTAGAAATTAATTATAATGGATGGTTGAAAAAATTAATTTTATATAAAGATGTTGATTCTACTATTTTAGATGAAATTTTAAAGATCGAATCAACTCTTAAGCAATATGAAGAAAAAGGTAAATTTATTAAGACAAGTCCAATTAATATAAGTTCAATTACTAATTCATACAGAGCTATTTTGAAAGATGATAAAAATAAACCATTATCCCATGAAGATGGAATTGAAATATTCAATTATACAAAAATATCAAAATATGTTCCTTATATTTTTTACATCGATAATAATCATAAACATTTTTATAAAATTTATCAAGGAAATGGATTTGATATTCCAAATTATAAAATTATTCATATTGATGAACCAGATACAAGTAATATTAATGTTATTTATATTAAGATGTTAACAAAAGAATTATTACCTACTGAAAAATACTATAATTTACAAGATAAAGCATTCATTATTGTAAAATTTGATATTGTAAATAATGAAATAAATATTGAATCATTTAAGGATGATGATAATAATGATAATATTATTAATGAAGATATCCTATTTCAAAATTTAAAAAATACATTTCAATCAATTAATATTGAAAAACGTGAAAGTTTAAAAGTGAAAGGTGAATTTAAAATTTGGAATATGAATTTTAATGAATTATCATTAATTCATATGATTTCATTAGATTCTAATTTTAATCGTATATTTTATGTAGATGAGAATGATAAATTATTTGTATTTAAAAAGAAATTATTTTTACATTTTCGTGAAATGTTCACTGATTTAGATGAAAAAAATAAAGAATATGATCGAAATTATATTTCAAATAAATCAAATATTTATTTTCAAGTTCAAAATAAAATTTCCAATAAAGAATTTGATTCTGAATATATTAATGAATTTAATGAAATTGAAAATATAACAATATCGAAAAATACAAAATATATTAAGATTAATGTAATGAGAAGTGATAATGATTATGTTGTTAAACAAATGATTCATATTTTGAGATTATTCATGGTTTATTATAATGAAAATAAAGAATATATTGAAGAAGAATATTATAATATTATACCTGAATTAAAAATTTTTGATGATTTAAAGTCTGAAAATATTAAAAATCTTGAAAATGAAGTTCAAAATATATCAAATCAAAAGAAATTAAAATTATTAGTTCCTGATTTATTTGTTACAGATTATGGAAGAAAATGTAATAAGAAAATTCAACCAAAAATAATATCAAATAAAGATATTAAAAAATGGGAAAATACATTAATATCCAATAAAAATGAAAAAAGACAAATAATGAAATTTCCAAAAGAAAAGTCATTAAATTATGTATGTCCAAATGATAATGCACCTTATCCAGGATTGAAAGTAAATACATTAACAAATAAAGATAAATATGGATATATTCCTTGTTGTTTTGTTAAAAATCAAATTACAAAAAAGAATTCAAATTATAATAAATATTTACAAGATGTGGTTTCAGACAAAAAACCCGCAAAAGCAGATTCAATCATTAAAACAAAGAAAATCATTACACCAGGTAAATTAGGAACTGTTCCATTTGTTATTAATCGAATATTAGAAAATATTGAGATGAATGATTATTATCGTTATGGAATTTTTTATTCATCAAATTCATTTCTTCATTGTATTTGTACTGCATTACAAATATCAAATTATATTCAATTAGAAGATGAAAAAAAAGAAGAATTTATTATAAGATTTAAATATTATATATTCGATAGTGTTTATATTGAATGTGTAAAACAAGAATTATTTGATTATTCGATTGAAGAAATTAAAGAAAAAATGAATAATGAATTATTTTTTGATCCATTATTATATTATAGAATTATTGAAGAATTTTTCGGGATCAATATTTATATTTTCAAATCGAAAAAAGAAAATACAAGTGAAGAAGATAGAGGAATATTTGGAATTCCACGATTTAAATTATTTTATTGTAAATATAATAATCCAGATAGACCAACTATTATTATATTTAGGACATGGGGTGCAGAAAGAGATAATCTTCAATTTCCTCATTGTGAATTAATTGTAAAAAAGAAAGATAATGAAATTAATGGAGTTTTTGATAATCGATATAGTGATATATTTTTTAAAATAATGAAAAATCTTTTGGAAAGTTATACAATAGATAATAAGAAAAATAAAGATATTATAACATATTATAATATATTTTATTATATTGATTTTTTGAAAATTGTAAATATAAAACCTCTTAGTCAAATTATTGATAAATATGGTAAAATGAGATCTGTTAATTTTTTAATCAATAATAAAATATTTACATTACAAACTTTACCATTACCTCCTGAAAATTTACCTACTAGTGATTCAATTTATAAATCTAATTTCGAACTTATTTATCAAATATTTGGTAAACCGAATAGTGTAAATTTTAAAAATGGATTTATTGTTGGAATGTGGTATAATATATTGGATCAAAAAAATTCAATTTATATTAAGATTGAAGAAATAAATAAAGAATTTATTGAGAATGAATATAATTTAGATTTGAAAATTAATAATGATATTTCATCATTTAATTATATTTTTAAAGATAATTTATCATTACGAATTTATAAATTAAAAAAAATAAATAATATTTTAACACAAATTGTAGAATATTTCTTTGATCTTGTTAAATCGGATATGTCCTATAAACAATTTGCCAAAAATTACTTTATTGTAACTGATAAAAAAGTTGATGATATTTTAACATTTTATAATATTTCAAAAATTGGTTATAAATTTGAAATCCATTTAAATATTTATAGTTTATTTGAATATTTCGAAAAATATATTCCATCATTTATTAAAAATAATAAAATTATTTTTTATTCTCAAGAATATTTAGATAAAA
>Ga0102928_1002350_pt1 | contig 11332 bp, 9 predicted proteins | sample SalPonR1_B_D1_MG_FD_78504 | JGI IMG/M metagenome (GOLD analysis project Ga0102928, IMG submission 78504) | Salt pond soil microbial communities from South San Francisco under conditions of wetland restoration - Salt Pond MetaG R1_B_D1_MG | ecosystem: Environmental > Aquatic > Marine > Intertidal...
GGGCCATAGGGTAGCTGACCGGTGAGCAGCTGGTAGGTAATCACCCCCAGGGAAAACTGGTCCGATAACCAGCTGCCTGGCTCGCCGAGAAAGGTCTCCGGGGCACTGTAAAGCGCTGCTCCCCGAGGAACGGCCTGCTCGCTGTTGTCAGAGTCTTCCAGGCCGGCGACCCGGGTGGCACCGAAATCGATCAGCGTGACGGTACCATGAGTATCCACCAGCACGTTTTCCGGTTTCAGATCCTGGTGCACCATTTCAAGCCGGTGGAGTGCCCGCAAGCCTTTACCGATCTGCTCGACGAGATTACGCACGGTTTCGAGTGCCGGCGCCGGGTTATCCAGCATCCATTGCCGCAAGGTACCGCCTTCCACGAACTCTGTGGCCTGGTAGAGAAAGCTGGGTTTTCGGTCTGGTCGGAACGGCCTGACAACGTAGGCGCTGTTGATTCGGCGGGCAATCCACTGCTCGGTGGCAAACTGTTCCAGATAGGCCGGATCGTGCCGCTGTTCCAGTGATGGCATCTTCAGCACCACCCGGGTTTCGGTTTCCTCATCCACGGCCAGATAGACATGGCTGCGGCTGCTGGCATGAATCTGTCTCAGAATCCGGTAGCCATCCATGTGCTGCCCCGGCTGCAGTTCCGGCGCAAACGGTAACCCGGCCAGCTCCTGAAACAACTCGCTGTTTTCCCGAACGGACGGCACCGAGTCGACCCGGATGATCTGGGCAGTCAGGTTGTCACTGCTACCCCGCTCAAGGGCTGCGGTTGCCAGCTCGCGGGCGGCACCATCCAGGTCGTCTCCAGATTCCCGAATGATGCGGGCCATGATTCGCTCGTCAAGGTGTTCATGGACGCCATCGGTGGTCAGCAGGAAGGTGTCGCCGGGCTGTATTGGCAGGCTCTGATAATCGATGTCCAGTTGATGCTCAATGCCCATGGCACGGGTCAGGCAGCTGCTTTCCCCTGAGAGCCAGAGGCGGTGGTCGGTACTGAGCTGTTCGAGCTGCCCGGAGTGGACCCGGTAGATGCGGGCATCGCCAACATGGAACAGGTGAGCTGTGGCGGACTTCAGAACCATCACGCTCAGGGTGCAGACGTAGCCCCGATCTCGGTCATACCGGTATTGGCTCTGCCGGGTCTGTGCGTGGAGCCAAGCGTTGGTGGCCCTTAACACTCGTTGGGCAGACTGTTTTACCGACCAGCTTTCCGGGGTGGAAAAGTAGTCATTGAGGAAACCCGCAACGGCCGATTCGCTGGCAATCTGACTGACATTGCTGGAGCTGATGCCGTCAGCGATGGCAACAGCGATGCCCTTGGTAATCAACTGGTGACCCGTGGGCACTAGCAAACCGTGGAAGTCCTGGTTTACTGGCTTTGCGCCGGCGTCAGAGTACTGGCCGGCGGAAATGGAAAGGGACCTTGTCATTGAGAACTGGAGTTTCCTCGATAAAGGAAAAAGCAACTCCGGCGGGTGCGGCAGCCGGAGTTGCAGGAAGGCCCGTTTTAGTTGGTGCGGGCCATGGCAGCGTCGTTGTAGGCTGCTGCAATCTTGCGCTTTGGCGCGGTGCGCACATGGGTCGCGTACAGGGTGAGGCCGGTAAATGAAAGCCCCCCGACCAGGTTGCCCAGAACGGTCGGGATTTCGTTCCAGATGAAGTAATCCATGATCGAGAACTCACCGCCCATCATGATCGCAAAGGGGAACAGGAACATGTTCACGATGGAGTGCTCGAAGCCCATGAAAAAGAACAGCATGATGGGCATCCACATGGCCAGAACCTTGCCTGGGACAGTGGTTGAAATCATGGCGCCAACCACACCCATGGACACCATCCAGTTACACAGCATGCCCCGCAGGAAAATCGTCATCCACCCTGCTGCGCCATACTCGGCATAACCGAGTGTCCGCTCCTTGCCAACACTGGCAATTTTGTCACCTACCGCACCGGGGTCCGTGTTGAAGCCATAAGTGAATACGAACGCCATAATGACGGCCACGGTAAGGGCGCCGCCAAAATTGCCCAGGAAGACCCAGCCCCAATTTCGCAGGATTCCCCGAGGGGTAACGCCCGGACGTTTGTCGAGCAAGGCCAGCGGTGTGAGCATGAAAACGCCGGTCAAGAGGTCAAAGCCCATCAGGTAGAGCATGCAGAAGCCCACTGGGAACAGAATGGCACCTACCAGCAGGCTGCCAGTCTGCACCGCGACGGTTATGGCGAAAACCGCTGCAAGAGCCAGGATTGCGCCCGCCATAAAGGCTCGAATGAGGGTGTCCCGGGTAGACATGTAGATCTTGGATTCGCCGGCGTCGACCATTTTGGTCACGAATTCCGAAGGCACGATGTAAGACATAGTGTTTTCCTCTGACTTCTATCAAGTGGCCAGACTTTTGAAATGGCCATAAAAAAACGGCGGTACTCGCTGCCTGCAATCTGCAGGTGCAAGTAGACGCCGTCGTCTGAATGAATCTGTCGCTGTGAACAGAACCGACATTGGTTCCGCTGTCTGAGGATCTGCAGAGACTGTGCCAGAATGGCAGGTTGCCGAGAAACCGGAATAAAATCAGAAGGGTAAGAATGTTCGAAGTATGGTTGCCTGGCTCAGTAGAAGAAGCAGCCTCTGCTCTCACGCACCCGATCGGTGCGTCACCATTAACCGCTGCTGCAACCTGGCGCAGCCGCGCCGCGGCTCAGCGAAGGCTGAACCGCACGGGCAAGGCGTAGCGGAATTTCTGTCCTGCAATTGCTTCCGGCACTGATGGCAGAGGCGCCGCCTGTTGGAGCATGGCCAGCGCTGACTCGTCCAGAAGCTGATGTCCGGAGCTGGTTCTCAGGCTGTGGGCCACCAGGGATCCGTCCCTTTGAAACTCGAACACAATCACGGGTGTGCCCTCCTGGCCAAGGCGCCGCGCCCTGCGCGGATATTCATAATATCGGGCAAGATGGCGACTGAGTTTGGACAGGTAATTATCCACTTCTGATTTTACGCCAGCGTTCTGCAGTGGAACGGTCGCCTGTGATTGTTCCTCTGTCGCAGTCTCTGCCGGATCACCGCTCGGTGTTTCCACCTCCGTGACCTCTTCGGCGACCACTGGCGCGGGCGTTGGTTCCGTTACCGGCTCTGGTTCTGGCTCTGGCTCTGGCTCTGGCTCGGGTTCTGGCTCTGGCTCGGGTTCCGGCTCTGGCTCAGGTTCCGGTTCCGGTTTTGGCTCTGGTTTGGGCGCAGCGTCGGGTTTCGGCGCGGGTTCCCCGGCCAGCTTGATCCGGATGGCCGGCGCTGTGTTGACCGCGGATTCGCCCAGGGTGTTGAGCTCCACGGTCTCTTCGGGAGAGGCGATCGCCAGGGCGACGAAGGTCAACACCGTTGCGACCAGCAGAAGTGCCCACCGGAAGGGCGGCTTTTGCGGCATCATTGGCCAGGCTCCGTCAACAGCAGAATATCCTGATACCCGGCCTTTTCCAGCAAGCGGAAGAGTGTTTCCAGATCTGCCATGGTGATGCTCTCGGCAGCGGCGACTTTCAGGGGCTGCTGGTTATCAGGTTCTGGCAGCCTGGCAACCAGGGATTCCTTGTTGAGCAGTTCACCGTCAATCTTCCAGTCTCCGCTGGCGCTGACAATCATGTCCGCATGGGGCGACTGCCGGTCTTCGGCTTGCTGGGTGGCGGGCAATTCTGGCAGTGGGTCATCAGCAAGCTGGCCGGCAACGATGAAAAACATCAACAGCAGGAAGACCAGGTTGATCAACGGCAGAAGCGCATCCTCCACGCGTTCCATCAGGGTTTTGCCGGAGGTAAACGGAGGTGGAACCAGATCGCTCATGGTGTCGTTGCGTTTGTCCGCTTCCAGTGAGTGTCGATGCCGCTGTCAGTCAAAGCGCTCAGGGCCGCAGTGAAAGCGCCCAGGGGTGTGTCGCCCGTTGTCGAGAGGTTCACTTCGGTGGTACCGGCTTCAGACAGCTCGGTGACCAGGCGCTCCAGGGCTAACGTCTGGCCCTGCCACCTTACGTCGCCGTTGGCCGTTACCGTCAGCTCCGGCAGCGGTTCTCCGGTGACCGGGCTGCGGCTGGATGTGTTATTGGCCAACTCCAGGTAGTCCACGGGCAATAGCCGGGTGGTCAGCATAAAGAACACAAGGAGTATGAAGACCACATCGATCAGTGGCGTGATCCGGATTGGAATCGGACGGTTTGGCCTAGGCTCAACCAGTTGCATGGGCGAATCGCTGACCCCGGGCGGTTGAATAACGGTCGGGCTCGTCAACGGCGGTTTCGGCGTTACGCTGGCTTTCCGGCGACTGGTAATCTGCTTCAACGGCGTCCAGAGTCTGCTCCGGCACGATGTGCAGAATCGAAACCAGAGTGCTGTTGATGGTCTTGTGGATGCGTCGCAGTCGGAACTCGATCCACGCAGCCAGCGCAGCAAACGGTATGGCCACTACCAGCCCCGCGGCTGTGGTGGTCAGGGCTTCGTATATACCGCCACTGAGCTGGGTGGCATTGGCACGGCCTTCGGAAGCCGCCATGGCGCTGAAGGCCTCCATCATGCCCATTACCGTTCCCAGCAGGCCGAGAAGAGGGGCCAGGGCTGCAATGACTTCGATGATCTTCAGCGGTGCTTCGAACGGCTCCAGGGAATGTTGCGCATCCCTTGCGGCGGTTTCACGGATCTGCCGGTCGTCCTGACCCTTCTGAATTGCCTCAATCGTGTCAGTGACCAAATGCTGCAACGGATTCATCCGCCCCCAGCGGCCAGCCTGATGACGGACGTCGGACGGTCGCACCGACGCCGGATTCTTCTGCCAGTTCATTACGGTTTTTTTAAGCCGGCCAGACAAACGCGGTGCATAGAGCGCCCCAAGGAGCATCAGATACATGAAGGTAACGACGCCGAAAATCGCCAGCGCTACGAGCACCACCATCACCGGGCCACCCATATCAATCAATTGGGCGAGCGGGCCGGTGGTCAGGGGCAGGTTGAGGTCCGTCATGAGAGGCGATCTCATTATGCAAAAGTGGAACTAAATAATAACGATTATCATTGAATTTGCAAGCCTGTAATCTGACTTCGCCATCCCCTCTGTTAGAATTAAGCCAGACATAAGAGCCACAAAAAAGCGTGAGAACGGAGGGTAAATCATTACTGGTTGTCGAACCCGCTGCGGAGTCTGGATGTCATGCTGATCAAGCGATGGTTGGGCAGCCTGGCGAATCGGGCCGTTGCTCTGGTGGTTGTCGCGATCATCCTGACAGCTTTGCTGGTAACCGTCGCCGGTTTTTTGCTGAGCCGTTCTGAGCTGGAACAGCAGGCCCGTAACCAGGTGGAAACGATTGCCACCCTGATTGCCGGGGAGCTCGACGACAAGCTGGCCCTGCGTCTTGAAGCACTCAATCACGTGGCCCAGAACCTGACCATGTCCAGCGATGTTCTGGACGCAAGGGCCCGGGTTCTGATCCGCCGGCAAACAGCCCTGGGGCATCTGTTTGATGCGGTCTACCTGATGGATGAAAAGGGCCTGGTTATTGCCGAGCATCCGGAGGATTTCCGGCAGGCGGGGCTGAATGTCAGTGACCGGGAGTATTTTCGCCGGATTTCCTCCACGCTCACGCCAGTAATCAGCGAACCCTATATTTCCAACTACCAGGAAAAGCCGGCCATCATGGTGGCTGCACCGATCTTCGACCACCGCCAACGTTTCATTGGTGTGATTGGTGGTGCTATCGCACTTGATGGAGACAATTTTCTCGATCAGTTTATCAATATCCGGGTGGGAACTACCGGCTATCTCGGCGTGGCTACCCGTAGTGGGTTTGTCGTGGTGGACCAGCGGGACGATGAAGCCATGGCGCCGGTTCGGGTAGCCAATCCCGTGCTTCGGGATGCTATGGAAGGTTTTGAAGGCACGTTGGAGACCCGTAACAGCGACGGTGAGAAGACGATTATGTCGGTGCAGCAGCTCACCCAAGTGCCCTGGTTCGTGTCGGCGTCCTGGCCGGCCCGCGAAGCCCTCGCGCCGATTACCCGTACCGTGGACGCTTTTGTCTGGATTCTTCTGCTGGTCATCCTGTTGATTGCGCCCCTGGCGCTCTGGCGTTTCCGGCGACTGATGGCGCCTCTCAAAACATTGGGTATCCAGATTCGTGAGCGCCATCTGGGTATGCGCTCCGATCCGGTGGATGTCTCCGGAGGCAAGGAAATCCGCCAGGTTGCAGAAATCTTTAACACCGTGACCGATGAGCGGGACGAGGTTCTGGTATCGCTTGCTGAAAGAGAGGCTTTTTTCCGTTCCCTTACCCAGAGCGCGCCTATCGGCATTGTCCAGACCGACATTCTGGGCCGTATCGAATTTGCCAACCCGGCCTTCGAGGCCATCGTCGGCCAGCCGGCAGAAAAACTTACCTACAGTTACCTGGCCAATCGAGTGCATAACACCGACAGACAGGAGGCGATTGCCGGTTGGAAAAATGCGATCAGGAATCAGAGCGTTTTCCGTGGCCGGTTAAGGTTGGAATCTCGTGCTCCGGATCAGGTGATCTGGGGGGATGTGATGACAGCAGCAATCCAGACGCCTGAGAAGGCTCTCGGTACTATCACCGTAGTCCGCGACATATCCCACGAGTTGGAGGTGGAAGAGGCGCTCAGGACAGAGCAGCAGCGCGCAGAGACGATACTTGGCGTCCTCCAGGAAGGGGTTCTCATGGTAGACGTCGAGGGTGTGATCCGATTTGCCAACGATGCCGCCTGTCGGCTCCTGGGTACAGAGGGTGAGTGCGTACTCAGGAACTTTTTCCAGCTGGTCACCATTGAAACTGAAGAGCGCGAATTGACAGCGCAGGAGTTTCTGTCCGGAGAAGACCTGGACAGTCTTTACGTGACTCTGCGGAACTCGCTGGGTGTGCCATTCCCCATTGATCTCACTATGTTGCACATTCGTCAGGGTCGCGAGGATGAGCGCCTGGTATTTGTGTTACGGGATGACAGCGACCGCCGGCGACAGGAAGAGCGGCTGTCCTGGGAGGCAACACATGACAGCCTGACCCAGTTGCTGAATCGTCGGGCGTTCAATGCGTCGCTGGTCCGGTGCCTGGGGGAAGCCGGTCGCCAGGAAGTCCGTTCGGTACTGATGCTCATTGATCTCGACTACTTCAAACCGGTAAACGATGAAGGCGGTCATCTGCTCGGCGACGATCTGCTCAAACGGCTGGCGGATCTGTTCAAGGACTCGGTTCGTCAGTCAGATACGGTGGCCAGGCTGGGCGGTGATGAGTTCGGCATTATTCTGCCAGCCTGTGGCATGACAAGGGCCCAGGCGCTGGCGGAGCGGATCCGGGCCGATGTTGAGGCTCTTCGTATTGAACATGACGGCCGTTCATTCGGTGTGACCACGAGTATTGGCCTGACAGAACTGACACCGGAGGACAGCGGCCCGAGAGAGGTTATGGCTCGGGCGGATGAGGGTAGCTATATCGCCAAGTCCCGGGGTCGCAATACGGTTGTTGTGGTACCGTCACCACCAGCCGGCTGAGCTGCTGGCTTGCCAGAGCAGGCGCATCGCGAGAGCGGTCAGCACGAGGTTGAAGATCAACGTGAACTTCCGGTTGCTCAGGGATCTCAGTACATGCAGCCCGAGCCAGGTGCCGGCAAAGCCACAGCCAATCATGGCAAGGATGAACGGCAGCCACTCAAAGAACATGAACCCGGCGGCTCCGAACACCAGTGCCTTGGGTGCATGCTGGAGTGTCATGGCGGTGGCAAAGGTGGCGACTGTCTTGAAGCGGTCGGTATGAATCTGCTTGATGAATGCGGCAACCAGAGGCCCGGTGGCGCCCACGAACAGACTGATAAAACTGGTCAGTGCGGATGCCAGAAACACGCCCGGAGCTCCGAATGCACCTTTGGGCAGTGCTGGTCCCCAGCAAAGATAGAGCACGAACAGGGCGATGGTCAGCTGCCAGAGGTGAGCCGGAAGATTCACCAGTAACCAGGCCCCCAACGCCGCGCCTGCAATGACCCCTGGCAGGAATGCCGCGATCACCCGCCAGTCCACATGCCGCCATGTCAGTGCCGCCCGACCAACGTTCGAGCCCAACTGGATCATGCCGTGAACGGGGATGATGGCTGCCGGCGGCATCCAGCTGGCCATCAATACCAGCAGCAGAACACCGCCGCCGGCGCCGAGGCTGGCGGTGATCATCGAGGTGATGGTGGAGCTGGCAAGCAGGAAAACGGCGACAGGAAGGCTCAGGCTTTCGGGTATCAGTTGGTTGAGTACTTCCATTCACAGAATTCCGTTGATTTCAGTTTGGCCGTGCGACACAAGGCCTCGGTTGCCAGCTGAACGTCGGCCACATAGTAGAGCGAGGCAAGACCGAGCCGGTCCCGCCCAAGGTTGTGAAAAATCAGGCCGAAGGCAATATCGCCGGCGGTGAAGCGTTCGTGGTTGGCGGCAAAATATTCCGCTGGCTGTGCCAGCAACGGATCGTCCAGCAGCGCCTGGACCCGTCCGGCGCCGCCATGATACGCCTGAACCAGCAGAAGCGTGAACAAGCGGTCCTTTTTGGCCTCCGGCAGATGGCCGAAGCGTTGCTCAAAAACCGGTGCCAGATTGCGGGCATTCTGATTCATCAGGCGCAGGGCGCAGTCTATCTGTGCCAGTCGGTGCCAGAAATTGTCGGGGGCAATCTCGCAGTCGGAGAGTGCGGCGGGTGAAAGCTGCAGGATTCCCCTGGCGTTTGCCCGGGAATGGGCTCTTGCCTGCGCTCCACTTTCAATCAGGATCTGGCCGGCCAGATATCGGGGCAAGGCCTGGGGAAGGGTCAGGCGGTTCTGGTTGCTGCGGTGTTCGTATACGTAGATCAGCGCATCATGCAGGCTTTCCGGCGCACTACTGTCGGCGAAGTTAAGGTCGTCCCAGGCGCCCCAGATCCGGTCTGCCGGCAGGGTGCCAAGATAACGGGCGACGGCTTCATCAACGTTCACATGCGGCTGGTCGCAGGAAAGGGCGAACGGGTAGCCTGTCTGGCCGGTCTCTCCGGCAACCCAGTCTTCCACCTTGCCATTCTCATACAGTGATTTCCGGGTTGCGTTCAGCAGTCGCTGGGTGGCTTCACGATCGTCACCGTCACTGATCCAGGCCAGAAACCGGCCGCGCATGTCGTACAAAACGTGGCGATCGGCACTGGCGCAGTAGCCGGATTCCTTCAACACCCAGCGCCGTATGGTGAGAATGTTTTCAAACACCCCCTGGCTGACCCAATAGGGCGAGGCGCGGACAACGCGGGTCCAGTCGCTGTCGTCACTGGTTGCCGTCTGGGTCTGCTGGGCGGATACCACAACCGGCGCTGCCAGGATGAAAATCACGGCAAGCTGGCGTAAGCTCTTGAGAAATCTGACCATAGACGTTAGACCCGTGACTTTCCTCAGAACAGAATAACAAATGGAACCTGCCATGAAGCAATCTGAATACCTTCGTTACGATGCGACCGCCCTTGCTGATCTTGTCCGTCGGGGCGAGGTCACTTCAAGGGAAGTATGCGAGGCGGCCGTGGAACGGGCAACCCGCGTGAACGGCACGCTTAACGCGATCTGCTATCCGCAGTTTTCCGAAGCGCCAGCGCAGCGCTTTCCCGAGCAGGCTGTTTTTGCCGGGGTTCCTCTGTTGCTCAAGGACCTCGCCCAGGAACAGGCGGGGCATCCGTGCACCTATGGCAGTCGCGGGATGACAAAGAATATTGCGCCCCAGGACTCGGAATTTGTCCGACGGGCCCGGGACGGCGGTCTGGTTTTCCTCGGTCGAACTGCCACGCCGGAGTTTGGCCTGAAAGCGGTTACCGAGTCCGAGCTCTGGGGGCCTACCCGTAACCCCTGGAATACAGAGCTAACACCGGGGGGCTCCAGCGGCGGTTCCGGTGCGGCGGTCGCGGCCGGTATCGTGCCCATGGCGGGCGCCAACGACGGCGGCGGCTCCATCCGAATTCCGGCGGCTTACAATGGTCTGTTCGGTCTGAAACCGTCCCGCGGTCGCATTTCCTCAGGGCCCTTCATGGGCGAGGCCTGGACCGGTGCCTCTACCGACCATGTGGTGACCCGAACGGTCAGGGACAGCGCGGCGATGCTGGATGTGCTCAGTGGCCCGGCACAGGGCGATCCGTTCGAAATTCCTGCGCCGTCTGCCGCCTACGCAGAGCTGATGCAGCGGTCGCCGGGCAGCCTCAGAATCGGTGTGTTTACCTCCTCGCCTTACAGCACCGAGGTGGCGCCGGAGTGCATTGCTGCCGTTGAGGAGACCGCACGGGTTCTTGAGAATCTCGGACACAAGGTTGAATACGCAGCGCCGGAGTTTGACGGCATGGCCCTGGCCCGTTGCTATCTGGGCCTGTATTTCGGCGAAGTGTCGGCGCTGATGGCGAAGGCGAAAGAGCACTTCGGCGCGACCGACAGCGATTTCGAGCTGGATACCCGGCTGATCGGCATGCTTGGTGAAACCATGCCCCTGTCAGACTATGTCCGTCGGCGCCAGCAGTGGAACGAATTTGCACGTGCTCTAGGGGCCTTTTTCGGGCGCTATGACCTGTACCTCAGCCCCACCACCGGGCAGTTGCCTGCTGCGATTGGAGAACTGGAAACGCCGGCCCACCTGAAATTTGCTGCGCGCCTGATGCTGAAGTTCAAGGCTGGCAAGCTGGTTCACCGCTCTGGCCAGGTGGATCAGATGGCTCTGGAAAGCCTGGCGCGAACACCCTTTACCCAGTTGGCCAACCTCACCGGGACGCCAGCCATGTCTGTGCCCTTGCACTGGACTGCCGAAGGTTTGCCGGTAGGTGTCCAGTTCGGCGGGCCCCACGGCGCCGAAGCGACCTTGCTTCAGTTGGCGGGCCAACTGGAAGAGGCTAACCCGTGGTTTAGCAACTATGAAAAGCTTGAGGACGCGTTTTGAGTTATCGGGGGTTGTGATCCGGCTGGGGAAACTCCACGTTTATCTTTGTAGCCGGAACAGGCTATGCTGTTAGTCAGGAAGACCCCTTCTTCCTGAACGACCCTGATGGCATCGAGGAGGCGAGCGTATTATGAACCAACCGATGGCAATCGACGAACTGGTATCAGTAGCACAGGCCGAGGCCATGGGGGAGTTAGACGCCCCGATGATGGCCATCGTTCTGTCCAGCGAACAAAGCTACGACTTGCCCATCAATTCCCTTGAAACCGATGCCGACAAGGCCCGCTGGGGTTTGATCCTCCGCGCCGCCCGCGAGCATGTTGAAGCGGATGCCGTGGCCGTGCTCTACCCGGCCTGGACCACCATCCGTCACAAGAAACCGGACGTGGAAGCCGAAAC
>Ga0102928_1002354_pt1 | contig 11324 bp, 8 predicted proteins | sample SalPonR1_B_D1_MG_FD_78504 | JGI IMG/M metagenome (GOLD analysis project Ga0102928, IMG submission 78504) | Salt pond soil microbial communities from South San Francisco under conditions of wetland restoration - Salt Pond MetaG R1_B_D1_MG | ecosystem: Environmental > Aquatic > Marine > Intertidal...
ACTTAAAGTTGCCTTTTTTATATGTGGAAAGGAACGTGCCCCTGATGAAACAGGGATTTTATCCAGGAAAACAGCCGTATCTGCGTAAGGTTTTCCAATTTTTTAATCTCCATTATTGAGAACTTAGCATGAAAAACCGAATCTTTAGTTTTATACGTATTTCACTTCCTACAATCCTCGCATTCTTCATCAGCCTTAACTCATTTGCTCAGTCTGATGACAATTCACAGTATATCTACGTCACTAACCAGGGATCAGCCAGCATTTCGGTGATTGATGCATCAACCCTGTCTATTACTGAAACCATCGACCTTCAGGAACTCGGATTTTCTGCCAATGCAAAACCCCATCATGCAGTAGCGGAAGCAGACGGATCGTTTTGGTATGTAACCCTGATCGGCGAAAACAGGGTTCTGAAATTTAATCGCGACAATGAACTCGTTGCCCGGGCAGAACTGGAAGTTCCTGGTTTGATGGCGATTCATCCCAGGAAAGACCTTCTGTATGTGGGCCGGTCGATGAGCGCAGTGAACCCGCCTCAAAGCTACGGCGTCGTCAATCGCTCGGACATGAGTGTATCAAACGAAGTAGACCTGTTTTTCAACCGGCCGCACGCCCTCACGACAACTCCCGACGGACAGTGGTCATTTGTTGGAAGCCTTTCGTCAAACCAGATACTATCAATCAACACAGACGAAGACGAATCGAGCCTGACAACAGTTGATGGCGATACACATGTGTTTGTAAATTTTGCAATCCACCCTGATGGAAACACAATGGTTGCCACCGGGCAGGTTTCCGGTGAGCTGCTGGTTTTTGACATCAGCGACCCGATGAACCCGGCCGTTACTGACGTGATTGAGACAGGCGCTATGCCGTGGCATCCCGTTTTCTCTCCTGACGGCCATTATGTCTATTTTGGAAACAAAGGGAGCCATTCCGTGTCCATCATCAATATGGAGACCCGTATGGTTGAAGAGACAATTAAAGGTGATGGATTGGCGCAGCCTCACGGTGCCGTACTTTCACAAGATGGTAAATACCTGTTTATCACAAACAACAATCTGGATGGTACCTACCGGCCTGATGGTTCAGCTGCCGAGAACCTTCCGGGAACTGTCGTGGTGATAAATACCGAAACCCGGTCTATTGAGAAAGTGATTACGGTCGGAAATTATCCATCCGGTATTGGTACTAACGCACGGTAAGAAAGCAGATTTCAATCAGACGAACTTAAAATGACGTACCGAATTCTTCTATCCGCCTCTTTAATCCTGGCAGCGTTGGCCGGTTGCTCAACGGTCAGGCAAACCACCCCGGAATCATCCTCTTCATTTGTAAAGCAGGTCAATCCCTTTCCCGTTTTTGATGAAGACGGCAAAAAGCTGGAGTTCCCGTTCCTGGGAGGATTTAACGCTCCCCGCCCCCAATTCACAGATATCAATGGTGATGGCTACCCCGATCTGTTTGTCCAGGAAAATACCGATGACCTCAAATATTTCGAGAATAGTGGCTGGGATTCTGACGAACGGCTAACATGGAAGACAGATAAATTCCAGGATCTGGATATCGGCGAGTGGTTTCGGTTTGTGGATCTGGATGACGACGGAGACATGGACCTGCTTACGGAACAGCCTTATAGCTATATTCGCTACTACCGAAATGAGGGATCGCCACAAAATCCAAAGTTTGAGCTTGCGGCAGATACATTGAGAGACGTGACCGGCGAAGCAATTTTTTCCGATCGCCAGAACATTCCAAATGTCACAGATATCGATAACAATGGTCTGCTGGATCTGTTTATTGGCAGGCTTGATGGGACCGTTACCCGGTACGAATCCGCCGGGTTCGATAATGAGATGGTTCCGCAGTTTGAGCTGATCACCGAACGGTTTGAAGACATTGAGATCGTAAAGCAGTTTGGCACACTCCACGGCGCCAATACAATGGCGTTTATGGATATTGACAGTGATGGCGATCAGGATATATTCTGGGGTGATTTTTTCGAACCAAGCATACTGCTTCTGGAGAATCGGGGAAACCCAACCGATCCTGATTTTCAGGGCGAGCCTCGGCCATTTCCCCCTAACAATCCCGTTCAGACCAGCGGATATAATGCGCCAACGCTTGTACCCTGGGGAGATGACGGAAACATCGCCCTTTTTCTCGGCGTACTTGGCGGTGCCTACAATGCAAACCGTACGCTTGCAGAAAACTTTTACTTTTACCGCCAGAACAGTGTTGGTAATTTCACAATCCAGACGCGGCAATTCCTGAGTACCCTGGATGTAGGAAATGAAAGCATTGTCGCAACAGGGGATTTGAACGGGAACGGCAAACAGGATCTGCTGTTAGCCAATAAAATTGATCCGGGTGAGCGAAACTCATCTCTGGTCTATATCTACGAAAACAGGGGAACCGAATCGAACCCCGAATTTCATCAGTCCGGCACACTTGATCTGCCCGACGCCTATCACTACGCCCCTGCACTTGCTGATCTTGACGGGGACGGCCTCGATGATCTGCTGCTTGGACGCTGGCGGGGCGGTGTCGCGTTTTACAGGAATTCCGGCGATGGTTTTGAAGAAATAAGTGAAACACTTCTTGAACTGCCGCGCGGAAGTAATGCGGCCCCTGCCCTTGCAGACCTTGACAATGATGGTGACTTTGATCTTCTTCTCGGCTCATCCGGCGGGCGCGTTCACTACTACAGAAATGAGGGGTCACCATCCGAACCCGACTTCCAGCTTGTGGACGATGCATTTCAAGGCGTTGAGGTTCAACACCGAAGTGTCCCCGCATTTTATGATATAGACGGCGACGGCGACCTCGACCTGTTTCTTGGCTCAAAAGTGGATGGTATTGTTTTCTTCGAAAACACGGGAACGGCGTCAGAACCCGAATTCCAGCAAGCCGACCTGCCGGTAGCGCTGCACGTCGGACAGTTTTCTGCGCCACACATTACCGATCTTGATAATGATGGCAAGCCTGAGTTTTTAATTGGAAACCGGGAAGGCGGGATTCTTTTCTTTTCGGCCCGGCAGGAATAAAAAATCATCCTGATCTTTTACTTCGACTCGACTCTACACAATCCCAATGTGATAGAGACCTTCTTGAAGAATGAATGAAATCTTCTGTTTCGTGATATAATTTTACCTTTCTAAAAGTCCCACTGGCGGGTTAGCCTGGATTAAGCTTGCTTACGCCTGATTACGCTCCCAGATACCAAGCAGCCGCCGTTTACCCCAAAAAGAATTGATTTCGGATATGACAATCGCTTTTTCATATATATCGATCAGGTTAAAAGAGTTTCCAAAACGGCTTCGCTGGTAGGCACTGCTCAGAGAATTTACGTTCGCAATAACGGTTTTACCAACACGCGTTGCATAAGCGTGGTAGCTCGTACCGGTTAAGACAAGGTCGATATCTGCATCAACCAACTCCCTGAGAAGGTCGCCGGCATCTTCAAGCAGGCCTTTTTCACGACTGTGCGGAATGGGGATAATATTATGATGAAGGTAGACCGAGCGAAATTCCTGTGGAGCTTTATTTAGCCGATCAAGCAAGGCCTTGCGTTCGGTTTCTCCAACGACGCCGACAGAGGAGTCGTATTGTGGTGTTGAAAGCCCCTGGAACAAAATATCTTCATTCGTGTAGCGCTGGTCAAGGTCTCCAAAGTGCCTGTTGAAAAGATGATAGCCAAGATAATTTATATCCCGCGCGGCTGGCGTGAACACCATGGGGACATTCATCTTATTTAGCTGCTCGATAGCATAGTCATAATTACGGGGAATACCTTCTTTCACGATTCCCCCGCAATGGATAAGCAGATCGGGGTCAAATGAATGTATCGATTTTACCGCCTCCTCATAATGCTGAGAAAGAAAAGAGCTTGTGTCAGAAAAGTAGGTGTTAGAAATCTGTACGGCTCTGAATTTATGCTCACCAAAGTCGGAAAATATCCGTTTATACTTTCTGGGAAATTCCTGGACGGTATTCTCACCATTTAACCTTTTGGTCGTCACTTTTTTTGTAGTCTCATCTATCTCAATAGTGCAATAAGAATTAACGTCGCCATATCTTGTTTTTTCTGAAGAGGCCGTTCCTGCATTGATAAAAACGGTATTTTCAACCTCGTAGACATTCGGATAGTGGCGATGTCCTGAAACCACCAGGTCGACATCTGATTTTTGGATCAGATCCAGCAAATCACCAGCATTGGCCAAGACATTTCGCTCCCGGCCCGACATTGGGATTGGCAATATATGATGATGAATCGCCAGAATTTTTATCGCTTTGTCGCTGTGCTCGTTTAAAGCTTTTTTCAGCATGTTAAACTTGACGCGCCCTACCCTGCCGTCGTTACTGTCGCCAATAGCGCTGTTTACATAAATGACAACTGCATCACCGAATTCAAAAACCCCGTTTTGCTGGCCAATGTACTCTTCAAATAGCTTAATTCCCCCTGACCGGGCATCATGATTGCCGGGAATACTTACCAGCGGAACATCAATTTTATCGAGCATTCTGGATGCTATTTCATATTCATGCCTCTGACCTTCATTCGTGGCATCACCCGTAAAAATTGCAAAATCGAAATTGCCGCTGTTTATCTCATCGATTATATGCAGCAAATTTTCTTCGCGAAAATGCTTTTTACTTCCTGCATGAATATCGGAAAAGTGGAAAATCTTCATTCTGCTAATCCCGTTTAATCTCTGGAAATAAGTGTTTCAAGCTCCTGAAGATCCAAATCCTCAAGATCACTAAGGGTTGTTATTCCAACAAATTTATTCTCTTCGGTAATTAAAATGTGTTTGACTCTCTCTTTAGACATCAACTTCAGTACATCATTTATCGTAGAATTAATATCCACACTAACCAGTTCTGGGGTCATTATTTCATGCACCGGATCTTTTGGTGAGCGCCCCGCACCCAAAGCTCTTTTCTTCATGTCTTTGTCTGTTACAATTCCAATGATATTGCCGTCATCTGTAATTCCAATGGAACTGATCTCAAATTCGCACATACGGGCAGCGGCGTCCTGAATTGTGCTATTCTTGCTTACAGCTATTAACTGTTTGGTTATAAATCTTCTGACCGGAATATCTAAACTTTTGGAAGGTTGGGGCTGCTTATTCATTTATGGCCTCTTCTTGCAGGTTATTAATCAGGTGATCAACAATAGCTGTTACAGTATGGTTGATATTTATGTTTTCAATTTTTTTGACGTTTGAATCTTCAACTTTATTCACGCAGTACGTCTGAATACTTCGAATACTGTCAATTTTTTCGATATAGCGCTCTGCTTTACGGTAGCTTCCTTTTGCTCTTGAACGAAATCTCTGCATATGTTCCTGTTTGTCATCAAGCGTCAGGATATAGTGGAATAGTATTGTTGAATCTTGCTCTTCATTCAGCTCAAGCATGCCAGGCACCAGGTGCACCCCGTTAAAAATCGTTTTTAAACCCTCTTTTTCACTTCTTTTGAGGTATGCGTGTACTCCCCGGTTCACGAGACTTGCCTGACGGGTAAAGCCAACCAGAACATTTTCATTGATGTCGGGTCCGGTTAAAACATCACCGGCATCAAAACTGGACTGATGAAGGGTTGGCAGGAGATCCTCAGGAAGCATATATCGCATCACTTCTCTTATTTCATCAGTCGCAATCACGCGGTCAATACCAAGGCGTCGGGAAAGTTCTGCTGTAATTGCAGATTTGCCGACACCCGCTGTTCCGCCAATCATAATTACAAGAGGTTTTTCAATTTGATCAATTTTATGGCTGATTCTGTATCTCTTTTTCTCAGTTTCAAGACCGCGATCATCTAAAATATCGATCACTTTCTCCTGTATGTCATGCGCAGAAACCGGCAACTTTTCCGTTTCGAAGTCTTCTCTCACATTTTCAGCAATAGTGTAAATTTCTTCAATCGAAAGTCCTGTAGGCAAAATCGACCTGGCCAAAATGCCCTTTGAGAATGGAAAAATGCTATTATTTTTTTTAACTCTGATCATCAATAACTCTTTTTTCTCTTAACTCAATTTAAGATTATAAATTATTGAATATTAATGACATAGCGAAACATTGGATAACACTATTTACCTGCCTATTCATTCCCTGAAAATCCTTTTCAATTCAGTATAGAGGCGTTGACAGTTCACTGAGTACCGGTAGCCAAAAGACAATTTAATTGTGGGTGTAAAGGATGTATATATGCTTAGAACAAAGGCTTTAGTCAGTCATAATTAATTTAATGCATTATAGCTCGCAGCTGCCAATTATCTGTCACTCATGATTTTTTTCCCAACCGTCATTAAAATAACATACATTGCACAGGTACTACATCAATTTCATCCGGACTAAAATAAAACATCATGCTTAAAAACAGGTATGTCTATTCAGTATCGCTGGTGGTGGCGCTTGGCGGATTCTTAATGGGATTCGATGCATCAGTAATTTCAGGAGTCAACAGGTTTATTGAACTTGAATTCGATTTGTCAAAAATTGAGCTTGGATGGGCAGTTGCTTCTCTTACCCTGAGTGCAACCCTTGCAATGATGGTTGCAGGACCGCTGAGTGACAGAATAGGCCGGAAGCGGGTTCTCAGTATAGCTGCAGTTCTTTATACGGTGAGTGCTATTGGTTCAGCTTTTGCCCCCTCTTTTCTGTTTTTGGTTATCGCCCGAATGATCGGCGGACTCGGCGTTGGCGCATCCCTGATTATTGCCCCGATGTATATTGCCGAAATTGCCCCGCCCAAAATCAGGGGCAGCCTGGTATCTATTAACCAGCTTAATATTGTCCTCGGAATCTCTGTTGCGTTCTTCACAAACTATATGATTCTTCAGCTGGGTAAATCTGATATGGCATGGGCACAGGCCCTGAATTTCGATACCTACAACTGGCGATGGATGCTCGGACTTGAAACGTTACCCGCAATATTTTACTTTATCGGCCTCTTTTTTGTGCCACGTAGTCCCCGCTGGCTGGTTATGAAGGATCAGTATAGTGAAGCGTTGGCGGTATTTAAAAAGGTCAATAGCGAAGATAATGCTGAAAAAGCATTCAAAGATGCAAAAGAGAGTTTTGAGGCAGATAAAGACTCTGATAAACGAACGTTAAAAGATCTTTTCAAACCGGCTCTGAAACTGGTGCTTCTGGTTGGTGTGGTCATTGGAATCCTTCAGCAAATTACGGGTATTAATGCTGTATTTTTCTACGCACCCATGATATTTGAACAGTCCGGGATTGGTACGGATGCTTCATTTGTACAAGCCATATTGGTCGGCCTCACAAACCTGCTCTTTACTGTGCTGGCGATTATTTTTATCGATAAAGTTGGACGAAAGCCTCTGTTGATCGGCGGAGTTGGAGGTATTGCCGTGTGTATGCTCGTACTTTCATTTGCCTTTAACAACGCAACCTACACACTCATGCCAGAGACAATTTCAGAACTCCCCGCTGAGATAAATCAGCAGCAGCTAAGTCCTATGGTCGGTGTTGTGTACGATAATGATCTTGCGTTTAAGCAGGCTTTAAGTAATACGCTCGGTGAAAATACGGCTCAAGCATACGAATCGCAGCTTATCACTGCATCTGCAGATATAAATGCAACGCTTATCCTGGTGAGCATCCTGGGCTTTGTAGCTTCGTTTGCAATTTCGCTCGGTCCTATCATGTGGGTTCTGTTTTCTGAAATCTTCCCCAACTACATCCGCGGGCTGGCCATCTCATTTGTTGGGCTGATAAATTCTGCGGTCAGCTTTGGTGTTCAGCTTGTGTTTCCCTGGGAGCTCGCCAACTTCGGCAGTTCAGTCACATTTTTAATTTATGGAGTATTTGCAGCAGCAGGACTTATTTTCATCATGCTTGTAGTACCGGAAACAAAAGGGAAATCGTTGGAGGAGCTGGAAATCTATCTTGCTAAGTAGGTCTCGGTTCTTTCAGCACTCTGTATACACGTTTAAAAAGAGGCATAAACCGGCACGAGATGCCTCACTATACGAAATAACTCGATAGCTGTGGCTTTGAGCTTTTTATACGTCATCACACTCACTTTCAACAATAACCAAATAAGCATATTAAAAACAATCTCATCAATCAGGCTATTTCGTACATTATCCTGCATGATATTGTTATAATTTATCGTCAAATTTTTTTTGTAACCCATTCATCAGCAGCAAGTTAATGTCTAATTGGAGGCTTTGAAATACCCATCAGTCGGTTGTTTTTACCGGCCGATGGGTGTTCCTAACCCGTCGGCCCGCACATACAGCGTGCAGACGGGTGGTAATGCAAAGCCCTCTTATACCTTATTTAACAGGCTTCCGCTTCCTTACCAGGGAAAAAATAGTGATCACTTACCAGCTTATTTTTGGCTGACTTAAGATGTAAACTTCATATTTCAATTCTTCTTTACTATAATCAGGCATGAAAATATTAGGAATAGATGTTGGTGGTACCGGGATTAAAGGGGCGATTGTTGACCCTGATAAAGGAAAACTCTTAAGTGACCGTTACCGGATACCCACTCCCAAACCGGCAACACCTTCGTTGACTATTGAAACAATCGGGGCTGTCATCAAAAAATTTGACTGGCGCGGGGCTGTCGGCTGCGGTTTTCCGGCAGCTGTAAAGCGCGAAATTGTAAAAACAGCCTCCAATATAGATGAATCATGGATCGGTGTTAACGCCTCAGCCCAGATAGAGAAAATGACGGGGTGCCCTACTCATCTTGTCAATGATGTAGACGCAGCTGGATATGCCGAAGCAGAATTTGGCGCTGGAAAAAATCGGCGCGGCACGATTTTTATGGCTGCTTTCGGGACAGGAATTGGAACAGCTTTATTTCACAATCAGCAGCTTGTGCCCAATACAGAACTGGGGCATCTGCCCATGCACGGTATGGCCGCTGAAGACTATGCTGCAAATTCCATTAGAAAGAAACTTGATCTTAGCTGGGAAGAGTGGGGCGGCCGTGTGAATGAATACCTTCAGCTAATAGAAAGGCTTTTCTGGCCAGATGTATTCATCATTGGTGGAGGAGTAAGTAAGAAATTCAGTAAGTTTAAACCCTATCTACACCTGGATACTGATATTTTTCCCGCCAAGAGCCGGAACCACGCCGGAATAATTGGCGCCGCTCTTGCTGCCTCGGCAAACCATATGCCCCAGGAAAAATCCGCAGAATGAAATAACTGCCTTGTCTCTTTAATAGATCATATGATGATAGTAAATTCGACTCATTTGCTTTCTTTACCAGCTTGAAATATAATGGTGCTGTATAACTCAAGGCCTGAATAGTCATGTCCGGTATTTTATGCAAATACTGATGTTTTACATTCCTGCGCTGCTCATATAATCAATCACCAGGTAACTCATTGCCGGTACCCCCAGTGTCATTCCGCTCTCATCAATGTAGAAGTCCGGTGTATGACGACCTGCAGCAGGTCGCTTTTTATACCTGGTAAATCCGTGAGAGGAAATGCGATCAATGAATATCTCCTTTCTTCATTTATACTTTTCTTTTAAATCACGCTCATCATATAAATCCATTTCATCATGCAGAAATGAAAAGCATGTTGATTCGCTGACTTTGAATACAAAATCAGCATAGTCAGCTATCTACAAAAAAAGTTTACTAATTATCAAACCTGCTCGAATTGAGTAACAAATTTTGATCGCTAATTTTCAATATCCTGTATCCTTACTGATAAAAAACAGATGACTTCACTCCCACCGCCTCGCCCTTTGCTCCCTCAGCATCTCTCCTGAATCGATCATCTCCTGGAGTCGCTCATTACGATTAGGAGACTTACTGGTCAAATGCCATTCTCCGCAAATATCACACTGATATACGTTTTGTGGCCCTTGGTCCGGTTGAAAATTACGGTGGATATGTATATCAATCAGGGATGTTTCTGCCAGAAACTTCGTGGAGTACTGATTTTTTCCAGTGGGGCAATGCATGTTTTAATATTTAGATTGAAAGCATGCCGAAAAATATTTCTATACATACCGGTATCAAACCCAATTTGAGGATTTCCCAATCGTTGCCAACTCGAATTAGATCCGGGCAACGGCTGGATCCAATTGAAAGCTCTGCTGCCGTTGAGACCCCATGGCGCGATTGTACATCAAATGTGTTGATTTTAATACTGTCAAACCAGAAAGTAAAAGAAAATACTATAAATGAACCCGGGGAGGTTCCCCCGGGCGCTGACAAAAGTTAATGTTTAAATATCAAAAGAACCGTTGATGCAACATCAATCCCTGGAGCTTTCCAGCTCTTCTACAAGTCGTGTGGCATCATATACGTGTCTTAACGATTCCAGCATACCACGTACATCAACAGCAACGGCACGCGCACTTCGATCATCCAGAATAAATGTGCTCGATCCCATACTCTCTACGTTACCATCGAATGCAAGGCCAACAACCTCCAGATCGATATTTACCACCGGTGATCCTGAATTTCCACCGATAATATCGTTGGTAGAAACGAAGTTCACGGGTGTTGAAAGATCAAGTGTTGATGATGGTTCAGCCCAGCGTTCAGGCAGGTCCCATTCAGGTTCGCCGGTGTGAGAATAATGCCGATCATACATCCCATAAAATGTTGTGTAAGTTGGGGCAACAGTTCCGTTGTACTCATATCCTTTAGCCACACCATCCTGAATTCTGGGCGAGAAAGTTGCATCAGGGGGAATTGTTGTTCCGTAAACGGCAAACCATCCGCGGCCAAGCCGTGTCTGAAGTTCACTTTCCTCCTGCGACAAGTCGCGGGAACGCTCGATGTTTTCAAACAATGGCTCCCCAAACGTTTTGAAATAGGATACAGCCGGGTCAGCAACCGCAGACTCAGGGTCTTCAAGAAGCTCCTGTGTTTGAGCGGCCGTGGCAAAGCCGGAATTTGCAATTAGCTGGTCTGCAACTTCTTCGTATGGCTGTCCATCCGTGATTTCAATGAGGTAGGGATGGTCGGCTCCAAGAGCGTCGGTAAGATAATTCAGATGAGTGATAATTAACTGTTTTTCAAGAAACGCAGGTTTGTCCCGGATGCTTTGAATCTGGTTCAGCAAGGCTGATTTTCTTTCTTCATCATCCTCTATACGATCCATCATCGCGTAAACGTAGGCGCGCTGCAGCAATGCCGCAGAGGCGAAAGAATTAGGTGTTAGCCCAAGTGTTAAATAATTGTATGGGGCCAGGACAGCCTTCTCTTGCTGAATCTCAGCAATCCGGGTTATTATCGGAATATAGGTGTCACGCAGCTCCGGAGATTCATTCAGAGCATCTATGAAATTCTGTTCATTATC
>Ga0102928_1002357_pt1 | contig 11302 bp, 7 predicted proteins | sample SalPonR1_B_D1_MG_FD_78504 | JGI IMG/M metagenome (GOLD analysis project Ga0102928, IMG submission 78504) | Salt pond soil microbial communities from South San Francisco under conditions of wetland restoration - Salt Pond MetaG R1_B_D1_MG | ecosystem: Environmental > Aquatic > Marine > Intertidal...
AATTATAATTCCTAATCTATAGTTATTTATTCTAATTCTGTAAAATTCTTTTGATCCTTTAAGCTTTTTGAGTTGGGGTATTTCTTTTATGCTTTTGGCATTTTGAATAGATTCTATAATCTTAGCAAGTTTGTTTTTGATGGACTGATTATTGACTTTTTTAATGTCTTTTTGTAAAGACTTATCAATCTTAACAATCATTTTAATTCGCTTAGAAATTTGTCAGTATCGATAAACTCATCTGTCTTACCATCTTTGATTGCTTTGATAAGGCCCATTTCTTCTAAGTCTTCTTCATTTAGTCGTTTTGCCTTAATACCAAATTTTTTAGCTAGCTCAACTAGCAACTTCATATCTTTAGAAGATTCACTTGAAAAAATTACACTTTCCATCTTAATCATTTTATCATCAAATATAAATAGAATAAGCAAAAACAAGTTTAGCTTTAAAGTAATTTTGTAATAATTTTATTTGAGTTTGTTAAACATTAAATAAACCTAAACTTTGTGCTTGCAAATGTGCTTGGCTCTGCTAAATTTGTTTTAAAACCTTTTCAGATGAAGTTCAATACCAAAGCCATTCACGGTGGTCAAGACAATATAGACCCGGGCTATAATGCGGTGATGCCACCAATTTATCAAACCTCAACTTATGCGCAAAAATCTCCCGGAAAACATAAAGGCTATGAATATTCCCGAAGTGCAAATCCTACACGAACAGCTTTAGAGCGCTCAATTGCGGCCTTAGAAAACGGTAAATACGGTTTGGCTTTTGGCTCTGGACTAGCAGCGATAGATGCCATTCTTAAAATGCTAAAACCCGGCGATGAGGTCATTTCAACCCATGACTTATACGGCGGGAGCTATCGTTTGTTTACCAGAATATTTGAAAATGTTGGTGTTAAATTTCATTTTATAAATCTCAACCAAATTGAAAATATTGAAGCTCATATCACACCAAAAACAAAAATGATTTGGGCAGAAACCCCAACCAATCCTATGATGAATGTGATAGACATAAAAGCTTTGGCTAAAATCTGTAAAGCTCATCATCTTAAACTTTGTGTAGACAATACTTTTGCCACACCTTACCTTCAGCAACCCTTAGAGTTAGGTGCGGATATTGTGATGCACAGTGCGACTAAATATTTGGGCGGTCATTCAGATTTGATTTTAGGCTCTGTGGTTGTCAATGATGATAATTTAGCAGAGCAACTTGCTTTTATCCAAAATGCCAGCGGTGCTGTTCCCGGACCGATGGATTGTTTTCTGACCTTAAGAGGCATCAAAACTTTACATCTCAGAATGCAAAGACACTGCGAGAATGGCAGAGCTGTTGCCCAATTTTTACAGCAACATCCAGATGTTGACACAGTGTATTGGCCAGGTTTAAAAACAAATCCTAACTACAATATTGCTAAAACTCAAATGCGAGATTTTGGCGGTATGGTGTCGTTTATGACCAAAGGCAATTCCTACAAAAATGCCGTAAAATTTGTAGAAGGGTTGAAGGTTTTTACTTTAGCTGAGTCACTTGGTGGCGTAGAATCTCTAGCAGGCCATCCTGCAAGTATGACGCATGCCAGCATTCCCAAAGCTGAACGTGAAAAAGCTGGCGTTGTAGATTCTTTAATCCGATTAAGTGTTGGGATTGAAGATCAAGAAGATTTAATTGAGGATTTAAATCAGGCTTTAGAATCTTAAAATTTTAAGTCATAGTCCTGCAAAACTCCCGCTTCATTTCGCATTTCCAGTAGAATCGAATTGTTTTCAAAATTGTATTTCAACATTCCAAAAGATTCTGTAGCCACCACTTTGCCAACACGATCTTCGTTAGGTTCTGAGGTGAACTTGGAATACGCATGCGTTAAACCACTTGAGGTAAAATCAAATATAGGATAATCATAGGCTTTAAGCGTTTGACTCGAAAATTCGGAAATGTGCCTATCGCCTGATAACATCACCAAATTTTGGGGTTGATAGGTGTTGAGAAGTTGTTTTAATTTATCGACTTCATGAGGAAAATTACCCCAAGTTTCAAAGCCGTGCTCATTTGACCAAATTTGGATACTGCTCATGATAATGTGATAATCGGCGTTTGATAGTTTAAGCTCGTTTTCTAACCATTTCCATTGTGTTTCACCTAATAGTGTTCCTTCGCCATTTTGCCATGGTTGGTAGCGCTTATCACTTTCTTTGTTGTCTTGTAAAGGACTTCTAAAATAACGTGTATCCAAAAGAATTAGCTTGATAATGTTGTCTTTGACTTGTAACTCTTCTGAATAATAAATGCCTTTTTGGTTTCGTCTGACATCTGTAGAATCTACACCCAAAAAATCTAAAAATAACTGCTGACTTTCAGTTTTGTAAGTCCATTCTTTGCCTGCATCGTTTTTACCATAATCATGGTCGTCCCACACCCCGTAAATTTGATGATCTATGGTGTTTAAAAATGCTTTGTAATTAGGGTTTTCCAATTGGGTTTGATAGTCTTGAGCCATTTTAGTCATATCTTCGGTATCAGCGTAAATGTTATCACCACCCCAAATAAAAATATCAGGGTTTTGCTTTGCCATAGCATTCCAAAGGGGTTGGGGATTATTTTGTTTGTTGCAGCTCCCAAAACTCACTATAAAATCGTATGGCATTGATGTTTGATTCTCTTCGGTTGATGTGCGTTCTTTGTGTTGTTCTGTTTGAGCCTTGTCGTTTTTACATCCCCATACCAGCAGAAGGAAAAGCAGAACGAGCAAATTGTAATGATTTTTCATTGTTATGCGTTTTGAGGTAAAGAAAGTAAAAAATACAGAGTGCCATAGCATTAATGATGTAAATAAAACATTATGTTTTACCCATCTGGATTTGGTGTACATCAGAAGCATCTGGGCGAGGGAGATAGATTGTTTTCAGCAGTCAAACTGTGGTAGTAATATCAAGTATTTCAATTCATGACATGATTTTAAAACCTTCGTATTTTAAACAGAGGAGATGACTTTATCGCTATTTTTATTCACTTAAATAGTTGTCATGATCTTGGGTTTATAACATCAAATTTAATCTTTCATTCCACAACCCTCAAAAAAATCTAAATACATTGCTAATCACTTAAAGATAAATTATATTTGCACGACTTTTTTGAAGATTTAACAATTATTACACCTATGGATTTTAAATACACCGAAGAACATGAAATGATTCGCCAGGCGGCTCGCGATTTTGCAAAGACAGAATTACTGCCAGGGGTGATTGAACGTGATAATAAGCAGGAGTTTCCCGCTGAGCAAATCAAAAAACTGGGCGAGTTGGGTTTTATGGGTATGATGGCCTCACCGGAATACGGCGGCGGTGGCATGGATACCATCTCCTACATTATAGCCATGGAAGAATTATCTAAAGTTGATGCCTCTGCCTCTGTAGTAGTGTCGGTAAATAATTCATTGGTCTGCTGGGGCCTTGACACCTATGGTACGCCCGAGCAAAAAGAAAAATATTTATCTCAACTCACGACTGGCGAAAAGCTTGGTGCGTTTTGTTTAAGTGAACCAGAAGCCGGGAGTGACGCCACCTCTCAAAAAACAACCGCCATAGATCATGGTGATCATTACATTCTAAACGGGACTAAAAACTGGATTACCAATGGCGGTAATGCGGATTACTACCTGGTGATTGCGCAAACCGATCGTGAGAAAAAACACCGTGGTATCAATGCGTTTATCGTCGAAAAAGGCTGGGACGGTTTTGAGCTTGGCCCTAAAGAAGACAAAATGGGTATCCGTGGCAGTGATACACATTCTTTAAACTTCAACGACGTTAAGATACCTAAAGAAAACCGTGTTGGAGAAGACGGTTTTGGCTTTAAGTTTGCCATGAAAACCTTATCCGGCGGACGTATTGGGATTGCTGCTCAGGCTTTAGGAATTGCAGCCGGCGCTTACGAGTTATCTAAAACATATTCTAAAACCAGAAAAGCTTTTGGTACTGAAATCATGAATCACCAGGCTATTGCATTCAAATTGGCCGATATGCACACCCAAATTGAAGCAGCGCGGCATTTAGTCATGAAAGCGGCCTGGGATAAAGACCAGGGGCAAAATTACGATCTCTCCGGCGCAATGGCTAAACTCTATGCCTCACAGGTGGCAATGGATGTCTCTACCGAAGCTGTTCAAATTCATGGTGGAAACGGCTATGTGAAAGAATACCACGTCGAACGTATGATGCGTGATGCTAAAATCACACAAATTTATGAAGGCACTTCAGAAATTCAAAAAATTGTGATTTCAAGAAGTATACTGAAGTCTTAGGCTTAAACCTCATTTAAAACATCTCTACTCAAAAGCTTGGAAAAACTTTCGGTTTTTTAATTCAAGCATTATGCATTGCTGCAGCTCAATTTATTAGTGAAACTCAACTTTGAAAAAATAGCACAGCTGTAAATTTAAAGTTGTAAGTTGAACCTGCCTCGCCGGCAAAGGCAGGCTAATCCCACTTTCTTGTGCTCAACTTAGTTGTGCTGAATTCATTTCAGTATTTTCAGTATCAGCGGGATATCGGGTTTAATACCCCGAGGCTCAGCCTCGAAATTTTAAAAGAGCATTCATATTTGATACCCCGATGGCTCTGCCTCGGGCTAGTTCATTTTGGTTAAAATACTGGCGATTGTATGGGTGTTTTTTGGAGAGTATGTATCGAGTTATTAAGTGACCGTGATAGAATGGTGATGTTGTAATTGAATAATCTTTTAACCCGGTTTATGCAATAGAACATGTATTCTGTTTTATATATCTGATGAAAATACTGTTATTCAGTATTTTATCAGGGTTACACTGACGATAAATGTCAGTGTTTGCAATACAGACGATAAATGTCAGCATTAATAACACTGACGATAAATGTCAGTGTTTGCAATACATAAGATAAATGTCAGCATTAATAACACTGACGATAAATGTCAGTGTTTTCAATACAAACGATGAATGTCTGCATTAATAAAACCCTGACAATTGAATATCACCAAGTAGATTTGAAAATATTTTTATAACACATTGATATTCAATTCATAAAACTTGTGCTGATCTTTAGCATCAGTATTATGCAATGTTTTTCAAATGCATATTGCGGTTTAACTTTGAAAATACCTGGTCTGAAAATACGGCTTAAAAAGTATTTGTCAGAACGGTGAATTTAAAATAGAGTTTCTGATAGTTGTATACAATAACCGGGTAGCCTTAGTAGAATTTCAACTACACCTAAAATTGAATCTCCTCAACTTATATCTTTTAAAATCAACACTTTAAACTTGTAACTGTTAAACTTTTATTTTTTCTACCCTTTCACATCAAACGCATCTCTCAATGTATTTCCGACTAACATAAACGCCATGACTAAACTCATGATCGCCAGCCCGGGAATGATGGCCAGATGAGCTTTGCCTAAGACAATATAGTTGTAGTGCTCTTTTATCATATTGCCCCAGGTAGGGATAGGCGGCTGTGCTCCAATGCCCAAAAAGCTTAAGCCACTTTCTATTAAGATGGCTGCAGCAAAGTTGGCTGCAGAAATTACAATTACCGGCGCCATGATGTTGGGTAAAATATGTTTACTGATGATTCTAAAATTAGAAAAGCCCATAGCATGCGCTGCTGTGATGTATGGCATGGTCTTAACACTCTTAACTTGCCCTCTAACCACTCGCGCCACTTCGACCCACATGGTCAGGCCAACGGCAATAAACACCTGCCAAAAGCCTTTGCCTAAGGCTAATGTCAGGGCGATAACCAATAAGAGTGTAGGAATGGACCAGGTCACGTTAATTAACCACATCACCGCCTGATCGATAAACCCGCCAAAGTAGCCACCGACAGCACCAATAAAAATACCGATGACCAAAGAAATAAAGACCGCCACAAAACCAATGGATAGTGAAATTCGTGTACCTATGAGAAGTCGACTCAGCATGTCTCTGCCGTAACGGTCTGTACCCAGCCAATAGGTTTTGGTATATATAAACTCATCCTTAAGTTGTTGAACAGTTTCATATTTGTTCAAGTCAATGCGTTCTCTAGGAGCTGTATCGTCAAAAGGGATAACTTGAATATAATTTGACTGAATGGTATAATTTTGAATGGGAATGATGTCGTTAACCTGAGCTTCTCCTATAAACCACGACGACCATGAAGACTGTTTTTGATTTTTTAAAGGCACTTCCAGAACCAGAGTTTCAAAACCAGGAGATTGAGAATGTATTGAAAGATTCATCTGATTGGCATGTGTAGATTTATCAGGTGAAATGATGTAAGCTAAAAGGGCTACAAGAGCACAACATAAGATATAGCCTAAACAAAAAACGCCCCAAAAACGCGATTTGAATTTTTGGAGCGCCAGCCTTAATAGTGATTGTCCCTTTGGACTTTTCATCGACTTACTTTTGTGAAGAGGCGTCTGCCAACTTAAAGTTTTTGGTATGTTGTCTCAAATCTTCTAAGACATAAATCGCTTCTTCAACATAAATATCTTTTTGAAGATTTTTATGCCAGTTTTCACGTTTGTCTTTTAAGGCTTCGTCGGTTTCAAAAGCTTTTATTTCAGAAGGCAAAGATTCAAAGGACAATGTATTTTTATAATCTGTAATTCTTTCAAATTTATCAGCCTGTTTATCATTTTCTTCCATTAGTGTTTTATAAGCATTAAAATTGAGCGGAAAGTCATTTTTATCCCGTTGCAGTTTTATCCATCTGGCTTGTTCTTCAATTAAGGCTATTTGTTTATTGGTATCCATTCGTTTTTGACTTGCTTTGATTACTTTATCCAACGCATCGTAACCGTCCCAGGGCATGTAATTAGCCTCTTGGATTTTGTCGTAAGGTAAAGGATTTTCATAATCTCTTTCACCAATGTCTATAAATGAATACCTGTCCGGCACAACCACATCACTTTCAACGCCTTTGAGTTGAGTTGACCCCCCACTAATTCTATAAAATTTTTGTGTGGTAAGTTTTAGTGCGCCCATATCACCTAAATCGCTGTTACGCATCCAGCGGTTGAGGTTGGCTACATTTTGAACCGTTCCTTTGCCATAAGTTTGGCGACTACCTATAATAATAGCACGCTTATAGTCTTGCATAGCTGCTGCTAGAATTTCTGAAGCTGATGCAGAAAGTTCATTGACTAAAATCACCAATGGGCCATCCCAAACTGTACCGCGTTTTCTGTCTTTGAGGACTTCAACTTCACCTTCTTTGTTTTTAACTTGAACAATCGGCCCTTTATCGATAAATAAACCGGCCATTTCAACAACCGTGGTAAGCGAACCTCCTCCATTGTTTCTGAGGTCTATAACCAAACCTTCAACATTAGATTTCTTGAGACTTTCTATTTCTTTTTTAATATCTGCAGCAGCATTTCTCTCCCGATAGTTGTCCATATTAAAATAGAACTTAGGCAGATTTATAAAGCCAAACTCAATATCATCTTTTTTAATGATAGTAGATTTTGCATAGGTTTCTTCAATTTCTACGACATCTCTTTCAATGGTAATGTTATTAAAGGTTCCATCTACTTTTTTTACAGTAAGGGTCACATGTGTTCCTTTGGGGCCTTTAATTAATTCTACGGCATCGTCAAGTCGCATTCCGGTAATATTTACTGCCTGATCTTCATCTTCTTGTTTCACTTTCATTATGAGGTCTCCAACTTCCAACTCTTTACCACGCCAAGCAGGTCCGCCTGAAATAATTTCAACTATTTTCACATTATCTCTCAACTTTTGAAGTCTAGCGCCAATACCTTCTAGTTTACCGGACATAGAGATATCAAATCTGTCTTTATCCCGAGGGGCTAAATAATTGGTGTGCGGATCAAACTGAGAGACAACAGTATTGATGTATAAATTAAACCAGTCTTCTCGCCGCAGGTCGTTAGAATTGGAATAGTAACGCTCTATAGATTCTTTGGTTTGAGCAATAGCTTCAGATTTTAATTCGTCATGCGATTTAATTTGTACGGTATCGCTTTCCTTTGCTAAAGTTTCCTGCGTCTCTAAGGCAGAATAATAGTTGGATAACACAGAAAACTTAAGCTGTTTTCTCCAACGTTCTTTAAGCGCCTTAGTGTTTTTTGCATAGTCTAAAGATTCATAATCTGTATTTACAATTTCATTAGAATTAAGGTCTATATCTTCATTGAGAATTTCATCGTAAAATTTTTCTGTGACTTTATAACTTTCTACATAACGATTGTATACTTCATTAAAAAACCTAATGTCCTGTTCTTTAATTTGGTCATCTATTTTCGTTTTAAATTCATCAAAATCTTTAATATCCTTTTTGGTGAAATGACGTTTCATAGGGTCAAGGCTTTCCAAAAATTCCTCGTAAACATGTCTGGAAAAGTCATTATCTATCATTCTCATATCGTAATGGCCTTGCTCGATGACATAAGTAATTAATTCTATGAGAACTTTGTCTTTATCATTGTCTGCATCAAATTTTTTAGCGGTAAAACTGCAGGAGCTTACGGCCAAAAGAATAGTTAGAAACAATACGGCAATTTTATTTTTCATGTCTTAATATTTAATTGAAACTCAAAATTATGAAATAATAATACAAATTAAATTAAATTGTGATTTTAGGCTTGCGTATTTCACATAATAGTTTGTTAAAAGGCAAATAAGCTTTAATCTTGGAAAGGAGTGTTCATTTTTATGATACTATAAATGCATAAAGTTCGTCTTCGAGCTTTGTATTATTCATTGTTTTTGAGGCATAGTTTACCGCATGTTTATAAGTTTCGTTTTCATATAAATCTTTGATTAGGGGAGTGATGTTATCTTTTGAAAGCTTTTTGATGGAAATTCCCTTAGGCCCAAATTTGTTTTTATGAACAAGTTTGTTCCAGCTGTATTGATCGATAATATGTGGGATGATAAGCGACGGAAGTCCGTACTTTAAGCCCATATGTGTCGTGCCTGAACCCCCGTGGTGAACCACCGCATAAACCCGTTTAAAAATCCATTCGTAGGGAATTTGTTTTACAAATAAAAGTTTAGGTTCCGATCTATATTTTTCAAGTGGTAACAATCCTCCTGAGGCCGTATTGATAATACATGGTATATTTAGTTTTATTAAGGCATCGTAAAACAGGTTTGAAATTTCATTTGGATTAGAATTGAACATACTGCCAAAAGTCAAGAACAAAATTTTGGCATGGTTATTCAGGAATTTTTCAATTTTAGGACTTGGTCTCCAATTCATGGAGGTATTTCTTTCATGATATCCCAAAATCTGAACGTGTTTTGGCCAAGAATCCGGCCTGTTAAAAAGTTGAGGTGTGATACTAAAAATCAGTTTTCTATGAAACAATGCTTTACAAATTGTTTTCATTGAACATTTTGGTTGATGCTCCAGCGTTTTTTGAGCATCATAAATTGTGTTGACTAAACCAAAATTTGATAATTTGTAGGTTAGCTTGTTTAGAATATGTCCCAGATTTCTGTTTATACCAACATGGGGATGATTTTTTACCGGATACATGACGTAGGGCACTGGGCTTACTATGATGTTGTCTTTGTTTGTTTTTAGATTCCAGATGACAGGATAACTACATTTCGGGTTGTGAATAATAACATCCGGGTTAAAGTTTGAAACATACTTTTGGTGTTCAATAACGATTTCTTTATTTATGATTTTTCCTTTTTGATGCAGGTACAACAACGCCTTTATTTTTTTAAAAACACTAGCTTTACCCATTACAATTCTGCCTTCCCGGCTGTTAATAAGCTCCATAATTTCTGGGGTAAGGGAGTAAAACAAGGCTTTTTTGGGAATGATATTTTCAAATTGTTCTGAGAATGCATAAGCTACATCATGGCCTCGTTTAGATAAGATTTCGCCAATAGCTAAAAAAGGCTCAACATCACCCCGAGTACCAATTGAAGTTATAAAAAATTTCATTTCTAAATTTACATATAATTCAGCAAACTTTACGATGATGGCCCTTCTTTTACAGATGAAGTTTTATGATTCCACAACGATTTTCATCATATAGTTTCAGGGGTTTGAAAGTTGAAAAAGGTATATTTTGCGGTTTAAACCCAATTCCTAATTCCAGGCGTTGCCCTCAGCCTTTCGACTAAGCTCAAGACAGGCTAAGCCGAAGGGTTCCAGATTTCAGGCTTTAGATTTTAGAAGTTAGATTTGTCATAGTGCAATTCAAAAATTTAGAACTATTAGCTAAATGCCAAAAGCTAAAGGCTAAAAGCTCAAAGTTTGAGTGCAGCGAAAATCCCGCTCATGCACGGCTGAAAGCTCATTCCAGATTCCAAGTTTCGGTGTTCTGGTGCGGAACGTTGTTCGAGCATGCTCATAAAACTCACAAATTTTCAATTCTTATTTTATGGCACTTTGGGTTTCGAGTTTCATATGTAATTCAAAATTTCAGATTCCAGATTTAAGTCCCGGGTTTCCTTTGGTTTAATTTTAGTTTACTAAAACCTTTTTCATTTAATTGACTTATCCAAGCAAAGAGGCGCACATGCAGCTGCATTATTCAACTTCGCACTTTATTTAATTCGTAATTTAAACCTTGTATTTATTTACTATTTCAGCACCTCCCACTCAAGGTTTCCGGTGTATTTATAAGCTACTTTACCTTTGTTATTCATCGCAAATAGATAAATCCACTGGTTATCACAAAGCCGTTTTACGCATTCATGCTTATCTAAGATTTTGCTCATTTCATCAATTGGGGCTTCGATGATAACATTTAGTCGATGGGGTTCGTGCTGATATTTCTTGCCATCATGAACCGACTGCCAGGGCAGACCTGTTCGCAAATCTCCTGTAAACCCTTCCAGAACTCCAAGACCGCCTACGACATTATGAAGTGTTTTGTTGCCTGAGCCAAAGGATTTATTATCTACAGTAGAGGCATAGTACTGCAAATTTATCCAGCTGGTTACAACCATTGGAGCCGTCATAATGAGCTCTAAAACGCCAAAATTTTTATCATCTTGCCAAGTATAGCTATGCATAAAGGCTTTACCTTCAAAATTTAACTGTTTTGTGCGATACCTTGGAGCCACAATAAAAGATGAACATCCCGCTAAGCCCCATTCCGGCCTAACTTGAGACCAGTCCTTGCTTCTTTGTAGAACTTTTGTGCTTTTATTTCCAGTATTGATGTTCAGTCGTTTTGCCCGTTCTTCTCTTGCAGTTTTAGCGGCCTGCCTTAAATTGGCTTTGAGCTGTTCAACTTCATTTTTATGTGTAGTCTTCATTTTTTTAGAGGAACTAAAAAGTTTAACC
>Ga0102928_1002358_pt1 | contig 11302 bp, 12 predicted proteins | sample SalPonR1_B_D1_MG_FD_78504 | JGI IMG/M metagenome (GOLD analysis project Ga0102928, IMG submission 78504) | Salt pond soil microbial communities from South San Francisco under conditions of wetland restoration - Salt Pond MetaG R1_B_D1_MG | ecosystem: Environmental > Aquatic > Marine > Intertidal...
AAACCGGGACAGATTTAATTAAGGCCCCTTCTGTGCGCGACACTACAGGCAGCAGTCACCTTTCTGTATGTCAGTGTGTCTGCCTGAAATGCGGGAGAATCACCATGCGGGATTACGAACTCTATTACTGGGGCCTGCCCTTTCGCGGCAATTTTATTCAGCTTTTTCTGGAGGATGTCAGGGCGGATTATCAGAAGCTGGATGCCGGCGAGGTCTACCCTGACAGGAATCTGGACTTTCATTACCCCGGGATGGCACCACCGTATCTCTATGACTGCCGGGCCCGGGTCTGGTTCGCCCAGATGCCGGCGATTCTCATGCATCTGGCGAGAGCCTATGATTATCTTCCCGACGAGCCTGAGGAACAGACTCTGGCTCTGAAGGTGATTCTGGACTGCGATGACGTTCTCATGGAGATCACCAACCACAATGGAATGATGATGTGGGAGCAGGAGTCATGGAACGATTTCCGGAGCCATCGCCTGGCCAACTGGATGGCCATCTTCGAAAAGACCGGCCAGGCCCATTCGCTCAGACCGGACTCGGGCTATCTGCTTGGCTCCAGGCTTACGGTGGCCGATATCGCGACCGCCGCACTGTTCGGCACCCTCACCCACAGTTTCCCCGAACTCGCCAGGGATCTGAAGGACAACGCCCCCGGCGTGGCGAATCTCTGCCAGAGAATGGAGGCCCGTCCTTCTATCAGAAGCTTTCTTGACACTCAGCGAAAGGAGCTGGGTAACGCCTACTGTGGTGGTCAGATTGAGCGGTCCCTGCGGGATGTCGTGCGTTAGGCAAAACGCCCAGGGGATGGTTACAGGTGCACGGCGCACAGTCTTTTTTGTTAATACACAATGCGTTACAAATATAAACCTGCTGACAGCGGTAATTGGATTATTTTAGGGTAAGTTACAGGATGAGCTGTTATACAAATCTGCCAGGGATGAGCTGCGCTTAAAATGGTTTCCCTAATTTCTTCAGCTTTGGTGTTTGCTGGTGCCCTGATACTCGTTTCGGCGCTGGCACCTGTCCGTGGATTGATTGAGAATTTGCCGCCAGGCCCATTGCGCAACCGGTGGTACCTCATGTGTGCTCTGGTTGTCCTGTTTATCTCCGGTTACCTTGCATACGCTGTTCTGTTCTGGGATAGCCATTCAGCGCTGATTGATCTCATTGTTCCGACTATCTTCTTTTTCGGTGCCTGTTTTGTGCTGCTTACCATGAAGCTTTCGTTACAAACAGCCGTAGACATAATGCGCATCAGTCATCTCGAACGGGAAGCTATTACAGACCCGTTGACTGGAGCTTACAACCGCCGACTTCTTGACCGCCGCTTGAGTGAAGAGGTAGCGAGTGCCCAGCGATACGGTTTTCCGCTTTCAGTGATGATGCTCGACGCTGACCACTTCAAGAAATTCAACGACAGGCTCGGGCATCAGGCTGGCGATGAGGTGTTAAACATCCTGGCGTATCTGGTTTCCAAAGAACTCCGCGAAGTAGACGTTCTGGCGCGCTATGGCGGGGAGGAGTTCTTCGTCATAGCGCCGCACACAGGCCTGTTGAATGCGACCAGACTCGCGGAGCGAATACGTAAGTGCGTTGAATCCCACGATTTTAATCTTCAAAGTGTGGCAGGCGGTGCACCGGGCGTAAAAGTGAGCGTCAGCATTGGCGTAGCGAGCACTGAAGACGTAATAGCAGACCAGGACGCCCTGGTTCACGCCGCCGACGCCAACCTACTTCTCGCCAAGAAGTCGGGGCGTAACTGCGTAGTCGCAGGCGCACGGGAACCAGCCGGTATGGCCGTATCCTAGGGTTCACCGCACAATCATTACCGACACCTTTGAATGATGCACCACATGCTCGGCGTTGGGGCCCAGCACATAATCGGCAAATTTGCGTTTGTTGTGGGAGGCCATGACGATCAGGTCCACTTCCAGTTTCCTGGCCGCCTTGATGATTGCCTCCCAGGGCGAGCCATCGACGATGACACTCTGCGCCTGAATATCCGCCGGCACGTTCTCCTTGATGAAGGCGTGCTGCGCATCGGTCATCGCCTTGTGGGCATTCTCGGCGAAGTCCGCGGGAAAATAGGATCCCACTATGGACATGTGATAGTCCGGCATAACCGTGACTACATGCAACGAAGCGTCGAAAGTTCTGCATAGCTTCAAGGCCGTGGGAAGCGCCTTCACCCAGGACTCCTCCTCGTTGAGGTCCACTGGCAACATGATCTTGCTGTACATGGCAAACTCCTTCAGGCAGTAGCATTAGCCGCCGTGTTGTCACGGCGCCTTCGCTGCATCAGTACTATCAGTCCAAAGACCAGGAAGGCAGGAATCCACATCAGCTCCTTGGTCCACCGGTCTACAGGCGACAGCACCTCAATGATCTCCTGGTCGAAATCGAAGCCAAGTTCCTTTGCCTGGCTGCCATAGGCGACCATATCGACGATCGCCCTGCCGTCCTTGATCAACAGGTCCATGCCCATGTTATCGAGCCGCTCCTGTCCGGTCTCGCCGTCCGGCACTGGCACGGTCATGTAGGTGGTCATGGGATCGCCATACGCATCAACACCTGCAATCTCCAGGCGCAAGCTAGAGTCTTCATCGGCATTGCCCAGCGCCTCGACGAATTGTGCCGGAGGCACGGACTCATAGGGATCATGGATCATGTCCATCCAGAACCCGGGCCGGAACAGCGTGAACGCAATCAGCAGCAACACCATGGATTCATACCAGCGGTTGCGGGTGATCATGAAGCCCTGGGTCGCGGCCGCGAAGATCAGCATGGCGATGGTCGACACCACGAAGATCAGGATGCCCTGCGTGAAGGTGACATCGATCAGCAGCAAATCGGTATTGAAAATGAACAGGAACGGCAGCGCCGCGGTACGGAGGCTGTAGTAGAAGGCCTGAAAACCGGTCCGGATGGGATCGCCAGCCGAAACGGCCGCCGCCGCGAAGGATGCCAGCCCCACCGGCGGCGTAACGTCGGCCATAATGCCAAAGTAGAACACGAACAGATGCACCGCAATCAGCGGTACCAGCAGGCCGTTCTCGGCCCCCAGTTGAACAATGACCGGCGCCAGCAGCGCCGAGACCACGATGTAGTTGGCCGTGGTGGGCAGCCCCATGCCGAGAATCAGGCTCAGCACCGCCGTAAGCATCAGGATCAGCAGCAGATTCCCCATGGAGAGGATCTCCACCATTTCCGCCAGCACCAGCCCGACCCCGGTCTGCGACACAGCCCCGACGATGATGCCAGCGGTGGCGGTGGCAATACCAATGCCGATCATGTTGCGGGCACCGGTGACCAGGCCGGTCCACAGATCCATCGCGCCCTCACGAAGGTCCGCGCTCATATCGCTGCGGCCCCGGAAGATCGAGGTAATCGGGCGCTGGGTAATAATGATGAAGATCATGAACACCGTGGCCCAGAAGGCCGACAGCCCCGGCGACAGGCGCTCCACCATCAGACACCAGATCAGCACGATCACCGGCAGGATGTACTGCAGCCCCACCAGCACCGTGGGCTTGGTTTGCGGCAGCGTATAGATCGGCTGGTTGGGGTCGTCCAGCTCGAGCTCGGGGTAACCGGCTGCCAGCTTGAGCAGAGCGATGTAGATTACGGTCAGGCCAACCGCGACCACCCAGGGTGTCGCATCGCCAAGGACCGGCTTCAGCCAGCCAAGGCCGTAATAGACGGCCATAGCCGTCACCATCATCAACAGCAGACCACCCAGAAAGCCCAGCACCTTGTTCAACAGCGGCTTGTACGGATTGCTGCTTTCAAGACCCTGCATATTGGCTTTCAGGGCCTCCAGGTGAACGATATAGACCAGGGCGATATACGAGATCAGCGCCGGCAGGAAGGCATGCTTGATGACCTCGACATAGGAGATGCCGACATACTCGACCATCAGGAAAGCAGCAGCGCCCATGACCGGTGGCATGATCTGACCGTTAACCGAAGACGCCACCTCGACGGCACCGGCCTTCTCGGCGGAAAAGCCGACGCGCTTCATCATCGGAATGGTAAAGGTGCCGGTAGTTACCACATTGGCGATCGACGAACCGGAAATCAGACCAGTCATGGCCGACGCCACCACAGCAGCCTTCGCCGGCCCACCCTTGTAGTGGCCAAGCAGCGAAAACGCCACCTTGATGAAATAGTTACCCGCACCGGCCTTATCGAGCAAGGCGCCGAATAACACGAACAGGAACACGAAACTGGTCGAAACCCCCAGGGCGATACCGAAGACCCCCTGGGTGGTCAACCACTGGTGATTGATCAGCCCATAGAGGCTGACCCCGCCATGAGAGAGGATACCCGGCATCCATGGGCCAGCAAGACTGTAGATAAGAAAGACCGATGCCACGATCATCAGCGGCGGGCCAAGCGCTCGGCGGGTCGCCTCGAGCAGCAGCAGGATCCCCGCCACCCCGATGATCACATCCTGCGTGATCGGCGCACCGGGGCGCTGAGACAGCTGCTCGTAGAACATGAACATGTAGGCGCCGCAGAAGGCCGCCACCGTGGCAAGCACCCAATCCTGGATGGGGATGCGGTCGCGGGGCGAACGCTTGAGTGCCGGATAGGCCATATAGGCCAGGAAAAGCGCAAAGGCCAGGTGAATGGAACGCGCTTCCGTGGCGCTGAACACGCCAAAGCCCAGCATGAAGGGCACTGGTGAAGCGATCCATAACTGGAAGAGTGACCATGCGGCCGCAATGCTCACCAGTAGCTTGCCGGGCATGCCGGCTGGTTTGCGGGCCCCCGTGTCACTGGAAGCGACCATGTCATCGAGGTCGACACTCGAATCGCCAGGTCTTGTGTTGTCGTCAGTCATAGTCAGCCCTGCAGCCGTCGATGTTGTTATTGCGCCTGGAAAAGTCGGGGGAAACGGCATTACCAACGCAATGCGCGGATACTTGAAGGCATCCGCGCATCAGTCACCAATTTGTAACAACCATCAAATCAGGATCACTCGATCCAGCCCTGTTCCCGGTAGTAACGGGCAGCGCCTTCATGCAGTGGTGCGGAAAGCCCCTGGGTGGCCATCTCCTCGGCAACCAGGTTCTCGAAGGCGGGGTGTAGCTGTTTGAAGCGATTAAAGTTGTCGAAGACCGCCTTGACCGTCTGGTAGATAACTTCATCATCCGCCTCGGCGGTGGTCACGAAAGTCGCCGCTACCCCGAAGGTCTCGACATCGTCCGGGTTACCCTTGTACAGGCCGCCTGGAATGACGGAATTGCTGTAATAGGGATACTCGTTAACGATGCCTTCGATGTCCTCGTCATTCAGTGGAATCAGGCGGGCATCAACGGTGGTGGTGGCTTCCTGAATGGACCCATTGGGGTGGCCAACCACATAGACCATGGCGTCGATGTTGTTATCGGACAGGGCCGAGGCCTGCTCAGCGGCATCCAGTTGGGAAGCCAGGGAGAACGTGTCCGTGGTCCAGCCCTTGGCGTCCATCACTACCTGCATGGTGTTGCGCTGGCCAGAGCCGGGATTACCGATATTGACGCGCTTGCCCTTCAGGTCATCCAGGGTCTCAATGCCGGAATCGGCACGCGCCAGCAACGTCAGCGGCTCGCCATGGACCCGGAACACGGCACGCAGCTCCGGGTAGGGATTGTCCTCGAAATTGCCGGTGCCGTTATAGGCCTGATACTGGACATCGGACTGGGCGACACCCATGTCCAGTTCGCCGGACTTGATGCCATTGATGTTGGCAACAGAACCGCCGGTGGACGGTGCATTACACTTGATATTGGCGTCATCGAGGCGATTGACCAGGCGACAGATCGACTGGCCTACCACGTAGTAGACTCCAGTCTGGCCACCGGTGCCAATGGTGATGAACTTTTCTTTGTCCTGAGCAATTGCAGGTGAGGCGAACATGGCAGCACACAGCAGGCTGCCGGTAAATGCGGCAGATAACGAATGGCGTTTCATAAACACACCTTGATAGTTGTCATTGTGGTCGAAGGAAGGTGGCAAAAGCTACACCCAGCAGATTTACCAACGGTGTAATGAGGTATTTTCCCGTTGTTTCTCAGTCTAGCCCGGAGTTAGGTTTAGTAAAGGTGAATTTTCAGATCTCAGACAACGATGCGGGTGAACTGACAAACCGGGACACCCTGCCCCGTTCCAGTCTGTTAGAATCCACCCCGAAACCCCACTTTGTGAACACCGAACCAGACCTGTTTGATTGATGAGTCTCCACCAGCAGGCCAAAGACCCAACAATGCGGAGATGCCATAAATGAGCAATTCCCCGACCAGCGACACTGATCAAGCGTTTCTCCAGCAAGCCATCCAGTTGGCCTTCGAATCGGTCGACACTGGCGGCGCCCCGTTTGGCGCCGTGGTGGTCATCAATGGCAAGGTTATTGCCAGCGCCGGTAACCGGGCAAAGCTGGATTGCGACCCTACCGCCCACGCCGAGGTCGCGGCCATTCGTATGGCCGGCAAGGCACTGCGCAACCAACATATGCGGGAAGCTACCCTGTACGCCAGTTGCGAGCCCTGCCCCATGTGCCTGGCCGCTGCTCACTGGGCTCGTATTCCCCGTATCGTGTTTGCTGCACCTCAGGAAACCGCAAACGATGCCGGCTTTGCCGACGGCAATATTGCAGAGCAGCTCTACGGCCAGACCCATCCCGCCAGGCCCGAAGAGCTGGGATTGACCCGGATCGAAATGGACGACTCGGCGGCGCCTTTTCGGGCCTGGCTGACAAAACAAAACGGGGCGTCATAGCGACGGCAAATCCTTGGTCGGAGCTGACAAACACAAAAACCTGGACAGGCCTGTTTTCATTTGAAACGGGTCCCGGCGCATGTCGGGAAGAGAGAACCTATGATTGACCGCAAACATCACCGCATTGTGTTTTCGTTTTTCATGTCGTTATTGATGTCCGGCATCATGTCGCTGGTGATCAGTCTGTTTAACGTGGGGCTGGTCGATAATATTGTGTCGATCTGGCTGAATGCCTGGGCGTTTGCCTTTGCGGTGGCGTTTCCCACCATTCTGGCGGTCACGCCCCTGGTTCATAAACTTGTCAGTCTGGTGTTAAAGGAAGACACCTAGTGTCCCGCCATTGACAAACAGCAGAGTATCCAGCGCTAGAACAGAACCATGTGCAGCACGGCCCGCAACAGAATACCCACCACTGCCCCCAGTAACGCTGGTTTGAGAACACTGGCGACCCGCCGCCCGGCAGCGATCAGGATGGCGATACCGGCAAGATCGAAGGGATGGATCAGAAAGCCGGCCAGGCGGTTGAATTCGGCGGTGCTGATCAGACCCTGGTTAATATAATCCACGGCAACCCCCATCATTGCCGTACCGCCTGCGATGTATTTGGAAACGATCGGCAACAGCGCGGCGCTCGGCAAACCGAGGCCCTCGAACAGCGGCGCCAGCGCCCCTTCCAATAGCCCGATCACGCCCAGCGCCCGAAAAACATAAACCACCACCAGAGCCAGCACCAGCATCGGTATCGCGCCAACGGCAATCTCGAAGGCATCACGGCCGGCACGGTTAATCACCGCCATCAGTCCGGCCGGGGCGTCGTCTGGATCCTGATCGTCCCTGGTAGAGGCTTCTTCATTGCTCAGATTGCGCCCGAACAAGTGGAAGGTCAGCGCAGCGGCAACCAGGCTGCACAGCAGTGAGATACCCAGGACCGCCCAGACATTAAGGCCCACTGCCGCCATGGGAAAGGCCACATTGGCCTGGGCCAGGGTAAGCACCATCGCCAGGGTGGCAGCGATATGCCGCGCCGAAATACCGCCCCGGTCCATCATCGCCAGGGTGGCGACGGGGGCGGCAAAACTGACCAGAAGAATCTGGATCATGGCAAAAACCCCCAGCCCCGGGATTCCCAGCGGGCGCAGAACGGGGCTCGCGCCCCGCACCACCCAGCCCAGCAGTCCCTGGTACTCAAGCAGGCGCATGATGGTGAGCATCACTATCATCACCGGCAGCAGCACGAAAAGCGCAAGTTCAATACCGGCCCGACCGGCATCAAGAATCAGCTCAGCAATATCAGCCATGGCTTCCCTTCATCAGCAAGAATACGAAAGCCGCAAGTTTAGCAAAGTTGGGGAATCCATGGGAAAACCGCGACCAATTCGGTTGAATTGAGATTAATTACCCGGCTCGGTGGTCAGGCAGTTCAGAGACAGGTCTTTCTGCAGCCGGTAACTGGCAAAATCCCGGGCCAGGAACAGCCGGCCCCGATAGTGTTGCAACGCCTCGGCTGCCAACTGGTTGATGTGGGGCGTACCGTCCGGCCCGGACTGATAGCGGGAGCTGAAGTGGGTCAGCACCAGGTTGGGCAGGCGTGCCTGTTGGGCGAACCGGGCTACCTGTCCGGCGGAGCTGTGTTGGGGCCAGGGGCCAACCCGGTCGGCCACCTCCTGGGTGTAGGTGGCCTCGTGAATCAGCACATGGCTGCCGTTGCAGGCCTCACTCAGCAGGGTCGGATCGTCATTGTCACCGGCGACGACCAGGCGGCGGGCAACGCGGGGAATCCGGGTGTAGTCGTCACTCCTGAGCAGGCAGCCGTCTTCCAGCATCACGTCATTGCCTTTCTGCAACTCACCCCAGCCGGGGCCGGGTGCGATGCCCTCCTCGTTCAGCTTGTCCTGCAACAGTTGTCGCTCCACATTTTGTTCGGTAAACACGTAGGCGCGACAGGGCACCCGGTGGGAGAGTGCCACGTTCGTCACCCCGACGTGCTCATCCCGCCAGACGAAGTCGGGTGCCTCGGAATCGATGAAGTTCAGGGTATAGTTGAGGCTGGAGTCGCTGTTTTCGAGCGTCGCGTGGATGAGGTTTTGGGTCTGGACGGGGGCGATGACGTCCAGCGGCTCTGTGCGGCCCAGCATGGAGGCAGTGGTGAGCAGCCCCGGCAGGCCGAAGGTGTGGTCGCCGTGGACATGGGTGATGAATATCGCCCGCAATTGCATGACCGAGTAGTGGGCGCGAAGTAGCTGGTGCTGGGTGCCTTCGCCACAGTCCACCAGATACCAGGGTCTGTGGCCCGAGTGCGACAGCGCGAGAGCGCTTACGTTGCGTGAACGTGTCGGTGTTCCGGCCGACGTGCCCAGAAAGGTGAATTCCATCGGTTCTGGTTCCCCGCCATTTGAAGTGGTTTACTGTAAATCATTCCCGCGCCGGAACGTAACCGGTGAAAAGCCGGGACGGATCTGTTTCCCGGAGACCCAAGGTAACGCTGGGGTCCCTTGCCCGGTATACGGTTTACCAGCCGAGCCTGATACTCCCCACAAGCGCATCGCCCAGACGCAGATCCAGGGTTCCCGCTTGAAGATCCCGGTACCGCACACGGGTATCCACACTCGCGCCGATTCCCAGCACCATCGCTGGCCCGGAACCTTCGCCTGAGCTGACCCGGTAGCTCAGTTCCGCTCGCCACTCGCGCAGATAAAGTGCACTTTCAACGGCCCGGGCCTGATCAAGCGTGGCCCAACGATCCCCTTTCCGGGCGATTCGAAATTGCCAACGGTCACCAGTGCTTTGCCATCGCAGCATGACCGGCAAATCCACCAGCCAGTGACCGCTAATCCCGGTGTGCTGCCAACGCACTCTGGGAAGCCAGCGGAAAGAACCGAAACGATGGTCGCCGCCAATCCCCAGGCCCAGGGGCGAACCCTGGCCCAGGGCCCGGAACACCGCCACACGACCATTCACCACATCGCGATGAAATGTCTGATACTTGAACATATTGGAGGTACCGGCAACGCCCGCCCGTGCTTCCAGACGGTAAAGCCGGTGCTGCCATTGGCCCTCGACCGTCAACCGGTGCAAGTGGCCGTTGTGCGCCGGGTCACCGGTGCGCAGGCGCAGGGGCTGGTAATCGTAATCAACGCCCCAACCGCCGGAAGCGCTCTGGCGACGCCAGCCCAGCCCACGCTGGGACCGGCTCACTTCGCGGGCAGACGGCACATCCTGCGGCCAGCTGTAGGGCTGCCACTGACGGTACAGCAGGTAGACTTCACTTGTGGCCCGGGCGCTGTGCGGCAGGACCAGGGCGGCTATCAGAAGAGCCACCCGAAGGCAGAACCACAGGGTCGCAGGATCGATCGTTTGAAAGTAACGCGTTTTGAACACGACACTGGCCCCCAGTCAGGGCTGCCAGTTGGGAGCCCCTCCCCTTTTTGTATGCAGTGCCCTATTCAACACGCACTGCCGTTCACTGCATTTTTGTTGCAGGATCAATGAAACGGCCACGCAGATCTGCGGGCACTTTTCTTCTCATTTAATAACAACGGTCGTCCTGTCGATTCCCGTATTGCCATTTTGTGGGTCATAAGCATGGACGATCACATCGTATACACCCGGTCCTGTGACTGGAATTTCACCGTTATACAGACTGGCTTTCCCAGCGTAGGACATTTCCTCTTCACCCACCTTTTCTCCATCTTTGGATATCGTCATACCAACCTCGAACTGATTCGCGTCCCACAGGCCGTCTGGAGTAATGGGACAACCACACATCATCATGACATTGGCACTGACTGAAATGCTGTCGACCTCCGAAGCCGATACTTTCTGGGCCGCCGCCGGTTCCAGCACATTGACAACAAGGCCTGGCAGTTCAATCACCCAACCATCTCCAACCGAAAGGTGACCACCGGGAATAACCCATTGGGTCGCACTCGCCACATGGGCAGCTTGCGGCTGGGCCAGTGGACCATAAACTTCCGCTTCAATCATGCGCGGGCGGTCGAGATCCAGCGTTGTATTGAAAGAGGCAGCAGATTCGTCTGCCATAGCAGTGCGGCGACCACCATTTTCATGCATGATTTTGCCTGTGTTGCCGGTGCCACCAGCGGTTACACCCTGGGCCAGAACCTCACCGGTTTCTTTGTCGCGCAGAATTACCCGGGTTCCCCCCATGCTGGTGCCTACGAATTTGGCATCCTTGCTCATGACTCGAACCGTGATGTCAGTGTTTTCAGCCACGACCGCGCCCGGAATCATGGCCAAAGCGAAGCTGGTCGCTATAATAATCGCTTTTAATTTCATAGCCTGTTACTCCTTGAATATCAGTTTTAGAAATCTTCATGACCGGAACATATCAGCCTGGCCAGGCTCATGTTAATCAGCCATAAATTCCCTTCATAGGCTACACCGTCACCGGCGTCGCTTCAGTGACCAAGTCACTTTCATTCCCGGGCTGCGCCCTCCAGCGCATCGAGAGGAATTTTCAGGTACCGTTGCACAAAAACCGGGACAGAGCTCTTTTTCCGCTAATGTGTGTCTC
>Ga0102928_1002360_pt1 | contig 11292 bp, 12 predicted proteins | sample SalPonR1_B_D1_MG_FD_78504 | JGI IMG/M metagenome (GOLD analysis project Ga0102928, IMG submission 78504) | Salt pond soil microbial communities from South San Francisco under conditions of wetland restoration - Salt Pond MetaG R1_B_D1_MG | ecosystem: Environmental > Aquatic > Marine > Intertidal...
CCTCACGGCAAATACCTCCCTTGCCATACACAAGGTAAGGCAGCCCGGCTGTCATAGTGAATTCCACTTTAGACCCGTGGCTTTGCGTCGCCGCCTTTTGGCGGTTTTGCCTTTTTCTCTGACACTTCGATAATCAACAAAGCAACGTCAAATTACGTACATACCTACATCTCCGAGATTAAATATACAACCTCCTTTCAGACAGGCTTAAAAACTCCTTGATCACTTAATTTTCCTCCAGCTATGTTTGCCGGAGAAATTGAGCAGAGCAACGTTTGAAATGAAAGAAAGATAAAAGAAGAGATGTCCTGAAGTGTTTTAATGATTTATTATCATAACAAACCACATCTGTAATCAATAGGTCTAATGGATTGTTTTACCTGGGTATTAAGAACTATTTTGAAAAGTGAAAAAAGGAAAGGGGGCCTCGTTGTAACGAGACCCCCTGGAAGTAAAATAAGTATTTGCAACTTTTTTTGAATTCTTTTCTATTTCTCGAATACTGCCCCCTTGTTCCCGGAAGTAACAAAATCCCTGTATCTGGAGAGGAAAGAACTGTCGATTTCCTGCTGTCTGGGACTCCACTTTGACTTGCGCCTCTCCAGCTCGGTTTCATCCACAAGAAAGTCTATTCTGCGGTTCTCTATGTCTATTTTGATAAGGTCTCCCTCCTGCACAAAAGCAATAGGACCGCCAGCCGCTGCTTCAGGAGATATGTGGCCTATGGATGCTCCCCTTGTGGCGCCCGAGAAACGTCCATCTGTGATCAGAGCTACAGAACTGCCAAGGCCCATTCCAGCTATACTTGCCGTCGGACCAAGCATCTCTCTCATACCGGGTCCTCCCTTGGGTCCTTCATACCTTATAACAACAACATCTCCTGAGACTATCTTTCCTTCCCTTATTGCCCGGGAAGCATCTTCCTCGCAATCGAAAACTCTTGCAGGTCCCTGGTGTTCCATCATTTCCGGAACCACCGCAGCCTGTTTTACAACACTGCCCATGGGAGCAAGACTTCCCTTAAGCACTGCAATTCCCCCCTGGGCATGATAGGGATTCTCCAGGGGCCTGATAACATTTTCATCCTTGACGGAAGCAAATTTCAGGTTTTCACCCACTGTAAGGGTGGTAACAGTCGGGATTTCCGTATGAAGTTTTGATCCATCAGCAAGCCTTGCCATTACCGCCTGGACTCCTCCGGCCAGCCAGAGATCCTGAATATGATGTTTACCTCCTGGACTCATGCTGCACAGATGGGGAGTTTTCTTACCTATCTGATCCATCTTCTCAAGAGGAAGATCAAGACCTGCTGCGTTTGCAATAGCCGGAAGATGAAGGGCCGTATTGGTGGATCCCCCAAGGGCCATATCCACGGCCACTGCATTTTCAAAAGCCTTTTCAGTAAGAATATCCCGCGGTTTAATATCCTTTTCAACAAGAGTAACAACTATTTTGCCTGCATCCTTGGCAAGACGTTCACGGGCGGCAAAAACAGCGGGTATCGTTCCGTTACCCGGAAGTGCCAGTCCTAAGGCCTCCATCATACAGTTCATTGTGTTCGCCGTGAACATTCCCGAACAGGAACCACATGTGGGACACGCAAGGTCCTCCAGACGTTTCAGCTCGTGGTCATCAATACCACCAGCATTATGTTTTCCCACGGCTTCGAACATGGAGCTGAGGTCAATATCCTCTTTCCCGTCGGGACCTGCCAGCATCGGGCCGCCGCTAATAACAATGGTCGGAATGTTAAGCCTCGCTGCAGCCATGGCCATGCCTGGAATAATTTTGTCACAGTTGGTAACCATTACAAGACCATCAAGTGCATGGGCTCTCGCCATAACCTCAATGGAATCCATTATGAGCTCCCTGCTGGGCAGGGAGAATTTCATGCCCTCATGGTTCATGGCGATTCCATCGCAAATTCCTATTACCGGAAATTCAAGGGGGAGACCTCCTCCTGCGTAGACCCCTGATTTTACAGCTGCTGAGATCCTGTTCAGGTGGGTGTGTCCTGGAATAATTGAATTATATGAATTGACAACACCGATCCAGGGCCGCTCTATCTCCCAGTCCGTGAAACCTCCAGCTTTCATCAGTGACCTGTGGGGCGCCCTCTCTGCTCCCTTTTTAGCTCTGTCACTTCTCATTAATATCACTCCTTTATATTTTTATCCTGCAGAATTTTTACTTTCAGCAAATACTCCCCTACCAGAAAAGCTCAGGCAGCAAAAGCGTTATAGACGGTACGTACGTAACGATCAGAAGAATAACTATAAGCACCAGCACCATGGGAATAATAGGCCTGCTTATCTCCTCCAGACTCAGGCCAGTTATGGCACTTGCAACATAAATGTCGATGGCTACGGGAGGTGTTGCCATCCCTATAGCAAGACCTATGGATATCAGGACACCGAAGTGTATAAGATTTCCTCCAAGCTGTATGATCGTCGGCAGAAATATCGGAGTAAGGATGATCAGGGCCGAAGCTGTTTCCATGAACATCCCCGAAATAAGAACTATTACCATTATCATAAAGTAGATCATGATCTCGTTCCCGCCAGCAAGACCTATAAGTGTTCCGGCCACTGCTTCCGGAACCTGGTAAAAAGCCAGCCCCCATCCGAAGAGTTTGGAAGTTGCAATTATAAACATAATAAGGGAAGAGGTTATTCCAGCACCAACAACAAGATGATAGAATTTTTTCATATCCATGTTTTTGTATACGAAATAGGCTACGAGGAAGGAATAATCCACCGCTATGGCCGCAGCCTCGGATGGAGTGAACCATCCAGAAAAGATACCTCCGAGAATTATAACCGGGGTCATTAATCCCCAGAGCGCGTTTTTAAAACGTCTTGTTTTTTCACCAAAAGATACTGGTTCACTGGCAGGATAGTTCCGTTTTCTTGCTACGTACAGAGCAAGTATGATAAGCCCTCCGCCCATGAGAGCACCAGGAATAAATCCTGCCATGAAAAGCTTGGCCACGGATTCTCCTGAAATAACAGCATAAAGTACCATGGGAACACTCGGTGGTATAACTACACCTATTGTTCCTGACGCAGCGATAAGGGCCGCCGAAAAATCAACATCGTATCCCTTTTCCTCAAGATCAGGAAGTAATGCCGATCCCACAGCAGCTGTTGTAGCAGCTCCGGAACCCGAGATGGCTGCAATGAACATTGATGCAACGGTGGAAACAATTGATAATCCACCTTTTATTCTTCCAAGGGTCGCCTCCGCAAAGGATATTATCCTTTCGGAAATACCGCCCCTGGCAAGTATATCTCCGGCAAGAATGAAGAAGGGAACTGCAACCAGGGAAAAGGAATTGTTGCCCATGAACATCATCTGGGGAACCATCTGGAAGGGCAGATCATTTATAACAAGTACGGACAGGGCTGATATACCTATAGCCAGCCCGATGGGCATACCAAGTACAATAAGAAGTAAAAAGGCGCCTCCAAGAACGATACCCATGGTCAATTCCTCCTTATAACGTCATAGAGACCGTCAAGTAGATGAATAAGGATAACGCAGCCCATGACAGGATACATCAGATAGATCCACGACATGGAGAATCCAAGGGCAGGAGTTGACTGGGAAGCTTCAGAGATCATCATTATCCCTCCGTACCATGCCATTATCACGAAAAAGAGGATACCCAGGATCTGTACTGATATTGCAATTATCTTATTCAGCAGCGAGGGCAATTTGTTAACAAAGAAGGTGATCGCAATGTGACTTCCCCTTTTGAAAGCCACCGCAGCTCCCACAAGGGATGCAAAAACAAGCAGAAAACGGGTTATCTCCTCAGACCAGATGAGAGCTTCGAAAAAAAACCGGAAGACTACCTGCATTGTAGTAATAATTATCATTGTTATCATCAATATGAAAAGCAGTATTTCACTATATTTATTTATGCGGTCGCTCAAACTTCGAAGTGGCGATCCCGAAGAACCGCCACCTCTTGTTTTCTTTTCTTCCATGGTGACCTCTTTACTCAGCTTCTGTCGCTTCTATTTGCTCCAGAAGGTCGGCGAAATCAGTACCGTACTTGTCATAAACAGGCTGTACTGCTTCCCTGAAAGCTTCAAGGTCAGGCTTTTCTACTACTTCCATTCCCTGTTCCTTAAGGAATTCAAGCCACTCCGCGGCCTTGCTGTTGTCGTGGTTACGGTTTGCCTCGGCGGCAAGCTGAGCGGCGCTCTGGACTATTTCCTGCTGTTCAGGAGAGAGTTTATTCCAGGACTTCATGCTCATCATGATAACGTTTGGAGCATAAGCATGACGTGTAAGTGAAAGATACTTCTGGCTTTCGTAAAGTTTGAACGCGACGATTACGTTAAGAGGATTTTCCTGGCCGTCAATGGTCTTCTGCTGAAGAGCGGTAAGAGCCTCTGTCCATGCCATTGGTACAGCGTTTGCGCCAAGAGCCTTGAAAGAATCAACGTAAACAGGATTCTGCATCAGCCTGATCTTGAGTCCTTCCATATCCTCAGGTGTTGTTACCGGACGTTTGCTGTTAGTAAGGTTACGGAAACCTCTCTCTCCATAGGCAAGTCCCTTCCAACCCTGGTTTTCCATCTTTTGAAGAATGGATTTCCCAACAGGTCCGTCAAGAACAGCATAGGCATGTTCCGGGCTTCTGAAAAGGAAGGGAAGGTCGAAGACACCGAATTCAGGAATAAAATTTATAAAAGGACCACTGGTTATAATGCCGGCATCTACAACTCCCATTTTCATACCTTCGAGAAGGGCCCTTTCATCCCCGAGTTTGGCATTGGGGAAAACAGTAACAGTTACATCTCCATCTGTCTCTTCCTCAACGATCTCCTTGAACTTGAGGGCACAAAGATGGAAGGCATCCTTTTCGTTAACAACATGGGCAAGTTTCAGGTTAAACCCCTTGGCCATGGCGACAGGTGCTGTCATAGCAACTGCCAGACACACCACAAGCAATACTGCGAAAAACTTTCTCATAGCAAAACCTCCTGAAATATTAGATCTGTAATTGGTCCTACCTTGGTACTACCAAAAACAACTGAATTATAGTATTATATTGACTTAAATACAAGTCTTAAAATTAATTAAAGGACGGAAAGCAGGATATAATTTGAAAAACCGCCGCCAGAAACTGTCCGAGTTGATAATGGGAAAAATCCGGTCAGGGGAAATCGTAGAGGGTAGCAAATTACTGCCCGAAAGGGAGCTTGCCCAAAAACTCAACGTAAGCCGTAACCTGCTCAGAGAAGCCCTGGTGATGCTTGAGTGTATGAATTGTATTGAAGTACATGGAAGAGAAGGTATTTTCATTAGTAATACTGATGGGGAAGAATTTAACTCAACCCTTAACTCAGTAACCCTTTGGCCTGAGAATATGGTCAGAGACCTGATGGAGATGAGAGAGATCATAGAAGTACCTGCTGCAGGAATTGCAGCCCTGAGGCACAAAAGGGAAGACCTTGAGAAGATGGAACAGTGTGTTGATGAACTTGACAGGATCTTCAGGGAGGGAGAATCCCGGTACGGTGACGGAGCAAAATGGGATTCCCTGCTTCATTCAGTGATAGTAAAAGCCACAGGGAATCCACTCTTGGTAAGGGTTTCTGAGGATCTTTCCATTGTGTTGGAGAAATACATCGGACAGAGCAGAGCTTTAGTCTTTTCCAGCGGCAACTGGCCCCGGATAATCCTCGAACAGCACCGGGAGCTTTACGAGCAGATAAAGACCGGGAACAGGAAGAACGCCGAAAGAACAGCTCACAAACATATTGCCCTTGCCCGCAAAAAATTTGCAGGCTGATGTACTGTAAAAAAACGGTTCCTTCTTAAGAGAAGAGCCCGTTTTTGTCCATTATCGAAACCATCCACGAATATATTGGTATCATGGCATAGGGATCAAGAGAAAAAGCACCGAACATCCCCATGGCCGCAACAGAGTGAAGAATTGACAGGATACCCCGGTAATTTTCCCGATAAGCAATAACACCAAGAGCAGCTTCACACAGAAAAAGGGCCGACACGTGATAAATCCATGGATTTTCGACTCCTGGAAGATGTGTATAATGGATAGTCCTCAACACGCAGTAAACGGACCATATTCCAAGGACATACATCTGTGTCAATGCTGTTACTGTCTGTACAGAAAAGGAAGCGATCTTTACATTGACGCCCTGAAGCCCTTGCTCTCTCAGCTTGTCATGGTCCATAAAAAAGTCGAGGACCTGTCCTACACGGGGTGAGATATATCTCGAGTAGGTGCTCGATATTATCCAAGCCCAAAGCAGGATCGGAATGAGAAATTTCACGTAAAGCAATAAAATACCCCCCAGGTAAAAGTGTATCGCAGAAACTCACGTTTCTATTGTAACAAAAGAATCATAACAACCCTTATTCTTTCTGGAAAAAATAACAATGACCGCCCTTTTCCCTGGGCGGTCATTCATTCTGTCTGAATAGAAAGTCCTGTCTAAATTCAATAGATACTAACTTCCCGAATATTGCCATCATTATCTCTGAAACAAGCTGTCAATCTGTCTTCTTCTCCCTGTTTGAGCTCAATGAAATGGGGACATTTTCCATGAATTCCGTATTCCCTGGCGTCACCCCTGGTACATGCATCAAGCTGCTCATCGCAGATAGGACAGTTAAAGGAAATACATCTGTCACCAACAGTTGATAGATCCACAGGAATTTCTTCTCCGAAATCATTAATGAATATCACAAGGTCCTCAGATTCATCAATCCTTTCAAAATGCTGGCATCCCTGGTGAACACTCCCTGCAGTGCTTCCCTGGCTGATTTTTCCACAGACAGGGCACTTTACTTTTATGTACTTTTTCATAACCGATCCCCCCACTTCTTTACGTATCTGAATACCTTCTTTTTCTTTAGTATATCACACTGATAGGCTAATGCAACGCAGGGGGGGAGGGATAGATCCCATCATCAGTTTTCTGTCAGGAAAGTTACTATGAGATCATCGAAAAGAAAAAGAAAGAGATCTCTCTACGATGCTGTTCAAAAATTCCGAAAATGTAATACCTGCAGCAGCTGCAGCCTTGGGAACCAGACTTGTAGCTGTCATTCCAGGAACTGTATTTACTTCAAGGACAAAGGGTACTCCTTCTCTGTCGAGCCTGATATCAACTCTTGCAAAGATCCGGCAACCAAGCGCATCAAAGGCCTTCAGGGAAACGTCATTTACCCTTTTTAGTATTTCCGGCTCAAGATCTGCGGGAGCTATATAGGAACTCTTTCCTGATGTGTATTTTGCCTCATAACTGTAAAAACCATCCAGGGGAACTATCTCTACTACTGGAAGAGTACTCGTAAAATTGCCATCACTGAAAACTGTAACGGTAAGTTCTCTTCCGGGGATGTATTTTTCAACAACTGCGTTGCTGTCATGTCTGAAGGCATCTTCAAGGGCCTTGCAGAAAGCTTTAAGATCAGTGATATCAACTATCGAAACACCTATAGTACTTCCTCCGGAGTTTGGCTTTACAACTACCATCGGGCTATCTGAATCGACCCATTCAGGAACGAAAGGAACGCTTCCCCCTTTTTCGGCAAGAAATGCAGGAGCTACAGGAACACCGGAGGCATCGAAAAGGATCTTGCTCCTCCATTTATCCATAGAATACGTACAAGCCGAAAAGGAAGATCCAGTGAAAGACTTTTTTGCTCCGGAGAGCACAGCCTGCAGTCTGCCGTCTTCTCCCCAGTCTCCGTGAAGGGCTATAAAAAAAATATCTGCACTGCATTCCGATATATTTTGTATAATCTCCTCCAGGCTTCCTACTGCCCAGGGTATAACACTATGCCCAGCCTCTTCGAGACCTTTACAGACCTCTCGTCCGCTTTTCAGGGAAACCTCCCGCTCTTCTCCGTCTCCACCGTAAAGAACTGCAACTCTCATAATAGAATATCCGCACCAATCTTTTTTGTTTTCCCCGAGAAAGGAACAGGGGAGTAAAAATTACAGTGGAAATTATACCACTCTGTCTGTTTTATAATCCCAGAATACCGGGCAGAAAAGTACAGAATACAGGAAAAGTTATGAGCATGAAAAGGACAGTAAGGGCCACACCTATAAAGGGCCATATAACCCGAAACACCTGGCCCAGTCCGACCTTGCCTACTGCTGCAACTATGTAATTGCATGCACCCATTGGTGGAGTTATAAGGGCAATGGTCACGTTCAGGGTCATTACTATACCAAAATGCAGGGGATCCAGACCCGCTTTTACTGCAAGGGGAGCAAAAATCGGAGTAAGGAGCGTGAGAGTTGATACTTCCTCCATGAACATACCCACAGGAAAGATGATAGTGCTCAGCACTATCATCAAAAGCCAGGGAGACTCGATAAGTCCTGATTCGATAATTATGGAAGCAAATCTCTGGGGGACCTGTTCCCATTTCAGAAGCCATCCTACCACCGTGGCTGATCCCATTATGAGGAATACAGAACTTGTAAGCCGTACAGCCTCGTAAATTGACTCCCCCATTGATCTCATATTCAGTCTGCCAGTATAGAAAAAACCTGCAATGGTACAATAGGCCACCGCAAGGGCTCCCGATTCCGTAGGTGTAACAATACCTGTAATAATACCTCCTATGATTATCACAGGAGCCACAAGGGCAACAGCAGAACGGGTCAATATTTGAAATACTTCATTTCCGCTGTAGCTGAAGTTCGAGACTGGAATATTGTATTTACGAGAGTAATACCAGTTCATTATCATGAAGGCAAGACCAAGGAGCAGGCCAGGAACCAGGCCTGCAGCAAAAAGCCCACCTATTGAGGTATTGGTCATTGTTGCGTAGATGATCATGAAAATGCTTGGAGGAATTATCGGACCTATCAGAGAACTGCTTGATGTAAGACCTGCAGAATAGGCAGGAGTGAAACCTTCTTTTACCATTGCTGGTATGAGAATAGATCCAAGGGCGGAAGCGTCAGCAGCAGCAGAGCCATTGACTCCAGAAAGGATAATACTTCCAACAACGTTAACGTAACCTAAACCACCACGAACCGACCCGACAATAAGCCTGCTGAAATCCAGCATCCTGTCCGTAAGGCCGGAACGATTCATCAATATTCCGGCAAATATAAAAAAAGGAATGGCCATAAGGGAAAAAACATCCATTCCTCCGTAAAACTGCTGGGCCATAATCCCCAGAATTGACCAGTCGCCCAAAACAGCAATACCTGCAAAGGCACTTGTCAAAAGGGCAAGGTACAACGGTATACCAAGTATCATAAGAGTAAAAAAGCAGAGTATCATTATTGCTGTCAATTTGAAGGACCAGCTCCCCTGTCCCTGTCAAGGAGTTTTAACATGTATATACACAACAGCAGACCAAGCCCAAGAGGAACCGCAAATAGAGGTATCGTTTTAGGTATTCCCATGGCCATGGTCCTCATGTGCCATACATTAACCGCATTGGTAAAACCCAGATATATCATGAGACCAAGAACAGATACTGTAAGGATCACTCTAAGACCTGACAATAATCTTTGTATCCAAAGGGGGAACCGGGCTGCCACAAAATCTATAACCATGTGATCTCCTCTGTAATAGGCTCCACCAGCTGCCATAAGGACAAGCCACACAAGGGAGAACCTCGCGAGCTCCTCTGTCCAGATTATGGAATTTTGCAGGACGTAACGACAGAACACTCCGAGAAGTATGTCACATACATTTAAGACAAGGAGCGCCCCTGCAGTACAGGCACTGAGGCGCTCCAGGTAAAATAACATCCTTTTTATCACTTTCACAGGCCCTCCAGAAGAATACCTGCTTTTTTACTGACCAGCTTTTGCATTGGCCCTTTCAGCACACTCCAGGGCCATATCGACCCATTCTTTCTCTATCTGTTCCCTGAGCCATTCGAGGTATGCTGGCTGGCCTTTCTCACGAAATTGTTCCATCTCGCTTTCATTCGGAGTGTAGGCCTCCATGCCTTTGTCCACAAGGAACTTGATGTCCTTACTGTCCTGTTCTTCCATTACTTTTCTGTTTTCTTCGTTGGCATCTGCAGCAGCTTCGAGAATAGCCTTTACATACTCCTGAGGTATGCTGTCCATAATATCTCCGTTAATGACAAGGAACTGGTCGGAGTACTGAATATTGGCAAGGGTAAGGTATTTCTGCACTTCATGGAGACTCCCCATTTTTATGTACATCGCCGGGTTCATCTGACCATCTACTACGCCGGTTTTGAGAGCCATATAGAGTTCCGTCCACGGTATGGGTGTACCACTGGCTCCAAAGGATTTGTAAAGGGCCACCTGGTCCTCGGCCATACCCCTGAACTTCAGCCCCTCAAAATCTTCAGGAGAACGTATCTCTCTTTTGGAATTAGTAAAGGCAAGAAAACCACCTTCCTCAATCACTTCCACAAGGTAGGCTCCTGTCCTTTCGTGAAATTCTTTTTCAGCACGTTCAATAAAACGGCTTGAGTCGAAAAAGATGTGAGCTGCTTCGTAACCATTGAACAAAAATGGTATGTTGCTCGCGTACATCTCGGGAAAAACCGGAGCTATTCCCGCATAGGAAGCTATGTTGATTATAGGCTGGTTCATCCCGGATTTCATCAGCAGCTCCATTCTTTCCTCTTCATTACCGAGCTGGCTGTCCGGGAAAAGCCTGATCTTAACGTTTCCCTCGGTTCTTTCCTCAACTGAGCTTTTAAAATTGCTCGCAAAGAGATGAACTGCGTTGTTCTCGGGATCAGCAGGCCCGTTATAGGACATTCTCAGCTCGAGAGAATCTGCACCAAAAGCAGAAGAACAGACAAAAAGTACGGAAATACAAAAGAATAACAGAAACCTTTTTACCGGAATCTTCATACCAACCACTCCCCTTTTGGATTATTTCTTTGTCTGGCAATATTCATGTTTAGCAATTTAATTACATATAAAAATAATAGGCAAACAAACTGCATGTGTCAAACTGCCACATTTAACAGATATCTCTTTCCTATGAGATTTCCAACAAAACAGGACGCCCTTTAAAGGGCGTCCTGTTTTGTTATGCATTGTATTGGATCAAATAAAAGCTGTTATAAAACTATGGCTGATTCTGCTTAAGCCTTTTCTCCTCCGCATTGAGATCGTTCAACACGCGCAGATAACGGCTTTCCCATTCGCCATCCTGCATCCAAAGAACCTCTTCCTGACTTTCGAGAAATTTCTTCTCTTCCAGCAAATAATCGATCCTCTTCATGATTTCCACACTCCCCCATTATTTCATGTACTGCAGGAACGTATATTCAAAA
>Ga0102928_1002361_pt1 | contig 11290 bp, 12 predicted proteins | sample SalPonR1_B_D1_MG_FD_78504 | JGI IMG/M metagenome (GOLD analysis project Ga0102928, IMG submission 78504) | Salt pond soil microbial communities from South San Francisco under conditions of wetland restoration - Salt Pond MetaG R1_B_D1_MG | ecosystem: Environmental > Aquatic > Marine > Intertidal...
ATGAAGCATACCTAAAAATCCTGCCCGGAAACCGAACCCAAGAGCTTTGGAGGTTTCGGGTTGATAGGTCAGTGAAGCATCATTGAGCTGCAGTTTTTCCAAAGCAGCCCGCAGGTCTTCAAAATCTTCCGAACTTGTTGGAAAAATCCCGCTGAAGACCATCGGTTTTACATCCTTATAACCCGGTATAGCTTTATCAGCCTTGTTTTTTTGATGCGTAATAGTATCACCCACCTTTGCATCCTGAAGTGATTTTACGCTACCAATAACATATCCTACATCCCCGGCCTTCAACTCTTTAACCGGCTCTTTCTTCAATTTCAGATAACCGATCTCTTCGGCATCATACTCTTTGCCGGTGGCCATGAAAAGTATAGGGTCTCCTTTTTTGAGAGTCCCCTCCATGACCCGAACGTACGCAATTGAACCGCGATAGGTATTAAAAATGGAATCAAAAATAAGAGCCTTCAGCGGCTTGTCTTCATCTCTTTTCGGACCGGGTATTCGCTCAACAATCTCTTCCAGTAATCCTTCAACACCAATACCTGTTTTCCCGGACACATGAATGATATCTTCATGTTCACAGCCAATTAAATCTACAATTTGCTGCCCAACACCCTCCGGATCGGCTCCCGGAAGATCAATCTTATTTAAAACCGGCACAATTTCCAGGTCCTGATCTATCGCCTGGTAGAGATTTGAAATCGTTTGGGCTTCAATTCCCTGTGCTGCATCAACTACAAGCAGAGCTCCTTCACACGCTTTCAATGCACGCGACACCTCGTAAGCAAAATCAACATGGCCGGGAGTATCAATTAAATTGAAGGTGTAAACTTCACCATTCGGACGTTTATAGTCCATCCGTATAGCGTGACTCTTGATCGTAATTCCACGCTCCCGCTCCAGATCCATATCATCAAGAACCTGTTCCTGCATCTCCCTTTCACTGATTGTTCCCGTTCGTTCCAGCAGACGGTCGGCTAACGTAGATTTACCATGGTCGATGTGCGCGATAATGCAAAAATTGCGAATATTATTCATACAGAAAGATAGAAAATGCTAAAAATTACTCAGCCCTAAATATACAAAGCTTAAACGGTCATTGCATTTAATTGTTATATGACCCTCTCCCTGATTGTTTGGAATAGCAAGCAATTTTAGAAACCGGATATTTGAACTGTTATAGAAGGAAAATCGCCTTACCTACTTGCAACCAGGGTGTTACTCAGCTGTGGGGCTCAGCAGTTCAACATGAAATCTGAATTTCTGTCCTTCCAGCGTCATTGAATCATATACTTCTCGAATGACTTCAAATACAACGTCTGAATCGCCTTTAATACTTGTTGACAGATAGTTTACATCTACCTCAACATCATGCTGAGCAACAAATTCAAGCAAATCCTGAACCTGTTCTTTGGGGTGATCAGAGTAGAGAGGTATGTATGTTAAGTGAGCTATCGTCTTCATTTTGTTGGTTTTCGATATTAAATTGGTATGTCAAGTATCGAAACGATATCGACAAATGGAACATTTATAATGATTGGGCATTAAAATAGACTGAATTGACATCAAAATACAAACAAATTTGAGAGTAAAAAGATGAGATTACTAAACACTATTTCAATATTTATTGCAGCTGTTTTTCTTTTGGCATCCTGTGATTTATCGGATGACCTTACAAATGACACCGGAACCCTGCAGGTTCTTTTAACAGATGCTCCCGCAAACTATGAGGAGGTTTGGATTGATGTACAGGAAGTTCGCGTACACAAGCAAGCTGAAGCTGAAGACGAAGATGAAGGATGGAGAACGATCAATGACCAGCCTGTTCGAGTGAATCTGCTTGAACTGACCAACGGAAATTACGAAATATTAGGTGAAGCAGAACTTGAAGCAGGTAATTACAGCCAAATTCGGCTCATATTAGGAGAGCAAAACGAACTCGTTATTGACGGAGAATCTACTCCCCTCACCACACCAAGTGCTCAGCAATCCGGGCTGAAACTGAATGTTGATACGGAGATTGAAGGCGGGGAAAACTATACGCTTCTTCTCGACTTTGATGCTTCACGATCTATAGTGAAAGCCGGAAACTCCGGAATGTATATTTTAAAACCGGTAATCAAAGCAGTTGAGCTGGCACAAACGGGAGCCATTGGAGGAAGTATTGAACCTGCCGAAGCACTCCCTTGGGTTTACGCCATTGCAGATGATGATACCCTCGCAGGCACGCGTGCCAGTGAAGAGGGAGACTTTCTGATGATCGGTTTACTCAATGGAACCTATCAGGTTTCGATAGCGCCAAGCGTGGAAGGGTATAACTCTGAGGTAATATCCAACATAGAAGTTACTGCTCCGGATACCACATTTATCGATACCGTTACACTATCTGAATCAGGAACGAATGGTAATGGCGAATAAACCGATATTCTAATTTTAAAAAATTCAAAGCCCGGTTCTTTAATGAGCCGGGCTTTTTCTTTTTACAGGAATGATTTTAGTAAATCCGGATGTTTTAAACTTATCTTGGCATCCTAATTTTTAAATGCATAATTTTGAGAAGTGAAATTTACGAACCGACATATCTCCACTCATCACCACTCCCATCATGGAGATCACGGTCATTCTGTGCATCATCATCATTGATTTACTCTTCCGTAACGCACAGATTTTTTTAACCATTTTTTCACCACCCTTTTTAACATAAATAACTAACTATTTCTATGAGAACTCTGGATTCTTCCACCTCACTGAGAATTGCCGTTCAAAAAAGCGGCCGATTAACTGATAAAACCTTAAATCTGCTCGAAGGTATTGGGCTGAAATTTGACGATTACAAACGAAGCCTCCTGGTAAAATGTCGAAATTTCGACGTGGAACTTCTACTCATTCGCGACGATGATATCCCTGAATATGTTGAAGATGGCGTTTGTGACCTCGGATTTGTCGGCGCTAACACCATTGCCGAAGACGAGTCGGATGTAACTATTTTGAAGGGCCTCGATTACGGTGTTTGCCGGCTCTCTATTGCTGTACCTAAAGACGGCGATATTCAGTCCGCAAAAGATCTGCAAGGAAAACGAATCGCAACCAGCTATCCGGTTCTGACCAAAAAATTTCTTAAAAACAACGGCGTCGATGCGGATATCATTACCCTCTCCGGCTCAGTTGAAATTGCGCCCCGTTTAGAAATTGCCGACGCTATTACAGATCTCGTTTCAACAGGCGGAACACTGAAAGCCAACGGCCTGAAAGAGATTGAAAATATTTTCGATTCAGAAACTCAGCTGGTAAAAACAAACAAACCACTATCGGATGGAAAGCAGGCTCTGATCGAAAAGTTTCTTCAACGAATTGAAGGATACCAAAAGGCAGAAAAAAGCCGGTACATTATGATGAACGCCCCACAGGAATCAGTAAACGAAATCAAAAGAATTATTCCATCTCTGAAAAGTCCAACAGTAATGCCTTTGGCTGATAATGGAATGGTAGCCATTCACACCGTAGTTACAATTTCAACATTTTGGGACCTTATGGAAAAACTGAAAGGTGCGGGTGCCACAGGAATCGTTGTTCTGCCCATTGAATCGATGATTGTTTAATAGATTTGAGACATGAGTTATCAGTCTTGAGATTAATTGAAGAGAAATGACATGAAAAAGTATTCACTGAAATCTTTGAATGAAGAAGAAATTGAGCAGCTCTGCAGACGTCCAAAAATGGATTTCACTTCGATTTTTGGGCGGGTTCAGCCTATTCTGGATGATGTAGAACAAGACGGCGACGAAGCCATCCGGAAATACACTCGTAAATTTGACGGAGTTGACCTAGATGAGATCACTGTTGATCCAAGCAATGTAACCGTTACTCTTGAACCTAAAATTCAGGCGGCAATTGACCAAGCATTAAGCAATATTTACCTATTCCATAAACATCAGACCACCATGGACCTGGAAGTTGAAACCATGCCGGGTGTTGTTTGCAGAAGAGTATCCAAACCCATTGAACGAGTTGGGCTTTACATTCCGGGCGGAACCGCTCCACTGCCTTCAACAACTATGATGCTTGGAGTTCCGGCTATGATTGCCGGATGTTCAACGATTGTGATTGCAACTCCACCTGACAAAAACGGAGACGTACCTGAATCAATCATTTACATTGCCCAGAAAATTGGTGCAGAAAAGATTGTTAAAGCAGGTGGAGCTCAGGCAATTGCAGGAATGGCATTTGGAACTGAATCGATTCCAAAGGTGGATAAACTATTCGGGCCGGGCAATCAATATGTTACTGCCGCTAAAATGATCCTCCAAAACAGCGAAGCAATGGTTTCTATCGATATGCCGGCCGGCCCTTCAGAAGTTTTGGTTATAGCTGACCAAACCGCAGATCCCGCCTTTATTGCTTCAGACTTATTATCACAGGCCGAACACGGCTCAGACAGCCAGTCTGTTTTGGTTATTACAGAAGACTCCGACATTCAGGCAATCGAAAAAGAATTAGAATTGCAGTTAAACGAACTGCCCAGAAAAGAGTTCGCTGAAAAAGCACTGGAGAAAAGTTTTATCCTTAGTGTTGAATCTTCCGATGCTGCAATGAAGTTCTCAAACCTTTATGCGCCGGAACACTTGATTATAAACACTTCAAACGCTGAGCAATTGGCCGAATACGTAACAAATGCCGGGTCTGTATTCATTGGTCCGTGGACTCCCGAAAGTATGGGGGATTACGCATCCGGAACCAATCATACATTGCCAACGTATGGCTATGCCAGAATGTACAGCGGCGTTTCACTGAATAGTTTTCAAAAGTTTATCACCATGCAGAAAATCTCTGAAGATGGACTGAAAAAATTAGGTCCAACTGTTGAAACCCTGGCAGAGATTGAAGGACTTCAGGCTCATAAAAATGCAGTAACGCTCCGACTGGAAAAATTAAAACAACTCACTGAATCATAACCTCAATGTTTGATATCGACAACTTGGTTCGAGATAATATTCGCAATTTAACTCCTTATCGCAGTGCACGTGATGATTTTGACAGCGGCACTCTATTGGATGCCAATGAGAACAGCTATGGCTCACCGGTCCGAAGTACTTTAAATCTGCATCGATACCCATCTCCTACACAGGATGAACTTCGGGATAGAATTGCTGCGTACCGCAATGTTGATAGAGAGAATATTTTTCTTGGAGTGGGCAGCGATGAACCGATTGATCTTCTGATGAGGATTTTCTGTGAACCCGGCCAAGATTCTATTCTCATTACTCCCCCTACGTACGGCATGTACAAAGTGGCAGCAAATATTAATAATGTTGATGTTCAGGAAGTATTACTGACTGAAAAATTTCAGCTTCAACCGGATGCTATTATTGAGGAAGCAAATGAAAATAGTAAACTTCTGTTTCTCTGCTCTCCAAATAATCCAACAGCAAACGATCTGAAACGAACCGACCTGCTTAAATTGGTAGCAAAATTTAAGGGAATCGTGGTAGTAGATGAAGCGTATATTGACTTCAGCCGTCAGGAATCGATGGCACAAATGGTTCAGCAGTATCCAAACCTGGTTGTGCTTCAAACATTTTCTAAAGCGTTTGGACTTGCCGGAATCAGATTGGGGATAGCCATTTCAAATCCCGATATCATAAACTACATGCTTCGTGTAAAAGCTCCTTATAACATCAATAAACTGACGGCCGATACCGCATTGAAAGCATTTGAAAACATGGAGTTAATGAAGTTTAATATAAATGCAATTAAGGAGGAAAGAGACTACGTGGCCGAGCAGCTGAGTCTTAGCAGTGCCGTAACTAAGGTTTATCCTTCGAACGCCAACTTCATCCTGTTCAAAATTGAAAATGCAAAAGAAGTCTACCAACAGCTTGCTGAGCGAGGTGTCATTGTTCGTTATCGTGGAAATGAACCTCTTTGTGAAGATTGTTTACGGGTAACAATTGGTATGCCGGACGAAAATGTAAAATTCCTGAAGGCTCTTAAGGAAATTGTAGGCTAACATTATTAAACCACACAATATTATGGTTATTCAAGTTGAATCAGCAGCACTTAAAGGCAGCAGTGAGTCGTTACTCGCTCCCGGCGTAATTTATGGGTTAGAATATTTAAGGGTACACGGCCACGATATTTGTTGGAGCAGCTCAGATCTGTCTGAAGCCCAAACAATGCTGCTTGAAAATGAAAATTTTCAATCTAAAAAAACCAACGATGATGCTGATGCAGTGATAACCCGCTCAGAAAACTTCTTGCAGTTTCAAAAAGATGATGATGTTTTAAGCCAATCAGAGTCATGGACAGAGCTGGTACACCGAATTCTTTTCCCATCCAGGAAAGCTGAGATCAAACGCACTACAAAAGAGACCGATATCCATGTAAGCATCAACCTTGATGGTAGTGGAAAAAGTAATATTGATACCGGACTCAAATTTTTTGATCACATGCTGGATCAAATAGCAAGACACGGCTTAATCGACCTCGAACTTACCTGTAAAGGTGATCTTGAAGTGGATGAACACCATACCATAGAAGATACTGCCATTGCACTGGGCCAGGCCATCAGCAAAGCTGTATCAACAAACAAGGCCGGTATACAGAGATATGGTTTTGTGTTACCCATGGACGAAGCTCAGGCTACTGTTGCCATCGACCTGTCCGACCGACCTTATCTGCAGTACAATGTTGAATTAAAGCGTGAATACGTGGGTGATTTTCCTGGCGAAATGTTAGAACACTTTTATTATACATTGGCTATGAACGCCAAGGCAACCCTGCATGTTACCGCTAACGGAAAAAATGATCATCATATCATTGAAGCAACCTTCAAAGGTTTTGCCAGAGCTTTACGTTTTGCGATAACCCGAAGTGAGCGAACCAAGGGTATACTCCCTTCAACAAAGGGCACCATTTAGTAGAATTAAAACTTTTTAGAAGTAACCAAAACGTTGATAGGAATTATTAAATATCAGGCCGGGAATCTGGCTTCCGTTGCAAATGCACTTGAACGTCTTAACGCAGATTATTTCATCTCAGATAATCCAAAAGAGCTTGACAGGGCTGACGGCATTATCTTTCCCGGGGTTGGACATGCCGGAGCCGCGATGGATGACCTGCGCTCACGAGATTTGGATGTATGGCTGAAATGTACCAAAAAACCGGTATTGGGCATCTGCCTCGGCATGCAGCTTCTGTATGAATCTTCTGAAGAAGGTGCCAGCGATACGCTTGGGCTGATACCCGGAAAATTGAAAAAATTTGACGCCTCAAAAGCAAAAGTTCCACACATGGGCTGGAACCGGTTTGAACCCAAAAAAGACCATCCGCTCATCAAGGATATCAACAACAAGCACTTCCTATATTATGTGCACGGTTATTATGCTCCTGCCAATGAGTATACACTTGCAACCTGCAAATACATCAAAGATTTCTGTGCGGTAGTATCTAAAGATAATTTTATGGGTGTGCAGTTTCATCCTGAAAAATCGGGTACTGTTGGGTCACTTCTTCTTCAGAATTTTCTGGATATTGTAAAAGGGTCTGCTCGAAAAACTGCCTGATATATTTATTAAAGGGTCGGTTTTCTGATTAAGTCATCTTTATAATTTCTTACCTTAAGGCATACTTCATCATTTAATTCAACTACAACTTTATATGAATATTATTCCCGCAATAGACCTGCTTGACGGACAGGTTGTGCGACTGCAAAAAGGTGACTATAACAAGAAAACAGTATACAATCACAATCCTATTGAAGAAGCAGCCAAGTTTAAGACAGCAGGATTTAGTCACATTCATGTCGTAGACTTAAATGGAGCAAAAAGCGGTTCATTTGTAAATCTTCCAATCATCAAAACCATCATTAACGAACTGGGATTAACAGTTCAAACCGGTGGCGGTGTTCGCTCGCAGGAAGATATTCAGAATCTTTTGGATGCGGGCTTGAGTGGAATCATCTGCTCTTCCATGGCCGTAAAAAAGCCCGATGAGTTTTTAGCTGCCATTCAAAACAATCCTGATGAAATTATCCTTGGACTTGATTTAAAAGATGGCAAAATGGCCTACGGGGGCTGGCTTGAAACTTCCGATAAACCGATAGAAGATTTCTTAAACCCGATGATAGAAGCCGGTTTAAACAGAGTATTGAGTACAGACATCGCCAGAGATGGTATGTTAACCGGCCCAAATTTTGACATGTACAGTGATCTTCAACACCGGTTTCCGGAAGTCAAATGGATTGCTTCCGGCGGAGTTTCCAATTTGCAAGATCTCATTCAGCTCAATAGTATTGGGGTGGATGGAGTTGTAGTGGGCAAAGCATATTACGAAGGGCATATCGGACTGGATGATATGGTTCATCTCCATTCGCAAAATTCATAACGTGAATTGACAATCATTTTCACTATTTTTTACAGCTGATTAACTCCTTACGTGCGTTATGCTTACAAAACGAATCATTCCCTGCCTGGATATTAAAGACGGCCGAACCGTTAAAGGGGTGAACTTTGTCGGGTTAAGAGATGCCGGTGATCCTGTTGAGCTTGCGCAGCGTTATACAGAAGAGGGTGCTGATGAACTGGTATTTCTCGACATCACGGCTACCAAAGAGAAGCGCCGAACACTGGTGCATCTGGTTAAAGAAATTGCTGCTCACATAAATATTCCATTTACGGTTGGCGGTGGTATCAAATCGGTGGATGAGATCGAGGAGATTTTAAAAGCCGGAGCCGATAAAGTATCCCTGAACAGTGCCATTGTCCGTGATCCGGATTTAATTACCAGAGCTTCGGATGCGTTTGGCTCACAAGCCATTGTAGCGGCCGTTGATGCTAAAAAAGTTGGGGATCACTGGGAAGTATTTGTAAAAGGGGGCTCTGAACCGACCGGTTTAGATGCAATCGAGTGGATCAGGAAAACGGAGAAGCTTGGTGCCGGTGAAATACTGCTCACAAGTATGGACCGCGATGGAACAAAATCGGGCTTCGATAATGAACTTCTTAAAATTGTTAATGAAAATGTTACTATTCCGGTTATTGCCAGTGGCGGTGCAGGAAACATTCAGCACTGTATCGATGCTGTAAAAGACGGAAAAGCAGATGCTGTTTTGGCCGCAAGTATTTTTCATTTCAGAGAAATTGAAATTTCTGATCTGAAACAAAAAATGGCTAAAAATGGCATTGAAGTAAGAATATTGACTTTATAAACTGAATTAAAAGAATGGCTAAGCAAGAAATCGAATTTCTATACGACCTTGAACGAGTATTAATTGAACGAAAAAAAGACCTTCCCAAAGGCTCCTATTCAACACGGCTATTTAAGAAAGGGATCGATAAAATTGCCCAGAAATTAGGTGAAGAAGCTGTGGAAACAATCATTGCCTCCAAAAACAAGAAAGATTCCGAAGTGATCTACGAATCAGCAGATCTGATCTATCACCTGATGGTACTCCTTGTAGAACGAGATATTCCGCTCGATACCGTATTTCAGGAACTGATTGTGAGAAGTAAAAAATAGTTTTATAAGTATCAAGTATCAGGTAGTAGGTATTGAGACAGTGATAATTTCACATTTCAACTGTCTCAATACCTGATACTCACTACCTGCTACTCATTAAGGTGCAGGATAAACATAGTTCGCTTCAAAACTGAGCGGAATTCCAATCCACCAGTAGAGCAGCAGGAAGAGTGTCCAAACAACCAGGAAGATAATGGAGTAGGGAAGCATCATGGAAATGAGCGTTCCGATCCCCGTTTTCTTCACGTATCTCTGACAGAACACAACCACAAGAGGGAAGTAAGGCAGAAGCGGTGTGATAATGTTCGACACTGAATCTCCTACGCGATAAGCTGCCTGAGTTAAGTCAGGAGAGATTCCGAGCTGCATAAGCATTGGTACAAATATTGGAGCAATGAGCGCCCATTTTGCTGAAGCAGATCCTACCAGGATGTTCACAAATGCACTCAGGAATACAATACCCACAATGGTAATCTGTCCCGGTAGAGCAAGAGACTGAAGGAAATTTGCACCTTTCAGAGCTATCAAAAGTCCAATGTTTGATTTAGCAAACGCATCAATAAAGAGTGCACAGAAAAACGCCATTACTACGTAGTAACCCATACTCTCCATCGACTTGGTCATGTTGTCGATCATGTCCTTCGAACTCTTATACTTTCCGGAAGCGTAACCGTACACAACACCGGGAATCAGCAGCAAAATAAAAATGAGTGGCACGATCGCCTGCATTAACGGTGCGTTAAAAGAGAAGAGTGAACTCACTTCCGGATTGTTCCAGTTTGGGTCGCGAAGTGCAGACCCATCAGGCCAAGCCCATACAAAAAGTCCGACCAAACCAAGAATCATCGCTGCAAAACCAAACCAGAATGCCCTGCTCTCCTTGTCTGAAACCTCTTCCATCTGAGGCATTTCATCCTCGTCGCCATCAACTTTTATTCCCTCAAGCCGGGGCTCTACAATTTTATCGGTGATGTACCAGCCAACAGAGACAATCAAAATACTGGAGAGTGCTGTAAAGTAGATATTATTGAGGGGGTTCAGCATAATATCGGGATCCAATATCCTGGCCGCTTCCAATGTAAAACTCATTAAGAGCGGATCAATTGCCGATGGGATAAAGTTTGCCGAAAAACCACCACTCACTCCTGCAAAGGCCGCGGCAATACCGGCCAGCGGATGCCTGCCGGCAGCATAGAAAATCACACCTCCGAGTGGAATAACGAGCACATAACCGGCATCAGCAGCTGTATGACTCACAATTGCAATTAAAATCAACATTGGGGTTAACAGCGCCTTTGGAGTAAAGCCTAGAAGCTTCTTTAATCCGGCATCTATCCAGCCGGAGTGCTCTGCAACACCAACACCCAGCATCGCTACCAACACAATACCCAAGGGGGCAAAAAGCACAAAGGTTTCGATCATGTTGGCCAGAAATGATGCCAGATTTTCACCGGTAAGCATATTTTGAACATTCAGCGCCTCTCCGGTTCTGGGATGAACTTCACCAAAATCGATGGGGGAAAGAATTGCAGAAAATACCCATACGATCACCAATAGAATAAAGAAAAGCATTGCAGGGTCGGGAAGTTTATTACCCGCCTTTTCAATAAAATTCAGAAATTTGTCAAATAATGTGCCCCTGCTTTTAGAATCAGGGACTTCATCCTCGTTTTTTTTCTTTTCGTCAGCCACTTTAACTCGTTTTAGTTAATGTTTGAACCATCAGTTGAAGAAAATACGAGATTCGAACCTCTATGCAAGAAGAAATGAG